>Ga0307379_10000772_pt1 | contig 52460 bp, 45 predicted proteins | sample UN2MG_FD_202237 | JGI IMG/M metagenome (GOLD analysis project Ga0307379, IMG submission 202237) | Soil microbial communities from Risofladan, Vaasa, Finland - UN-2 | ecosystem: Environmental > Terrestrial > Soil > Coastal area > Acid sulfate soil | place: Finland: Risofladan, Vaasa | collected... | reverse complement strand
CTCGCGAGGGATCGTCAGATCCCGGCTGGTGCGGCGAAGGGGTGGTGGGGATGGGAGGACCGGCGTTTGGGACGGGGATCTGACGATCCCCTGGGAGCGGGTGGCTGGAGTGCGCTCGCGAGGGATCGTCAGATCCCGGCTGGTGCGGCGAAGGGGTGGTGGGGATGGGAGGACCGGCGTTTGGGACGGGGATCTGACGATCCCCTGGGAGCGGGTGGCTGGAGTGCGCTCGCGAGGAATCGGCAGATCCGTGGTCAGGTGAGCAGCAGGTTGGCGTTATCCAGCGGGATGAGGGCAGGCTCCCCCAGCAGGTAAAACCTGGCGCTGGACCAGGCGTAGTCTTCGGGCTGCTCCACGAGGCGCCAATGGGGCTGGCACGGGTTGTCGTGCGTGTACGTCATCTTCTGTCGCAAGAACTGGGGTGAAAAGACGTCTTTGGCATTGTAGCCATCTTCCCAAACCTTATGCTGCTGCTTGTCAGGCTTTGTCACCGCTGAGGCGAGAAAATCCAGCGCCGACTGGTTGCCTTCCACCCGGTAGTGCCGGATCAACCGGTCCGCGATGTGCTTCTTCAGATCGCGTATGACGTCGGCGAGGGGATCCTGGGCGCGGCACTGGATGATGACGTGCAGGTGATTGGGCATGATGACGAAGGCGTACAGCTTGAGGCGCTCGCGAAGGCGCATACAGTCCAGGCTGTCTACGACCACGCGTTTCAGGATGTCACGCTTGAAAAGATGGCGGTGCTGAACGGCATTGGTGGTGACAAAGTATAAATGGTCGGGGTTAAAATCCGGGCGCCAGTGGGTCATCTCTTTTCATCCTTTCTTCAGAAGGGATTGGCCAGTCGGTGATACGGATGCAGCCGGACGGGGATCTGACGATCCCCGGGGAGCAGGGGGTGGGGGGCGGTGCGGATGCAGCCGGACGGGGATCTGACGATCCCCTGAGAGCAGGGGGCGGTGGGCGGTACGGAAGCAGCCGGACGGGGATCTGACGATCCCCTGGGAGCAGGGGGCGGCAGGCGAGTGGTAGTGCGGGCACGCGGCGTCGCCGGCGAGCAAGTTCCCCTGCTCGTAGCGGGCCACGCAGCGGGCGCCGCCGCATTGTGGCGCGGCGGCGCATCCGGCGCAGCCGCCGCGCGGTTGGGCGGCGGGATCGCGCAGCGGGGTCCAGTTCTCCCCGCGCTCCCACAGTTCGGCGAACGGCGCCTGGCGCACGTTCCCGGCGCTGAGGTCGGCCAGGAACGAGCAGGGGGTCACGCGCCCGTCGGGCCAGACGGTGCAAATGCGCCGCCCGGCGGCGCAGCCGTGGATCCCCCGCCAGCGCAGGAGCGCCGGGGCCGTGTCCCCCATCAGGCCGGCCAGCGCGCTGCCCACCTCGATCTCCAGCACCCCCTGCCAACCGTCGAGCACGGCGCGCAGGCGCGACAGGTCGGCGCGCGTCAACTGGTTGGCGTCGTACCAGGACCTGTTCTCCCCCGTCGGGATGGCGGGCGGTTTGGGCCGCAGGACCGTCACGTGCCGGACGCCGAGCGTCTGCAGCCGGGCCAGCACGCGGGGCAGGCGGGGGAGCAGCGCGGATGTGACCAGCAGATTCACGCCCACCTGCAACGTCGAACCCAGCAGGAGCCACAACGCCCGCGTGACCGCCTGGCTGCGCTCGCGGGTTCCTCCGTCCGGCCCGTCCTGCGGCTCGCTCAGGGCACCGTGCCAACTGACGTTGACGCGGGCCACGCCGGCCCGCTCCAGGCGGTGGACGACGTCCGGATCCAATAGGGTCCCGTTCGTGGTCAGGTTGGGCACGATCCCCTGCTGCCGGGCGTAGGCCAGCACGTCGAACAGGCCCTCGGCCAGCAGCGGCTCGCCGCCTCCGACGGCCAGTTGGAAGACGCGCATCCGCGCCCACTGGTCGATCAGCCCGCGCAGCTCGGCGGTGGTCAGTTCCGGCCCGGCACTCGAGCGCGGGACGTAACATCCGGGGCAGGCCAGGTTGCAGCGGGCGGTGATCGCCAGGTGCACCGTCTCCGGCGCGGAGAGCACGAAGCCAGTGCCTGACCACTGGGCCTCTGGGACCGGCCGTGCTCGCTCCGGGCCTACCTCTGCCGGACACAGGAAGCCCATGCGCACCAGTTGCGGCACCAGCCGCGCGGCGGGATGGCCGGACGGTGGCAGCGGGCGCGGCTGCAGGCAGGTGCACAGAAAGTGGTACGCCTCCGCATCCACCTCCAGCGTGACGCCGCGCTGGCGCTGGAAGGCCATCCCGCCAAAGGCCTCCGGCCGCAGGGTCACTGCTTCCGCCAGTTGCCAGACGGTAGCCAACGTCAGTAGCACTCCATGACGTCCAGCAGCGTGTGGGCGCTCTCGGACAGCGGTTCGACAGGCTCCGGCTCGGCGTCCTCGTACCCGCCGTAGGTCTCGTACATGGCCCACACCGCACTCAGGTCGCCGGCGAGCAAGCTCCCCCGCACCGCCTCGAACAGGCCGGCCAGCCCCTCGAACGCGTCCTCCCCAAACGCGTCGTACGCGGCGTCGTAGTCGAGCTGCATGCCAAAGTGGAGAATCGCCCGCTCGCCGACCGTGTGCACGTCAAAGCCGTTGCCGTCGGAATCGCACTCGTACGGCGGCAGCCGCTCCACCAGGACCGGGTCGTGGGGCAGCGAAAGGTAGACGCCCCACCAGTCATAGCTCTCGGTGACCATAATGTCGTAGCCCAGCATGAGCAGCTTGTCCGTCCAACTGTGGGGGATGTCGCTCCAGTCGCCCATGTATTGGAAGCTCAGGTGGCGCCGGGGCGACTCGCCGGTCAGCTCCCGCACGGCCGCGCGCTGCTCCGGCGTCAGCCGGTCGAGCGCGAAAAACTCATAGGTCGAAGAGCTGTGGTCGGCCTCGAAACCCCGTCGCAGGCTGAGAATGCGCATGACTTGCTCCTTCCTGCCAAGACCTGACAGGTTTCATCGCTGACGTCTACCTGCTGCTGATCTTGTATAAACCTGTCAGGTCTCTCCGATAGCTCCAACCCGAGTGTTTGAGGCGGAAGCCCGCCGCCTCGTAGAGGGAACGGGCAGGCGTCTGGTCGTCGTACACGGCCAGGCTGACCCGCACCACCTGCTTGACCTCGAACAGCCACTTAAACGCGGTCAGGAGCAATCGCCTGCCCAGCCCCCGGCGCCTGGCGTCGGCCCGCACGCCCAGAAAGTCGACGCAGCCTTCGGTGGAGCCCTCTGCAACGGTGGCGTAGACGTAGCCCAGGACGTCCTCCCCTGCGGTCCAGACAAAGACCTGGTGGGCGGCGTCGATTTTGGCGATCATACCTGGGCCTGTCTCGTACGTGTTTGGGAACGTCGCGTCGTGCAGCGCGATCAACGCTTCGGCATCCCTGTGCTCGAAGGCAGGGCACGGTTCGGAGAGGGCGAGCGGCGTTTCGGGGCGATCTGCCACGTACACGTGGGCCAGGCAGTCCTTCCGAAAGCCGTGGTCCAGGTAAAACCGGTGTCCCTGCCGGTTGGCGGCGTGCAAGAAGCTGTCCAACTGCCGGACCGTGGGTGGCAGGATCTCTAGCAGTTCCTCGAACAGCGCGGACGCCAGGGGTTCCAGGTGCCCGGCCAGGACGAACGGCCCCCAGAGCCATCCCCGGCCCAACTCCTCGTCGAATTCGCTGCCGAACGCGCCAACCAGGCGGCCGTCATCGTCGCCAACGGCCAGGGCGAAGCAGATCTCGGAGACGTTGGCGTAGGCGACCATCTGCCGATGGATGCTCTCGTACCCCTCGCCACTGATGAGGCACTGGGTTTCGGGCGTCTTGTTCTGGCCGTCGATCAGTGCGGCGATGCGGGGGAAGTCGTCTCTGCGGGCGGGTCGGATATAAGACGTATGCATGCTGCTGACTCCAGAAAAGACCTGACAGGTTTACCCGTTTGCGTCAACTTGATGTTGGATTCCCATGGGGAGACACCGTGATCGCGCTGGTTCCTGCGAAAACCTGTCAGGTCTAGCGTTGCTAACCCCAAGATGGGCCAGCAGATCGCGAACGTGCAGCACAAACTCGCCTGGACGCACGACGGTGACGGCTGACTGGCCGGGTTGGAAATGGCGGACGTTAAACGTGACCAGCCAGGGGCACGCCTCGCGGATCGCCGCTACCAGGATGGGCAGGTCCTTGGGATCGGCCAGGCCGGCGTGCGGCAAGAGCTCCGAAGGCTGTGGATCGGGGACCACGCGCAGGCACCGGCTGACGAGGAGGCGGAAGACCGGCAGCGCCTGGGGCAGTTTCGTGGCCAGGTTGCGCTCCGCCTCGACGATCACCTGCTCCGAGGTCAGCGCCTCGATCAGGGTGATCTCGGCCAGCCGCAGCACGACCAGGCTGGCGCTATGCTCGCCCGGCGAGGCGGCCCCGGCAAACAGCACGTCGGCGTCGACAAAGACGCGGGGCCTACGGAGTTTCCGCGTCGCCATAGTGCTCGAGATAGTACTGCTCGCGCTGCTCGCGCAGGCCGGCCAACAGTTCCTCGATGCTCAGCCCCGCTTCTCTGCGCAGGCGGTCGATCTCGCGCGCCAGTTCCGGCACCATCGGCACCATCGGCGTGAGCACAAAGATCCCATCCAGATCCACCAGGCGGAACGTATCACCCGGCTTGATCCCGTACTTTTCGCGTAAATCGGCAGGCAGCGTCAGCGTGCCCCGCTGCCGAACCTGGACGTTTATCTCCATCGCTCGCCACCTTCCCTGCTTTTCTGATCGTGCAGATTTTCTGCATGGCCAGTATACCACAAGAGGCTGGACCGGACAAGAAAAGACCTGACAGGTTTACCGGTTTGCGTGAACTTGATGTTGGATTCCCATGGGGAGGCGCCGTGATTGGCCTGGCTCCTGCGAAAACCTGTCAGGTCTGGCGCTCCTACTCCAGCATCCGCACGCGCTGCGTTTCGAGCCCGATCTCGACGTAGGACGCGCCGGGGGACCAATCGGGGGTGGCGTACAGGCGGCGCCCGTCCGGCGCGAACACGTACCCGCCGCCGGGGAAATCCTCGTCGACGGTCCGGCCGGCCTGGGTGGCGACTGCGATCCACATGCCGGTATCGCGGGCGTATTCGCTCAGGTGCTCCTGGCACTTGTCCCGCCACCACTCAAAGCCCGAGCGCCAGTTCCGGGTGGCCTGGTCGCCGTACAGCCCCGGCGCCGCCAGCTCGAACACGATCCGCGCGCCTTGCCGGACACGCGGCAAAGACCTCGCGGTTGCCGACGTCGGCGCAGATGGCCACGCCAAACGTCAGGTCGCCGTGGGTGAAGACCGGGACGGCCTCCCCCGGCGAAAACCAATCAGCCTCCTCGTCCTTGATCGTGACCTTCCGGTAAAAGCCCCAAAGCTGCCCGTCGCGGGCGACGATCTGGGTGATGAACGGTTTCCCGAAGGGGTTCGCCTCGACCAGCCCGGCGAGGAGCGTGGTGGGCTGGTCCCTCGTCATCGCGAGCACGCGGGCCACCTCCGGCCCATCCAGGCGCAGGAGCGCCTCGGGTTGCCGCGTGGGGTCGACGTAGCCGGTGACGTTCATCTCGGGGAAGCCGAGGACGTCGACGCCGCGGGCGACGGCGCTGGCAAAGTGACGCGCCATGATTTCGAGGTTCTCGGCGATCGCGCCTTTCTCGCAGCGCATTTGAACGATGCCGACCTTGAGGGTTTCCATCGTCAGATAGCCTCTGGAGTTGGTTTGACGAGATCCACCCTCCCCCATCCCCTCCCTGGGAGGGAGGGGTGAACGCTTGCAAGTGGTGCTTGCACGTGAGCGCATTGTATCCCGACCGGGATCAGATGTCAACGGGCTCTGCCTATCCGCGGTCAGCGGCGTGTCCCCTCCGAGGATGCCCACGCCTGAACCGGAGCGACGGAAAGCGGATGAGGGCGGTCTTGCCAGGAACCACAAACTGCGGTATGCTGTCAGTTGCCTGCAGCAAACAACTTTCTAGCCCAGCGTCCAGCCGGTCGATGTTCTTAAGCCTACAGGCAAAGTGGAGTGACCCATGCCCCATTCAGCCCGCTCAGAAGTGGTGAAACTGCGGAACCGGGCTGCCATTCTCAAGACAATTCGTGAGCAAGGCCCCATCTCTCGTGTCGGTATCTCCCGGTTTCTTCACCTGCATCCCTCCACCGCTTACCGGTTGGTGGATGAACTGATGGGGCTGGATCTGGTGTGCGAAGGGACGGAAGAAGGATGCGCCTGACAAGCGCATTCAACCTCGATCTGCCCGGCCGGCCGCCGATCCTGGGCCACATCCAGGTGCTGACCGGCTGGGGAACAAATGAAGATGGAAATCGCAGTGTTCGCAGGTAAGATCGAGATGGGCAGGCGGCGGCGGCGCAGGCCGCTGGACTTCTCAGAGATGCCATTGCTCGCAAAGGACACGCGACGTTCGTAGCTGCTACCGGCGCTTCGCAGTTTGAGTTCCTGGACGCGCTGACGTCTGTGCCTGACCTTGATTGGTCCAAGACGACGATGTTTCACCTGGACGAGTACATCGGCCTCCCGGAGACTCACCCGGCCAGCTTTCGCCGCTACCTGAACGAGCGCCTGGTCACCCGCGTTCACCCAGGCACGGTTCACCTGATCCAGGGGGATGCACCCGATCCGCAGGCCGAGTGCCAGCGGCTCCACCGCTTGCTTGTTGGTCGCGAGGTTGACGTGTCGTTCGTGGGCATCGGCGAGAACGGCCATCTGGCCTTCAACGACCCGCCGGCTGACTTAAAGGTGGAGGATCCCTACATCATCGTCGAACTGGACGAATCGTGCCGAAGGCAGCAACTGGGCGAGGGGTGGTTTGCGTCGCTGGATGCGGTGCCTCGCCGCGCTATTTCTATGTCGATCAAGCAGATTATGATGTCTCGGGCGATCGTCTGCACGGTTCCTGAGCGTCGCAAGGCCCAGGCCGTGCACGATTGCTTCACTGGCGAGGTGACCCCTTTGCACCCGGCGTCTATCCTGCGCCAACACGAACACGCCCATGTCTTTCTGGACGCCGACGCTGCTTCGTTGTTGAATCACAAGGAGGATGACCGATGCTGCGGCGATTTCGGGAGCATGATCTACGGCAGGTGACCGAACTGGACGGCCTGTGGGATTTTGCCTTCCTGGGCGATTGTGATCCCGAGGTGGTGGACGTGGCGGCGATCGAGTTCGCCGATCGAATGGCCGTGCCGGGTTGCTTTGACGCCACCCCGGCCTACGCGGGCAGGCGTGGCCTGGTGGCCTATCGGACGCGCGTGTTGCTGCGCGACGATACGCCGCACCGCCTGATTCTCGACGGCGTGCATCACTGGTGTCGTGTCTTCGTCGGGGGCAAGTGGTTACGGGATCACGCCGGCGGCTTTACACGGTTCGCGGCCGACGTCGTGGGCCACCGGGCGGGTGAGACCGACGTCGTAGTGCTGGTGGACAACCGCTTCGACTACGAGCGATGTCCGCTGCACCAGGAGTACTTTGACTGGTACCACTATGGCGGGATCGCACGCGCGGCGGAGCTCCATCGGCTCGGCAAGCTTTGGATGGACGGTCTGAGGGTGGTCACCGAGGACGTGGCGACCCGCACGCTTCGCCTCACCATCGACTATGGTGCCGTCGAACCCCCCGGGCCGACGGACCTGGCCGTCACGTGTGATGGCCAGGTCGTCCTGCAAGAGCGGGTGGATCTGCGCGCCGCGACCGGCCTCGTCCGGCGCCCGATCGAGTTGCCTGGCGCTGCGCTTTGGTCGCCGGATGCTCCCAATCTGCACCTGCTCCACGTCCGTCTTGGCGAGGACGATGTGCGCGAACGCATCGGCATCCGTCAGGTCCGGGTGGATGGGCGAAATATCCTCATCAACGACCAGCCGGTGCGCCTGCACGGTTTCAACCGGCACGAGTCACACCCCCAATTCGGCCACGGCTTGCCGGATGCGTTGCTCGTGACCGACGTACAACAGTTGCAGGACCTGGGCTGCAACTTTGTCCGGGGCAGCCACTATCCTCAAGATCTGCGCTTCCTGGACCTGTGCGACGAGGCGGGGATCTGTGTCTGGAACGAGGCCATCGGCTGGCAGCACGGACCAGAGCACCTCACCGATTCACACTTTCTCGAGGCCCAGTTGGCGCACGTCGACGAGATGGTGGCCATGGCGCTGAATCGTCCCTCCGTGATCATGTGGGGCATCCTGAACGAAAGCCACAGCCACGACCCCCGATGCCGCCCGGCGTATGAAGCGCTTCTTGGCCATCTGCGGCAACTTGATGCGACCAGGCCGGTGACGTATGCCTCCAACCACCCGTTCGACGACGTGTGCCTGGACCTGGTGGACGTCGTTTCGATCAACTGCTATCCCGGCTGGTACGTCGGCAACATCGCCGATATACCAGACGAACTGGATCGGATCGTCGCACACCTGGACGCGACCGGCCACGCGGACAGGCCGGTGATCATCTCAGAGATCGGGGCGGGGGCGATCCCTGGCTGGCGGGATGGGAACGAAACCCGCTGGAGTGAGCAATACCAGGCCAGGTTGTTGGACGCCGTCATTCGCCACCTGTTCCTTGATCGGGAGCGCTTCTGCGGCCTGAGTGTCTGGCAGTTCTGCGACTGCCGTTCCTCCGAACTCGCCGGCAGGATCTTGGGACGTCCCCGCGGGTTCAACAACAAAGGCGTGGTGGACGAGTACCGCCGGCCCAAGCTCGCTTACGAGGTGGTCAGGCGCTACTTCCGAAAGCTCACGACCTGGTCAACCCCTTGAGGTGCAACTTGAATTTCTCTGACTGGCCATGGCAACCAGATCCTGATTTCGAGCGCCTGCTGCAGGCGCTGCGGCGGCAGGGCGATCCAGACGACGTGCGTTTCCTGGAGTTGTTCGCCGACCGGGAGGTGATCGCCGCCGCTTTGGGCGAGCCACCGATTCCGGGGGAGGCGGAGAGGGCGGATCGGGAGGCGCTGGAACGGGCGCTCGACCAAAAGATCCGCTTCTGGCACCGTCTCGGTTACGATGCCTTCTGGCAGGGGGCCATCCTGGAGTTTCCGGACATGCTGCTCCTGGAATCCGACGACACCGCATCGCTGCCCCGGGACAAGCGTAGCTGGGTCGACGAGAAAGCAGGCATGATCACCAACTGGGAAGAGTTCGAGTGTTACCCCTGGCCTCGGGCGGCAGACGCAGACCTGTACCCCATGGAGTACGTCGCCCGGCATCTTCCCGAAGGGATGGCCATCGTCGCCTCGATCGGCGGAGTGCTGGAACCGGTGATGTGGCTCATGGGCTACGAGACCTTTGCACTGGCCATCTACGACCAGCCGGACCTCGTCCAGGCGATGTTCGACAGGATTGCAGAGATCTTATTGCCGCTGGCCCGCACGCTGGTGCAGATGGATCGCGTCGTGGCGCTGTGGATGGGCGACGACATGGGCTTCAAGACCGGGACGATGATCGCGCCGGACCATCTGCGGAAGTTTGTCTTCCCCATTCAGAAGCAGCACGCCCAGATCGCTCACGATCAGGGCATCCCCTTTCTCCTCCACTCGTGTGGGAACCTGGAGGCGGTGATGGATGACCTGATCGACGACGTGGGGATTGACGCCAGGCACTCTTTCGAGGACGTGTTCGAGCCCGTGGAGTCTTTCGCAGATCGCTACGGCGATCGAATTGCGGTCATCGGCGGCGTGGACGTGGACCTGCTGGTGCGGGGCACCGAGGAGCAGGTGCGCGCCCGTACGCGCGAGATATTGGAGGCCTGCGCCCCCGGCGGTGGCTACGTGCTGGGCAGCGGGAACAGCATCGCCAACTATGTCCCGCTGGAGAGCTTCCTGGCCATGGTGGACGAGGGATGGCGATATCGTGCCGGCAGTGCCTGACCGCGCAGAGTTTCCAGGATAGAAGGTAGAAAACAGAAGGAGAGATCAACGATGGAGAGGAGGAGCGAGAATGGCCATGTCACCCTACGAGGTTGTGCGCCGGGCGATCGAGTTCGAACGGCCCGACCGTCTGCCCCTGCGCTTCGAGGCGCTCGGGCAGAGCGACGTCCACACCGTCGGGTGGAACCAGATCGGCACGGGAGACCACCGCCTGCGCAGAACGACCGACGAATGGGGGTGCGTGTGGGCGCGCTCCGCGATGAGCAACATGGGCCAGGTGAAAGGTCACCCTCTGGCCGAGTGGAGCGCGTTGAACCACTATCGCTGGCCCGACCCTGACGATCCGGCTTTCTACGAGGGAATGGAGGAGCGCTTCGCCGGTTCCGAGGCCAAGTACGTGATCACGAGCATCTTTATGCTCCTGTTCGAGCGCATGCACGCGCTGCACGGCTTCGAGAACACGCTGACCGACCTGTACCTGGAGCGCGAGCGGATCGAGATGCTGGCCGACCGGATCGTCGAGTTCGACCTGGGTATCATCCGCAACGTCCACCAGCGTTTCCCCGGTCGCATCCACGGTCTGAACTTTACGGACGACTGGGGGACGCAACTCAACCTGATCATCAAGCCCCAGTTGTGGGCCGAGTTCTTCAAACCGCGCTACAAGCGCATCTTTGACGCCGTCCACGAGCTGGGATGGCACGTGTGGATGCACACCTGCGGCAAAGTCAACGCCATCATCGAGGACCTGATAGAGATCGGCCTGGACGCCATCAACCTGCAGCAGCCCCGCGCGCTGGGGATCGAGGAGATCAGCCGGCGGTTTCGCGGGCGTATCTGTTTCGAGTCGTTGTGCGACATCCAGCACACCTTACCTTTCAAGGGGGCGGAGGAGATTCGGGAAGAGGCCCGGTTGCTGCTCGAACACTGGGGCACACCGGATGGCGGCTTCATCCTCTCCGATTATGGAGATGGGGCGGCCATCGGCGTTGAGCTGGCGAAGAAGCAGATCATGCTCGATGCCTTCCTGGAGGCAGATCCCTGGCGATAGTTGGACCCATCATCAAAATGAGAATCAGGAGGAAGCAAATGCAATCAAACGAGTTCATCGAATCCCGCCACGAGATGGAGGAGCTCTTGCGCGAGGAAGTCATCGGCTACCTGGGGTTGTCTATGGACGGAAAGCCATACGTCGTGCCGCTGAACTATGGCTATGTGGACGGTAGGATCCTGTTTCACGGCGCACTGACGCTGTCCCCAGCGCGCTGACTGGAAAAAAGCTGGACTATCTGCGGGCAAATCCGCACGTCTGTTTCACCGTCGCGCGACAGTCGGGCCAGGTCCGCCGGCACGGGGGGGGGAGACCCGTGCCACGTAGACAGTGACAGCGTGATCTGTTACGGCCAGGCGTGCGTGATCGACGACCCAGAGGAGCGCAAGGCTGCCTTGAACGCTTTCAACCGCTGTTTCCGGCCTGACGCCGAGGAGATCTCGCAGGAGGCTGCGTCAAAGTGCGGTGCTGTTGAGATCCGTATTACGGAAATGACGGGCAGGCGGGAACGGGAACACAAGCGGACTTATTGGAGACATACTTTCTGAGCTGAACGTGTCATCACAGATAGGAGGAAGAGCGATGCAATGGGAGGAATTGACCGCTCCAGAGTTCGAGAAGGCGGTTCATGAGACGGGCGTCTGTGTGGTCGCGATGGGGGTGATGGAGAGGCACGGCGAGCACCTGCCGCTGGGCACAGACTACCTCGTGGGGCACAGGGTCGCCTGCCTGGCGGCGGAGAAGGAGCCCGCCGTGGTCTTTCCGCCGTTCTACTTTGGCCAAATCTACGAAGCGCGGTGTTTCCCCGGAACGGTGACGATCAAGCCGACGCTACTCCTGGAGCTGATTCAGGGCGTGCTTGACGAGATCGGGCGGAATGGCTTCAAAAAGATCATCCTGTACAACGCGCACGGGGGCAATGACTACCTCCTCCCATTCCTGGCCCAGTGCAGCCTGTGGGAGGAGAAACCATATTCCCTCTACGTACCGTTGCGCAGCCTCACACCGGAAGGAGAGGTGGAGTGGGAGGCCTTGCGCGAAACGTCGTTCGGCGGGCACGCGTGTGAACAGGAGACCAGCGCGGTCCTGGGCACCTATCCCTACCTGGCCAGGATGGATCGGGTACCCGAGGATCCGGCCATGCCGCTGAACCGCATGAGGGATCTGCCGCCCACCTTTACCGGTATCTGGTGGTATAGCGACTACCCTGACCACTACGCCGGGGATGCCCGGTTTGCGACCGAGGAGAAGGGGCAGACACTCGTGCGGCTGGCGTCTGAGTGCCTGGCGCAGTACATCGCCAGCGTGAAGGCGGACAAAGTCGTGCCGGCGTTGAACGAGGAGTTCTTTCGTCGAGCTCGGCAGTTGAGCAAAGGAGGAGGGGACGCATGACCAAAAAGATCGTGCTTATCGGCGCCGGAAGCGCCATGTTCACGCAGGGACTCGTGGCCGACATGATCCAGTCGCCGGACCTGGGGCCGTGGGAACTGGGGCTGGTGGACATTGATCCGCAGGCGCTGGAGACAGCGGAGGGCCTCAGCCGCCGGATGGTCGAGGCCAGGGGCGCTGAGATCACCGTCAGCGCCTCTACCGACCGGCGCGACGTACTCCCCGGCGCGGACGTGGTCGTCAGCACCGTCGGCGTCGGGGGGCGGCGAGCGTGGGAGACGGACGTGTTTGTCCCCCGCAAGTACGGCGTCTACCAGCCGGTGGGTGACTCGGTGATGCCGGGCGGGGTATCTCGGGCCATGCGGATGATCCCCGCGCTGGTGGACGTCGCGCGGGACGTGAAGGCACTCTGCCCCGAGGCGTTGTTCGTCAACTACAGCAACCCGATGACGGCGAACTGCTGGGCGATTCGCAGGGCGACCGGCCTGCCGGTGGTGGGACTGTGCCACGGCGTCTTCGACGTGGAGCGACAACTGGCCGGGTTCATCGGTGCCCCACCCGAGGAGGTGACCTCGCTGTACGCGGGACTCAACCACCTGACTTTCATCTTTGACCTGCGCTGGCGGGGCCGCGATGCCTGGCCGTTGGTGAGGGCCAGGCTGGCCGAGGAACTGGGCGAGTTTCCTGACGAGATGGGAGCGCCAGGCGAATCCTTTAGGGCGGCCGACAATCCCTTCTCCTGGTCGCTCTTCGAGACGTACGGTGCTTACCCGGCGGTCAGCGACCGGCACGTGACCGAGTTCTTCCCGGAGCGCTTCCCCGAAGGGCAATACTACGGCAGGACGCTGGGGGTGGACGCCTTCTCACTGGAGGGTACCATCGCCTGGGGCGACCAGGTCTACGCCGATATGCGCGCCCAGGCTTTGGGTGAGAAGCCGCTGGACGAGGAGGTCTTTGAGCGCGCGGAGGGGGAGCACGAGCAACTGCTTGCCATCCTGCACTCGATCGAGTACGACGAGCGGCGTGTGTTCTCTGCCAACCTGCCCAACCGGGGTGCCGTGTCCAATCTGCCTGACGACGCGATCCTCGAGCTGCCCGCCGTGGCGACGGCCACCGGTCTGCGGCCCTTGCAGATCCTCGACTTTCCCGATCCGCTGGCGGCGATCATCACGCGCAAGCTCACCGCTACGCTGTTGACGGTGGAGGCAGCGCTGGCTGGTGACCGCAGGCTGTTCGTGGAGGCGTTGCTGGCGGATGGCGCCGTGACCGATCCGGAAGTGGCGCGCGAGATGGCGGAGGAGCTTCTGGAGGCCCATCGGCAGTATCTGCCCAATTTCTTTGCGGGCTAGATGTTGGCAATTTATAGAAAGCGGGGTAGAATGTCCCGTTTGATGCTGGGATCATGGAGACAGAGATGCCAGCATATGGATTTCGCACGCTGTGTGACCAGTTTCGTGAGGGAGGAAAGATGCCTTTCGGCGATCTGCACAAGATCCGGAATCCGGGCCTGACATGCCTGCTCATCTGTCTGCTCATGATCCCGCTGTCTGGTTGTGGTGAACCTGCGATACGCTCGGAGCCAGTGACAATTACGTTTGCCTGTCCCGCCGTTGACGAGGAGGACTATAAGGAACTGGCTCAGAGGTTCAACGAGCAACATGCAACCATCACCGTCGAGATAAACCCCACGCCCTGGGAGGGACTGGACAACCTCGCACTTGACGACGTCGATGTGTTCGTCACGTGGCCAGAGGTCCTGAGTGGGCTGCAGGAGCAGGGCGACGTCCTGACCGTGGACCCATTCATCGAGACAGGTGGATCGCTCGACCTGTCCGATTTCTATCCGGGTACGGTGGAACTCCTCTCCATCGAGGGCAGAACGTGGGCCGTTCCGGCGGGGGTGGACGTGCTGGTGATGTTCTACAGCCAGGACCTCTTCGATCAGTCCGGTGTTCCATATCCCGAGATTGGATGGACGTGGGATGATTTCCTGAACAGCGCTCTCGCCATCAGCGGTCCTGACGCCGGCATCTTTGGCTACACGACGAGTGGCCGGATGCCCAATCCATCGTATTTCGACGCCGCGCTGTTTGTCTATCAACATGGTGGGCGGCTTTTCGACGATCTGCAGGGCCCCGCGCGCACGACGTTTGACGATCCGTTGACGGTCGAGGCGGTGGAATGGTATGCCAGCCTGTACCACGAATATGACGTTGCCCCCACGCCAGCAGAGGCGCGCAGTGCTTTTGGGGGTGGCCAATATGCCTTCTACGACGGTATGCGTCACGGCAAGGTGGGTATGTGGATGGGGAACCTGTCCGAGCGGGGTGGACTGAGTTGGCAGAGAGAGTGGTTCTTGAACTGGGGGATGGCGCCTCTGCCGCGCGACGCGCAAGCGACCACACAGGCCGATGTCGAGGGATACGTCATCTCCTCCCAGACCCAACACCCCGACGCGTGTTGGGAGTGGATCGTCTTCCTCAGCCAGCAGGTGACTCACCGGCTGATGCCGGCGCGCAGGTCGCTGGCCGAGTCCGCCGCGTACGAGCAGTTTGCGGGGGAGGGCGTCGCTGCCGTCGCCCGGGTGTCGATGGAGGAGGCCGTGTTGATCAACCCCGGCGCTTTTGCCGAGTTGGGGGAAGCCATGGACATCTTTGCCAGGGCGGTTGGAGAGGCCGTCGATGAGAACTTGACGGCTGAGGAGGCGATGGACTTGGCTCAGCGCGAAGCTGAGGGTCTAGGTCCGCTCAGATCTTCCCAGTAGCCAGCAGCATTCTCCATCGCAAAGATCACGGGACGAGATCCCCGTGCTCTTTGCATCTAGTTTATGGCTTGTTACCGAATAATCCCGGAGGAAAGGAGGACACGGCGTGGCAGACTATCTGCTGGGCCTCGACTATGGCACCGGGGGAGCCAGGGGGCCATCGCGCAGGCGCACGTCAATCCCCAGGAGATCCGGGGCATCGCGGTCTCCTCGGCGTTGCCTTCACTGGTGATGGTCGACAGGGATCACAACCCCATCCAATCGACGGGTTTATCACGCTCAAGCTCACCGGGAAGGCGGTGCTGAACGAGGGCGGCGTGGTGAGCAAATGGCGTACTTTGACCTGTACAAGCGACTGTACGAGCACACGAAGGACGATTTCCAGGAGCTGGCCCGGTTGCGGGATCGATCGTGAGGGGCATCCAGAAAGGAGTTTCCGTTGATTGGACTGGGTAAGGCGATACGCGTGCAAAGAATGCAGAACCCGGCGTCGGGACGGATCTTTACCGTGGCGATCGATCACGCGCCGAGCTATGGGGTCCTGAACGGGATCGAGAACATACAGGCGGTGGTCGATCAGGTCGCCCGCGCCGGACCGGACGCGATGGTGATGATGAAGGGAACCGCCGAGCGATGCTTCCGGCCCTATGCAGGGCGCGTCGCCCTGATGCTGAAATGCTCGACGCTGTCCCCGTTCCACCCCGAGCGGGACGTGTGGGTCGCCCAATGGCACTGACGGTCGGCAGCACACAGCAACCAGTGCTTCTTTCCAACCTTGCCGCGCTGGTGCACGAGGCGGAGCGGGCCGGCATGCCGGTCGTCGTCCACGCGTATCCCAACGGAGCACTCGTTCCCCCCGGCGAGAGGTACTCGGTGGAGCGGGTGGGATACGCGGCCCGGCTGGCGATGGAGCTGGGCGTCGACATCGTCAAGACGTTCTACACCGGCTCGCCCGAGACCTTTGCGCAGGTCGTCGAGATGGCCGCCCCGGCGTTGGTCGTGGCCGCCTGTGGTCCCCGGCTGGAGACGGACGCCGACGTCCTACGCATGGCGTACGACGTCGTGCAGGCCGGGGCGGCCGGGATCACGTTTGGGCGCAACATCTGGCAGAGCGGCCACGCGCAGGGGATGATCCAGGCGCTGAAGCACATCGTGCACGAGGACGGCTCGGTCGACGAGGCGATGGGCGAAATCACCAGATGAAAAAGATCAGCGTGATTCAGCGTTGATCTGCGTCCCATTTCTTGCTCCTGGAGCCAGTTTGGGGAGAGTCAGAGTTTTGTCAGTCCTCGACAACGGCGTCGCCCAGGTGGCGATCATCGTCGAGGATCTCGACAAAGCCGTCGAGAGCTACTGGAGGATGTTCGGCATCGGCCCCTGGCATTTCTACACCTACGGCAAGCCGCTCGTCAAGGAGATGACCTACCACGGGGAGCCGGTCGAGTACAAGATGCGGGTCGCCCTGTCCTATCTTGGACCCACGCGCATCGAGTTGATCGAACCCGTGGAAGGGGACACGGTCTATGCCGATTTCGTCGCGGAGCACGGCTACGGCGTGCATCACTTTGGGGTGCTGGTCGATGACATGGAGGCGGCGCTGGCCGAGGCCGAGGCGGCCGGGCTGGCGATGACGATGGACGGGGCGGGCTTTGGCCGTGACGGCGACGGCCACTATGCCTACCTGGACACCGAGGATGCGCTCGGGGTCACGATCGAGCTGATCGAACGGCCGAAGGGAAGAATGCCGCCGGAGAAGGTGTATCCGCCGGAGGGCGACGAGGGGTAGCGAATGTAGATTCTTCGTCGCTTCGTTCCTCAGAATGACGTGTGTGGTATCAGGCGTTGGTTGCAGGTGCTACTGGGGTGAAGAACGACTAAAGTCGTCACTACGAACAAAGACTCGGGGGATCAGCATCGCGGTGGCGATGCTACCGACGAAGAAACAAATCGACGCCAGCCAACTGCTGATGGCCAACTGAGGTGTCCCGCTGACGTCGTGCCTGCTGGTGCAGCCGCTTGCCCAGCGAGCGCCCACCCCCATCAGGATTCCGCCGACACCTGGTGGTTACCCACATGTGTCACCTACCCTGGGAAACGGGTGCTGAGCAGCAAATGACAGCGTGATGGCGGAAATCAAGACAGCACGAATGCCCGCCAAGAGGACATAGGGGCCGTCACGATCTGAAGATAGACCCAGTTTACCTCCCAAGCGACGGAGCCACAGGACCATATGCTGAGGCCAGGTGTGAGCGATGTGATACACAAACAGCGCCGCAAGCAGGATCAGGACGAAGATGTGACGCATGCGCTCCATGGTCTGCACGCGCACATCTTCGACGTCCAATCCGTCTTCCTGGTCAAAGCGGTACGTGTGCTCAATCTGCGGGCGAAAGCGCCACTCGGTGTACACGGTTTCAGCATCGCAGGTGGTATGGATGGGCAGGTTGGTGATCAAGATCAGATCGCGGTCCAACTCGGCGTCATGCGCGACCAGGGCCCACAATGTCTTTTCAATTCCAGGAATCCGGATCACGAGCCAACCCAGGGCAACCTCCGCGACGCGCACCTTACGGGCGTGAGTGAAAGCCACCTGTAGTCTCAACACCAGCGGTACCGTGGCTGTCAAGTCGCCCAGCAATTCCTCTTCCCAGCGGTCCAGGCGCTCGTTGTAGACCTCGACTTTTCGGTTATGACAAGCTCGGATGATGAACTCTGCATCCACCAAGGCCATTTGGCGGAAGATTTTCTGGTCATCCAGCCCAGAATCGGCCACGAACCGCAGTTTGGCGTGTGGAAACAACGCGCGGGTGATCCGAATCGACCGTTTGATAGGTCTCATCCCACTTATGGCGTCGTCGGGTTAGCGTTTGGATCTCTTCCAGCAGAGGATGCGTATGGTTTTGCAGACAGCGGGTCACCAAAGCATCAATCCGGGTCAAGGTCTCGTAGACCTCCAGACCAGCCAGCCGAAAGGGCGATTGGCCTTTCAGTTGCAGAACCGCTCGGATGGCAGCCGTGTAGCTCATCAGGGCTTCCTTGTCGCCTTGTTCTTGCTCAGTTGCGGACGTGAGTTCCTCTACTCTGCGCTCGATGGCACTGATACCACGCCCCCTTTTTTCAGTTCCTTGCTCAGGGAACTGTCTTCATCGCACACCGGCTTTTGGACGGCTTTGAGGAAATACAGATGGCAAAGCTGATGCAAGACATCCGGCCAGACCCGAGCCACACCCAACCGGATAGCATCTTGGCTATCACTGATGACGCCCAACAAAGGTACGCCCAACTCGTTGAGCGACCGATCCACGACTTTCATCTCGACCACCAAACTGTCCGTGTCATTGTGCCACAGGCTCGCAGCGTGCAAACGGGCTCTGCTTAACACGTCTCGAAAGATGTACAACGTGGGTTTCCCTTTCTGCGGTTGTACTCCGTCAATAGCCAACACCACGCCCCCGTTGGCCACAATAGCCTCCCGGTAGGCCGCCAGCTTGGCCCCTTGTGCACACTTGAGCAGGACTTTGTAGTCGCCCACATAGTCAGTCACTCGCCGCTCACTGATAGGCACCCCTTCCTCTTGCAGTGCTTGGTGGATTTCTCCAACCGTTCTATACTCGTCAAACCGCTGTTGCCCCACAAAGACGATGACATCCAGCCCGTAGTTGTATCCCTTGAGCGCCAACCCATCCGCCATCGCCGACCGATAGACATGGTCAGGTCGCGGGCAAATCGTATCCCGGTTGACGCACCGATAACCCCAATTGGTGACGCGGGCGATCTCTCCCATCGTGATAATCGTCTTGCTCCAAACTGGGTGACTGCGTTCCAGTTCACCGTCGCAGTACAAGCAATGGTCTGCCTCCGGGTAGCAATGGTAGCTAGGAATGTCTCCAAAATCTTTGGCTGTTCTCATCAGCACCTCCGCTTTCTCTTGTGTTTTCAGCATGGCGGTAAGTATGCACCAGATTCGATTTTTATGCCAGTTTTGCTACGACTGATTGACAAATCGAGGCTAATATGCTATAATGGAACAGTATCCCGGTATACCGACATCCTAGAATACCAGTATCCGATACTCAGCCTGCATCCGACACTTTTATACGAAGTGAGCGTTTGACATAATTGGGTAGTGTCTTCCGTCTGGGGCACATCGCAGAACTGTTGACGCTCAACCGGCTATTGGCTCCACAGCCGCTGTGCTGGGTTAAGCGATGGGCCAGCCTGTACTGGCTGTGGCCGGGCAACAAGACGGATAACCAAACGGCAGGGCCCCATGTGAAGGCATTGAAAGCGTTCCTGGCCCGACACCGATCACGCGCTGTGTGGCCCTGCCCTCCCGACGGCGCTGACACGACCTCAGTCCCAACACCAACTTGGTCGTCATCCAGCGCGGTAGGGAGACCGCACGGTGTGGAGTCATAGCAGGCGAGACTGCGTCTGGTTGGCGGTCATGTGCGCGGTGAAGGGACTGTCGGCTACAACTCTCTCGATGGTGTCGCTGATGAGTCAGAAGCGGTGCCTCTGCGTCAGGTCGGATGCCTCGCCGGACGGGCTGGTGCCAGCCGATGACATACTGTTCGCTTGCGGGACGCGCGGTGCTACTCAGTTGATGGGGTGCTGCGCGGCCGCCGTGGCTGTATAGTTATGTTAAGATAGCCGCGCGTCGCCGTGGATTGTCATGCCCCTGGCGAGGAATGGCACTGTCGAATGCAGGCTCAGAGGCCTTGCTTGCTCAGGTGGTGGCAGGTATAGGGTGGAGTCATTATCAAAATGCGAAGTTCTACGTTATGGTGAGAAAATGGAAGAGATGCTGGTAGATTTATCTCCTATCGTTTCGCGACCACAGAGGCTGTCCGACCACGTGTACGAAGCACTTTGCGAAGCTATCGTCGAGGGCAAGCTGTCTCCAGGACAGAGGCTTCGCGAAGCGGAGGTGGCGGATGCCCTGGGGGTCAGCCGGACACCCGTTCGCGAGGCGTTCGCGAAGCTGAAGCAGCAGCGCCTGCTGCGCGATGATGCAAGCAGGGCGTGCTACGTTGCCGAGTGGGACAGGCAGACCCTGTGGGAGATTGCCACCCTCAGGGCGGCTCTGGAGAGCCTGGCTTTTAGCCTCGCTCCGCAAAACCTCTCACAAGAGGACTTTGATCACCTGGAAGGGATCATTCGGCAGATGGGGGAAATGGATGCAGATCCCGCAAGTGGTGACTACAAGCGGATGGCCCTGTTTGACTTTCAGTTCCACACCTACATTTGGTCGCGCACAGGCCACGATTTGCTGGAGCAAGCGCTTGAGAATATTAAACCCCAGGCACACTTTTACATGTTCCTCACGCGGCAAGCCGGTCAAACAGATTACGCTGAGCAGCACCGCATATTGATCGAGTTCCTCAAGCAGGGCGACCGCAGCCAAGTAAATGAGATCATGCTGGACCATATATTGCCCAGTGCAGAGAAGGCGATTGCGTGGTGGGAACGTAGGCAGGAGAAGATGCCTGAAGAGCAAGAAGTAACAGAATGAAAACCTGTCCAGTTCTGGGCATTGCTATAGGGAGAGCATTTCGTGAATCGCTGACTCTGCGATTTCCCGTGGAAACTCATCTTTAGAAAGGAGGTGGGAACTCATCTTTAGAAAGGAGATGGTATGTCTTCAAGTGAATACTTGATATTGGACAATTCTTTCACTAGTAAGGAGAAAAGAAAATGAAAACCAAAATATCGACTCTCTTGACTTTCGCTCTTGTCCTGGTACTGCTCGTGCTCGCTCTGGCTGCCTGTCAACCAGCTGAGACCCAGGTCGTAGTTGAGACGGTGGAAGTCGCGGGTGAAATCGTCGAGGTCACCCGCGTGGTCGAGGTCGTGGTCACCGAAGAGGCCGCCGAACCACCGGAACCTACCGCAGTTCCAGAAGGCTTCCCCGTACGTGGCGGCACACTGCGGACTGAATATGCCTGGATGCCTTACGTGGAGGACCCAGCCGCGGATGGCGTCGGCACCGGCTATGTAGGGTTGTCGATCGCAGAATCTCTAGTTTGGGTTGGTGAAGACGGGGTTCCGCGACCGCAGCTGGCCAAGTCGTGGGAGGCCAACGAAGACGCGACTGTGTGGACGATTCACCTCCAGGAGGGGGTGACGTTCAACAATGGCAAGCCCTTTGGCGCAGATGACGTGATCTGGAATTTCCAGCACTGGCTGGACCCAGACACCGGAGCTTCGACGGCAGCCAAGCTTGACATGCTGTCGCCCGAAGGCGTCAAGAAGATCGATGACTTGACGATTGAGCTCACGCTTGACCGCCCCAATGCCGATCTGATGCTCGTCTTCTATGACTACCCGACAATGATCGCGCCCGAAGGTGGCTGGACTGACTTCTACAGCGGTGACCCGGCTGACGCCATCGGGACGGGACCGTTCATGCTGGAATCATTCACTCCCGACGAGCGGTTTGTACTTGTGCGGAACCCGAACTATTGGCAGCTTGGTGAAGATGGTTTACCACTGCCCTACGTCGATAAAGTCATCGTTACCGCCGGATGGGATGACGCCGCGCGACTGGCAGCCCTCATTGGCGACGGGGCAGACAGACTGTCTCCAGGGGAAGCGATTATTGAGGAGCTACGGAAGTATCCCGATGAGATCAATATCCGGACCTTTGCCACGGGATGGATTACCCCCATCGTGGCGCGCGTCGACTTGGAACCCTTTGATGACCCCAATATAATGAAAGCCCTCAAGTTGACCCAGGATCGTCAACAGGTCAAGGACCTCGTCCAACCGTTGGGCGAGGTGGCCTACGACCACTGGATACTGCCCAGCGCCGGCGCCTATTGCCCCGACACCGACGTGGACGGGCGGCCGCAAGACATCGAGGGGGCCAAAGCGCTGCTGGCACAGTCGGGCTATGGACCTGATAATCCCCTTCAGCTCACACTCGCCACCGCTGACGATGGCTTTCGTCCGGCCTATGCCCAGGTGTTTAAAGAGCAGGCCGCCCTGGCCGGCGTAGACATCACGATCGAAATCTATCCCAGCGATGCCTTTTGGGACCAATGGGCGGAATGGCCGTTTTCCATCAGCGGCTGGAGTGGACGGATCCCGGCGACTGCCAATATCAACCTGGCGCTCCGCTGCGAAGCCGCCTGGTCCGAAGCGTACTATTGTAACCCAGAGCTTGACGCCGTTTTGGATGCGGTCGATAGCGCAGTCGATGTCGAGGAAAAACGCGAGCTGTATTGCCAGATCCAGAAGATCATGCAGGATGATGCCCCATACCTCATACCCTTCTTTGCTGTTGAATTCAGCGCCGCTCGAAGTAGTGTGCACGAACCTGACGACTGGTCCAGAGGCGGCTTTCTCTGGCATCTGACCTGGTTAGAATCTGACTAGGCACCACAACTAAGCTAACCTGAACGGTGTGTTCTGTGGCTTCCGGCGACACGCCGGAAGCCACAGTGTCATTGCTGCCTGAGGTGCTGCCGCATCCCAAAGAGAGGTGAACATGCTTGGATTTCTTTTAAACCGCTTCGGGACGATGTTGTTGACCATGCTGGTTATCTCGATGCTGGTCTTCTTTATCGCCGAGGTGGTTCCTATCGACCCCGCTCGAAATGCCCTGGGACGATATGCTTCCCAGGAAAAGGTCGATGAGCTGCGGGAAAAGATGGGCCTCAACCGTCCCGTGCTGGTACGCTATATAGACTGGATCACCAGCGCTCTGCGCGGGGATTTCGGGGAATCGATCCACTTTCGCCGTCCCGTGATCGAGCTTATTGCCCTACGACTCGGGCGCTCGCTGACGCTGGCGGCCCTGGGATTTGTCTTCATGATCCCGCTGGGCTTAGCCTTGGGTTGTATCGCCGGGATAACCGAAGGCAAGCTCCTGGACCGCATCATCTCCCTGACCAGCAGCGTGGCTGTGTCCATCCCTGGGTTCGCCAGTGGGATCTTTATGATCGTGATTTTCGCGCTATGGCTGGATTGGCTTCCCGGCGTGAGCATCCCTGATCCCGATGCGAGTTTTCTTGAATTTTCCAAAAGGCTGATCCTGCCCATTTTTACCTTGTCCCTCGACGAGATCGGGTATCTGGCCCGCTTTACGAGGGTCAACATGGCCGAGGTGTTGGAAAGCGACTACATTCGGACAGCGGTGCTGAAAGGCATCCCAAAAAGAAAGGTTATCTGGCGACATGCGTTGCGCAACGCTTTGATCGCGCCGTTCACAGCCATCATGTTGCACGTCAATTGGTTGATCGGCGGCGTCGTCGTGGTCGAGGTGCTGTTCAACTATCCGGGATTAGGGAGTCTGCTTCTTGAGAGCGCTATGCGTAACGATATCATCCTGCTTGAGGGAGGAACGCTGGTGCTCACCTTTGTGGCGGTGTCATCCCAGGTTATCGGGGACATTGGCATCTACTTCATGAATCCACGCATTCGTTATGATTGATCGGTGATTGCACAGGAGCCTAAACCATGAGCGACAGCTCGAATCCATTGTTACCCAAGAAATCACCAACTTCGGATACTCAAAAACCAGGGGAAATTGATCGTCGTACGCGACGGGGATCACCTCCAGGCGGGCGGTTGCGAGCCACGATCGCAAACCTCATCCGTTCTTATAGCGCGACGATTGGCGTCGTCATCATTCTTTTGTGGGTCTTTGTCGCCCTAGCCGCCCCCATCATCTCTCCATACTCGCCGACCGGGATTCAAGGCGACAAGCTCGAATCACCCTCGCAGGAGCACTGGCTTGGCACCGACCATATTGGGCGAGACGTACTATCGCGTTTGTTCTGGGGTACGCGAGTGGTTGTCTTGTTGGCGCCGGTATCCGTCCTTTTTGGATTAATGATAGGCGCCCCCCTGGGGCTCATTTCCGGTTATGTCGGCGGCGCTGTTGACATGCTCATTATGAGGGTAACTGACATCCTCATGTCATTCCCAACCCTGCTGATCTACATCCTGATCATCACCAGCGTCGGTCCTTCGCCGCTTATCGTCGTCATCTCTGTGGCGATCGGGAACGTTCCCACCGTCACCCGCATCGTGCGCAGCCTCGCGCTGGACGAACGCACGAAGGATTATGTGAACGCAGCCCGGCTGCGTGGAGAGCGACGGCCCTATATTCTGCTGCGGGAAATCCTGCCCAATGTGAGCGGTCCGCTCATCGTCGATACCACCATCCGGATCGGGTACGCCATCATGGCGATCGGCTCTCTGGGCTTCCTCGGTTTGGGTATACCGCCACCGACGCCGGACTGGGGAGGGATGATCAACGAGGGACGACCGTGGATCTTTATGATGCCCTGGGTCGTTTTGGCGCCGGCGTCGGCTTTGAGTTCGGTCGTTATCGCGCTCAATCTGGTGGCTGATGGGATCAGGGAAATTGAGCAACAGCGCTAGGCCCCAGTGCGCTTGGTATCACGCGTCTCGGGTCGTACGGCGCCCAACCGCGCTGCGCGGCCATCTTGTATCGAAATTTATCACAGCGAAAATAAGGAGAATATTCCTATGGCAAAAGAGAAAAAGTGGGGACCGGACACCGCTGCCTTGCACGCCGGCTATAGTCCGGTTCCGATGGACATGACGCCCTTTAGGTCGTTCGTACCTCCCATTATTCAGAGCGCGCTCTATCCCCTCAGCGACGTCGATCACTACACCCGGATCGTCAATGGCGTGGAGCCCGGCTACGATTACGGTCGTAACAGCAATCCCACCGTCGATGTCCTGCAGAAGCGGTTGGCCGCCCTGGAAGGTGGAGAGGCGGCGCTTGCCACACCGTCGGGCATGCACGCTTGCTTCGTGGTGACCCGTCATCTGACCAAGGTCGGAGACGAGTTTATCACCAGCCACAGGATCTTTGGCGAGGCCTATGAGCTGTTCTTCCGCAAGGCCCCCGATTGGACGGGTGTCACGCCGCGCCTCGTCCAGAACCCAGAGGACCTCGACGAGTGGGAACGATTGATCACGCCAAAGACGCGCTTCTTGTGGGTTGAGACGCCTAGCAATCCAACGCTTTTCATAACCGACATCGCCGCCCTGGCCGAGCTTGCCCACGCTCACGACCTGCCGTTGATCGTTGACAACACACTTGCGACCCCAATGCTTCAACATCCTCTTGAGCTGGGCGCCGACATCGTGGTTCACTCCCTGACCAAGTTTATGATCGGGAATGGAACCATTGTGGGTGGGTCAGTGGTCGGAAAAAAGGAGTTGATCAGGAAAATGGTCAGTACGATCGCGGCTGTCGGGTCGATAATATCTCCCTTTGATGCCTGGTTGGCGCTTTTGAGTCTCGAAACGCTACCGATCAGAATGGCCAGACATTCGTCAAACGCGGAGCAGGTGGCAGCTTTCCTCGCTCAGCACTCCAAGATCAAAGGCGTCAACTATCCCAGCGTGCCTGATTATCCCCAACGTGAGCTGGCCAAGCGGCAGATGCCAGACGGCTTCGGCGGTCTACTCTCGTTTGTGGTAGATGGCGGCAAGGAGGGTGCTGTCAAGGTAACAAACGCCTTCCAGCTGATTTCCATCGTCCCCAGCTTTGGGACCAGCCGCACCATCGTCACGCACCCCGCCACACACACCCACTGCAACATGAAACGTGAGGAGCGGGAGGTAGTGGGTATTTTTGACGGCTTGCTTCGACTGTCGGTTGGGCTTGAAGACCCGAAAGATATCATTGCCGACCTGGAACAGGCACTTGACAAGCTAAAGGGGTAAAGGCAAAAGGCCTATCCCAACGAGCAAACAACCAACCGGAACTCGGGACAGGATTGAGAAAGGAGACTATGAACATGAAACACCCTCAAACTAACGTCACTACATTCACTGGGCCTTACTACCGTGGTATGTCGGATGACCAGTGCCGCATCATGCATCGTGCCAGTCTGGATGTACTCGAACGCACTGGTGTCTTTGTAAATTATCAACCGGCTCTCGACCTTTTGAAAAAAGCTGGCTGCCTGGTGCAAGATAACCACGTCCGCTTCCCAACCCATCTCGTGGAGTGGGCGTTGCGCACCGCTCCCAGCCGCATCATGCTGTACAATCGAAATGGGGAGCCGGTAATGCCCCTGGGGGATCGCATATCGACCTACGGCACGGGATCCGACTGCCTGCATATTCTGGATCACCGGACGGGTGAAAGGCGCACAGCGGTGCTCCAGGACGTCGTCGATGGCATCCGCGTGGCCGATGCCATGCCCAACGTGGATTTCATCATGTCGATGTTTCTTCCCAGCGACGTGCCTGTCGCCGCGGAGGTGCGGCAGATGGAGGTGATGCTGACCTACAGCGTCAAGCCGATTACTTTCGTCACCTACGAATGGGAAGGGACAGCGGAAATCATCGAGATGGCCGAGGTTGCGGTGGGCGGCGCGGATATTTTGCGCATCAACCCATCAGTTGTTTGTTATCTCAATCCCACTTCCTCGTTTGTGCACAACGAAGCAGCGCTGCGCAAACTCGTATACTGTGCTGAGAAACGGCTGCCCTTCATATACTTGCCCGATCTGCTACGCGGGATGACTGGCCCGATGACCCGTGAAGGCTCAATGGCCTGTCATAATGCCGGCGTGTTGGTCGGCTTGGTCATCTCTCAGTTGGTCAACGAGGGAGCCCCAATAATAATCAGTGGCGCTAGACCATCCCACCTGGACATGAAAACGATGGTAGCTCCGTACGCGACTGGACCGGGTGGTTTTGGCGGCATTGGCATCAATCATTACTACAACCTGCCGGTCTTTTCCACCGGCGGTGCGTCCGATTCGAAGCTGCTGGACGAGCAGGCGATTTTCGAAGGCACTCTGACCCTGTACGGGTCCACGCTGGCCGGGGGCAACATGATCCACGATATGGGCTACATGGAGTCGGGGCTGATGGGCTCGCTGGAACTGGTGGTAATTCAAGACGAGATTGTGTCCATAATCAAAGCCGGTAGTATGAAAGGGTTGGATTTCAGCGAAGAGAATCTGGCCCTGGACCTGGTCCACAAGCACGCGCTGAGTGCGGATTTCCTGGGGACCAAGCATACCGTGCGCCACGTTCGTCAGGGCTGGCAGCCGCGCCTGGTCGACCGGCAAAACTATGAAGGGTGGATGGCCAGCGGCGGGACGTCGATGCGTGATCGCGCCCGGGAGAAAATCGATGAAATCCTGGCCGAAGAGCCGCGTCACGTATTGCCGCCCGATGTTGAAAAGCAGATCAAGGCGATCGCCAACCGGGCGGTAGCTGCCCAGACTGGGTGAAAGCAGGAGGTTCGGCGTATGCAACAGCCAGTTCAAGCGCCCGTTCTAAAAGTGGAGCACCTGGAAGTCACCTATGCGACGCGAGCGGGACCCGTCAAAGCCGTCAGGGGTGTCTCTTTTGAGATCTGGCCCGGCGACGCGCTGGGGCTGGTTGGAGAGTCTGGTTGCGGAAAAAGCACGCTCGCCTTTGCGATCATGAACTATGTGGCCAAAAACGCCGAGGTAACGGGTGGACGTATCCTGTTTTGCGGTGAAGACGTCGTGCAAAAGAGCGGACGAGAATTGAACCAGATCCGTGGCAATAAGATCGCCATGGTATATCAGGATCCGATGGCTGCGCTGAATCCATGTCTTCCGATACGCAAACAACTGACCGAGGTGCTAACAGCACACAAAGGGTTGAGCGAGGATTCTGCTAGCAAAGAGTGTATTCAGATGCTGGCACGCGTGGACATGCCGGACCCACCCGCGATGATGCAGCGCTATCCGCACCAGTTGTCGGGCGGACAACAGCAGCGCGTTCTCATCGCTATGGCACTGCTGACAAACCCTGCCCTGCTGATCATGGACGAGCCGACGACTGGTCTGGATGTCACGGTCGAGGCGGGGATACTGGACCTTATCAGCGAACTGAAGCACGAGTTTGACTCGACCATTCTCTACATCAGTCACAACCTCGGCGTCATCAGCAGAGTTGCGGACCGGGTGGCTGTGATGTACGCAGGCGAGCTGGTCGAGCAAGGTTCCGTTCGGGACATTTTTCTGGGTCCCCAGCACCCGTATACGGTCGCACTCTTTGGATGTATTCCGAAGATAAGCGCCAGCAGGCAGCCAAGAACCCTGCAGCCGATCAGGGGGAGAGTACCTGCGCTCCACGAAACACCAAGCGGATGCGTCTTTGAGCCACGTTGCGATCGCGCCCGCGAGCGTTGCCGCCTGGAACATCCTGACATCGTGAGAACCGCTGATGAGCATTTGGCGCGCTGTTTCTATGCTGACAGTCCACACCCTGCTGAGCTAAAAGCCCTGCGAGCCGCGCTTGGCGATGCCGAACTCTCATTAAGAGGAGACGATCTAGTTCTAAAGATCGAAGGACTAAAGACCTACTACAAGGCGCAAGAACAGGGGTTGGCGGGATTGGCCGGCAGGCGCAAGAAAGGCTTTGTGAAGGCGGTAGACGATGTAAACCTAATGGCGTGGAAACAATCCACATTGGGCATCGTGGGTGAATCCGGATGCGGCAAAACTACACTGGCCAAATGCATCGCAGGTTTGGTGACACCTAATGCTGGTGAAATGGACTTTATCGGCATCGATGTGATGCGGGTCGTCGAACATCGCCCTGTCGAACTGCTTGAAGAGTTACAGATGATTTTCCAGAACCCCGACTCTACGCTTAACCCCAGACGCTCAATCGGAGAAGCGATCGCACGTCCCCTGCGCCTGTTCCGAACCGTACCTTCCTCTGAGATCATGAACGAGGTCGTGCGTCTTTTGGAGGCGGTGAGGTTAGGGGAAGAGTATTACGACCGCCTGCCAAGACAGTTGAGCGGCGGTGAGAGGCAACGTGTAGCGCTCGCCAGGGCCTTCGCCGGCCGACCGACGCTCGTCTTGTGTGACGAGCCGCTGTCTTCGCTGGACGTTTCTGTCCAGGCTGCGGTTATGAATCTGCTGCTGGAGTTTCAGCAGAGATACGGGACCACGATGATGTTCATTTCCCACGACCTGAGCGTTGTGTACCAGTTGTGTGACCATGTGGCTGTGATGTATCTGGGTCAGTTTTGTGAGATCGGTCCCACCGATGCCTTGTTTGCTCCACCCTATCACCCCTATACAGAAGCTCTGCTATCGGCTATACCCATTCCGAACCCTACGGTGGAGAGAACTATGGTAAGGCTGGTTGGCCCAGTCCCGAGCGCGCTTGACCCACCATCTGGCTGCAGGTTCCACACTCGCTGCCCGCGCAAGATCGGTGCAATCTGCGAGTCTGAGTCCCCCCCTTGGCGACGGATAACAGACAAACATTCGATCAAGTGCCACATGAGCATGAAAGACCTGCTTGGTATGGAGCCGGTCATTCGCTCCTCGGAATGAGCTGCGCAAGGAGTCGGAACCTGATGGTTAGAGCCATGCACGCGCTGGTGTCTGGCTCAAAGGAGAAAGACGCATGGACGGAAATGGGATAGCTGCTCGATTCATTCGAAGCACGTCCTGGGACGGGTTACCCGAAGTCGTGCAGCACAAGGTCAAGATGTGTCTGGTTGACATTGTTGCGGCAACAGTTGGCGGGGTGTTAACTCCCATCAGCGATATCGTCGCTTCCTACGCCACCGAGGCATGGAGGGGAAACGAGGCGACGATCCTTTTGCAAGACAGGCGCGCGAGTGCTGCCGGAGCGGCCTTTGCCAACGCCTGCGCGGCGAATGGTCTAGATTGCGACGATGGGGCGCAATACACGCTCGGACATCCAGGTGCTCAGGTTTTCCCAACCGCGCTGGCGGTGAGTGAGAAGCTGGGGCTTGGCGGCAGCGCCATGTTGACGGCTATGGTTGTAGGGTATGAAATTGCTCATCGCGCTGGGCGGTGCTGGCATAGGCATCACCATCCCATCTATCAAGCTGATGGCTCCTGGGGATCGGTGGCCTGCGCTGCGACAGCCGCCAACCTGATGGGACTTGATGAAGACACAATCAAACAAGCTCTGGGGATCGCGGAATACCACGCGCCCAATCTCCCCATGGAGCGCGACCTTGTCGACCCAGCAATGGTGAAGCACGGCCACGGATGGGGTGCCATGACCGGCATCGTAGCTGCCGAGCTAGCCGAGCGAGGCTTCACGGGTATCCCCAGTCTCCTGGGCTTCGAAGAATACCAGGACTGGGTTGCTACACTTGGAGACGACTATATTATGGTGGATGGCGTCGATTTCAAGCGCTACTGTTCTTGTGGCTGGGGCCATATGGCCATTGCAGCGGCAAAGAAGCTAAGACGAGAACACGGTTGGGACGTTGAGGATATCGCAGCTATCAGGGTCGAGGGACACCACTGGACGGCAGTTCTCCAGGCCTCTCATCCCACCACAACGGAGGAGGCTCAGTTCAGCGTCAAGTGGCCACTGGCAGCCTTCCTTATTGACGGAGAGGTGGGGCCGGATCAAATTCTTGAGACACGATTTGATGATGCGAATATCAATGCCTTAGTGGACAAGATTGAGCTAGTAGAGTCAGAGGAGCTTAATGATCTCTATCGCCCGATATTCGAGGGGAAGGAGGATGGTTCGAGTGTCAGTCGAGTGGTGATTCGCCTTAAGGACGGCGCTACTCTTGACTCAGGGCTGGTCCCAGAGGCATGCAGGTTCGGACCACGCGGGGATGAGGCTGGGCTGGAGCAGAAATTTCGATGGTTGACCCGCTATGTCCTGGAAGAGAATCGGATTGACCCGCTCCTGGAGATGCTGTGGCATTTTGATGAACTGCAGGATGTCGGTGAGTTTGTCGCTCTGCTTCAACGACGCTGACGGAATTGTGAGCACATCCCCCGGTAGCTGCGCTGAGCTCGCTGGTTGTAGCGCTCAACATGTTAAGCGATGGTCTTAGGGAAGCCGCACAGCAACGCTAGGTTGCCGTGCCATACTACATAGTCAAGCTTCACGGCTTGATAGGCATAACCATAAGGAGGGGAGTATTCTCATGGCGGAAGAAAAGAAGTGGGGACTGGGCACGATTGCCCTGCATGCTGGCTATAGCCCGGTTCCGCTGGATATGACGCTGTTCAGGTCCTTTGTGCCTCCCATAGTTGAAAGTTCGGTCTATCCCTTCGAGAGCGTCGCTCATGGTGCTAGAGTCATCCAGCACCTGGAGCCTGGCTACGGCTATGGCCGCTCTAGCAATCCCACCGTTGATGTCCTGCAGAAGCGGATGGCTGCCTTGGAAGGCGGCGAGCGTGCCATGGTGGCAGCCTCTGGCATGCATGCTGTCTTTGCTCTGACCTACCATCTGGCCAAGGTTGGAGACGAATTTGTCACGAGCCATATGACCTACGGCGAGGGCCATACGCTGTTCTCTCGTCTGGCTCCTGAGCGTATGGGCATCACATCTCGCTTCGTCGAAAACCCCGGCGACCTGGAGGATTGGGAGCGACAGATCACGCCAAAGACACGCTTTGTGTGGGCTGAAACACCCAGCAACCCAACCCTGTTCGTGACCGATATTCCCGGCCTGGCCGAGATTGCCCACGCTCACAACGTGCCTTTGATCGTTGACAACACGCTTGCTACCCCATGTCTTCAACAACCCCTGGCATTGGGAGCTGACATAGTGGTGCATTCTCTTACGAAGGGTATTTGTGGGAATGGAACCATCGTGGGTGGGGTAGTGATCGGGAGCGAGGAACTGATCGAGGGCATGCTCAGAGATACCCTGCCGTACATCGGGGCGACCATGTCGCCTTTTGACGCCTGGCTCACTCTCATGAGCCTCGAAACGCTACCACCCCGTGTGGCCAAGCATTGCTCAAACGCGGAGAAGGTAGCCGCTTACCTGGCTCAGCACCCCAAAGTCAAGGGTGTCAACTATCCCACTTTGCCGGATTATCCCCAACGTGAGGTGGCCAAGCGACAGATGCCCAAGGGCTTCGGCGGAATGATGTCGTTCGTGGTTGATGGTGGCATGGACGGTGCGGCCAAGGTAATGGAGGCCTTCCAGATGATTTGTTTCATGCCTAGCTTTGGGACAAGCCGCACCATGGCAATGCACCCCGCTACGCATTCGCACTTTGGGATGACACCTGAAGAGCGAGAGGCAGCCGGCATATTTGACGGCCTGATCCGGCTGTCGGTCGGGCTTGAGGACCCAGAAGATATCATCGCCGACCTGGAACAGGCACTTGACAAGCTGTAGGGGAGCGCCGGCGTTTGGTCCACCCATGAGTGTCCAATTGCCAGGAACAGTAGAGAACCGAGTCTCGAACATGAATCACCCTCAAACCAATGTGATGGCCTACACTGCGCCTTACTATCGTGGTATGACGGATGACCAGTGCCGTCTCATACACCGTGCCAGTCTCGATATACTTGAGCGCACAGGTGTACTTTTGTATTATCAACCCGCCATTGACCTGCTGAAAAAGGCTGGCTGCCTTGTAGAAGAGAACCGGGTCCGCATCCCATCGCATCTCGTGGAGTGGGCGTTGCGTACGGCTCCTAGTCGCATCATGATGTATGATCGCTTTGGCAACCCTGTGATGCCTTTGGGGGATCGCATATCCACCTACGGCACTGGCTCCGATTGCCTGAACATCTTGGATCACCGGACGGGTGAGAGACGGAAGGCGGTGCTCCAGGACGTAGTTGATGGCATCCGCGTGGCCGAGGCCATGCCACACGTTGATTTCATCATGTCCATGTTTCTTCCCAGTGATGTACCTGTCGCTGCGGATGTTCGGCAGATGGAGGTGATACTGTTCTACAGCGCTAAGCCCATCTGTTTCGTCACCTATGGATGGGAAGGGACACCTGAAGTCATCGAGATGGCTGAGGTGGCTGTGGGCGGCGCAGATAGCTTGCGGATCAATCCGACAGCAATCTTGTATATCAATGTCACCACTGCCTTCTGGCATAATGAAGAATCGCTGCGTAAGTTAATGTACTGCGCCGAGAAACATCTGCCATGCGTATATCTGCCCGATGTGCAACGCGGATTGAGTTGCCCGATAACCTTCGCCGGCGCCATGGCTTGCTCCAACGCAGGTCAGTTGGTCGGTTTGCTCATTGCTCAGTTGGTAAGCGAGGGAGCCCCAATCATACTCAACACAGCCATGCCAACCTCCATGGATATGAAAACCATGATTCTCCCGTACGCTAGCCTGTTCAATACATACTTTCTTGAGTTGAATCATTACTACAACCTGCCGAGCTTCAATTACGGTGGCTGCAGCGACTCGAAGCTGCTGGACGAGCAGGCGATCATGGAATCAACTCTGGGCCTTTACGGGGCTATGCTGAGTGGGGGCAACATGATCCATGATTTGGGCTACATGGAATCGGGGCTGACCGGCTCGCTGGAACTGGTGGTAATCTGTGACGAGATCGTCTCGTGGATCAAAGCCTGCACGAAAGGGTTGGAGATCAACGAGGAGACTCTAGCTCTTGACCTGATCCATGAGCACGCGCTGAGGGCGGATTTCCTGGGGACCAAGCACACGGTGCGTCACGTGCGTGAGGACTGGCAGCCATGCTTGATCGACCGGCAAAACTATGCCAAGTGGGTGGAGAGCGGTGCAACGTCGATGCGTGGCCGGGCCAGGGTGAAGACCGATGAAATCCTGGGCGCAGAGCCCCACCACACATTGCCACCCGATGTTGAGAAGAGGGTCAGGACGATTGCTGAAAGAACGGTGGTCGCTCAGGCGAAGTAGCAGGCCAGGGTGGTAGCCTGTGCCCGCACCTCAGGGGAAAAACGCCAGAGCACCAGCCCAAGCCCCTGGACCCGGCTGAGAAACAACAGGTGCAGGAAATCCTGGCCCAGGCGGCAGGATAATTCTCCCATCAGACGCCTGGTTCTTCGTGGAAGGGATTGGCGCACCGGAGGAGGGAATGAAGCCGACGTTTCGCCTACTGACCGACAAGCAGCAAAGCGCGATCGCTGCGGCTGCGTTCGAGTTGCTAGAGCGAGTAGGTGTCAAGCTGACCGAGTCGGAGGCTCAAGCGCTACTATATGGGGCCGAGGCACGTGTTGAGGGTGATCGGGTCTACATCCCTGCGCACTTGGTCGAGGAGGCAATCCAGTCAGCACCACAGGGGATCTCGATCTACACGCGCGACGGTGAGTTGGCCATGCGGCTGGAAGGGCACAATTATTACTACGGTGCCCATACTGATGCTCCTGATGTGCTGGACCCTTTCACCTACCAGCGGCGTCCATGTCAAGAGGAGGATGTCCGCCGCAATGCCGTGCTCATAGATGCGCTTCCTAACATTAGCTATACGACCGCTTCCGGCCTGGTTGCCGATCGCCGGCCTGAGATCGCTGACCGGGTGTCTTTGGCTCAGTGCTTGAAAAACTCAACCAAGCCGGTGCTTGCCATGCCTGTAACACTCCGAGCGTTAGTTGACTGCCGAGAGCTGGCGGCTTTGGCTGTCGGGAGCGAGGATGCATTGCGAGCCCAGCCGCTCTTGATCGTTTACTCGGAGCTGGTGTCTCCTTTGGTTCATCCTGACGAGTCTGTGAGGAAATTGCTCTATTGTGCTGAGCACGAGATTCCTCTGGTATATACGCCCTATGCGGCGATGGGAGGCACTGCGCCGCTGAGTCAGGCGGCGATCATCGCTCAGATGTGTGCGGAGTCCCTGAGTGGGCTGGTGGTCCACCAGCTCAAACGGCGAGGGGGCCCTTTTATCTTTGGTGGCATGCCCTCGGTAATGGATATGAAAACGACGATCTTCTCTTATGGTGCACCAGAGTTCCAACTGGGCAATTCGCTTATGGCTGAGATGGCCCACTACTTCGAGCTGCCAAACTTTGGCACGGCCGGCACTTCTGATTCCCAGGTCTTTGACGGACAGGCTGTATTGGAGGCGACTTCGTCCTGCATAATGGCCGCTCTCTCAGGTGCCAACCTGGTTCACGATGTCGGCCTGCTCGGTAATGCCACGGTTGTCATGCCAGATATGATCGTAGCGACAGATGAAATCATCAACATGACTCGTCACCTGCTCCCTAAAGTGCGCGTGAATGAAGAGGCTCTCGCGCTTGGCGTCATCCGTGACGTTGGGCCAGGGGGTGAGTTTGTAACACATCCCCACACACTCCATCATTTCCGGGATGTGTGGTATCCAGAGCTACTTTATCGCGGCGGTGCGAAGGCATGGGGCGGGTCGGATCAGTTGACCTTTGAACAGAGAGTGAACGCGCGGACTCGTGAACTGATTGAATCCCATCAACCTGAGCCATTGTCGGATGAAATTGTTGAACAGATTGAAGACATCATTAGACGAGCAGAGGAATAGCAAGAGGAATCAATCAAATGCACGACAAACCAAACCGCTTCACCTTAGGCGCTTTCGAGTGCATGGTATTCAACGATTACCGGCAAGAATACGGCTACGACACCTTAGCAAACAATCTTTCTGCCGAGCAATTAGCCCAAGCCCTTGCCTCACAAGGTATTCAGGGCGATCAGACGACGTTAGACTACAACGTGCTCCTGGTTAAAACTGGTGAACATACCATCCTGGTCGATTCCGGAATTCGTGATGGCGCGCTCCCAAAACAGTTGCAAGCCGCCGGAATCGCGCCCGGTGACATTGACCTGATCTACCTGACTCATGCCGACGGCGATCATATCAGTGGCCTGGCAGACGAAAAAGGCAAACCAGACTATCCCAATGCACGCATTGTGATGTGGCAAAATATGTGGGACCTGTGGTCGGCGGAAAAGGTGCTTGCGGAAAATGAAAACACCCCGGAATATTTTATCCGGCATGTCGTCCCGGTCATCAAAGAGCGTGTCGAACCGGTCGCGCTTGATACGGAATTCCTACCCGGCTTTCAAGCCATTTTTGGGCGTGGGCACAGTGCCGGCCATAGCGCATTGCGCATCACCTCGGCAGGCGAAACGCTGTTCCACGTCGGCGATGCTATCCACCATCTGCTCCACATCACCTACCCGGAATTGCTTTGTTCCTGGGATAGAGCACGAGCACCTGACGAGATGGTCAGCACCCGGCGGCAACTATTCAAACGGGCGGCTGACGAAAATGCGCTGGTCTTTGGCTCTCACCTGCCTTTCCCGGCGCTTGGATGGGTAACAGCGAAGGAAAATGGGTGGCAATGGCAGGCCATGGAGAGATAGAGTTAGGCCAAAATGATTCTGCAGTGGGTTGAGTGATGCTTCAAGGCGCTTGGTAGACAAATAGCTATGGATGGCCTGGAAGTGAACAAGTTATGGTAAGAGTCTTAAAATACATCTCGACAATTGATTCACATACCGCTGGCGAAGGCACGCGCTTGGTAATGAGCGGCCTGCCACCCATCCCCGGACAGACAATGGCCGAGAAGCTGGCTTACGCTGGGGAGCACCTATCCTGGTTGCCGGGCTTGCTGCTGTTGGAGCCGCGTGGTCACAAGGACATGTTTGGGGCGATTCTGGTGCCACCGTGCTCCCCGGCTGCCGACATCGGCGCGCTGTTTATGGACAACAAGGGCTACGAACCCATGTGCGGGCACGCTGTTATCGGCATTGTGACCATCCTGCTCGAAACAGGGATGTTCGAAATGGTTGAGCCAGAGACCCTCATAACACTCGACACTCCTTCTGGTCCTGTTCGTGCCTATGCACAGATTATGGATGGGCGTGTGCTAGCAGTCTCCTTCGAGAACGTGCCGTCTTTTCTCTATCGCTCGGACGTTACCCTTAAGGTGCCGGAGGTGGGTGACCTTGTGATGGACGTGGTCTTTGGAGGTCTCTTCTTCGTCTTCGTTAATGCCCATCAACTGGAGATCGAACTCATCCCAGCAAATGCCGTGCGACTGGCTGATCTGGGCATGCGCATCCTGGCGGCAGCCAATGAGCAAGTCGCAGTCCGGCACCCTGAGCTGCCACACATTGACAAAATCATTGACTTGAGGTTCTATGTGGAGCCAGGCAGCGATGGGGCAGACGGTCGGAACGTGGTGATTTTGGGCGACCACATGGTGGACCGCTCGCCGTGTGGCACTGGCACCTCTGCTGAAGTTGCGCTGCGATATGCACGGGGTCAACTGAGACTGGGCCAACCGTTTGTGACAGAGAGCATCATCGGGACGCGTTTCACGGGCCAGGTGGTGGCCGAGGCGCAGGTTGGCAGCGGCTCAGAGGTTTTCCCATCTGTGATTCCCAGGATCACGGGGCGTGCGTATATCACCGGGTTGCACCAGTTTGTGCTGGATGGCGAGGATCCGTTTCCGGAGGGATTCCGGCTCAAGGCCTGATGTAGCGTTTCGAAGAATTGAGGAAGCTGGACAAGGTGTATATTTCGATTTAGATTGAGTGTCAAGACTCTTCGCACTAACCAGGAATGGATTTGACGTTCACAACTGTGGGCTGGTCTAACCTGCACGGGAAACGCAAAGGCTGCCCCATTGTAGAGCGATCGGTAATCAAAATATTAGATGTCCTATCACGGGGAGCCAAGCGAGTACAAGATGCGGGTCGCTCTGTCCTATCTTGGACCCACGCGCATCGAGTTGATCGAACCCGTGGAAGGGGACACGGTCTATGCCGATTTCGTCGCGGAGCATGGCTACGGCGTGCATCACTTTGGGGTGCTGGTCGACGACATGGAGGCGGCGCTGGCCGAGGCCGAGGCGGCTGGCCTGGCGATGACGATGGACGGTGCTGGCTTTGGCCGTGACGGCGACGGCCACTATGCCTACCTGGACACCGAGGGCGAGCTCGGGGTCACGATCGAGCTGATCGAACGTCCCAAGGGCAGGATGCCGCCGGAGAAGGTCTATCCGCCGGAGGAAGACGAGGGGTAACGCCTACAGGCCGGCGCGCTCCATCCACAGGAGCACGGCCGTCAACAGGATGGCAGCCGGGACGACGACCGCCCACGCGTTGACCTGCAGCAGTTCGGGCAGCGTGACGGCTCCGAAATCGCCCTTGCTCAGGATCGGCTTCCGCAGTTTGGGATACACGGCGGCAAAGAGCCCGGCGCCAAGCAGGGTCCCGACGACGCCTCCGAACAACGCGTCGAGAAAGCCCTGGCCGACCGCCCCGGCGACGGTCCCGGGACAGTAACCCAGGACGGCAAACCCCACGCCAAAGATGAGGCCACCGACGACGGATGTCCCGAGGGAGCCTGGTTTGGGGTGTAGCCGCACCAGGCCCAGGCTTCTGAGCAGGTGAACGCCGAGCGTGCCGGTGACCACGGCCGAGAGCATGACCTTGAGGACGGTGAAGTCGGCCAGGAGCAACTGGCCGGTGATCACGTCGTAATCGGTCACCCCCCCCTTTTGCAGCAGAAAGCCGAACAGGACCCCGATCGCGAGCCCGATGGCCAGTTGGATCTTTGTGTGTGCAAGTGTCTTGAGCATCAGTTTTCCTGTCAGACCACGACAGCGGATTGAGAAAGGAACGGACTATCTCTAAAAGACCCGAAAGATCAGCATCGCGGTGGCGATGCCGCCGACGAAGAAACAGATCGTTGCCACCCAGCTACTGGCGGCCAACTGGAGTGTCCCGCTGATGCCGTGCCCGCTGGTGCAGCCGCCCGCCCAGCGAGCGCCCACCCCCATCAAAATCCCCCCGATGAGAGCTGTGATCAAGCGCGGGAGCGGCATCGGGCCGAAGGTTGCGGCCCACGTGGCGGGCACCCACTGCAACTGGAACTGGCCCGAAACCCGCGTCGAGATGAACGAGCCGATCACGATGCCCAGCACGAGCATCCAGTCCCAGGTCACGGCAGGGGCGACCTTCCGGTAGTAGGGCTTGTCCAGCACCCTGTCGCCGCGAAACAACCGCTCGATCATCCCGCTGGTGCGGCTAAACGAGGTCGAGCATCCGATGGTCTTGTCGGACAGCAAGAGGGCCAACCAGCTCAAGATGCCGATTCCGATGCCGGCCGCATACGGGGACCAGCGTGCTATCGTCAGCCATTCCATGTGCTTCTCCTGTCTTTACCGCTTCCCCCCTCTCCCTGTCAGGGGGAGGGTTGGGGTGGGGGTGAAGGCCGTGTGCGGTTCGAGTATAGCCCAGGTGTGCGGGGGATGCAAGTCCGGGTGGCGAACGGCGGCGGTGGCCGTTGTGTTGACAAACCCTGTCCCTGCGGCGATAATAGGGGCATGCGCCGAACGAGACTGGCCCTTTGGACCTTGTCCGCGCTCGTCCTGCTCGCGGTGGCCTGCGGGGGGCCCGCCGGGCTGCCCCGATTGTCGTTTTTGGCGACGGCGACCGCCACGCCCACCGCGACCCCCACGCCCACGCCGACGCCGACGATCACTCCCACGCCGTCCCCCACGCCGACGCCGACGCCCGACCCGGCCGAGTGGCTCTCCGACGCCGGGCGGGCGATGCAGAACGGCGACTATGAGAGCGCGGCCGAAATCCATCGCCATCTGCTCGGGCTGCCGCTCGACGGGGAGACGGCCGCCGACGTGCAGCTTGGGATCGGCACGGCCTACCTGCGCGATGGGGACTATACCAGGGCCGTGAGCGCGTTGCGCGATTTTCTCGCCACCTACCCGGAAAGCGAGCTATCGCCCGACGCGCACTTTTTGCTGGGCGAGGCGCTGGTCGGCGCGGGCGAACCGCTGGCGGCGGCGGACGAGTACCGGGCCTACCTGTCGGCCGGGACGGTCATCACCGCCTACGTGGAACAGACCGTGGGGAACGCGCTCTACGCCGGCGGCGCTTACCTGCCCGCGGTCGAAGCCTACGAAGCCGCGGTCGCCGAGGCTCCCGACCGGCCCTTTGAGGTCCACACGCGCGAGAAGCTGGCGCTCACGTACGTGGCGTTGGAGGACTATTCCGCCGCGGTCGCCCAGTACGACGCCATCCTCGAGGTCGCGCAGGTGCGCGCCTACCGCGCCCGCATCGAGCACCAGGCCGCCGAGACGCTCATCCTGGCCGGCGAGACGGAGGACGGCTACGATCGCCACCTGTCCGTCGTCGAGACCTACCCGGACGAGTACTATGCCTACCTCTCGCTGGTCGAGCTGGTCGAGGCCGGGCGCGCGGTGGACGACTTTTTGCGCGGCGTGGTCGACTATTACGGAGGGGCCTACGGGCCGGCGGTCGACGCGCTCTACCGCTACGTGCGCGCCTACCCCGACACCTACGCCGGGGATGCCCACTGGTACGCGGGCCGATCGTACCTGGCCGCCGGCAGCCCCGACCGGGCTGCGGCCGAGTTCCAGGCGCTGATCGAGGGCTTTCCGGAGAGCAAGCGTGTGGGGGATGCGTGGATGGGCCTGGCCGAGGCGCACGCCGACATAGGCGATGTGGACGCGGCGGTCGATACGTATTGGGAGTTCGCCGAGGCTATGCCCGACCATCCGCGCGCGCCGGAGGCGCTCTGGGAGGCGGCCCTGCTGTTGGAGCGTGCTGGCGATGCAGAGACCGCCGCCGAGGCATACCTCGATTGCCACGTCGCGTATCCCGACTCCGACTATGGCCCGCCGGCCCTGTTCCGCAGCGGGCTGCAGTCTTACCAACTGGGCGAGCCGGTGGACGCCGCCGTCGCCTGGGACACGCTGGCCGAGATCTACCCCGATTCCGCCTATCGCCCGGCCGCCCGGTTCTGGCTGGGCAAGCTCCGGCTGGACCAGGGCGACCTGGAGGCGGCCGGGGCTGCGCTTGACGACGCCCGCAGTACCGACCCGTCTGGCTACTATGGCCTGCGCGCCGCCGATCTGGCCGCCGCCCCGCGCGCCGTGGCTTTCCCGCCCGCCCGCTACGTGCCCGACCATGACGCCGTTGCCGAGCAGGCCGAAGCCGAGGAATGGCTGGCCGGGTGGCTGGGGCTGGACGACGCCGCGGGCTTGGGCGAACCCGGTCCCGGCCTGGCCGCCGACCCGCGCCTGCAGCGCGGGCTGGAGCTGTGGCGGCTGGGTCGCTTCGAGGAGGCCAGGGAGGAACTGGAGGCGGTCCGCGGCGCGACGGCGTCGGACGGGCTGGCCCAATACCAACTGGCGCTGGCCTTCCGCGACCTCGGCCTCTACCGGTCCTCCATCCTCTGCGCCGTGCGGGTCGCGTACCTCTCCCCGGTCGAAACGGTCCTCGATGTCCCGGCCTTTATCGGCCGGCTGGCGTATCCCACCCACTACGAGGACCTGGTGCTGCAGGACGCTCGCCAGAGCGACCTCTCCCCGCTGCTCGTGTTCGCGCTCATCCGGCAGGAGAGCCTTTTCGAGAGCCTCGCCACGTCGACGGCGAGCGCGCATGGGCTGATGCAGGTGATCCCCGACACCGGCGCGCAGATCGCGGCGGAGCTGGGCTGGCCGCCGGACTATGGCACGGGCGACCTGTACCGGCCCTATGTCAGCGTGCGGTTCGGCACCTACTACCTGGCGCAGCAGCGGGACCGCTTCGACGGCCGGCTCGACGTGGCGCTGGCGGCCTACAACGGCGGCCCGGTGAACGCCGCGCGCTGGCTGGAGCGCGCGGGCGATGACCCCGATCTGTTCCTTGAGCTCATCACGTTCCGGGAGTCGCGCCTCTACCTCCAGCGCGTCAAGGAGCACCTGGCTGTCTATCGGGCGCTCTACGAGGGGCGCTGAGGTCTCCCTTGGCTGTCTCGCTCCCAGGGATCGTCAGATCCCGGACGTGGGAAATGGGACGCTGATCCACGCTGATCCACGCTGATTCGTTACTACTCAGGCTCTCCTGATGCGTCATTCCGGGTGACGCCCTTGCCACCGCGCTAGCCCGCCCGTCATTTCGAGCAGCCTGCCCCGAGCTGGTCGAGGGGGAACGAAGCGCAGCGCAGTGGAGTCGAGAAATCTCGCCCCCCGCAAGCGAGAGATTCCTCGATTCCGCTGCGCTCCACTCGGAATGACGGGGCTGAGTAGTAACCGTCCAGAGTTGAATTTGTCGGTCAAGCAGGCCGTCGGGTGCTAGTTGCGCCACCCGGCGGCGTAAAAGGCCAGGTACTCGGCGACGTTCTCCGCCCACAGCCCGTTCTCGTGACGGCCGGGGTGCACGACGAATTCGTGGACGATGCCCTGCTTGTCCATCGCCTCGTGCAGCGCCTGGGTGGATTTTCTCGACCAGTCCGCGTCGCCGGCGTCCAGATAGATGCGCAACGCCGTCACGCCGGGCCGCCCCAGAAGATAAAACGGGTCGTAGGGCGGCGGGGCCAGGTTGACCGACAGCGCCGGGCTGTGCCCCCCCGCCGTCCCGAAGAGATCGGGGTGCATCATGGCAATCTCCAACGCCCACACCCCGCCCCGCGATATGCCGCCGATGGCTCGCCCCTCCCGATTCGCCCAGGTGCGGTAGGTCCCGTCCACGTGGGGGATCAGGTCGTTGACCATCTGCCCCTCGAAGGAGCGGTCGCCGCCGCTGGTGTTGACGTACAGCCTCTCGGACCCTCCCGGCAGGACGATGATAAAGGGGGGCAGCGTCCCGCCCGCGATGCCGGCGTCGGCGGCGTCGGTGACCCCCAACCCGTCCCAGTGAGCGTCGTCGTAGGGCCAGCCGTGGAGCAGGTAGAGCACCGGGTAGCGGTGCCCGGCCTGATCGTAGCAGGGCGGCAGGTAGACGCGGTAGGGCTGCTCGTCGCCGGCCGTCTGGCTAAAGTAGGTGCGCCGCTCCACCCGGCCCGCCGTCTCGGTGCACGCGGGCGTCGGCGTGGGGGTGGGGGACGGCGTGAGCGTGGGCGTGGGCGTGAGCGTCGGTGTGGGCGTGTGGGTGGGCGGCGGCGAGGGGGTGGGCGTGGCGGTGGGCGTGGCGGTGGCCGTGCGCGTGGGCGTGGGCGACGGGGCTGGCGCCTCCAGAGGTCGCACGAACACCCCCAGCGCTATGACGGCCGCCAGGGCCACGACGATCAATCCGCGCAGCAGCCACCTCCCTCGCCTCACCCGCTCACTCCCCGACCCCAAGCCTCTTCCGCGTGTAGGGGATCAGCCCTCCGGCCTCGAATATGCCCATCACCGCCTCCGGCAGCGGCGGGAAGGTAAAGGTGCCCTTCGGGCTGCGGATCTCTCCCGCCTCCAGGTCCACCTCGACCTGGTCGCCGCGCTCGAGCGCGTCGACCGCCTCGGGACACGTGATCGCCGGGAGCGCGTTGTTGATGCAGTTGCGGTAAAAGATGCGGCCGAACGACCGGGCGACGATGGCGCCCACCCGCTTCGTCACCAGGCAGGTCACCGCCTGCTCGCGCGAACTGCCGCAGCCAAAGTTCTTGCCCCCCACGATCACGTCGCCGGGCTGCACCTGGAAGCGGAACTCGGGGTCCAGGTCCTCCAGCGCGTGCTCCCCCATCTCGGCTGGATCGCTCACGGTGTACGTGTACTTGCCGGGGAAAATCACGTCGGTGTTGACGTCGTCGCCGTATTTCCAGACTGTGCCTCGGATTGTCATAATCTTGTACCTCAGTGGGTCCTTGCGGTATGTGAAACGTGAAACGTGAAACGTGATGCGTGATGCGTGATGCGTGATGCGTGAAACGTGAAACGTGAAACGTGATGCGTGATGCGTGAAACGTGAAACGTGATGCGTGAAACGTGATGCGTGATGCGTGATGCGTGAAACGTGATGCGTGATGCGTGATGCGTAATGCGTGATGCGTGATGCGTGAAACGTAATGCGTGATGCGTGAAACCTGAAACCTGAAACCTGAAACCTGAAACTTGAAACGTGCTCCTTGGCTACAGATCCCTGGGATGGACGATTTCGCCGGCGATGGCGCTGGCCGCGACGACGAGCGGGCTGGCGAGGTACACGTCGCTCTCCTTCGTGCCCATCCGCCCCCGGAAGTTGCGGTTGGCCGTGCTGACGCTGACCTCGCCCTCGGCGGGGACGCCCAGGTGGTTGCCCATGCACGGGCCGCAGCCGGGGCTCTCGACGACCGCGCCCGCCTCGACAAAGGTGCGCAGGTAGCCCGCGTCGAGCGCGGCCAGGTACACCTCCGAGGAGGCCGGGATGACGATCAGCCGCACGCCGGGCGCGACCTGGCGTCCCTCGATCACGCGTGCCGCCATGGCCAGGTCCGAAAGCCGCCCGTTGGTGCAGGTGCCCAGGAACGCCTGGTCGATGCGCGTCCCGGCCACCTGGCGGACCGGCGCGACGTTGTCGACCGTGTGCGGCCTGGCGACGACCGGCTCGATCGTCCCCGCGTCGTACTCGACGACGCGGGCGTACACCGCGTCAGCGTCGGGGTAGACCGGCTCGACAGGCGCGCGCGCCCGTCCCTCCAGCCAGTTGAACGTCACCTCGTCGGGCGGGATGGTCGCGTTCTTGGCGCCCATCTCGGCCATCAGGTTGGGGATGACCATGCGGGCCTCCATGTCGAGCGTTTCGACCCCCTCGCCGTGCCACTCGACCGACTGGTACAGGCCGCCGTCGGCCCCCAGGTCTCCGATGACGTGCAGCGCCAGGTCCTTGGACGTGACGCCCTCGGGCAACTGCCCGTGGACGACGATTTTCAGGCTCTCCGGGACGCGCAGCCAGATGCGGGCGGTCGCCATGATCGCCGCCATCTCGCTGCGCCCGATGCCCACCGCGAAGGCGCCGAACGCCCCGGCCGTGGGCGTGTGCGAATCGGAGCCGACGATGAGCGCGCCCGGCAGCGCGAACCCCTCCTCGGCGAGCACCTGGTGGCACACGCCGCGCCCCACGTCGTAAAAGTGCTCGATCCCCTGCTCGGCGACGAACTCGCGGGTAACCTTGTGGTTCTGCGCGTGCTTGGTCGTCGGGGCCGGGCAGGCGTGGTCGAGCACGACGACGTGGATGTCGGGCCGCGCCACGCGCGGTACGCCGATCTTAAAAAATATCCCCGAGATGGGGGCGGTGTTGTCGTGGCTGAGCGCCGCGTCCGGCGTGACCTCGACGATCTGCCCGGGCACGACCTGGGCCAGGCCGGCCTTGCGCGCCAGTATCTTTTCAGCGAATGTGTGACCCATCGCAGCCTCCTGTGGAAATTTAGCGGGGCGTATTGTACTCCATCGCTCCCTGGCTGGCAAGCAGTGGCAGAGTGCAAACCTTGCGAAGGTTACGCATAGTCCTGGCTGTTGTACCTTCTTGTCTGAGGAACGGCCTCTTGGCCTTTAAGTTGTCCTTGAACCTTCGCAAGGTTTGAGAGTTTGCAATTTGCACACACGTTGACGTCGGGCTATAATAAGACCTGACAGGTTTCCAAAGGTGTCGTTTTGAGTCAGGCTCGACCTGATCAGGGGCGTATCTGCGCCGAAAAGTGGACAGTGAAACCTGTCAGGTCTGGGGGGAGGCATCAACGATGGACTATGCGGACTATCCTCGCCCGGTGGTTGAGGACATCGCCCGGCTGCGCCGGCGGATCGAGGCTTCAGGGCTGCCCTGCAAGACGACCGACCACAACCTGCTCGTCGGCACCTGGAACATCCGGGCTTTTGGACACGTGCACGAGAAATGGGAGGAAAACTCGGGGTCGCCGAAACGAAACCTGCGGGCGCTGGCGACCATCGCCGAGATCATCCGCCACCTGGACGTCGTCGCGGTGCAGGAAGTCAAGCGGGACATGGCCGGCATCCGCACGCTGGTGAACGAGTTCCTGGGCCCAGACTGGGGCCTGATCCTCAGCGACGTGACGAGCGGCCCTGGGGGCAACGCGGAGCGGCTGGCCTTCATCCACGACAAGCGACGGGTGCAACCGTCGGGATTGGCGGGGGAGATCGTCCTGCCGCCCACCGAGGTGGGAGATCCCGCGCAGCAGTTTGCCCGCACGCCGTACATCGTCGGTTTCCAGTCCGCCGGCGAGAGATTCGCGTTGTTGACCGCGCACATCAGGTATGGCCACGTCCCGGAGGAGCGGTTGGGGGAACTGCGCGCGCTGGCCGGGCACGTGGCGGTCGAGATACGCGGCCGGGCCACGGCCGGCGACGCGGCGGAGAGCAACCTGATCGTGCTGGGCGACTTTAACATCGACAAGCGGCGCGACAATCCCCTGTTTCAGGCGTTCGTGTCCACGGGCCTCACGGTACCCCACCAACTGTGGGGCTTGCGGACGAGCTGCAACACCGAGCCCAAGTACTATGACCAGATCGCCTGGTTCATGGGAGACCTGGACTTGCCGTACAACGAGCGCGCCGGGGTGATCGATTTCGCGGGCGCGGTGTACCAGGAGATCTCGTTGCGGCAGATGTCCTACCGTGTCTCGGACCACTTTCCGCTGTGGGTCGAGTTCGTCATCGACCGCAGCGTCGAGCGGATGGCACGCACGCTGGGGCTGGACCCGGCCATGCCCGATCCGCTGAGCACGGTGCCGGATTAGAGATAGCGAGTTGACTGAAAAAACTCTGACACCTTTCAAAACTGACCAAGAGCAAGAAATGGGACGCAGATCAACGCCGATTCACGCTGATCTTTTTTATCTGCGGAAATCTGCGTGAATCTGCGTCCAGCAGGGTCTACCATCGGAATCACTGAGATGTGGCCCGTTTGAAGGAGGAGCGCATGGTAGCAGAGCAACCTATCGAGCTCTCTGTCCGCTTCACGTCGGACGAAAAGGTCGCAGATTCGCCCATCCACGTCTCGCTGTTCCGCCCGGACACCGGCACCGCGACTGCGCCCGTTCCCTTCGAGCCGCCGCTGGACGACGCAGCGCTGGCCGAGCTGCGCTGGTACCTGGAGGACTTTTCCATGTGGCCGACCGGGCCGGACTACCGGCGCGCCGGGCGGGTCGAGGCCCAGTTGGAGGATTGGGGCCGGGCGCTGCGCGACAGCGTCGTCGCTGGCACCGATGCGGCCCGGCTGTGGCAGCAGTTCGTCGACGCCGATGCCGCGGGCAAGCTGCTCACCGTCGACGCGACCGACCCGCGCGTGCTGCGCTTGCCGTGGGAGCTGCTGGCCGACGAGGGCGGGCACGTCTTCGCCGCGGGCGTCGGCGTGCGGCGGCGGCTGCGCAAGGTGACGGCCACCCCGGTCAAGCCCTTTGCGCTGCCGGTGCGCGTGCTCGTCGTCGTCTCCCGGCCGGACGACGCCGGGTTCTTTGATCCGCGCGGCGACGCGCTCCCGCTGCTCGACGCGCTCGACGGGCTGGGCGACCGGGCCGCGGTCGAGTTCCTGTACCCGCCCACGCTGGCCGCCCTGACCGCCCGCCTGCGCGACCGCAAAGCGCTGCCGGTCCACGTCGTCCACTTTGACGGGCACGGCGTCTACGACGCCACGCAGGGGCTGGGCTACCTCCTGCTTGAAAACGACGCCCACCAGGGCGACGGCGTCGACGCGAATCGGCTGGGCACGCTCCTGAGCCGCTGCGGCGTCCCGCTGATGGTGCTGAGCGCCTGCCAGAGCGCCCGGCAGGAGGAGATCAACCCCTACGCCAGCGTCGCCGCGCGGCTCATCCGCGCCGGCGTGGGCAGTGTCCTGGCGATGAACTATTCGGTGCTCGTCGCCGCGGCGCGCAAGTTCGTCGCCGCTTTCTACGGCGCGCTCGCCGAGGGCTTGACCGTTGGACAGGCGGTCGACGAGGGCCGCGTCACGCTGCTCGCCGACGAGGAGCGCCACACGCTGACCCGCCGCAACCAGCAGGGCGACCTGGTCGAGGAGACCGTCCGCCTGCGCGACTGGTTCCTCCCTGCCCTGTACCAGCAATCCGCCGACCCGGTCGTCTTTGCCCCCCTCCCTCCGCGGGAGGGGCCGGGGGAGGGTCCCCCACACACTCCCCTCCCTCCCGGGGAGGGGCCGGGGATGGGCCTTCCCCGCGCGCTCACCGACCCCCGCGCCCCCGGCGGCCTGCCCCCGGCGCCGCGCCACGGCTTTCACGGCCGCGCCCGCGAGATGCTCCAGTTGGAGCGCGGGCTGGCCGAGCGCGCCGTCGTCGTCCTCCACGGCTTTGGCGGGATGGGCAAGACGGCGCTGGCGGCCGAGGCCGGCCGCTGGTTCTACCGCACCGGGCGCACGCCCGGCGGCGCGGCCTTCGTCTCCTTCGAGCACGGCGGCTCGCTGCAGCAGCTCTGCTCCTGGGTAGGGCAGGCGGTCAGCGGCGACCCCGACTTTTCGCTCGGCGCGGGCGACCCGGTCGAGCGCGTGGGCGCGCTCCTGCGCGAGCGGCCGGCGCTCGTGATCCTGGACAACTTTGAGTCGGTGCTGGGACGGGAGCCGCTGATGCCGCCGGAGGAGCTGCGGGCGGTGCTGGACGCGGTGTGGGGGTGGGCGGGGGGAGGGGGAGACAGGGGGACAAGGAGACAAGGAGACAAGGGGACAAGGAGACAGGGGGACAGGGGGAGGGGGAGCCGGGTGTTGATCACGACGCGGGATACGACGTTCAGTGATGCCCGGTTTGGGCCATCGAAGTGGTGTGCGCACGTCGAGCTGGGAGGGCTGGCGCAGCAGGACGCGCTGGCGCTGGCGGCGGCCGTGCTCGACGACCACGGGATCGACCGCGGGGCGATCGACCGGCAGGAGCTGGTCGACCTGATGGACCAGTTGGGCGGGCATCCGCTCTCGCTCAACCTGGTGCTGCCGCACCTGCGCGACCATACGCCGGCCGAGCTCTCGGCCCGCTTCGAGAAGCTCCTGCCCGGCTTCACGGCCGGCGCGGCGAAGGAGCGGAACGAGAGCCTGGCGGTCTCGCTCGAGTTCTCGCTGAATCGCCTGGGCGACGAGACCCGCGCCGCCCTGCCCGACCTGGCGGTGTTTCAGGGCGGGGCCTTTGAGGACGATTTGTTGGAGATCATCGAGATGGACCCGGAACTCTGGCGTGTCACCCGCGTCGAGATGGAGCAGGCGGCGTTGGTCACGGCTGAGCCATTGCCCAACGTCACGTTCCCGTTCCTGCGCTTCCATCCCACGCTCCTGCCCTACCTGACTGACCAGCTTTCGCCTGCCCGGCGTGCCGAACTGGAAGAATGGTATTGGAAGCGATATTATGCCGTTGCGAACTATCTGTACCGCACCGACACCCAACACCCCCACGAGGCGCGCGCCATCGCGCTGCGCGAGCTGCCCAACCTGCGCCGCGCGCTCGACCTGGCGGTCGATGCCGGCGAGGTGGAGGCGGCGGTGGACTTTGCCACCAGCATCGCCAGGTTCCTGGACGTCTTTGGCCGCTGGCGGGAGCGCGACGCCATGATGGACAAAATCTCCAATCTCCAATCTCTAATCTCCAGCGAAGAGGGAGTGACGAAGGCCGAGTACCTGATGCTGAGCCGGCAGGGGGAGGCCTTGTGGCAGCAGGGCCGGGCGGCGGAGGCGGAGCGGGTGTTCCGCGGGCTGCTGGAGCAGTTGGAGGCGGGCGCGGCCTACGACGCGGCATACGACCACGCGGTGACGCTTCTCTCGCTGGGTCGCTGCCTGACGGCGCAGGGGCGGCCGGCGGAGGCGATCGAGTGGCACCGGCGGGCGTTGGGGGAGTTTGAGCGAATCAGCGAGTCGAGCGAGTCAGCGAAAGGGATGCTGGGCAGGGTCTATACCGATTTGGGCGATAATCTGCGTGCGGTGGGGCGATTTGATGAGGCGCAACAGGCCTACGAGAGCGGTCTGGAGATTTCCAAAGACACTGAAGACCACCGCGCTGTTGGCGTCCATTTCGGCCAACTGGGCACGCTGGCGATGATGCGGGGCGACCTGGGCGAGGCGGCGCGGCGGTATGACGAGGCGCTGAAGACGTTCCGCGCGCTGGGCGAGCCGCAGATGGAGGCGGTCGCCTGGCACCAGTTGGGGAGGGTGGCGGAGGAGGCCAGGGATTGGGACGAGGCGGAGCGCTGCTACCGGGAGGCGGTGCGCATCCGCGAGCAGATCCGCGATCTGCCAGGATTGGCTGCGAGCTTTAACCAACTCGCCAACGTCGCGAAGGGCGCTGGCCGGCCCGACGACGCGGAGCGGTGGTATCTGCGGGCGTTGGAGGGGTTTGAGCAGACGGAGCAACTGCAGTATGCCGCGGCGGCTTCTAGCAACCTTGCCGGCCTCTACCTCTCCCAGGGCCGGCTCGACGAGGCCGCGCGCTATGCCCGCCGGGCGATGGAAATCGACGAGGCAATTGGCGACCCGTCCGTCGAGGTATGGAAAGACTATGCCATCCTGGCCCGGATCGCCGAGGCCCGGGGCCGCGCGGACGAGGCCGCGGGGTGGCGGCGCAAGGGGCAGGAGAGCCGTGATGCGTTTGCCGGTACGCGGTATCAACTTGCTCCCATTTTGCAGCAGTTCCAGCCGGTCATTGCCGCGGTTGTTGCTGCTTGTGAAGGGAATGCGCGAGCCAAAGCGCAGGTGGAGAGCCTGTTTGACACGTTCAGGCAGGGTAACTGGCAAATCGTGGATGCCATCCAACGTATTTGGGCTGGCGAGCGGGACGAGGAGGCGTTAACCTCCGGGATTGATTATAACAGTCGCGCCATTGTCCGCGCCATCCTGGCCCAGTTGGCGGGGGAGCAGGCCCCCATCCCAACCCCGCAGGTGGGCACGGTCCAGACCCCAGGGGTTTCCGAAACCCCTGGGGTCTCGGAGGCCGTCGCCCACCTGCGCCAGCAGTGGGGACCGGTCGTTCGGGCCGTCGTCGCCGCCTGCGGCGGGGACGCGGAGGCTGGTGCGCAGGTGGGCCCCTTCCTGGAGCAGTTGTCCGGCCAGGACGACTGGCGCGAGCTGGCCGCGACGCTGCGCCGGGTCCTGGCCGGCGAGCGCGATCCCGGGGCGCTCCTGGCCGGGCTCGACCCCACCGATACCTTCATCGTCGCTGACGTCCTGCGCGCGCTGGGCGTCGCTGGCCTGCCGGAGCTGTAGCGGGGGAGCGATGGGACGCCAACTGTCGCTCGCTGCCCAGCGGCCGGGAGATACACCGCCTGTGACCGAAAGAGTGCTCCTGTCGTGGAGCGGCGGCAAGGACAGCGCGCTGGCGCTCTGCGAGCTTCAGGAGGGCGGGGGCTACGAGATCGCGGCGCTCCTCACGACGGTGACGGCGAACTATGACCGGGTCAGCATGCACGGCGTGCGGCGCGTCCTGCTCGAGCAGCAGGCGGACTCGCTGGGCCTTCCGCTGGAGGAGGTGTTCATCGCGGCGGATACCTCGGACGAGGAATACGGCGCAAAGATGCGGGAGGTGCTGGAGCGATACGCGCGGGGCGGCGTCTCGGCCGTCGCGTTCGGGGACATCTTCCTGGAGGACGTCCGCAAGTACCGGGAGGAGAGGCTGGCGCAGGTCGGGATGCGGGCCCTCTTCCCGCTCTGGGGCCGGGATACGGCCGAGCTGGCTCACACGTTCATCGACGTGGGCTTCCAGGCGGTCATCACCTGCGTGGACACCCAGGTCCTGGGCCGCCCGTTCGCCGGCCGGGACTTTGACGGGCAGTTCCTGGCGGACCTTCCCTCATCCATCGACCCCTGTGGCGAAAATGGCGCATTCCACTCGTTCGTGTATAATGGGCCGATCTTTCGGGAGCGGGTCCTATACGCGAAGGGGGAAGTGGTTTTGCGGGAGAACCGGTTCTATTACTGCGACCTGGTGCCCGTTCAAGCGGGGCAAGATCCGCGCGGATCACGATCCGCATCTTAGTCTACATCTCGCACCCTGTCGCGGGAAATGGACGCGCCAACTTGTTGGCGTCTTCGGCAGGCGCGAGGTCGCATCTGAACAGGCTTCACCTGTGCAAAGCGACCGAAACAAGTTTCGGCATCCATTCCCGCTGGACGATGCGTTTCGAATCAAGCCGGGGACTGTGGTCCCCTCCGAGCACCATCCACCGGTGCTCCGCGCGGACCACAGTCCGCCTCTTGGTCTGCAACTCGCACCCTGTCGCGGGCAATGGACGCGCCAACTCGTTGGCGTCTTCGGCAGGCGCAAGGTCGTATCTGGACAGGCTTCACCTGTGCAAAGCTACCGAAACAAGTTTCGGCGTCCATTCCCGCTGGAGGAGTGCGAAAGACAGGCTTGGGACGGGCGAAGGACGATGCGTTTCGAATCAAGCCGGGGACTGTGGTCCCCTCCGAGCGTCATCTGCCGGCGCTCCGAGCGGACCACAGTCCGCCTCTTGATCTGCATCGCGCACCCTGTCGTGGGCAATGGACGCGCCAACTTGTTGGCGTCTTCGGCAGGCGCAAGGTCGTATCTGGACAGGCTTCACCTGTGCAAAGCGACCGAAACAAGTTTCGGCATCCATTCCCACTGGAGGAGTGCGAAAGACAGGCTTAGGACGGGCGAAGGACGGTGTGTTTCGAATCAAGCCGGGGACTGTGGTCCCCTCCGAGCACCATCCACCGGCGCTCCGAGCGGACCACAGTCCGCGTTTCAGAGCGTAGAAGGCAGCCTTGCGCAGGTTCCAGGACAGATTCCGGGCCACAAGGGCCGCCGTTTGCCAGGAACTGTGTCAATTTCGAACCACTTTCTAACCTTCGCAAGGGTAGCCCCGATTTTTGAAATGAGCTGGACTCCGTTACATTGGGGCATTTTGGCCCGAAATATATGCAGTCGGTTTCTTGACAATTTCATCCGGGGCGTGCATGATTGGACCTATCCTGACGTGGGAGCGTGATCATGCCCCGGCGA
>Ga0307379_10000771_pt1 | contig 52482 bp, 58 predicted proteins | sample UN2MG_FD_202237 | JGI IMG/M metagenome (GOLD analysis project Ga0307379, IMG submission 202237) | Soil microbial communities from Risofladan, Vaasa, Finland - UN-2 | ecosystem: Environmental > Terrestrial > Soil > Coastal area > Acid sulfate soil | place: Finland: Risofladan, Vaasa | collected... | reverse complement strand
TGGTGCCCCCGGCAGGAATCGGACCTGCGGCGCATGGATTAGGAATCCATTGCTCTATCCACTGAGCTACGGGGGCGCAGCAGCCTATTCGATATATAGTTTTTGCCCTGGATATATTTTGCTTCTTGGTGTCAGACGGTTTATACGCAGGAAATATTCGAGAGGCATATTGTTCAGCCTTGCAATACTAAAGGGGCTGTCTCCTCGTTTTACCATGTATGTTCCAAAGTTTTTACCCGACGCATTTTCTATATCGTGCCCCGGTATTTTCAAGACCTGCCCTATATAAAGGTTTGTTGAAGGCAACTTATTTGTTTCCTGGATTTTTTTTGTCGTTGTGCCATAACGTCTGGCAATAATCCAGAGAGAATCGCCGCTTTTAACAACATGAGTGGTTGCTTGTCCATCTTTTGATTTATTATATATTTTCGGTTTGGGAATAAAGGTACCTTTTTGTGGTATTTTCAGCATTGTTCCGGTAACTATATAATTCCATTTATGTATATTATTTGCCCTGACAATTTTTGACATGCTGGTTCGGTATTTTCTGGCAATTGTCGAAAGGGTTTCTCCTGTTCTTACCCTGTGTTTTAAATAGGCAGGTCTTGGGGGGTATGAAACAGGTATATTGTCCAGGCTTGCGAGCAGAACATCACCTTTGCCCTGCGGAACGTTGAGAGGATATTCATTATCAGGCAATATTTTATATCTGAGCTCAGGGTTAAGCTGTTTCATTGTTTCTTCTGATACGTCGATTTTTGGGGCTATATCCTTGAGGCACACCTGTTTTGTTACAGTAATTGTTTCGTATTCTAAAGGTATATCTAGTTGTGTTGGATCAAACCCGTACTTTTCCATATCCTTAAGTATATGAAGGACGGCCAGAAATCTGGGGACATATCTTGCGGTTTCCCTGGGAAGCCGTTCATATAAATCCCAGAAGTTGTCAAGATAGTTTACATTCTGGCTTCGGATTACACGCAGAACTTTTCCTTCACCGCAATTATAGGCGGCCAGAACGGTTGCCCAGTCGCCGAAAATGCTGTGCAATTCTTTCAGGTATGCTATAGCAGCCTTTGTTGCTTTAAAAGGATCCATGCGTTCATCAATAAATATATCGCGGTTAAGCCCGAACTTGTATCCGGTTGACGGTATGAACTGCCAGAGCCCGAGAGCTCTTGCCTTTGAAAGGGCGCCTACCTTGAAGCCGCTTTCAATAAGAGGCAGCCATGACAGTTCAACAGGAAGCCCTGCCTCTTTAAGAGCTTCAACTATATGTGGACGATACCTGCCGGAACGTTTATATGATTCAATGAAGAAATTTTTTTCGCTGCTATTTGTAAAAAGGGTGATTTCAGCCTGTATGTGCTTGTTCATCACCATGGGGATGGCATTGTGGTTGCCATTGACAACAATGTTTCGAGATGCATAGATTTCAAGGATACGTTTTGATATCATGAAGCGCATATCTTCCCTTTGCTGCACCAGTTCAGGGTCGTCATTGGTGTCAACATCCAGAATCAAAGAGTAAGCCTTGTCCAGGGCTTCAATGGCATTTTCAAGCTCCCCCTTTTGCCAGAAATCTTGTGATATCTGGCAAAAATCAAGGGCTTCGTCCAGTACCGACTGTATCTTTTTTTGAGCGGAGAGGCTTTCATCTGCTTTTATGCCGTTATTTTCTGTGCCAGTTGCCGCAGAAGCTTTGATTATATTAATGTTTGTATCATCGGTTTTGTCCGGATTAAAAACTTCGGGTTTTTGATCAATACAATCTTCTTTTAGACAATCTTCTTTTAGGGCCGTTTCTGAGGCTGCAACAGTATCTGTTTCGAAAAATGCTGAATTTTCATTCTGTAACGTTGATATATTATGCAGAGGTTGAACGCATCCGTATAAGAGAAGTGATACAAAAGTGAGGATATAAAATTGAATGTTTATTAAGGGTTTTTTTGGCAAATCAGGTTCCTCGAAAACTTTAAAATAACTTAATCGCGGTTATTGCTTTGATTATAATTAAATTTAAACCAGAAAAGACTCATGTATAACAAATTGTAAACAAAGAACAGACCATAATAAAAATAATAATTATAATTGTGTTGATCCGGAGATTCTTATAATATAATTTTTTAAGAGTCTGTCAGTATTAGTCCTTTTTTTTAGAAAATAATGCTGTCCGATTACACAAAAATTAGTATATTTGTCAAGAGTTCATCTTGCGATAATAGATTTCATGTCCGGGGAAAGGCGGTTTAACTTAAAGCAAAATCTACACATTTTCAATTTATCGCAATATTGAAAATTGAAATATGCTCGATTTAGCTTGAAAATGAAAGTAAAAAGGAGATATTAGTCAAAATTAAGCTCGATATTGTTTATAATTCATTTTATTGACTGAAAATGTTTTATAATCAAGCTTGATATTTGTGCCAGCGATCATTATATAGTATGTTTTTTATATTTGTTAAAATAAAATTCTGATTTACCCTTAAAAAATCCTTTAACATCCTTTAAAATTTGAGATAATTGTACAGAGTTTTAGTCTCATGTCTTTCATGTTTTATATAAGTTAGTTGATTATGACGGGCGTTGTATTTTAACGCCAGCGTAGCTCAGATGGTAGAGCTACTGATTTGTAATCAGTGGGTCGGGGGTTCGAGTCCCTTCGCTGGCTCCATTTAATTTATAATAAATTTTAATATAATAAATCTTATTTTGCAACCAAATATGGTGGGGTTCCCGAGCGGTCAAAGGGAACAGACTGTAAATCTGTCGGCTAAGCCTACGGAGGTTCAAGTCCTCCCCCCACCACCAATCTCAGAGTAAGTCGTATGTAGGAGATTTCGGTTTGCATATCGTTATCGACAAAATACTACATGACTTCCTGCATTACTCTTACTGCGCAAAATGCTTATTAAGGGAATTGGCTGTCATTTGATTTTATGAATTTTGTCGAGAGTGACGTTAAATAATGATAACAAGTGATAGGCGCGGGAGTAGCTCAGCTGGTAGAGCTCTAGCCTTCCAAGCTGGAGGTCGCGAGTTCGAATCTCGTCTCCCGCTCCAGACATGCCCATGTAGCTCAGTCGGTAGAGCGCTTCCTTGGTAAGGAAGAGGTTCACCGGTTCGATTCCGGTCATGGGCTCCATTACGAAGAAAATAGAATAAAATAAAGTAAAAAAGTACAGGAGGTAGATGACATGGCTAAGGAGAAGTTTGATCGTACTAAGCCGCATGTAAATGTAGGGACTATAGGTCATATAGATCACGGCAAGACAACGTTAACGGCGGCGATAACAAAGCATTTGGGATTAAAGGGCATGGCCGATTATGTGCCGTTTGATCAGATAGACAAGGCGCCCGAGGAGAAGGAACGTGGCATAACGATAGCGACTGCGCATGTTGAGTATTCGACGGCCAAACGTCATTATGCGCATGTAGACTGTCCCGGTCATGCGGATTACATTAAGAACATGATTACCGGCGCTGCACAGATGGACGGAGCCATATTGGTGGTAGGGGCGGATGATGGTCCTATGCCGCAGACGCGTGAGCACATATTATTGGCTCGTCAGGTAGGTGTTCCGTGCATAGTAGTATTTTTGAACAAGTGTGACATGGTGGATGATGAGGAGCTTATAGAGCTTGTGGAGTTAGAGCTTCGGGAGTTATTGGACAAGTATGACTTTCCCGGGGACGAGACCCCTATAATTCGTGGCAGTGCTTTAAAGGCTCTTGAGAGCGATGATGCCGACAGTGATGAGGCCAAGTGTATATTTGAGTTAATGGATGCCATAGACACATTTATACCTGAGCCCAAGCGTGATATAGACAAGCCGTTTTTGATGCCTGTAGAGGATGTATTCAGCATATCGGGTCGTGGTACGGTTGTGACCGGTCGTGTTGATCGTGGTATAATTAAGGTAGGAAATGAGGTAGAGATAGTAGGTATCCGTCCGACGACGAAGACGGTCTGCACCGGTGTTGAGATGTTCAGGAAGCTGCTTGATGAGGGTCGAGCTGGTGACAATGTAGGGCTTTTATTGCGCGGCACAAAGCGCGAGGAAGTTGAGCGTGGTCAGGTAGTGGCCATACCCGGTTCAATAACGCCGCACACGAAGTTTAAGGCCGAGGTATATATATTAAGCAAGGAGGAGGGAGGTCGTCACACTCCGTTTTTTAATGGATACCGGCCGCAGTTTTATTTCAGGACCACCGATGTTACAGGGATATTAACCTTGCCTGAAGGAGTAGAGATGGTTATGCCTGGAGACAATGTAACCATTACGGCTGATTTGATAACGCCGATAGCTATGGAGAAGGAGTTGAGGTTTGCGATAAGGGAAGGCGGTCGGACTGTCGGCGCCGGAGTGGTAAGTGAAATAATTGAATAATGGCGAAGGAGTCTGATCGTGAGAACAATCATCACCCTTGCATGCTCTGAATGCAAAAGAAGAAATTATACAACAACAAAAAATAAACGTACAACACCGGATAAGCTGGAATTCAGCAAGTATTGTAAATTTTGCAGAAAACATATTTTGCATAAAGAGACCAAATAAAAACAAAATGATTATGCAGGCCAGTAGCTCTAACGGTAGAGCGTCGGACTCCAAATCCGGGTGTTGGGGGTTCGAATCCCTCCTGGCCTGCCAAATCATTTTGTAAGGGTTTTGTTTAAGGTCTGATAAGTTAATTTAGGTGAACAATGGGACAGTTACAAAAGAAAAAGCCTGCAAGCAAGAAGAAAGACAAGAATAAAAGTGTTGATGTAACGATATCATCACAGCCCGAAGGTAATCTTGCCATAAAGAAAGCTGCGTTAGTTGCGGGCTCTTCCGGGACTGTAAAAATAAAGCAAACTTTACCGCAGAAGAAACCGGCAAGCTGGACCGGGCAGGATAATAATTACCTGAATAAGGGATTGCAGTTCCTCCGAGAAGTTAAGGTCGAGCTTAAGAAGGTAGTATGGCCTACACGCAAGCAGACACTTGGCTCGACCCTTGTTGTGATAATACTTGTCATGATAATAGCGCTTTTTCTCGGGATGGTTGATATTGGTTTGTCAGGTCTGGTACGTGTGTTTATTCAATAATATGAGGAGAAGAAAAGAGTGGCTCTAAAATGGTATATAGTCCACGTTTATTCCGGCTTTGAAAATAAAGTTAAAGCAGCCTTGGAAGAGCGAGCAGCCTCCTCCTCTCATGCTGAAAAATTTGGAGAAATTGTTGTACCGACCGAGAAGATAGTTGAATTGATTAAAGGGAAAAGAAAGGAATCGTCTCGCAAGTTCTATCCGGGATATATTTTGGTTAAAATGGAGCTGGATGATGAAACATGGCATATAGTAAATGATACGGCAAAGGTTACCGGATTTTTAGGCGGCAGAAAAAAACCGAGCTCCATTTCCGACGAGGAGGTCGAGCAGATTTTAAGCCGTATGGAGAGCGGCAAATTAAAGCCAAAGCCAAAATTCTTTTTTGAGTTCGGAGACGAAATTCGCGTTATAGACGGTCCTTTTACTAATTTTAATGGAACAGTAGAAGAAGTTAATCCTGAAAAGGGAAAGATAAGAGTTCTGGTAAGTATATTCGGTCGTTTAACTCCCGTAGAATTGGAATTTGTACAAGTTGCAAAGCTATAATAAGGATTAAAGTGTCTAAAGTGAGCTAAAGTGCCTAAAGTTATGGTACGCCTTTGGCGTGTTAATTGATAACCCAAAAATACAGAAGTTTGCCCACTTGTGCTTTGATGGCTTGATAAACCTATATAACACGGCATTCCGCCCAAGCGGGATTAACTTTAAGCACTTTAATATACTTTAGCTCACTTTAGGCACTCATGTCCGCACCGAAGGTGCACTAACTTGATTTAGGAGTAAAAAGAAAATGGCAAAAAAGATTATTGCACAGATAAAACTTCAGGTTAAAGCCGGTCAGGCAAATCCATCCCCTCCAATCGGTCCTGCCTTGGGACAGCATGGAGTAAATATAATGGATTTTTGTAAGGCTTTTAATGCCAGAACGGCTAATGATGAGGGGATGATTACACCTGTTGTTATAACTGTTTATCACGATAGAACATTTACATTTGTTACCAAGACGCCGCCCGCAGCCGTTCTTTTAAAACAGGCGGCAAAGATAGCCAAGGGCGCAGGTGACCCAAAGCGTGATAGAGTTGGTGAGGTTACCCGGCAGCAGGTCGAAGAGATAGCTAAACAGAAGATGACGGATTTGAACGCTTATGATTTAGATGCTGCGTGCAAAATAATCGCCGGTACGGCCAGAAGTATGGGGATTGCTGTTGTCTGAGATAAGGAGCGTGTGAAAGAAGATGCCAAAGAGAGGAAAAAAATATTTAAAATCCAGCGAAAGGGTTGTTAACGAGACAAGGCATCATTTTGCCGAGGCTGTTAATAAGGCAATAGAGTTATCGTATGCTAAATTTGATGAAACTATTGATGTCGCAATTCGTTTAGGAGTTGATCCCAGGCATGCCGACCAGATGGTTCGAGGAACGGTTGTTTTGCCTAATGGTCTTGGCAAGGAGATAAGAGTTCTGGTATTTGCTAAGGGGGCGAAGGAAAAGGAGGCGCTTGATGCCGGCGCAGATTTTGTCGGGAGTGACGATCTCATTGAAAAAATTAAAGGCGGATGGTTCGGCTTTGATAAGGCTGTCGCTACTCCGGACATTATGGGTTCTGTGGGAAAGATAGGAAAACTTCTTGGGCCAAGAGGGCTCATGCCGAATGCAAAAACAGGAACGGTTACTTTTGATGTTGCCAGGGCGGTTGTCGAGCTCAAGGCTGGTAAGATAGATTTTAGGGTTGAAAAAGCGGGTATAGTCCATGCTCCCATGGGCAAGGTTTCTTTTGGGGCGGAAAAGATCGTTCAGAACTTTGGCGCCTTGTTAGAGACTATCATGCGTCTCAAACCGGCTTCCAGCAAGGGAATCTACCTGAGAAGTATTGTAATGTCAACGACCATGGGGCCTGGAATAAAGGTAGATGCGGCCAGCATCAAGGACTTAACCAGATAATATTAAAAAGAAGCAGATAATAGGATTATTTTGCAAGAGACTTAATACTACTGTCAAAGACCGTAGGCGCATTTTTTTATGTTTAATCGGTATTTCCGGCCTACCGAGGCAGATTTATGGTTCGAGTGTTTCCTCCGGTTTTTTTACAGCTTAGGAGAGGAGGTGTGGTAATTTTTGAAAACAGATGAAAAAAAGAAAATTGTAGAAGATATTCGCAAAAGGTTTTCAGAGTCAAAGATCGTAATTCTTACAGACTATAACGGCCTTGATGTGGAAAACATTAATGAGCTGCGCAGAAAACTTAAAGAATCAGAAGTTGAATATAAGGTAGCCAAAAACACTTTTTTTATAAGAGCTTCTGAAGGCACAGATGCTGAATTAATAAAAGATAGTTTTAAAGGTCCTAGCGCTGTTGCCTTAAGTTACAATGATCCTGTAGCTCCAGCCAGGTTATTGACTGAGTTTGCAGGCTCCCATGAAGCGTTTAAAATTAAAGTGGGCGTAATGGACGGCAAGATACTTGACCTGACTGCAATCAGGAATCTGTCAGCTCTGCCTTCAAGGGAGGTGCTTTTAGGTAACCTGCTTTCAGTTATGAGCGGTGTTCCGACTGCGCTTGTAAGAGCATTAAATGATATTCCAGTTAGGTTGTTAAACGTTTTGCAGGCAATAAAAGAGCAAAAAGAAGCGGCCTGACATTAACCAAGATATAGATAGTAACTTTGACTAACTTAAAAAATAAAACCTGATGAATTCAACTTTTTATGAATTCATTAATTCTGGAGGAAAAATAAAATGGCAGATATTACCAAAGATGATGTTATTGAGTTTGTAGCAAATATGTCGGTACTTGAGCTTTCCGAACTTATCAAGGAGATGGAGGAGAAGTTTGGAGTTTCTGCAGCAGCGCCTGTTGCGATGATGATGTCGGGTGCCGTTGATACGGGTGCAGGCGCCAAAGAGGAAGAAAAGACGGAGTTTAACGTTATTCTAACCGGTTTTGGTGATAAGAAAATTCAGGTGATCAAGGAAGTCAGGGCTATTACCGGTCTTGGGCTTAAAGATGCCAAAACTCTGGTTGACGGAGTTCCTGCGCCGGTTAAGGAAGGTATTGCCAAAGATGAGGCAGAAAAAATAAAGACCCAGCTTGAAGAAGCCGGAGCCCAGGTTGAATTAAAATAACTAGCCGATAGATAAATTGGTGACCCAGAATTTCAACCTAAATATTTGGAGATGCTATGTCGGAAAGTCTTTTAGCGAGTAAGCGAATAAGGAAAAACTTCAGCAAAATACGGAAGATCATTGAGATTCCAAATCTTATAAGTATGCAAATGGAATCATTCAAACGTTTTATGCAAATGGATGTCCCTCCTGAAAAGCGTAAGGATATTGGATTGCAGTCTGTATTCAAGTCTGTGTTCCCGATAAAAGACTTTACCGGAAGCGCTTCCCTTGAATTTGTATCTTACAGGCTGTGCGACATTAAGCATAGTATAGAGGAATGTGTCCATAGGGGTATGAGTTATGAAATACCCATGCGTATTACTGCAAGGCTTGTTGTGTATGATATTGATAAGGAGGCTCAAACTTCCAATATCCGCGATATAAAGGAGCAGGAGATATACTTTGGTACCATTCCCTTGATGACGGAAAAGGGTACATTTGTCATTAATGGAACTGAGCGGGTTATAGTAAGCCAGCTTCACCGGTCATCCGGTGTTTTTTTCGATCACGACAAAGGTAAGACACATGCCAGCGGCAAGATAATATATACCTCTAGAATCATTCCTGTACGTGGTTCCTGGATTGATATGGAAATAGATCATAAAGGTATAGTTTATATCAGGATTGACAGACGACGTAAATTTCCTATTACAATGCTCTTCAAGTCCTTTGGCTACTCTTCCGAAGATATTCTTGCTTATTTCTATAAAACTGAAAAGATTATTTTGCGTGGCAAAAGTTATTTCAAGGAATTCAAGAGCGCAAGCAGATTTGTTCAGGATAGCCTTAAGGGTCAGCGTGCTGCCCGGGATATCAAATGCTCTAAAACCGGAGAGGTTATTGTAAAAAAAGGCCGAATAATAACCCAGCGTTCAGTTAAGCTAATGAAATCGCTGGACATAGAAAGTATTGCGATAGATGTTGAATATGTTTTGGGCAGGGTATTTGCATCGACAATACATAATCCAGATACAGGAAGTCCTATCGTCAAATGCAATGAAACTGTTGATGATGAAGCTTTGAAAAAGTTGAAAGATGCCGGTATAAATCAATTTGAGCTGCTTTTTATTGATGGCGTGCGCTATAGTGATTCCATATGCAGGACACTTTTGCTGGATATGGTTGAAAAAAGAGAGGAGGCGCTGGTTGAAATATACAGAAGGCTTAGGCCAGGGAACCCTCCTGTTCCCGAGGTAGCCCAGGAGTTTCTTGACAATCTGTTTTTCAAGTCAACCTATTATGATCTTTCAGGTGTGGGGCGTATGAAGATTAATCTGCGCCTTGGCATTAACACTTCGATTGATTTAAGGATATTAAGAAAAGAGGATATACTTCTTACGGCAAAAACTCTTATAGAGCTCAGGGATACCAAAGGTGCTGTTGATGATATTGATCATCTTGGAAATAGGCGGGTACGAGCGGTAGGCGAACTTCTTGAAAATCAGTATCGTATCGGACTGGTCCGTATGGAACGGGCAATTAAAGAGAGGATGAGCCTGCAGGAGGTTGACGCTCTTATGCCTCATGACCTTGTCAATTCAAAACCGGTTTCCGCTGTTGTTAAAGAGTTTTTCGGAACAAGCCAGCTTAGCCAGTTTATGGATCAGACCAACCTTATTTCAGAAATGACTCATAAACGACGTCTTAGCGCTCTTGGACCAGGCGGGCTGACTCGTGAACGCGCTGGTTTTGAAGTTAGGGATGTGCATCCATCCCATTACGGGAGAATCTGCCCTATTGAAACCCCGGAAGGCCCCAATATCGGCCTTATTGTTTCTCTTAGCATCTATGCCAGAGTTAATGAATATGGATTTATTGAAACACCATACAGCGTTGTTAAAGATGCTACTGTAACTGATGATGTCAGGTTTCTTACCGCCTTTGAAGAAAAGGAACATCCAATTGCGCAGGGCAATGCTCCTCTTGATAAAAAAAGGAAGTTTATTAACCCGCTTGTAACATCACGCGTGGCGGGTGAGTTTATGATGATTAAAAAGGAAGATATTGAGTTGATGGATGTCTCTCCCAACCAGTTGGTAAGCGTATCTGCATCACTTATTCCTTTTCTGGAAAATGATGATGCAAACAGAGCGTTAATGGGGTCAAACATGCAGCGTCAGGCAGTGCCTTTACTTGTTAGCCAGGCTCCTTTGGTCGGGACAGGAATTGAGGGGGTGGCTGCAAAGGATTCAGGTGTAACAATAGTTGCTAAGAGGGACGGTATTGTTGTTGACGTGGATGCTTCTCGTATAGTTGTAAAACATGATTGCCCCGGTTCTTCTGATAATGACTGCCAAAAGCCCGTTACTGTTTATAGCCTTTCAAAATTTATACGTTCCAATCAGAATACATGCTTTAACCACCGGCCGATTATCAGAAAAGGTCAAAAAGTAAAAGCCGGAGACATAATTGCGGACGGACCCGCAACAGATAAAGGTGAGCTAGCGCTTGGCAAGAATGTAACAGTGGCTTTTATGCCGTGGGATGGTTATAATTTTGAGGATTCCATCCTTCTCAATGAAAGACTTGTAAGGGACGGAATATATACATCGGTTCACATTGAAGAATTTGAAATTGTAGCGAGGGATACCAAACTTGGGAAAGAGGATATTACACGTGACATCCCTAATGTCGGAGATGAAGCGCTAAAGAACCTGGATGAAAGTGGCATCATAAGGCTTGGCGCTGAAGTCAGTCAGGGAGATATCCTGGTGGGTAAGATTACTCCAAAGGGTGAATCTCAGCTTTCTCCTGAAGAAAAGCTGTTGCGCGCCATATTTGGTGAAAAAGCCGGAGATGTTAAGGATACCTCTCTGAGGGTGCCTCCGGGAGTCGAAGGAATAGTTGTTGATGCCAAGGTGTTTTCGAGACGAGGCACTGAAAAAGATGCGCGTACTTCCATGATCGAAGACATGGAAACCGCTTCTCTTAAAAGAGACAGAGATGATGAACTTAGAGTGATTGACGATGTGGTTCATAGTCGTCTTGAAAAATTACTTATAGGCCGGATATGCTCATCACAATTAAAGAAGAATCGAAAGGTATTGATTGAAAAGGATGTAAAGATAGATTCAGGTATGCTTGCCGGGATACCTGTTTCTCATCTTGAAGGGATTGTTTTAAAAGATCCAAAACGCACTGAGCAGGTACATGATGTTCTGAAGATGTATAGACATCAATGCGAACTTTGCAGGGAGGTTTTTGAGCAGCGGGTTGGTCGATTTGAAAAAGGTGATGATCTTCTTCCAGGTATTATTAAGATGGTCAAGGTTTATGTGGCTATAAAACGGAAGCTTTCGGTTGGTGACAAGATGGCGGGTCGCCACGGCAATAAGGGGGTTGTCTCTAAGATTCTTCCTCAGGAAGACGCCCCTTACTTTAGTGATGGAACTCCTGTTGATATGGTGCTTAATCCGTTGGGTGTTCCTTCCAGGATGAATGTCGGGCAGATCCTGGAAATTCACCTTGGTTATGCCGCGCAGGGCCTTGGTGATCAAATCAACAAACTGGTTGAGGAACAAAAAATCAAAGCCCTTAGAGAAAAAATGAAACAGATATTTTCGGCCCAGACAGAATGGAAGATGATTGAGAGCTTGTCCGATAAGGAGCTATCCTGTTTTGCAGAGGAGTATAAAAATGGTGTTCACATGGCAACACCGGTTTTTGATGGCGCAAATGAGGATGAAATCAAGGCTCTTCTGGATGAGGCCGGACTGAGTACATCCGGTCAGGTTACATTGTATGATGGCCGCACAGGAAAGCCTTTTAATGAAAAGATTACTGTTGGAGCAATGTATATGATGAAACTTCATCATCTTGTTGATGACAAGATGCATGCAAGATCCATCGGGCCTTATTCACTTGTAACCCAGCAGCCTCTGGGAGGAAAGGCCCAGTTTGGAGGTCAGCGACTTGGTGAAATGGAGGTTTGGGCAATGGAGGCTTATGGAGCCGCTTATGCGCTGCAGGAGTTTATTACGGTTAAGTCTGATGACATGGCAGGAAGAACACGCATGTATGAAAAGATTGTAAAAGGTCAAAACGTACTGGAGCCCGGTCTGCCTGAGTCTTTTAAGGTTTTGACAAAAGAGTTGCAGAGTTTGGGCCTGGATATAACCCTTCTGGAAGAAAAACAGTAAAACACAATTTTTAACACCCGACACGTTTCGTAAAAGTGATTTTTTAACTCTTTATGAGTTCATTATAATTAGGAAATATAAAATGGAAACTCTATACGATTTTTTTGCTAAGCCTGTTAATCCAAAACATTATACAGGTATTAAGATTGGGCTGGCATCGCCGGAGCAGATTCTAAAATGGTCGAACGGAGAGATTAAAAAGCCGGAGACAGTCAATTATCGTACATTTAAACCGGAACGAGATGGTCTTTTCTGCGCAAAGATTTTTGGCCCTACTAAGGACTATGAATGCAACTGCGGCAAGTATAAACGCATGAAACACAGGGGTGTTATTTGTGAAAAGTGCGGAGTGGAGGTTATTCAGTCCAAAGTGCGAAGAGAGCGTATGGCGCATATCAAACTTGCCACCCCTTGCGCACATATATGGTTTTTAAAAAGTCTTCCAAGCAAGATCGGCAATCTGCTGGATCTTACCCTTAAAAGTATTGAAAAGGTTCTTTATTTTGATAACTATATTGTTATTGATCCAAAGGATACGGGTTTAACCCGTGGCGAGCTTTTATCGGAAGATAAATATCATGAAGCTCTTGAGACTTATGAGGCAAAATTTGAAGCAGGCATAGGGGCTGAGGCTGTAAAGGAACTTTTGAAAAGAATAAATCTTGATGAAGAATATAAAAAGCTGAGGGAAGATATTAGCGCCACGAGTTCAGTTCTAAAGCGTCAAAAACTTGCCAAACGGCTCAAGATAGTCGATTCTTTCAGGCGATCAGGATTGGACCCTGCTTGGATGATAATGGATGTTATTCCCGTTCTTCCTCCTGATTTGCGCCCATTGGTCCCTCTTGAGGGTGGTAGATTTGCCACATCTGATCTAAATGACCTTTATCGCAGGGTTATTAACCGAAATAATCGTTTAAAACGCCTGATTGACTTAAACGCCCCGGATATTATTGTTCGAAATGAAAAAAGGATGCTTCAGGAATCGGTTGATGTCCTCTTTGATAACGGCCGGCATGGCAGAGTTATTACAGGGACCAACAAGCGTCCATTAAAATCTCTTAGCGATACTTTAAAGGGAAAGCAGGGCCGTTTTCGCCAGAATTTGCTTGGGAAGAGGGTAGATTATTCCGGCCGTACGGTTATAACAATTGGACCGAATCTCAGGCTTCACCAGTGCGGCCTGCCAAAAAAGATGGCACTTGAGTTGTTCAAGCCTTTTGTTTATTGTCGCCTTGAGCAGAAAGAGCTTGTTTCCACGGTAAAGAGCGCTAAGAAGATGGTAGAACGCGAGATTCCGGAAGTTTGGGACACACTGGATGAGGTGGTTAAGGAGTATCCGGTTATGCTTAACCGTGCTCCTACGCTCCATCGGTTGGGTATTCAGGCCTTTGAGCCTATCCTGATTGAAGGTAAGGCTATTCAGCTGCACCCTCTGGTTTGCACCGCATTTAATGCTGACTTTGACGGAGATCAAATGGCTGTTCATGTGCCTCTTTCTGTAGAAGCGCAAATAGAGGCTAGAGCTTTAATGCTGTCCAGTAATAACATTCTTTCTCCTGCAAGTGGAAGTCCGATTATTATTCCAAGCCAGGATATTGTTCTCGGCATCTATTATATGACAAGAGAGATAGGTGGAGTTAAAGGGGAGGGCAAGATTTTTGCCGATCCTGATGAGGTTAGGTCCGCATATGATTCAAAAGCGGTTGATCTTCATGCCAAAATTGTTGTTCGGATAGGCGGGGAAAGGGTAGAAACAACAGTGGGACGTATTCTGCTGTGGGAAATCATGCCTCAGGATAACATTTTGTCGATAAGACATATCATGGTTTCTTCCGAGGATGAAATAAAGCTTGTGCTTAAAAAGATAAACTCAGGTGCCATTTTTGCGGATATGGTTAATAAGTATTCTCAAAGTCTTGACAAGGAAAATGATGGGATCCTCGGCTTACTTGCAAAAGATGAGTTTAAGAGGACGTTTGATATAAAAGAGGCCGAAGTTGATGCGGTTTTTTCTCTTGCACCCGGGAAAATCAGCGACATAATATTTGCCAACGACGGTTATCATATTTTTGAAATAATCAGCAAACGTCCGGAGATACCTTTTTATACAGTCAACAAGGTGATGAATAAAAAAGCGTTAAGCGATCTTGTTGATTATGTGTACAGGAGTCGCGGGGCAAAGGCTACGGTCATCCTTTCCGACAGATTGAAAGATATTGGCTACAGATACTCAACAAAAGGGGGTCTTTCTATTTCGATTGACGATATGATTATTCCAGAAGCTAAATGGAATATTCTAAAAAAAGCGGAAAAGCAGGTCAGCGAGATGAAAGGGCAGTATACTGAAGGTTTAATAACCCAGGGTGAAAAATATAATAAGGTCGTGGATATATGGGCAAAGGCGACGGATGATGTGGCTGATGAGATGATGAAATCCATGAAGATGGCCTCGACAATCGATAAGAAAGGAGCCCCGGTTTTTGATAAAAAGGGAAAGCAGGTTGCCAGGGAAGGTTTCAACTCAATATATATGATGGCTGATTCAGGCGCCAGAGGCAGTAAGGATCAGATGCGCCAGTTGGCAGGTATGCGCGGCCTTATGGCAAAGCCCTCGGGTGAGATTATTGAAACTCCTATTACAGCTAATTTCAGGGAAGGACTTTCCGTGCTTCAATATTTTATTTCAACCCATGGTGCCAGGAAGGGTCTCGCAGATACAGCGTTAAAGACGGCAAACTCAGGATATCTTACAAGGCGGCTTGCAGATGTTGCTCAAGACTGTGTTGTATCTGAAGATGATTGCGGGACCATGTTGGGGGTTGAGGTTGAAGCCCTAATGGAGGGAGGAGAAGTTATCCAGCGTATTGGCGAACGTATTTTAGGCCGTATCGCCATGGAGGATGTCCGCGATCCATTTACGGATGAGGTGCTTGTAAAGAATGGAGCGGAGTTCAACGAACCATTGGTACAGAGGATTGAAGAGGCCGGCCTGACAAAAGTAAAGATAAGGTCGGTTCTGACTTGCAAGTCAGAACGTGGTGTATGCACTAAATGCTATGGCCGTGACCTTTCCCATGGAAGAACGGTTGAAATAGGTCAGGCTGTGGGAATTATGGCTGCGCAATCGATTGGTGAGCCTGGAACACAGTTAACCATGCGGACTTTTCACATTGGAGGAACGGCCAGTCGTCGAGCTGAACAGGCGGATATAAAAGCTCGAGTAAGTGGAACGATAAAGTATGTCGACCTTAATGTCGTAAAAAATGATGAAAACGAATTTGTGGTTATGGACCGCCGCGGCGGTGAATTCGCAATAATCGGTGATAAAGGGCGAGAGAGGGAGCGATTTCCTGTTATATATGGCGCTCATCTTGTTGTGCGTGATGGGCAGAAGGTCAAGGCCGGCGATCTTCTCACAAAGTGGGATCCATATACAACACCAATTATTACAGAGATTGACGGAATTATTAAATTTGGCGACATTGTGCCAGGAAAGACCATGCAGGAAAAAGTGGACCCTGTTACAGGCAAATCAAGTCGTATGATTATCGAAAGCAAAAGCACCGATGAAGTTCCAAGGATTTCCATTAAAGATAAATCCGGCAAGACAGGCAAGCTCTCGATATCAAAGGGAGTCGCGCGTTATTTATTGCCTGTTAATGCTATCCTTCTGGTTGATGAAGGAGATGAAGTTAAGGCAGGTACGGTTCTTGCCAAGCTTCCGCGTGCAACAACTAAAACCAAGGATATTACAGGGGGTCTTCCCAGGGTGGCCGAGCTTTTTGAGGTGCGCAAGCCAAAAGAGATTGCTGTTTTGAGCGAAATAGATGGATATGTTTCCATATCAAAAAGCACAAAAAAGGATAAACAGAAAGTAACTATAACGCCATTAGATGCTGGTGATATAAAGGAATATCTTATTCAACGCGGCAAACATATAAATGTTTTTGAAGGTGATTTTATTAGAGCCGGCGAACCTATTATTAGCGGTGCGGCTATTCCACAGGATATTTTAAATATAAAGGGTGAGATAGCATTGGCTCGCTATCTTGTTGATGAAGTTCAGGAAGTATACCGTTTGCAGGGCGTTCGGATTAATGATAAACATATAGAGGTAATCGTTCAGCAGATGATGAGACGAGTTAAGGTTGTTGATGCCGGAGATACGGATCTCGTTGCTGAGGAGCAGATGGAAAAAACCAAATTTGAGGAAGTTAACAGGGCTGTGGTCGAAAAAGGCGGGAAACCCGCTGTTGCCGAAGCCCTTATCCTTGGAATTACTAAGGCGTCGCTTAGCACAGATAGTTTTATTTCTGCGGCTTCATTTCAGGAAACGACTAAAGTCCTGACAAATGCCAGCATCGCCGGCACTGTCGATCATTTACGCGGCCTTAAGGAAAATGTAATAATGGGGAGAATTATTCCCGCTGGTACAGGTATTTATTTATATAATGATGTGGCTGTTGATCAGAAAACCAGCCTTACAGGGTAAACACATTTGGAATTTTATCAGGTTTTAAATATATTTAACTTAAAATTATTGCATAAAATGCTTGACAATTAAGCTTTATATATGTAAAAAGTTATCTTTTGTGAAAACTTGATAATCTCGTTAAATATTATTCGGCTGCTTGAGGCCGTCAGAGCTTTGCAAATATAATTATATAGTGAGTGTATAGTAGTTTAAGGGGAGAATATGCCGACCATTAACCAGTTAGTTAGACAGGGCAGAAAGAGGATAAAGAAGAAAACCGGCACACCGGCGCTAAAGAATGCCCCGCAAAAGAGGGGGGTATGCACGCGTGTTTACACTTCGACTCCTAAGAAACCTAATTCTGCTTTGCGAAAGGTTGCCAGGGTCAGGCTGACTACCGGTGTTGAGGTTACAGCTTATATCCCTGGTGTGGGCCATAATCTTCAAGAGCATTCCGTTGTTCTTGTTCGTGGGGGGCGTGTAAAGGATCTACCTGGTGTAAGATATCATATAGTCAGGGGAATTCTTGATACTCTCGGGGTTGATGGCCGAAAACAAAGCAGATCAAAGTATGGTGCAAAAAGGCCGAAGTAATTTGTATTGAGACTTTGAGCCCGTTGGTTATTGATTTGAGAAAATTTGGGAAACGTTTTGCCTAAGATTTTAGCAAAAAAAAACAAGAGATAAGCAGATAAATGGTGTAATATATGCCGAGAAGAAGAGAAGTACCTGAACGTATTATTGTTCCTGATTCAAAGTATAACAGCAAGATGGTAGCAAAATTCATAAAGGCTATAATGCGGGACGGCAAAAAAAGTCTGGCAGAGTCAATAGTCTACGATGCATTTGATATCATTGAGAAAAAGACAGGTGAAGTTCCGCTGAAAATTTTCGAAAAAGCCGTTGATAATGTAAAACCGATCATCGAAGTAAAGTCACGGCGTGTCGGAGGCTCAACTTATCAGGTTCCAACTGAAATTCGTCAGTCACGTCGAGCTGCTTTAGGTATTAGGTGGATTATAAATTATGCGCGTAACAGGTCGGAAAAGAGCATGTCCGGCAAACTTGCGGGCGAGTTTTTAGATGCCTTTGGTAAGAAAGGGGCTTCCATTAAGAAAAAAGAAGATACACACAAGATGGCCGAGGCAAACAAGGCATTTGCTCATTATCGATGGTAGGAATTTTAAAAGCTCAAAACTAAAGAGATTGCAATAACCTGGTTTGAGCTTTTAACTGTTGTGCTAAAGTACGGGAGGTAGATGACATGGCTAAGGAGAAGTTTGATCGTACTAAGCCGCATGTAAATGTAGGGACTATAGGTCATATAGATCACGGCAAGACAACGTTAACGGCGGCGATAACAAAGCATTTGGGATTAAAGGGCATGGCCGATTATGTGCCGTTTGATCAGATAGACAAGGCGCCCGAGGAGAAGGAACGTGGCATAACGATAGCGACTGCGCATGTTGAGTATTCGACGGCCAAACGTCATTATGCGCATGTAGACTGTCCCGGTCATGCGGATTACATTAAGAACATGATTACCGGCGCTGCACAGATGGACGGAGCCATATTGGTGGTAGGGGCGGATGATGGTCCTATGCCGCAGACGCGTGAGCACATATTATTGGCTCGTCAGGTAGGTGTTCCGTGCATAGTAGTATTTTTGAACAAGTGTGACATGGTGGATGATGAGGAGCTTATAGAGCTTGTGGAGTTAGAGCTTCGGGAGTTATTGGACAAGTATGACTTTCCCGGGGACGAGACCCCTATAATTCGTGGCAGTGCTTTAAAGGCTCTTGAGAGCGATGATGCCGACAGTGATGAGGCCAAGTGTATATTTGAGTTAATGGATGCCATAGACACATTTATACCTGAGCCCAAGCGTGATATAGACAAGCCGTTTTTGATGCCTGTAGAGGATGTATTCAGCATATCGGGTCGTGGTACGGTTGTGACCGGTCGTGTTGATCGTGGTATAATTAAGGTAGGAAATGAGGTAGAGATAGTAGGTATCCGTCCGACGACGAAGACGGTCTGCACCGGTGTTGAGATGTTCAGGAAGCTGCTTGATGAGGGTCGAGCTGGTGACAATGTAGGGCTTTTATTGCGCGGCACAAAGCGCGAGGAAGTTGAGCGTGGTCAGGTAGTGGCCATACCCGGTTCAATAACGCCGCACACGAAGTTTAAGGCCGAGGTATATATATTAAGCAAGGAGGAGGGAGGTCGTCACACTCCGTTTTTTAATGGATACCGGCCGCAGTTTTATTTCAGGACCACCGATGTTACAGGGATATTAACCTTGCCTGAAGGAGTAGAGATGGTTATGCCTGGAGACAATGTAACCATTACGGCTGATTTGATAACGCCGATAGCTATGGAGAAGGAGTTGAGGTTTGCGATAAGGGAAGGCGGTCGGACTGTCGGCGCCGGAGTGGTAAGTGAAATAATTGAATAAAGAGAAATAGATGATGAGCTCAAAAATAAGAATTAGACTCAAGGCATATGACAATAAACTTCTGGATCAGTCGACATTAGATATTGTTGATACTGCTAATAAAACAGGAGCAAAGGTAGTTGGACCTATCCCGCTACCGACAAGCATCAACAAATATTGTGTGTTGCGTTCTCCCCATATAGACAAGAAATCTCGAGAACAGTTTGAAATTAGAACACATAAACGGCTTTTAGATATTCTTGAGCCAACCCAGCAGACAGTGGATGCTTTAATGAAACTGGATCTTTCTCCCGGAGTTGATGTGGAGATAAAATTATAGCAGAGGTGACAGCGGGAACCATGTGTAAAGGATTAATAGGCAAAAAATTAGGAATGACAGGCCTTTTTTCTCTTGAAGGCAAATACTTCCCGGTAACGGTATTGCGGGTTGGCCCGTGTGTTGTAACCCAGGTTAAGACGGTTGCTACTGACGGATACAATGCTATTCAATTGGGTTTTGGCGAAAAAAAGAAATCTCGCACAAACAAGCCTATCAAAGGGCATCTCAAAAAAAGTGGAGATGGTTGTTTTAAGGTGCTTCGTGAATTTTCTGTGGATAATCCAGGAGATTACAAACCTGGCCAGACATTGGGGCCGGATATGTTTAAGGTGGGCGAACGGATTGATGTTACCGCCAATTCCAAAGGAAGAGGTTTCTCGGGCGTTATAAAGAGGCATGGATTCCATGGTGGAGGTGAAACCCATGGAAGTCACAGTCACAGGGTTACCGGTTCTATTGGAAATAGTGCATGGCCTTCAAGGGTTATTAAGGGGAGAAAAATGCCTGGTCACTACGGAAATGAACAAAATACAATCAAGAACTTGGAGATAGCTGACATAAGGCCTGATCAGAATCTTATATTTGTAAAGGGAGCTGTGCCGGGTTTTAGATCTGGATTAGTTTCAATAAAGAAACTGAAATTTGTAAAATAAAGGGCGTTTTGCAAAGGTCTCGCAGCAGAAAGGCTGCAGGAGGAAACAAGAGAGATATGGCTGTTGTTGATGTTCAAAATATAAATGGTGAAAAGGTTTCGCAGATGGATCTTGCAGACAGCATATTTAACGTGCCCTTGAAAGCAAGTATTTTGCATGAAGTTGTGACAATGCAGCTGGCACGCAGGCGTGCAGGATCAGCATCTGTAAAACGTCGTAGCGACGTTAAGGGCAGTGGAAGGAAGCTTTTTCGTCAGAAAGGCACAGGAAAGGCGCGTAGCGGAGATATCACATCTCCCTTGCTTAGAGGTGGAGGCGTTATTTTCGGTCCAGACCCTAAATCATATTATTACAGTGTTCCCAAAAAGGTTAGAAAGCTTGCTCTTAAAATGGCTTTAAGCAGTAAATTCCAGGTGAATGTCATGGTAGTACTTGACAGGTTTGAGCTTGAGAAGATTAAAACAAGGGAATTCATAGAGGTTTTAAACAGATTAAATGTGAAAAAGGCATTGATTGTAACTGATAAAAAGAATGAGAATCTGGAACTTTCCTCAAGGAACGTGCCTGGTGTGAAGGTATTAAGAGTCGAGGGGTTGAACGTATATGACATTCTCAAATACAAGAATTTAATCCTGGATGAGGCCTCTATAAAGGTTATTGAAAGGAGGCTGCTTGAATGATCCAGTATGATATTGTTAAACGTCCTTTAGATACGGAAAAAACCAATATTCAAAAAGAGAGTTTTCACCAGTTCTCATTTGAGGTGGGTCGAAGTGCGAACAGGATTGAGATCAGAAGGGCAATTGAAAAAATATTCAATGTCAAGGTAAGCGATGTCCGGACAATGCAGGTTAAAGGGAAAGTCAAAAAAAAAGGTCGGATTGTTGGGAAACGCAGGGACTGGAAGAAGGCGATTGTGACATTGATGCCTGGTGAACGTATTGATTTTTTTGAAGGGGCTTAGACAACTTGATAAGTGAGGCTTATAATGGCGGTTAAGAAAGTAAAACCAACATCTCCTGGACGACGAGCGCAGGTATATTCAACATTTGACGAGATTACCACTACGACACCTGAAAAAAGTCTGCTTAAGCCGCTCAAGCATTCAGGCGGGCGTAATGCAAATGGACGTATTACATGCAGACACCGCGGAGGCGGGCACATCAGGCATTACAGAATTATTGACTTTAAACGCGATAAGATGGAAATACCTGCAAGGGTGGCAACAATAGAATATGATCCTAACCGCAGCGCAAGGATTGCTCTTCTGCATTATGCAGATGGTGAAAAACGGTATATTCTGGCGCCGCTCGATCTTTCAGTCGGCGATACTGTTATGTCTGGACCAAAGGCTGATATTAAACCAGGCAATACTCTCCAATTGATAAATATTCCGCTCGGCACTCATGTTCATAACATTGAACTGCGTTTGGGGAAAGGCGGCCAGATCGTAAGAAGTGCCGGAACATTTGCGCAGTTAATGGCAAAGGAAGATAAATATGCCCTGATAAAACTTCCATCAGGCGAAGTTCGGATGGTTCTTTTGAAATGCAAAGCAACTATAGGGCGACTGGGCAATGTTGTTCATGAAAATATCTCTCTTGGCAAAGCAGGCCGCAATCGTTGGCTTGGAAGACGACCAAAGGTGCGGGGAGTTGCTATGAATCCTGTTGATCATCCAATGGGAGGCGGTGAGGGGAGATCATCAGGAGGACGGCATCCATGTAGCCCATGGGGCATGCCTGCAAAGGGTTATAAGACTCGTAATAAAAAGAAAAGTAATCGATATATTGTAAAAAAACGTTCAAGTAAATAAAACAGGTTGAAACGCCAGGAGAAATTATGCCACGCTCTTTAAAAAAAGGTCCGTATGTTGACCCCAAATTATTAAACAAGGTAATGGTAGCTCAGGAGACTCGAAGCACCAGAGTTATTAAAACATGGTCAAGGCGTTCGACGATTATTCCGGAGATGGTTAGTATTACTCTGGCAGTTCATAATGGAAGAAAATTTATTCCTGTTTTTATATCAGAGAACATGGTAGGGCATAAACTGGGAGAGTTTTCTCCAACACGGCTTTTTTATGGTCATGCCGGAGATAAGAGATCAAAATTAAAAAAATAAATTGTCTGATTTTTATTAATAGATTTAGGTTCGTGGAGAGAGGGTAATGGCTGTAAGAGAGGTAAAAGCTGTATTAAAATATGTACGCATTTCTTCACAGAAGGTTCGGAAGTTGATTGAAGCCGTCAAGGGAAAGCCGGTTAAGGCTGGTCTGGATATTCTTCAATTTATGCCGCAAAAGGCGGCGAATATAATTGGAAAAATTATCCGAAGCGCCGTAGCAAACGCCGATCAAAATCCGGATATTGATGTAGATTCGCTCGTTATTCGCAATATAATTGCAGATCAGGGTTCCACTTTGAAACGTTTTCAAGCAAGAGCACGTGGCAGAGGCACAAGAATATTGAAAAGGACCGCACATATTACTGTTATTTTAGCTGAAGAGTTAGCGTAAAAGAGGAGGTAAAAGCTTGGGCCAGAAAGTAAACCCGATAGGACTGAGGTTGGGGATCGTTAAAACCTGGGAATCAAAGTGGTATGCTGGAAAGAATTACTCCAATTATATTCTGGAAGATTATAATATCAGAAAGTTTATTAAAAAGAAGCTTTATCATGCAGGGATAAGCAGGATTGAAATCGAAAGGTCATCCGAGCGTGCAAAACTCCGAATCTATACCTCCCGACCAGGCGTTGTTATTGGAAAAAAAGGATCTGAAATAGCCCTGCTTAAGAAAAGTATTGAAAATATGCTTGGCCAAAATAGAATACCGAAGGAAATCCTTATAGATATTCAGGAGGTAAGAAAACCGGAGATCGATGCCCAGCTTCTTGCCGAGAATGTCGCTCTCCAGATTGAGAGAAGGGTTGCATTTAGACGTGCCATGAAGCGCGCGGTTTCATCGGCTATGAGGTTTGGCGCCAAAGGTGTGAAAATTATCTGTTCCGGGCGTCTGGGCGGGGCCGAGATGGCCAGAACCGAATGGTACAGAGAAGGCCGTGTGCCGTTACATACCTTAAGAGCAGATATTGATTACGGTTTTATTGAGGCTAATACATCATATGGACTTATTGGCGTAAAGGTCTTTATTTTTAAAGGCGAAATTTTGAAGAAGGACCTGATTAAAAGTCAATAGATGGATTTATCATATTCCAGGTGTTAAGTATTAGGCATTAGGTTAAATCAATTATTTGACTTCTCAGGCAGTTAACACCCTTTATCTTACATAAAATTGGTTTATTGTTTTTTTTGCGAAACCATTGGTTATTAGTATTTAGGAGAAATAAGTTATGCTGAGTCCAAAGAAGGTCAAATTTAGAAAACAGCAAAGGGGTAGAATGAGGGGCTTAGCCACACGTGGTTGCAATTTGGATTTTGGTGAATTTGGATTGCAGGCAATAGAATGCGGCGCAATCAGCGCAAAACAGATTGAGGCTGCCCGAATCGCCATGACACGGCATGTAAAAAGGGGCGGCAAGATGTGGATAAGGATATTTCCCGATAAGCCATTTACAAAAAAACCGGCTGAGGTAAGAATGGGAAAGGGAAAGGGCGCTCCTGAAGGTTGGAATGCAATAGTTCGTCCGGGAAGAATTCTTTACGAAATGCAAGGCGTCCCGAAGGATATGGCTAAGGAGGCGTTCCGACTTGCTTCACACAAGCTTTCGGTAAAGACAAAGTTTGTGGAAAGGAGCAACATATAATGAAAGCAGCTGAGATTAGAGGGCTGAGTCTTGAAGAGAGACAACGGAAACTGGTTGACCTTAAAGAGGAGTTGTTTAATCTGTATTTTCAGCATGAAATAGGTCAGCTCGAAAATCCTAAAAAGATGAAGCAGACCAAATGTGATATTGCAAGGATTAAAACCATAATAAAGGAAGCTTGAGGAAAATATAGATAAACATGGATACAATGAAAAAAAGAGGTAATAAAAGACAGGTGGCCGGGACTGTTGTGAGCAACAAGATGGATAAGACCGTAATTGTCCAGGTTGAGAGAATGATTAAATATCCACTTTATCATAAGTATATAAAGAGATGCTCCAGGTTTTCATCTCACGATGAAGGTAATGAATGCCAGATTGGTGATAAGGTGTTAATAACAGAGTCAAGGCCGATCAGCAGGACAAAAAAATGGCGCGTAAGCAAGATTCTTGAGAAAGTTGTATAATTAAGGGAATTCGCAAAAATGATTCAGACAGAGACGAGATTAACAGCAGCGGACAATTCGGGAGCTAAGATATTGTATTGCATAAAGGTTCTTGGAGGTTCCAGAAGACGGTATGCAAGTATTGGCGATATAATTGTTGTAAGTGTGAAGGAAGCAATCCCTAATGCAAAAGTTAAAAAAGGGGATGTATTAAAGGCTGTCGTGGTTCGAACTAAAAAAGAAATCAGAAGGCCGGATGGATCATATATCAGATTTGATAACAATTCAGCTGTGTTAATTAATGCGAATATGGAGCCTGTAGGCACACGTATTTTTGGTCCTGTTGCAAGAGAGCTAAGAGCTAAAAAGTTTATGAAAATCATTTCTCTGGCTCCAGAGGTTTTATAAAATGAATTAAGGGATTGAGGGATTGAGGGATTAAAATCAATAGAATACATTCAATTCCCAAATTCCTAAATTAGGAATTATATGAGAAACGGCTTATGATAAGAAATAAATGTCTTATAAAGAAGGGCGATAAGGTTAAAATTATTGCCGGCAAGGATAACGGCAAGATCGGAAAGATCCTTAAGATAATCAAAAAGGATAAACGGGTTCTTGTAGAGAAAGCGAATCTTGTAAAAAGGCATGTAAAGCCCAGCGCTCAGAACCGGCAGGGAGGGATTGTTGAGAGTGAGGCTCCATTAAGCCGTTCTAATGTCATGTTGATGTGCGGCAAGTGCATGTCGCCGGTACGTATCAAGATTAAGAGTCTCGAGGATGGGAAAAAGATTCGTGTTTGCATGAAATGTAATGAGATAATAGATTCTTAAGATCATGTCGGAGATAATAATGTCGCAGTTAAAACTTTTTTATGAAAAAAATGTCGTTCCGGGATTAATCGAAAGATTTAAATACAAAAGCATAATGCAGGTTCCTAAGATCAGCAAAATTGTGTTGAATTTAGGTCTTGGAGAAGCGATTCATAATATTAAACTGATTGATTCTTCTGCAAAAGAACTTAATCTGATCACAGGGCAACGTCCGGTTGTAACCCGCGCTAAAAAATCGATTGCAGCATTCAAGCTAAGGGAAGGGATGCCGATTGGCTGTATGGTGACGCTTCGTCGCAAACATATGTACGATTTTTATTGTAAGCTGGTAAATATTGCCCTCCCTCGTGTCCGTGACTTTAGAGGTCTTTCAGGAAAGGCGTTTGATGGGAAGGGGAACTATACTTTGGGGATAAAGGAACATATCATTTTTCCGGAGATAGATTACGATAAAATCGATAAGATCAAAGGCCTTAATATAACCATCGTTACCACGGCGCAGACTGATGAAGAGGGGAAAGAGCTTCTTAAACTTTTAGGCATGCCGTTTAGAGATTGATTTTTAAACAAGGAGGATGAATTGGCAAAAAAGGCTCTTAGAATTAAGGCACTTAAAGAACCTACGTTCAAGGTAAGGGCATACAACAGGTGCCCGATTTGCGGCAGGCCGAGGGCATTTTTGAGGAAATTTGGGATTTGTCGTATATGTTTTCGAAATCTTGCTTCAATTGGTATGCTTCCGGGAGTAACTAAATCCAGCTGGTAGGCTGGTAGTATATATAACTTAAGTTTGATGCAACAGTTCAGCGACCAAGATACAAAGACATGTAAATAGTGGAGTAGTCGAGTAGTTAACCAGGTGTGTTAGTGCCTTTGTGGCTGAACTATTACGAATCATCTAATATAATATAAAAATGGTATGTTACGGAGAAGAAGAAGATGTCAATGAGTGATCCAGTCGCTGATATGCTGACCCGAATCAGGAATGCTGAAAAGGCAAAATTCAATAGTGTTGATATCCCAGGGTCAAAGCTAAAAACAGAGTTGGCCATGGTCCTAAAGAATGAAGGATTTATCAGAAACTATAAATTTGTTAAGGATTCCAAGCAAGGTGTTTTGCGTGTATACCTTAAACGCGCTCAGGGTCAATCAAATGTGATTGTTGGGATTGAACGTGTCAGCAAGCCGGGCAGACGGGTTTATGTTAAGAGTAAAAATGTTAAGCCTGTATTAAACGGTATGGGCATAGCTATTTTATCCACATCCAGGGGAATAATGACAGACAAAGCAGCCAGGCATGAAAAGCTTGGAGGAGAAATTCTCTGCAATGTATGGTAGATGGAAGGGGTATAAATGTCTCGAGTAGGTAAAAAACTGATTCCGATACCTGATAATACAAAAATATTATTTAAAAACAGGGTGGTTACTGTACAGGGTAAAAACGGCACACTTGAAATGACGATAGATCCTCTCGTGAACCTGAAGATAGATAAAGGATCTGTAAGTGTAAGTGTCGAAAAGAATGACAGGATCAGCCGATCTTTACATGGTCTTACGCGCAGTCTTATAGCTAATATGGTCAGCGGGGTGAGCGAGGGCTTTGAACGCAGGCTGGAAATTAACGGCATTGGGTATCGTGCTGCAATGCAGGGTAATTCAATTGTTTTAAATCTTGGATATTCGCATCCAATTAATTTTGATCTGCCTGATGGTATTTCAGCATTAATTGAAAAAAATAATGTTATTAAACTTTTCGGTATTGACAAAGAGAAGCTTGGTCTTGTTTCTGCGGCAATTAGACGGTTAAGACCTCCTGAGCCATATAAAGGCAAGGGTATCAAATATGCAGAGGAACGAATTCAGAGGAAAGCCGGAAAGACAGGAACTAAATAAACATATTGAGGGATTAAGGAATTTAAGAATTAAAATCAATAGAATACCTTCAATCCCTAAATTCGCAATCCCTAAATTTATCGGATGTTTTTTCGGATTTTGTGTTTTATTGTTTTGACTTTTGTTCAGACAGTACTTCAATGGTAATGGTAAGGATATAAAAAAATGGGTTCGTTAAATATAAAAAAGCAGGCTCGTTTAAAGAGAAAGAAAAGGATCAGAAAGAATTTGTCTGGTTCTACGCAGCGACCGAGATTGAGTGTGTTTCGAAGTGCCAAGCATATTTATGCGCAGATAATCGATGATACAACCGGACATACCATTGCTGCCGCATCAACTGTTGAAAAGGAAGTAAAAGAGCATTCCGCGGCTGAATCAAGTAAAGGGAAAATTATTACGGCAACCTATGTTGGGAAACTTGTAGCAGAGCGTGCTGTTGAGAAAGGGATTAAGAGCGTGGTGTTTGACAGAAATGGTTTTCTGTTTCACGGGCGGGTTAAGGCTGTTTCTGAGGGTGCGCGTGAAGCTGGTTTGAATTTTTAGCCAATTTTATGAAGAATAGAGGGGGCAGATTCCTTGATTAAACAGGATACAGGCGAGAATCAATTAATTGACAAGGTAGTTCATATTAACCGTGTTGCAAAAGTCGTCAAAGGTGGCCGAAGGTTCAGTTTTAGCGCTATAGTCGTAGTTGGTGACGGTAAGGGAAGTGTCGGGGCTGGATTGGGAAAAGCAGGAGAGGTCCCTGAAGCGATTCGTAAAGGGGTAGAAAAGGCAAAAAGGAGCATGACCAAAGTGTCTTTGGTTAACAGCACAATCCCCTACGAAATTATCGGTAAATTTGGCGCGGGAAGGGTTTTATTAAAGCCTGCTTCCATGGGTACCGGAGTCATTGCGGGCGGCGCTGTCAGGGCTGTGCTTGAGGCCGTAGGAGTTCAAAATATTCTGACAAAGTGTTTGGGGTCAAACAACCCTCATAATCTGGTTAAAGCTACTATTGCCGGGCTTAAACAGCTTCAAAGCCGTGAGCAGGTGGCTTCAAGGCGCGGCATAAGTGTGCAAGACCTGTAATCTTAAGGAACGGTAAATGGCTGGCATATTGAAAGTAACTCTTGTTAAGAGCATGATTGGAAGACCGGAAAAGCACCGCAGAGTTTTGCGTGGAATGGGGCTGACAAAACTCAATAAAACCGTTGAGCTTAAAGATATGCCTTCGGTCCGTGGAATGATCAACAAGGTATCGCATCTGGTGAAAGCTGAGGATAAGATCAATGAAGCTAAATGAATTGTCGCCACCAAAGGGTTCACGGAAGCCACGAAAGCGTTTGGGGCGTGGTGTTGGATCAGGAACCGGGAAAACAGCTGGAAGAGGAACAAAGGGACAGAACAGTCGTTCTGGAGGAGGAGTGAGGCCCGGTTTTGAAGGTGGTCAGATGCCTATTCATCGACGTTTACCAAAGCGTGGTTTTATAAATATTTTTAGAAAAAATATTGCTACAGTTAATATACGTGATCTATCAAGATTTGAAACCGGCAGTGTAGTGGATGAAGCGGCCCTTATTGGTTGCGGACTTATTAAAGGCAGGAATGATGGGATTAAGCTTCTGGGCCAGGGCGATATAAAATATCCTCTAATAATCAGAGTTAACGATATAAGCAAAGGGGCCAGAGATAAAATCGAAGCTATCGGCGGGAAGATAGAGGTCCTAAAATAATGGTTGGTGGTGGTTTCCAGAATGTATTCAAAATACCCGAACTAAAGAAAAGGATCCTTTATACACTGGCCCTTTTGATTGTTTACCGTATCGGTGTTCATGTTCCAACTCCGGGTATAGACGGAGTCGCGCTTGCTTCATTTTTTGCAAAGGTTGAAGGGACTATATTTGGGATTTTTAATATGTTTTCCGGCGGAGCCTTAGAAAGGCTGTCGGTTTTTGCCCTTGGGATAATGCCGTATATCAGCGCATCCATTATCCTGCAGTTGTTGACCGTGGCAATACCGCATCTTGAGCGGTTAAAAAAAGAGGGTGAACATGGCCGTAAGAAGATTACACAGTATACAAGATACGGTACTGTTATATTAAGCATTATACAGGGCCTTGGCATCAGCGTCGGTCTTGAAAGTATGAGTTCGCCGGCCGGTGCTCCGGTAGTTATACACCCAGGCTGGGCGTTCAGGCTTATAACGATTATAACTCTGACAGCCGGGACGGCATTTATTATGTGGCTGGGCGAACAGATTACAGAGCGTGGTATCGGCAATGGTATTTCTCTTATAATATTTGCAGGTATTGTAGCCAATATCCCAAGTGCGATGGGGAATTCGTTCCGCCTTCTTTCAACAGGGGAAATGGGAGTATTTGCCATAGTAATACTGCTCGTGTTGATGATACTTGTTGTTGGATTCATTATATTTGTTGAGCAGGGACAGCGTCGAATACCGGTTCAATATGCCAAAAGGGTCGTCGGCAGGAAGATGTATGGCGGTCAAAGCACACACCTTCCTCTTAAAATTAATAGTTCAGGTGTAATACCGCCTATTTTTGCTTCTTCAATTATCATGTTCCCTGCCACTATAGCCAGTTTTATAGCAATTCCGTGGATACAGAGCATTGCTTCTTCAATCAGGCCGGGTAATGTTGCGTATGAATTGTTGTTTGTAAGCTTTATATTCTTTTTCTGTTACTTTTACACTGCCGTTACCTTTAATCCTGTTGATGTCGCCGATAATATGAAAAAACAGGGTGGTTATATTCCGGGCATCCGTCCGGGCAAGCGCACGGCGGATCATATTGACAGGGTTTTGACGCGGATTACTTTGGGAGGTGCAATATATGTTTCCGCAGTATGTGTACTTCCATCGATTTTGATATCTAAGTTTAATGTTCCTTTTTACTTTGGAGGCACTGCTCTTCTAATAGTTGTTGGAGTTGCGATTGATACTATTTCGCAAATGGAATCTCATATGCTATCCCGCCATTATGAAGGGTTTTTAAAAAAGGGCGGGGCAAAGATGAAGGGGCGGCTCTAAGGTGATGATATGGTGATTTTAAAATCACCCGAGGAAATTGAAAAGATATACTTAAGTAATCAAATTGTTGCGGAAATTCTTTCCGCGCTTGAATCAGAGGTCAGGCCGGGAGTTAATACACTTTATTTAAACGATCTTTCGGAAAGATTAACTCGGGAGAGAAACGCAATCCCGGCCTTTAAAGGATATAGAGGGTTCCCATATTCAATATGTGCTTCAGTAAATAATGTGGTTGTCCATGGATTTCCTTCCCAAAAACCGCTTTGCGAAGGGGATATAATAAGCCTTGATTTTGGTGTCGTTGTTGATGGGTATTACGGTGATGCTGCTATAACCGTGGGTGTTGGAAAGGTGTCGGATTCTTCCAGACGGCTTGCCCGGGTTACAGAAGAGTCTCTTTACAAAGGAATTGAAAAAGCGGTTCCAGGTGGCAGGCTTTCAGATATTTCACATGCAGTTCAATCGCATGTGGAGGCTGCAGGTTTTTCGGTTGTTCGTAAATTTGTCGGTCATGGTATTGGCAACAAACTACATGAAGAACCTCAGATACCCAATTTTGGAGAACCCGGAATGGGGATCCGCTTAAAAGCAGGTATGACTTTTGCCATAGAGCCTATGGTTAATGAAAAAGGTTATGATATTGAAATACTTGAAGATGGATGGACTGCTGTAACAAAAGACGGCTGCTTGTCGGCTCATTTTGAGCATACGATTGCAATTACGGAAGACGGTCCGGTTATCTTAAGTGAAATTGACAAGGGGTTAAGACATGCCAAAAGAAGAGGCCATAAAGGTTGAGGGGAAAGTGCTGGAGACGCTGCCTAATGCGATGTTTAAAGTCGAATTAGAGAATAAGCACCAGGTGCTGGCGCATATTTCCGGAAAAATGCGCATGCATTTTATCAAAATTTTGCCCGGTGACAAGGTTACTGTTGAACTTTCACCATATGACATTACTCGTGGCCGAATAACTTACAGAGCAAAATAGTCGGACACAGGCATTTTAACGCTAATTGGGCAAAAGAGGGTGTTTTAGAAAAGGCTCTTATTTGGCTTTAAGATAAAAGGAGTATAATATGAAGGTCAGAGCATCAGTGAAGAAAATGTGCAGCAAGTGTAAAATAGTCCGTAGAAAAAGGGTTGTAAGAGTAATCTGCGAAAATAAACGGCACAAACAAAGGCAAGGATAGAGGAGGAGTCGGTTTGGCAAGAATTGCGGGCGTAGACCTACCCAGGGATAAACGAATTGAGATTGGTTTAACATATATTTACGGTATTGGCAGAACCACATCAAGGCGTATACTGGATAAACTTGGCATTAGTTATGATATTAAGACGGATCAACTATCAGAATCCGATATCAATGATATTCGTAAAGTTATTGACAGCGAAGTCAAGGTAGAGGGTGAGCTTCGTACAGAAGTTTCGATGAATATTAAACGATTGATGGATTTTGGATCATATCGCGGACTTCGCCATCGCAAATCGCTTCCTGTGCGAGGGCAGAGGACAAGCACGAATGCACGTACCCGCAAGGGGCCGAGAAGATCGGCGGTTAAAAAGAAAGGTGCAGCCACAAAGAAGTAATGCTTAGATATAAAGTTCTTAATAACTCATAATTACAGGGATGTTATAAATGGCAAAAAGAATCGGTGCAAAAAGGAAAGAAAAGAAAAATATTCCAAATGGAGTGGTGCATATCCAGTCTACTTTTAATAATACAATTGTTACCATAACAGATCCAGCCGGTAATGTTGTGGCCTGGTCAAGCTCCGGAGTCCATGGATTTAAGGGCTCTCGAAAGAGCACCCCGTTTGCCGCACAAATGGCAGCGGAAGATGCTGTTAAAAAGGCGATGGAACAGGGAATGAAGACTGTGGAGGTATATGTCAAGGGTCCTGGGGCTGGTCGTGAATCGGCGCTTAGGTCATTGCAGACAGCTGGATTTAATGTCGTTATGATAAGAGATGTTACTCCTATTCCACATAATGGCTGTCGACCGCCGAAAAGGCGCAGGATATAAAAGGAGGATAATTTGGCACGATTTACGGGTTCGGTTTGTCGGCTTTGCCGTCGCGAAAATTTAAAGTTATTTCTTAAAGGGGATCGATGCTATTCTGATAAGTGTGCTTTTGATCGACGTAGTTATCCGCCTGGTCAGCATGGTCAGCGTCGTGGAAGAAAAAGCTCAGACTATGGTATACAGCTTCGTGAAAAGCAAAAGATAAAACGCATGTATGGTCTTTCTGAAAAACAATTCCACCTGTTTTTTGAAAAGGCTGAGCGACAAAAAGGCATTACAGGCATAAATCTGCTTACATTACTGGAACGCCGGTTTGATAATGTTGTTTATCGCTTGGGTTTTGTGAACTCACGCTCTCAGGGTCGTCACTTTGTAAGACATAATCATTTTCTAGTTAATGATAAAAAGGTTAATATACCATCATTCTTTCTAAAAATTGGCGATGTAATTAAAACCCGGGAAAAAAGCCATAAAATGCAGGCAATAGTTAATTCACTGGATGCTGTGGTTCGTAGAGGCGTTCCTCAATGGCTTGACCTGGAAAAGGAAGAGATGAAAGGAACGGTAAGGGCATTTCCGGTGCGTGAAGACCTTACTATGCCTATGCAGGAGCAGCTTGTAGTTGAACTTTATTCCAAGTAACAGACAAAACGAGCGGATTCAAAGCTCTCAAAAATTGGAGTTATAACAATGTCATTAAATGAACTAATGTTTATGAACTGGCGAGAAATGATAAGGCCGGAGAAGGTGCAGGTGACCACCAGCATGCCTTCATACGGCAAGTTTGTTTGTGAACCTCTGGAAAGAGGATTTGGAATAACGATCGGGAATTCTTTAAGGCGTATAATACTTTCTTCCTTATATGGCGTGGCTATTGTATCTGTCAAATTCGATGATGTTATGCATGAGTTTAGTGCTATTCCAGGTGTACTTGAAGATGTATCCGAAATTATTCTTAACTTAAAAGGTGTGCGCTTAAAACTTGCTGATGCTGAACCGAAAACAATACGTATTGATGCTGAAGAAGAGGGCGAAGTCAAGGCCGGCGATATTATCAGCGATGACGGAAGGTGTGAGGTTCTTAATCCGGAGTTGCATATTGCAACGCTTTCTAAAAAAGCAAAGTTAAAAATGACCATGATTGTTAAGGTCGGCAAGGGATATGCCTTGTCTGAAGCAAATAAGGATGAAAATGCGCCAACAGGCACAATACCTATAGATTCTATATTTTCACCTATTAAACGGGTAAACTATATTGTAGGTAATGCCCGTGTTGGCCAGAGGACCGACTATGACAAGCTGACATTAGAGGTATGGACCGATGGAAGCGTTCTCCCGGAAGACGCTGTTGCATATGCATCCAAAATATTAAAAGAGCAAATGGAAGTCTTTATAAATTTTGACGAGGAGCTTGAACCGGAGCAGGGGAAAAAATCGGAAGAAATACAAATATCTCAGTTTAATGAAAATCTTTATAGAAGTGTTGAAGAGCTTGAGCTTTCCGTTAGAAGTGCCAATTGCCTTAAAAATGCCGGAATACATAAGATATATCAGCTGGTTGTTAAGACCGAGGGAGAGATGCTTAAAACCAAAAACTTTGGAAGAAAGTCGTTAAATGAGATTAAGGAAGTTTTAAATGAAATGAGCCTTTCTCTTGGGATGAAGCTTAATGGATTTGTGGCTCCTGAGGAAGACGCAGAGGAAGAGGAGTAAAGGGGACCCTATGAGACATCGAAAGGCTGGTTTAAAATTAAACAGAACAAGCAGTCACAGGAATGCCATGTTTAGAAATATGGTCACCTCGCTTTTTAAGCATGAGCGAATCCTCACTACAGATGTTAAGGCAAAGGGCTTGAGGCAATGGTCAGACCATTTGATTACTCTGGCCAAACGTGGAGATTTACATGCCAGACGTCAGGCTCTTTCGATTATAAGAGAAACGAATATTGTTCATAAACTGTTTGATGAAGCTGCTGAGCGATTCGGCTCTATATCTGGAGGCTATACCAGAATTATTAAGATGGGAAGACGTTCCGGAGATGCCGCTCCTGTGTCTATAATTGAACTTGTAGGCGTTGAAAAGAGCAAAGAGAAGAAAACCAAGGACAAAAAGGTGGCCGGAGCAGAAGAGAAGAAAACCAAGGACAAAAAGGTGGCTGGAGCAGAAGAGAAGAAAACCAAGGACAAAAAGGTGGCTGGAGCAGAAGAGAAGAAAACGGTAGAGAAAAAACAGGCTGTTGATAAAAAAGCCCAATTAGATAAACCGGAAGAAAGCGTAGAAAAAAAAGAGGATTAAAGGATTAAAGGATTAAGGATTAGAGGTTTGTATGCAGATAATCCTTATCCCTTTAATCCTTAATCCTTTTATAAGCAGCCAGTGCTTCTTTCTGAAAAAGGTCTTCCATGCCTGAGTACCTTGGTGAAAAATGGAAAAGCGTGAATTGTTTTACCTTGGCCATGCCCGCTATCATTCCGGCATTCCCGGCTGTGAGATGAAATTTTTTTTTGGCAATATCTTTGTCTTTTTCGAGAAAAGCAGCTTCAATAAAAAGGTGGTCCGTATCTTTCGCAAATTCCACCGCTTTTTCAATATTGGGTTTGCAATATAACATATCGGTAATATAGGTAATTTTCTGGCCGGGAGTTATTATTGCAATCCGATTTGTAAGATCCCCTAATATAAATTCCTTTTTTCTTATATTTTCCCGCCCCGATTTAACCTCAAATTTTGAATCAGGATCTTGACGATTAAAGAGCGCCTGTTTAAATTCTTTAAGCCATGGGCCGATTTCAAGCCCGAGATCGATTAGCCTTTCTTTTATTATATTAACGTGAAACCTTTCCTTAATTGTAAACCCAAGGCACGGAATTTTATGATTAAGCACTACTGCAGAGAAGGTCAGCGCAGGTTCTTTGAATAGGATACCGTTAAACGGTTGTTTTACAGCCTTTCCAGAAGCTGTAAATCTATTTTTACACCGGTACTCTCTGGTTATAAGCTGGTCGGCATGTACTTCGGTAATATGCAGAGAGAATCGATTGTTGAAGTTTTCTACAAGGTTCCATGAATATCCTGCAAGTTTCCCCCCAACATTTTTTAAAAAGCCTTTGGGGCCGTACATGTAAAGTTTTTTTTCACGTCCCAGAAACAGGCGCAGCAGCCTGTCAAAGCCCACAAAATGATCCATATGGGTATGAGATATAAAAACATGACTAATTTTGAGAAGATCCTTTGCTGAAAGAGAATAAATATCGCCCAGATCGAAAATTACTGCACGTTTCTCAAAAAAAAGGGGTATAAAAAGGCCGGGGTCCTCAAACGGGCCATTTATTAGCCTGGGATGAAATAATGAGTGCATTGTTTATCGGGAAAGAAATTTTGCAACCTGACTGTTTATACAGATATATATATCTTCGTCGGAACCGAAAACATCAACCACATCCTTGTGCTTTAAAAGCTGTTCTATAACAAAGGCTGTAGTATAAATGCTTACAATATTAGGATCCCGTGTGATGTGTCTGAATGGCGCTATCTGAAAGTCAACATCAAAATCTTCAGATCTGGTTAACTTATTGAGACATTGCACTATCTGTTCTTCGAGGGCATTTTTATTGGTGGTTTCAACGAGATTCTTTTCAATAAGTTTTGTCGCAATTGCATTGGAAAGAGGTTCAGCACAGTCTTTTACACTTCTTATTGCCTTTCTGCGCTCAAATTCCTTTGATGATTCTATCTTTGATAAGATGGTAGTTTCGCGGCTGCTTGGCCGGAATATTTTAGCCATTGATTAATCCTTTTTATGTGGTCTCAGTTTGCCATTTTTATTTGGCATGATAATGGCAACATCGGCCGATTGCAAGGAAAATGTTTAACAAGTTTGTAAAAAGTCCAACTTCTATGTTGCGCTGCATTCCCTATAATCAGCGGCTAATCTCTCAAAGGGGATTTTTGCAAGGCAGCTTTCATCAATCATGCAAATTCTTTGAGTCTATTGATAAAATCAGAATTTTAGTGGGGTTGAATATAGAATATAAGATAATCACACTTAAAGTTTGATTGCAGATAATTTGTTACATAAGGTTAAAATATTACAAAAATCCTTGATTCTATAATATAAATAATTTAAAAAGATAAAATATAGTTTAGGTGCTCATGTTGAGTTTAATAGGGAACCCTGTGTAAATCAGGGACGGGCCCGCCGCTGTAACTCCGCCCTTTTTTTCGAAAAGGGAACCTTTTTAGCATTTGCTTTAAACCACTGTTCACGTTGTGTGGAATGGGAAGGTCGCTAAAAAGGCGGGGGAGTCAGAAGACCTGCCTAAGCTACAGTCTTTCAGGCAATTATTTCACAAGGCTAAAAGGAAAAATCCGAGTAAGTCGTGCTGAGTTGTACGTCGCCGAGGATTTTGACTGACAACTCAGTGAAATTATTTATCTGAAAGTCTATATGGGCTTTATTTTCGAGGACGGAAAACAGGCCATGGTAGATCCAAAGGAAAAAAGGGATATCCCCGGATCGATTTAATATCGGTTCGGGGATTTTTTTTATAAATTGTTTGGAGGAAGTGATGAAGGGATACATCCAGGTTTACACGGGCAATGGTAAGGGCAAAACAACCGCGGCTTTCGGACTTGCCCTGCGTGCAGCCGGCGCCGGCTTGAAAGTATATATCGCCCAGTTCGTCAAGGGGATGAAGTGCAGTGAGCTCAACAGCCTGGCAAAGCTGTCGGAGTTTGTTACAATAAAACAATACGGCAGGGACCGCTTCATTTTTAGAGAACCGGAGAAAGAAGATATTCAAGCCGCCCGGGAAGGGCTCAAAGAGGTCAAAGAGATTATGTGCTCCGGCAAGTATCAGATGATTATTCTTGATGAGGCCAATATTGCCACCTGTTATAATCTTTTTTCCGTAGAGGATCTACTGGACTTTATCCAGGCAAAGCCGGAAGATGTTGAACTGGTTATTACCGGAAGGACGGCAGACCCGCGGATTATTGAAAAGGCTGATCTGGTGACGGAGATGAAGGAAATTAAGCATTACTATCAGAATGGCGTGCCGGCAAGGGATGGGATTGAAAGATAACATAATATCCAATTATGTGAGTCGTAAATAACCATTAAAACCAAGAAGGATATAATTATGAAGAGGTTGAATTTGATTGTTGTTTTGTTTGTTTTGTCTCTGACATTGGTTGTTTCTTCTTTTGCCATGGGGCCGAAGAAGGATAAAAAGGCTATTGTTCTGGCCCAATTCGGCACAAGTTATCCTGCTGCGCTGGCAGCGATTACAAATACTCAAAACCAGGTTCAAAAAGCCTTTCCCGATATAACGGTGAAGATGGCCTTTACCTCTTACATTATCAGGGATATCTGGCATGAAAGGCAGAATGACAGGGAATTCCTGGAGAAAAATAAAGATATCCCCAGAGAAATTCTGTATATTAAAGGGCCCCTTGCGACAATAGCCGACCTGCAGGATGAGGGATATGATACGATCATTGTGCAGCCTACTCATGTTTTTGAAGGTGAAGAGTATCTTGATTTGAAATCGTGTGTGGATGGTCTGGATGCTATCTTCGCGATCAGAACCAGGCATAAGCCTTTTAAAAAGCTAGTTCTGGGAAGGCCGCTGCTTGGAAAAAAAGGAGAAAAATATCCCTATCATGAGGATCTGAAAACCGCCGCAAAAGCGGTCAGCCGTGATATGGCTCTGGCTGAAAAAAATAATGCGGCCCTGGTTTACATGGGACACGGGAACAAATATTTATCTACCGGAGCATACATGGAATTTCAGGAAACTTTAAGAAAAATGTACCCGGATATTTCCATATACACAGGTGTGGTTGAGGGGTTCCCATCCCCTGAATATGTTGTTTCGGAATTGGTTAAAGATGGGATAAGAAAGGTTGTATTAATGCCTTTAATGATTGTTGCGGGTGACCATGCGAGAAATGACATGGCCGGAGATGAAGATGATTCATGGAAGACTATCATCGAGTCAAAGGGAATCAAAGTCATCCCGGTGATTCAGGGGATGGGTGAAAACCCTGAGGTCGCGAAGATCTTTATTCAGCACATAAAAGATGTAGCTTTAGACAATCAAATCGGGTTGTAGATTAAGGCGTTGTTGATATACAGGCTAACACTATAAGATGACAATAAAAATACAGGAAAAACCATACAGCTTCAAAAACAGGCTTCAAGAGGCAATCATGACCCAGATATTGCTATTGAGCATGGTTTTGTGCGGGTTAATTGTGATTTCCGCGTGCATGGGATACATCCATCTTTCCTTTATTGATGTGGTGAAAATTATTTTTGCTAAAATATCCGGGCAGGCAAGTCTTCTTAAAGGAATGGATGAAATTTTCCCTGTAGTTGTGATGGATGTGCGTTTGCCACGCATATTAACAGCCGCAGTCGTAGGAGGCGGACTTGCAGTATCAGGGGCTGTTTTTCAAGGCATCCTGCTTAATCCTCTGGCTGATCCATACACACTGGGGGTATCTGCAGGCGCAGCCTTCGGAGCTTCTCTGGCATTTTTATTTAATATAGTACTTTTTGATCAAATTGGACTGGGCGCCTGCTGTGTACCTGTTTTTGCTTTCACAGGCGCTGCCGGAACCTTGTTTTTCGTTATCTATCTTTCATCCGGCAGCGGAGGTTTATCATCCAACAACCTGATCCTCTCCGGAATAATAGTTGCCGCTATTTTGTCGGCTGGAATAAGTTTTTTAAAGTATGTGGCTGACGAGCAGGTTTCAATAATTATTTTCTGGCTTATGGGAAGTTTTGCTTCAAGGACATGGGCGGATGTTTTTATGACATCTTCATTTCTGTGTCTCGGGTTTTTAATCATTATTTTTTATGCAAGAGATCTTAATTTAATGTCTCTCGGCAATAGAACAGCTTCTTCCCTGGGCGTGGACACCGGAAGGTTGACCCTTATTCTTCTTGTTACTGCATCACTGATAACTGCTATCTGTGTATCCGTATCGGGAATTATAGGATTTGTAGGGCTTCTGGTTCCTCATATGGTGAGGTTTTTAACCGGTCCGGATAACCGAAAACTGATTCCGGTTTCAATGCTGGCCGGAGCCATACTGTTGTTGTGCGCCGATACCGTAACCAGGGCCATCCTTCCCAGCGAAATACCAATAGGTGTGCTCACGGCATTGATAGGCGGCCCTTTTTTCTGCTATATTTTTCGAAAACGGCAGGTGGCAGAGGCAGATAGTTGAACATGGCAATTCAAATTAAAAATCTGTCGTTTTTTTATAAAGAGAGAAGGGTAATAGACGACCTTACTATCGAGATCAAAACCGGGAAATTTTACGGAATAATAGGACCAAATGGTTGTGGAAAGACCACCTTTGTCGATCTTATTACAAAACACAAGAAACCTGTGTCCGGAAACATTACTTATAAAGGGAAGGATCTTTCTTTATATTCAAAAAAAGAATTATCAATGGAAATAGCTCTGGTACCTCAGAATTTTTATATAAACTTTCCGTTTACAGTTGAAGAAATTGTTATGATGGGGCGATATCCATATGTTCCCAGGTTTTCTGCTCCGTCTCAGGATGATTACAAGGTTGTATATGACATTATGGAAAAAACCGGAATTTATAAATTCAAGGATCGCTTTATTACGGAACTCAGCTCAGGAGAGAGGCAGCGGATAGTTTTTGTCAGGGCGCTTGCCCAGGACACGCCGGTTCTGATTTTAGATGAGGCGACCTCAAACCTGGATGTTAATTATTCCTTAAACCTTCTCAATATTGCAGCACAAAGGGTTAGTAAAGAGAAAAGGACCGTGATCGCAGTGCTGCAGGATATTAATCTTGCGGCGATCTACTGCGACTATCTGTTATTTATAAAACAGGGGAGTATTGTTGCCCATGGAAATACCGATGAAATTTTAAACAGGGATACGCTTCAATCTGTTTTTAATGTAGATGCAAAGGTATATTTTGAACCCTATTCCGATTCCATGCAGGTTGTTTTTAAAAAATAAACCATGATTGTTTCATATTTTAACTATATAAAAATACTGACTATTATTTTATTTTGTTTGCCTTCCGGAGTTTATGCTCATGACCATACAAAATCTTTTGGTGCTGCAGGTGAAAGGATTGTAGTTGATCAAAACAGCAGGAGGATCTTGGTTGAAAAGAGGTTCTCGCGCATTATTTCTCTTTACGGCGCACATACTGAAAATCTCTTTGCATTGGGGCTGAATAAAGAGATAATCGGGGTTTCCAGACATGAAGTTTTTCCTCCTGAAGCTATGAAAAAGGCTGTTTTCTCATATCATGATGACCCTGAAAAATTTTTAGCAGCCGATCCTGATCTGGTTTTGATAAGACCAATGATTGATCGCGGATATCCTGACCTTGTGGCAAGGCTTGAAAAAAGCGGTATTACGGTTGTATCTTTACAGCCCGGTACAATTGATGATTTGTTCAATTACTGGATGGCGCTTGGCATTCTTACAGGAAAGCAGGAAGAAGCGTCAGAGATGATCAGGGGTTTTAAGGAAAGTATATCTGTTTTTAAATCATTAACAAAGACTGTCGCAAGAAAAAAAAAGGTCTATTTTGAGGCTATAAACAGCAAAATGAAGACTTTTTCGCCGGATTCAATGACAATCTTTGCGCTTGAAACAGCAGGGGGGGTAAACATCGCCAATGATGCAAAATCGGTAAGAGGCACAAATATAGCTGCTTACGGAAAGGAGCGCATATTGTCTAAAGCTTGTGAAATAGATGTTTATCTTGCACAATCAGGCGCTATGAACCGCCCTGTAATATCTCTTATTAAAAAAGAACCGGGCTTTAAAGCAATAAAGGCGATAAAGGAAAATAAAATATATATTATCGATGAGATGATTGTATCGCGACCGACTTTAAGGCTTCTTAAAGGAATATATGGGATCGGCAAAATCCTTTATCCTGATATTTTCAGTGAAGATGTATTGAATGGGGTTCAAGGTTCAAGGTTCAGGGTTCAGGGTTCAGAATATCGGTAGCCTCAACACTCAATATTGAAGATTCCCCGCCGCAAGCAGCGGGGAATCTTCGACCGTAAGGATGTTTGCTATTTTTGGATTCGCTCGCTAACCCCGCCGCAAGCAGCGAGGAATGCGCTCGCTTTTGCGGTTCAATGATAGGTGACTTTTACATGAAACCGGAAGAAATTGAAGAATTAAGTTTTAAGATAATTGATGATGAGGCTGGCAGGCATAACTTTCCACCTGACCAGTGGTCTGTTGTGCGAAGGATGATACATACATCTGCTGATTTTGAATATATGAAATCTGTTTGCTTTCATAAACATGCCATAGCCAGGGGGCTGGAGGCTATAAAAAACGGAAAAAATATTATCACGGATACCAACATGGGGAAAGCAGGAATCCGTAAAAGCGATATAAGCTGTTTCAAGGTTACGGTAAAATGTTTTATAACCGATCCAAAAGTATGTCGGATCGCATCAAAAACCGGAACTACCAAGGCGAAAGCAGCAGTTGACGCAGCCATACCGGACATGGAAGATGGCATTTATGTGATTGGAAATGCTCCCACAGCCCTTTTGCGGCTTATTGAACTCGTGAAAGAAAAAAAGGCAAAACCGGCTCTGATTATAGGGCTTCCGGTGGGGTTTGTAAACGCTGCGGAATCAAAAGCTAATCTCATCGAAATGGGCTATCCCTATATTTCTAATATTGGAAGAAAGGGCGGTTCAAACATTGCCGCAAGCGTGGTAAATGCATTGGCAAAACTGGCTTTATTAAATAATTGACGAGGATATAATGAACAAAATAAAAACAGGAACCTTGTACGGCATAGGAGTCGGGCCGGGTGATCCGGAACTTATCACAATAAAGGCTTCTAAAATATTAAATAAGGTGGATGTGGTTTTTGCGGCAGCATCTACAAAAAACAGTTACAGTCTGGCGGTGAGCATCGCCGGACCTCATATTCCTGAAACAACTTTAGTGAAAAAGCTCTCTTTTCCAATGACCATAAATAAAAAAGAGACTGAAAGGGCATGTAAAGATAATGCCATGACAATTATAAAAGAGCTTGAACTCGGGAAAGATGTTGCTTTTCTAAGTTTAGGAGATTGTATGACCTATTCCACTTATGGTTATATATTAAAACATATCAGAAAAACAGCTTCCCACGTGAATATAAAAACCATACCAGGTATAACTTCATACCAGGCAGCGGCTTCCTGTCTGAATGTTCCGCTGGTAGAAGGGGAAGAATCACTTCTAATTGTTTCCGGAGCCAGAGGTGGGGACCATTTGCGGGAGCTTTCAGTCAAGCCGGAATCTGTTGTTTTTCTCAAAGCATACCGAAATATTAAGGATATAGATTCTGCGCTTAATGAATCCGGGTTATATAATTACAGCGTGGGAGTATTAAACTGCGGGCATCCTGAAGAAGAAATTGTAACAGATATCAAAGAGCTTAGTAAAAGACAGGCGAATTACTGGACACTTATTATTGCAAAACAGAAAAAAAATGACTCAACAAAAAGCTAAACCAAAATTTTGGTCTCTAACTGTCTCTTTGACGATTTCTGCTCTAATACTGATTTTTGGAATATATATAACTGATAATTTAAGCTTTCAAAAGGTTATATCTAGGCTTTTATGGCCGCTTTTTCGTCTTATGCTTTTTATCTGCGCGGGCCTTGTGGCAGGCCAGGTAATTGAAGCTTCGGGCTGGACAAAAACCCTTGCCGCATTAGCCAGGCCTTTTTTTAAATTCAGCAATCTTGGCGATAGGTGCAGCGCTGCTTTTACAACCGCTTTTTTTTCAGGCGTTGCTGCAAATGCAATGCTTCTGGACTTTTATAAAGAAGGGAAAATATGTCGAAGGCAGCTTTTTCTATCCAATTTCGTCAATCAGTTTCCGGCTTATTTTCTTCATCTCCCAACAACAATTTTTATTGTTTTACCACTTACAGGCCTGGCCGGAGCTTTCTATTTCATTATAACCTTTGCTGCTACACTTTTTAGAACAGCGCTCTTTCTGATTTACGGGCACATAAGACCGTCTGTGCAAGAGTGCGATTTAAAAAAAGAAGAAAAAGAACTTCCCATGCAGCACAATAAAAGGCAGGGGGAAATAGTAAAGAGTATAAAAAAGAGGCTGCCGGGTCGCATTATAAATATTGCTGTTTATGTAATACCTGTCTATGTTCTTGTTTTTGTTTTAAATGAGATGGGTATTTTTAATACGCTGCGTGAATGGCTCGCGGGCTATTTTGTCACAACCTTTATGCCTGTTGAAGCCCTTTCAATTGTGATTTTAAGTTTTGCCGCTGAATTTACTTCAGGATTTGCGGCAGCAGGGGCGCTTCTTGATGCCGGAGTAATTACAATAAAACAGACTGTTTTAGCCCTGTTAATAGGAAATATAATTGCATTTCCGGTTCGTGCTCTGCGTCATCAGTTGCCAAGGTATATCGGAATTTTTTCTCCGAAAATGGGGACTCAATTATTGATTATGGGCCAGGGCTTTCGGATTGTGAGCCTTGTTATTATTGGCACAATTTACTATTATTTAGGGTAAATCCGATTTTTTACGAATTCAGTATAGATGATGAATTCATAAAAAATCGAAAAGTTCTCTTTTCCGTCATTCCGGCGAAAGCCGGAATCCAGTAAATTCAATGCGTTCTGGATGCCGGATCAAGTCCGGCATGACGATTTCGAGACTTTTTACGAGATTGTCATATATCAATGGCTACAAAAAAAAAGCTAAAAACTGGTTTTACAACCGGCGCTGCTGCTGCTGCTGCTGCAAAGGGGGCTCTTTTACTGATTTTAACCGGCGAAAAACCTTGTAGTGTTCAAATAGAGCTTTTAACCGGAGACAATATCATTATTCCCGTATTTACCTGTATATCCCAGGGAGAAAATAAGGCAAAATGTACGGTAATAAAAGATGCGGGGGATGATCCTGATATAACGCATAAGGCGGAAATTGGAGCGACTGTTACATTGCTGGACAATGGAAATCATGGAAGTGTATCTATAACAGGGGGAAAGGGTGTCGGCATGGTCACAAAGCCGGGTCTTGAAATCGAACCCGGAGAACCTGCAATAAATACGGGCCCCAGAAAAATGATTACGCAGGCTGTTGCGGGGCTATTAAAAAAATACAATAAAAATAAACTTGTAAAAGTCGAAATCTTTGTGCCTGAAGGGGAAAAACTGGCTGAAAAGACTTTGAATGCAAGGCTGGGCATCCTTGGCGGGATTTCTATTCTTGGAACAACAGGTGTAGAGAGGCCCATGTCTCATGATGCCTATGTTGCGACGATAAGGTTGTCCCTGTCTGTTGCAAAGGCTTTTGGCCTAAAAAGTGTGGTGCTTACAACCGGCCGTCGCAGCGAAAGATTTGCCCAGGCTTTGTTTGAGAATCTTCCTGAAGAGGCTTTTATACAGATAGGTGATTTTTTCAAGATCTCTCTTGAGGATGCATCAAAAAACGGTTTTAAAAAAATCATTCTTGCTGCTTTTTTTGGAAAGGCGGTAAAGATGGCACAAGGGGTGCCCCACACTCATGCTGCCAGATCAAGTTTGAGTATGAAGAAGCTTTCAGACTGGTCATTTGAAATCACAAAAAAACGGGAATTTGCGGAAAAGATATTATCTGCAAATACAGCAAGGCACGCGTTTGATTTTATTATCAATGAACACCCTCAAATTATTTCCTGCGTAGGAAGAAAAATGGTTAAAGCTGCCAGGATGTTTGCGGGTTCTGATATTGATATACAGGGTATTATCTTTGATTTCAGCGGGGATGTTGTATTTGATTCAGATGTCATGGGGTTAAAACAAACATGAAACAGGTATCTATAATCGGAATGGGGCTTACTCCCGAAGATCTTACCGCAAAGCACCTGAAACTGATAAAAGATGCCGATGTCCTGGTAGGAGGAAAACGGCATCTTGAGTATTTTAATGATCATGCGGCAGATAAAAAGGAGATCAACAAAGATATTAAAGAGGTTATCCGTTATATAAAAACCAGGATGCGCAAAAAAAATGTTGTAGTGCTTGCATCAGGTGATCCGCTGTTTTTTGGTATCGGTTCCTTGCTGATCAAGTCCATAGGGGCTGACAATGTTGTAATATATCCAAATATTTCTACTGTTGCTGCGGCTTTTTCCAGAATAAAGGAGCCATGGAATGATATCTCAGTCGTAAGCTTGCATGGCAGGAATAGTGAAAGAGAACTTTTCAGCAGACTTGACAAAAATGAAAGCATAGCTGTTTACACGGATTCACAAAAAAATCCCGCATGGCTTGCAAGGCGTTTGCTTGAAAAGGGGATTAAAGGCATAAAAATGTGTATTTTTGAGCAGCTTGGAACTGAATCTGAATGTTTTGACTGGTATGAACCAGGCCAGGCTGCGGATATGAATTTTTCACAGCCCAACCTGATTATATTAAAACAACATCCTTTTCAGCCTGAAGGAAATAAGGATCTTCACCTTGGCATGCCGGATAACCGGTATGAATATCAGAAAGGTCTTATTACAAAATCAGAGGTTCGCGCTATTACAATTTCCAGACTTTGTCTTTTAAATGATCATATATTGTGGGATCTGGGAGCAGGTTCCGGTTCTATTTCGATCGAAGCATCTCTTTTTATAAAAAAGGGGAAGATATTTTCGGTTGAGCAGAATTTGAGCAGGATCAACAATATAAAGGCTAATAAAAAACAATATAAAGTAAAAAACCTGGAGATTGTCCAGGCTGTTCTTCCAGACGGTCTTGAGAATTTACCTGAGCCTGACCGGATATTTATCGGTGGTGGAGGCAGGGACCTGGTGAAAATCATAGATACAGCTTCAGAGTATCTAAAGCCAGGCGGAGTTATGGTTATAAATACCATTATCCTGTCGAATGTTGAAGCTGCTCTTAAGACACTTAAAAGCAGGGGATTTAAAACAGATATTGTTTTAGTCCAGATTCATCGGGGACAGGATATGCCATGGGGAGAGCGGCTTGAAGCGTTGAATCCTGTATGGATAATTTCCGCAAGAACATATTAAAAAGATGATGTTCATCTTTTTTAAGGTATTCTGCCAATTTATAAACTGGTGGAGCGAAGCGATTTCATCATTCGATGTTCAACGTTCGATGTTCGACGTTCATCTTTTTTTTGTGTCTTTGCGCCTTTGCGTGAGATATTTCTTATAAAAGTAGAATATGAAAACTAAATCACCTATTAAAAATCAAGATGAACGTGTCCGGCATCCTGTAATATTTGCAGGGGCAGGGCCTGGTGATCCCGAATTGATAACGGTTAAGGGACAACGCGCGCTTGCTGATGCCGATCTTGTCATTTATGCGGGTTCTCTTGTGCCTGAGGCTGTATTAAAGTGGACAAAACCGGAAACAAGGGTTTTAAACAGCGCTTCCATGCATCTTGAAGAGATTATAGATGAAATTGAAAAAGCGTATAAAAAAGGAAAACATGTAGTTCGCCTTCATGCTGGAGACCCGAGTCTTTATGGCGCCATATTTGAACAGATGGCAAAGCTGGATAAAAAATCTATTCCCTGTAAGGTTATTCCCGGAGTAACTGCTGCATTTGCCGCTGCCGCAGCCATGGGAATAGAATATACTCTGCCTGAACTTTCACAGACACTTATTTTAACCCGTATGGCCGGTCGAACACCTGTGCCTGAAAATGAAGCACTGGAATTACTTGCAGAGCATAAAGCTTCCATGGCGATTTACCTTAGCATATCCATGGTTGATAAAGTGGCGAGGGTTCTTGAAAAAGCATATGGAAAACATGCTGCATGCGCGGTTGTTTATCGTGTCAGTCAGCCTGAAGAAAAGATTATTTTTACAAGCCCCGGAGAGTTGCCGGAAATAGTGAGAAAAGAGAAGATAACAAGACAGGCTCTTATTATCATCGGAAAAGCGCTGGATATCGGCAAACACAAAGAAAAATATAAATCAAAATTATATGACAAGAATTTTTCACACGGGTTTAGAAAGAAAAAAAATAACAGGATCGCCTTGTGGGCCATTACGCCCAAAGGCGTACTGATTGCCCGGAAAATCGCAGAGAATCTGCCTGATGCAAGATTGCACCTTTCTGCTGATCTGAACATAAATGATATTTCGGCTTCTTGTTTTGAAAGACTATCCGATGCTGTATCCAGTAACTTTCATGCATACACAGGACATGTTTTTATAATGTCAACCGGAATTGTAGTCAGGCTTATTGCTTCCTGTATCAGGAACAAGACAACGGATCCCGCAGTTGTGGTACTTGATGAAATCGGCAGGCATGCTATAAGTCTTGTTTCCGGTCATCTGGGCGGGGCCAATTCCCTTGCGATAAAGGTTGCCGGGTTAATAGGGGCTGAACCCGTAATAACCACGGCTACCGATGTGAACCAGGCGCCTGCTATTGATGTGCTGGCAAAACAGCACAATCTTTTTATAGAAAACCCGGAAGCCATAAAAAATATAAACATGGCCTTTATTACCGGGAAAAAGTTTTATCTCCACGATCCATACAAACTTCTTTGTGACAGTATCAGCCCTGCACATATTCTTAAGGATTTTAAGAAAGGACAAATTACGGAAAATGAAGATATCCCCGGTGTGTTTATAGATGACGTGCTGGCCGATCTTTCAAAAAAGATGCTGATATTAAGACCTGGATCACTTGTCGCAGGAATCGGATGCAACAGAAACACAAGCATGAAGGAGATTAAAGAATTTCTTAAAGAAGTACTTGAAGAATCGAAACTTGCCATAGCCAGTGTGATACGTATGGCAACGATTAGTTTAAAAGCTGATGAACCCGGGCTTATAGCCCTTGCAGAAGAACTCAAGCTTCCCATTAGTTTTTACGACAAGGAAGAGTTAAACAAGGCAGACGGCATTAAATCACCATCCGACATGGTGGAAAAACATACAGGAGTAAAAAGCGTATGCGAAGCAGCAGCAATTCTTGCGTCAAAAAACGGGAAACTGATTGTGCCAAAACATTCGACCAGAAATGTCACAGTGGCCATCGCCAGAATACCCTTTATATCGTAGGGATAGGCCCGGGAAGTTATGAGCATTTATCCAAACGGGCAACCGATGTTCTTGAATCCGTGGATACTGTTGCAGGATATACCACCTATATAGAGCTGATCCGCCCTTTTATTAAAGACAAGAATGTAATCAGCACGCAAATGACCAAAGAGGTTGAACGTGTGAGAGCCGCCATTGATGTTGCTCTTGCAGGAAGATCATGCGCAATTGTTTCAAGCGGTGATCCAGGGATTTATGCAATGGCCGGGCTTGTTTTTGAGATATGCAAAAAGGATAATATCCGGGTAATACCTCCTTTTGCAAGGGGGATGGCATTAAATGAAAAGTCCGCGTTAACAGTCGAAGTTGTTCCGGGAATACCCGCGCTCTGCGCCGGCGCCTCCCTTCTTGGAGCGCCATTAAGCCATGATTTCGCGGCCATAAGCTTAAGCGATCTTTTGACCCCCTGGGAACTCATTGAAAAACGTATTGAAGCTGCTGCAAGCGCGGATTTTGTAATTGTTTTGTATAACCCTAAAAGTAAACGAAGAAACAGGCAGCTCGAGACAGCACAGAAGATTATATTAAAATACAGGGATAAAAAGACCCCTGCCGGAATTGTTGTAAGCGCCATGAGAAAAGATGAAATGGTAACGATTGTTCCCCTTGAAGATCTTCACAAGGCAGACGTAAACATGCAGACAATAATCTTTATCGGAAACAGCACATCGTTTACTTACCTGGATTTTATGGTTACACCAAGAGGGTATAAAGATAAGATATGAAGAAGGATGAGAAATTTCTTTTTCATGAACTGAAAACAAGATTCGCTGAAGCGGTCAGCAGAAATAGGGGAGACGGGATACTTTTTTCCGGCGGGCTTGATTCCGCGCTTGTGGCTGCCTATTCAACAAACTGTAAGGCCATCTCGGTCGGGCTTGAGTCATATGGAGAAGATCGGTATTATGCCGGAGAAGTGGCAAAGTATCTCAAGCTGGACCATTACCACAAGACCGTTAAAATTGAAGAGACCCTTGCCGCCATACCAAAAGTCATAAAGACACTCAAAAGTTTTGATCCGGCTATTCCAAACGATATAACAGCCTGCCTGGGAATCAAACACGCGAAGGATACAGGCATAAAGAGCTTGATGACAGGCGATGGAAGTGATGAACTTTTTTTAGGGTATAATTTCATGCTGAATAAAAAAGATTTAAGAAAATACCTGGATCGAATGTATCGTACAATGCGATTTAGTTCCAATAAAATAGGGGAAAACCTGAAGATTAACATAAAACAGCCATTTCTGGATAAAGAGTTCATGGATTTCAGCCAAGGTATTGATGCTGACCTTAAGATCAGAAGAGAAAACGGAAAAACCTGGGGAAAGTGGATACTGAGAAAGGCATTTGAAGATGTGTTGCCGCAGGAAATATTATGGCAGAGCAAGAGACCTCTTGAGGTTGGCTCAGGTATGACAAAGCTAAGAAATATTATTGAATCAATGGTGACTGATGAGGATTTTGAGACCGGCAAAAAAAGTTTTCCAATAACATTCCGGAACAAGGAACATTTCTATTATTACCGTATCTACCGGGAGGTGGTTGGAGAAATACCTGGTCCTCAAAAAGATGAAAAAACATGTAAGAGCTGCGGCGCTGGAATGGATCAAAGCGCTTTTCACTGTAGAGTCTGCGGGGATGTTATAGAATGGAAGAAAACAAGAAACTAAACGCTTTTATTTCCTGGAGCGGAGGAAAGGACGCGGCTCTTTCTTATTACAGGGCGATGAAAGATTTTCACATAACCCATCTTTTGAATATGGTTGCTGAAGACGGTCTAATATCCCGATCCCACGGTATCAGGACGGAAATATTAAGGTTGCAGGCCGAGGCAATGGGTATTACGATAGTTCAGCCGAGAAGCTCCTGGGAAACATACGAGGCTGAATTTAAAAGGGCCCTGTCCGGCTTGAAGGATAAAGGGGTTAAAGCAGGCATCTTCGGGGATATCGATTTTGAAGGACACAGGGAATGGGTGGAAAGGGTCAGCAGAGAATCGGACATGGATGTTGCCTTGCCCCTGTGGGGAGAAAAGAACAGAAAAAAGATCATAGAGGAGCTGATAGAAAGCAGGTTTAAAGCCGTTGTTGTGGCTACCGGAAAAGATTTGCTGGGTCCGGAATGGCTGGGGCGCATGATTGATCATGATTTTGTCAAAGATATCTCGAAAATCAAGGGGGTTGATATCTCCGGTGAAAACGGGGAATATCATACTTTCGTGGTATCCGGGCCGATATTTAAGAAAAGGATCAACATCATAAAATCTGAAAAAATTACCCGGGACAAGCGCTGCTTTCTTGACATATCGGAGTGTGAATTAGTAGAAAACTTGTAATTAGTTAGCCACGGATTCACACAGATGAACACAGATAGGTTTAAATACAAAGAAATTATAGAACATCAATCGGTGATGATCAGCGTAGATCTGTGGCTGAATATTTATGAAAAGTTAACAATAGAAAAAAGAGTAATTCCATAATGACAGCGGCGGTTTTTCTTGGAGCATATATCGTTGATATAATAATCGGCGATCCTCGCTGGTTTCCTCATCCAGTGGTTATCATCGGCAAGTTTGTGAGGTTTTTAGAGGATAAGATTCGCGGCACTTCACTTATTGATAAAAGAAAGGGCGGAATAATTCTTTGGTTTGCCGTTGTTATCCCTGTTTATTTAATCACCTGGGGGGCGGTGGAAGGATGTCTCTTTATAAACCCCTTGTTCGGCACAATTATAACGGTTCTGCTTGCATCCTTTACTTTGGCGACCAGGTCTCTTTATGATGAAAGCAAAATTGTTTTAAATGCCTTGAACCGTGGAAACATGGAACAGGCAAGAAAGAACCTCTCCATGATCGTTGGGAGAGATACAAGAGACCTTGATGAAAAAGAGATCTTCCGGGCTGTTATCGAAACAATATCGGAAAACCTGTCCGACGGGATTATTGCTCCCATGTTCTACCTTGCCATAGGCGGCGTTCCCCTTGCCATGGCCTATAAGGCAATCAATACACTTGATTCAATGGTAGGATATAAAAATGCCGATTACAGGGATATTGGTTGGTTTTCCGCTAAAATGGATGATATGTGGAACTGGATACCGGCAAGACTCTCCGGGTTTTTTATTGTGATTGCCTCATTTGTTCTGATATACAACTGGAGGGATTCCTGGAAAATTATGAGAAGGGACGGCAGAAACCACTCAAGCCCAAACAGCGGCATGCCGGAGGCAGCGGCAGCCGGAGCCCTGAATATACAGTTGGGAGGAAAGATTCAGTATTTTGGAAAAATTTCTCACAAACCAACGATCGGCAACAGGATAAAAGAAATAGATAAAGATGATGTAAAAAAGGCATGGTTTATCATGCTCTCATCATCCCTCTTGATGACCGTTGTCTGTGTGACGACACTATGGATGATACAGTAATAAAAAGAGATCATGGCGGCAATGTTAGTGAGATTTCAAGAATCTGCGGAATCGATGAAGATAAAATCATCGACTTCAGCGCCAATATAAATCCGCTTGGATATCCGCCAGGGTTAAAAGAAACGATAATTAAAGAATTTGATTCCATATTAAATTATCCTGATATTGATTCATTTGATCTTGTTTCAAAGTTGTCGGAATACCATGGCATTAGTCGGGATTATATCCTTGCGGGGAACGGTTCCACCGAATTTATATACTGGATACCGATCCTGTTTAAACCTGAAAAAGCCCTTATTGTTACACCTGCCTTCAGTGAATACGAAAAGGGCCTTAAGATGGTCGGCACAAAAGTTTCATACTTCCAGACAGATGAAAAAGAAGATTTTTCCGTTGATATTGCCCGGCTTTGCAAACGTTTAAGAGATGGTTTTGATATCGTCTATTTTTGCAACCCCGCAAACCCTACCGGAGCTTTTATGTCAAAGGAAAATCTTTGCGGCATTATAGCTTGTGCGCAGGAAGCGGGAACATTATTTGTAATTGATGAGGCTTTTATAGATTTTGCAGAGCAGGGGTCTGTAAAAAAAGAGGTTTTAAGGTTTTCCAATCTGATAGTCTTAAGATC
>Ga0307379_10000768_pt1 | contig 52543 bp, 43 predicted proteins | sample UN2MG_FD_202237 | JGI IMG/M metagenome (GOLD analysis project Ga0307379, IMG submission 202237) | Soil microbial communities from Risofladan, Vaasa, Finland - UN-2 | ecosystem: Environmental > Terrestrial > Soil > Coastal area > Acid sulfate soil | place: Finland: Risofladan, Vaasa | collected... | reverse complement strand
GGGAGAGGGGGTAGGGCGGCGAGCCGCGCGTGTAGTCACCAATCCTTGCCCCACCGACGCAAGGTCAGTGGGGGCAGGAACCTTAGATGGCTGAAGCGCTACGAAGTGGAGGTTGCGCATGACCAACATCGGCCAACGGCTCATCGGGGTGTTGGGGCTTGGCGTGCTGGTCGGCGTCGCGTGGCTCCTGTCGCGCGATCGCCGCCGCATCGTCATCCGCACCGTGCTTTGGGGCCTGGGCCTCCAGCTTGCCTTCGGCATCCTCATCCTCAAGACGGGGCCGGGCCGAGCCGTCTTCGCCTGGCTGGGCGGGGCCTTCCGCCAGCTCATCGCCTTCACCGACCAGGGGATCGCGTTCGTGTTTGGCAGCGGAGCCGAGCCCGTGCTCCTGACGGAGAAGATCGCCGACGTGCAGTACAAGGTGAATCTCCCGCTGGCCTTCCGGGCGTTGCCCGTGATCATCTTCTTCGCTTCGCTGATGGGCATTCTCTACCACCTCGGGATCATGCAGCGGGTGGTCGCTGGGATGGCCTGGCTGATGCGGCGGACGATGAAGGTCAGCGGCGCCGAGGCCCTCTCGGGGGCGGGCAACATCTTCCTCGGCATGACCGAGTCCCCCCTGCTCATCCGCCCCTACGTGGCCAACCTGACGCAGTCCGAGCTGTTCGCCGTCATGGTCGGGGGCCTGGCCACCATCGCGGGGAGCGTGATGGCCGTCTACGTCTCGTTCGGCATTCAGGCCGAGCTCCTCCTGTGCGCGAGCGTCATGTCGGCCCCCGCCGCGTTGGCGATCGCCAAGATCATGGAGCCCGAGACCGAGGAGCCGGCAACCTCGGGCGCCGTGCCCGTGCGCTTCGAGCACGAGACGCGCAACGTCATTGACGCCGCCGCGGGCGGGGCGTGGGACGGCTTGCGGCTGGCGCTGAACGTCGCGGCCATGCTCATCGCCTTCGTCGCGCTCCTGGCGATGATCAACTACCTTCTGGGCGAGGTGAGCCGGGGCGCGGCGGGCATCGGATGGACGGGTTGCCCGAGCAAGCTGGAGGACATCCTCGGCTGGCTCTTCCGCCCGTTGGCCTTTGTCATGGGCGTGCCGTGGGGCGACGCCAGGGCAATTGGCTCCGTGATGGGCATAGGCATCAGCGCCAACGAATGGATCGCCTACACCCAGTTGGCGGGCATGGCGAAGAGCGGGGCGTTGCAGCCCGCCTCGGTCGGCATAGGCACGTTTGCGTTGTGCGGCTTCGCCAACTTCGGGTCGCTTGGCATCATCATCGGCGGGATCGGCGGATTGGCCCCCGAGCGTCGCGGCGACCTCTCCCGCCTGGCCCTCCGTGCCCTCATCGGCGGCGCCATCGCCTGCTACATGACCGCCACCATCGCCGGCATGCTGCTCGGATAGGAGAAGCGGCGCACCCCCAAGCGGCGGGGATTGGAGCGACCCTGCCTCCGCGCGGGTGCCTGAGGCCGAAGAAGCAGATGCCTCCTCTCCCAGGCCGCTACCAATGGGCCACGCTCCACCCGAGAAGCCTGGCCACACCGGCCCTTAGAGGCGATACGACAGCGAATTCGTCATCTTCATCGTTTGACCGCCGCCGGGGAACACCTGGGTCAGCGACAGGGGCATGGCCTTGGCTTTGGCATCCGAGAGACCCCGGGTGATGTACTTGTGTGTCGTCGTCTTCGTTCGCAGGCCACCCCAGATCTTCTTGCGCACCTGCACCGCGCGCTCGATGTCCTCCCACGTCTTGTGCACGATCGTGCAGTTCCGCTGGAGGTAGAAGGTCCAGTCGCGCTCGTCGCGCACGCCGAAGACCATTCCCCAGGTGGTCGCCGACTCCACGAGGACCCGCCCCGCGTAGTGGCGGCGCAGTTTGTCGAGCGCCTCGTCGGTCAGCTCCTGCAGCTCAGGGCTGGCGCCGGCCGTCTTGCTCACCATGTAGTCGGAGCTTTGCACCATCTTCCCGCGACCGCTGGGCTTCGCGCCGACGCCAAGGTAACGAGCCGTCTTGAGAAGCCGATCGAAGAACGCGTTGGACTCCCCCTGCGTCGGCGCGCCGCCGCCCGTCGTGCCGGCCGTGCCGCAGTGGTAGATGGTCGGATACTGGGGGTTGCCGCGGAAGAACACGGCGCACCCGCTGAGCACGGCCGTGAAGAAGAAGCGCGGGTGCGTCTTCTCCGGCAGATCGGGGTTGCGGCTCGGAATCGTCATCTCCACTGCGGCGCCGCGCGCGTCCCATGGCAGGAAGTAGACAGGCAGGCCCGCCCCGCTGAGCGTGGCCTTCACGGACACCGCCTCGCCGCGGCTTGTCGGGCCCTTCGTCATTGTGACCACTGCGATCTTCTGGTTTGGGCCAATCTCCGTGTGCCGGAACCCCTCGAACACGCCCTCAAGCAGTGTCTCGCTCTTCGGGTCCGGTCGGTAGCCCATCGGCGCGTCCGCCGGGAGCATCGCGTAGTGTCGCGCGAAGCCCCGGCAGTCGTTGCTGAATTGGCCTTCGAGCACGGCGTCGTCCTTCCTTCCTGCCCCATGGCTTCTCGTTGACCGGCGCTCGCAGCAGGCCCGAGACTCACTGCTCAGGCCAGACGGATCCTGCTCCATCCCGCGCTGCGGGCGGTGGACTCACAGCCCCCGCGCATGCCGGGTAGTCTCACGGGCAGGTGACCGCTCCAAGGCTAGCCCGCGAGTGGCCACACTGTATCCTCGGGCCGTATGGTAGCGCCATACGCTCACCGATGCAAGTGAGGTTCTACCCGGCTGGCCTACTGGGAGCGCCGAAGTCCCACCGTGTCGTCTGGCCGCAGGCTGTGTCGTTCGTCGTCAGCGATGCTCTCCGCTGCATCGCCTCTGCCGAGTCCGCCGACGTAAGACATGTTGTGGTTGGCCCCTGAGTCCGCCGCAACATGTAGGGGGCGGCGCGCCGGCCGAGCCGCTCGCGCGAAAAAGTGGTTGACTCTGTAGACTCTGTATGACTCTGAGCCGGAATGCCGAGAATCGCCGATTCTCGAGTCTGAAACTCGAGAACACTGTATGACTCTGAGCCGGAATGCCGAGAATCGCCAAATGGGTGCGCCGGAAATGGAGAACCCCGTACGACTCTGAGCCGGAAGGCCGAGAATGGGCAAATGGCGACCCAGTCATTCGTTGCGGTGGAGGAGGGCGAGGATTTCGTCGGCGGCGCGGCCCGAGGCGCCGGGCTCGCCGAGGCGGGGGCGGACTTCTGCGGCCAACTCGTCGGCCATCTGGGCGAGGCGGCCCTCGCGGATCATCTTGAGGGCTGCGCGGGCGATGGCCTTGGGGGTGGCGCGGAGTTGGGTGAGTTCGGGGACGACTTCCCTCCCCGCGACGAGGTTGGCGAGGGAGATGTGGGGCACGCCCCGCACCAGTAGCCAGGCGAGGAAGGCGGTGAAGGGGGCGAGCTTGTAGGTGACGATCATCGGGGTGCCGATGATGCCTGCCTCGAGGGTCGCAGTGCCGGAGGCGACGAGCAGGAGGTCGGCGCCGGCCATCAGCTCATAGGTCTTGCCTGGGAGGAGGTGGAGGGGCAGTGCTGGGCACAGGGCGGGCCTGGTGTTGTACTCCTCGGGCGGGAGGGTGGAGGCTGGGGCGGTGGCGACGGTGATGCCGCCGAGCTCGGGGGCCATGCGCTCGGCGGCGCCGAGCATGATGGGCAGGAGCCTGTGAATCTCGCTCCTGCGGCTGCCGGGGAGGAGGCCGAGGATGAAGCGGTCGGTGGGCAGGCCGGCCTCGGCGGCGAAGCGGCGGTCGTGGTGGTAGGCGGCCAGGCCGTCGAGCAGGGGGTGGCCGACGAAGGTGGCCTCGACGCCGTGGCGGGCGTAGAAGGCGGGCTCGAAGGGGAGGATGACGAGGCGCTTGTCGGTGTAGCGGCCGATCTTCTTCACGCGGCTCTGGTGCCAGGCCCAGACTTGGGGGCAGATGTAGTAGACGACGGGGACGCCGCGCTGGTGTGCCCAGCGTGCGAAGCGCAGGTTGAAGGCTGGGTAGTCAATGAGCACGACGGCGTCGGGGCGGCGGCGGTCGAGCTCGGCGATCATCTTGTGAAACGTGGCGTTGATGCGCCGGAGGACGCCGAGGACCTCGATGACGCCGACGGCGGCGAGTGCCGTGACGTCGGCGGCGAGTTCCACGCCCGCGTCGCGCATGCGGTGGCCGCCCATGCCGACGAGGGTGATGGCGGGCTCGCGCTCGCGGAGCGCCTGGGCCAGGCGGGCCCCGTGGAGGTCGCCCGAGCTCTCCCCCGCGATGATGAAGAGGGTGTGGCTCATGGCTGCTGGCGACGCCGGCGGGTGGCCTCGATGGAGTCGAGGATGCGCCAGGCGAGCTCCAGGGCGCGGCGGGCGTCGCGGCCCGAGCAGGGCGGCGGGGCGCCCGTGGCCACGGTGTGGAGGAACGCCAGGAGCTCCTGCTCGAGTGCGTCGTGCGGGCTCATGGGGATTTCCTCGACGCAGATGAGCTTGTCGAGCACGAACGCCTTGACGTCCTGGACGGTCGTCGGGTCCACCTTCGTGGCGTCGGGGGCGTTGGGGCGCTTGCGGGAAACCACGGCGCGCCGCTCGCCGTAGTCTATGGTGATGTAGCTGTCGGGCTGGATGATGCGGAGCTTGCGCTTGGCGTGCATGGCCACGCGGCTGGCCGTGAGGTTGGCCACGCAGCCGTTGGCGAACGTCAGCCGCGCGTTCGCGATGTCCTCATAGTGCGAGAGCGCCGGCACGCCGATGGCGTCCACCGACACCACTTCCGACGGAATCATATCGAGCAGGATGTCCAGGTCGTGGATCATCAGGTCGAGGACCACGCCGATGTCCAGGGAGCGGAAGGTGAAGGGGCTGATGCGGTCGGCGTCCACGTAGAGCGGGTTCGTGAGGTAGCTTTTGGCGGCGATGAGTGCCGGGTTGAAGCGCTCGACGTGGCCGACCTGGATGGGCACGCCGCGCCGCTCGGCCAGTGCGAGCAACTCGTCGGCCTCGGCCAGCGAGCGGGTGAAGGGCTTCTCGATGAGGACGGCGCGGCCTCGCTCGATGAAGTCGCGGGCGACGGCGAAGTGGGCGGTGGTGGGCACGGCGATGCTCGCGGCGTCCACCTGGTCAATGAGCTGGCGGTAGTCGCCGACGCCTCGGGCGCCGTAGGTGGCGGCGAGGCGATGGGCGCGCTCGGGAACCGTGTCGGCCACCCCGACGAGTTGGGCCTGCGGGATGCCGGCGTAGAGGCGCGCGTGGTGGCGGCCCAGGTGGCCTGCGCCGACGACCGCAACGCGAATGGGCTGGCTCATGGGCGGGTTCCGTGTGGGGCGGGGCCTCAGTCCTTGCGCCGCAGGGCCTCGCGCGCCCGGCCCTGGCGCCCCGCGTGCATCTGGCGAAGGAAGTCCATGAGGTAGCGGACCTCGGCGACGGAGGCCGTGCGGGACCCCACGAGTTGCTCGATGGCCTGGGCCGCGGTGAGGTGGGAGCGGTAGATAAGGCGCTGGGCCTCCTTCAGCGCCTCGATGGCCTCGCTGGGGAAGCCGCGACGCCTCAGCCCGATGGTGTTGACGCCTCGGACCTTGGCAGGGCTGCCCTCGGTGATCATGTAGGGCGGGCAGTCGTGCACGATGCGCGAGCCGCCGCCGATGAAGGAGTGGGTGCCGACGGTGACGAACTGGTGCAGGCCGGTCATGCCGCCGAACCATGCCTTGTCCTCGATCTTGCCGTGCCCGCTGATGCCGACGTAGTTGGCCATGACGATGTCGCTGCCGACCTCGCAGTCGTGGGCAATGTGGCAGTAGGCCATCAGGAAGTTTCTGCTGCCGACGCGGGTGACCCAGTCCTGCTTCGTCGAGGCCGCGTTGACGGTGACGTACTCGCGGAGCGTGTTGTCGTCGCCGATGACGACGCGGGTGGGCTCCCCCCGGTAGCCGAGGTCCTGCGGCCCCATGCCGATGACGGCGTAGGGGCCGATCGTGTTGCGGGCGCCGATGGTCGTGTGGCCGGTGAGGATGGTGCCCGTCTTCAGCACCGTGCCTGGGCCGACGGACACGTGCTCGTCCACGGAGACGAACGGCCCGACGACAACGTCGTCGGCAAGCTGGGCTTTCGGGCTGACCGTGGCGGTTGGGTGGATGCTTGTGGCCATGGGTGCCTCAGGAGTCGGTTGGGATGGCGACGAGGGTCTGGCGGACCTGCTCGATGAGCTGGAGGTTCTGCGCGTGGCCGCTTCGGACGGCGATGATTCGAGCGGCAATGCCGGCGCCGAGCAGACGCAGGTCGCCCAGGAGGTCAACCACCTTGTGCCGTGCGAACTCGTTGGGGAAGCGCAGTTGGCCGTAGATCAGGCTCCCGTCGTCGCGCAGCACCAGTGTGTTCTCGAGGGAGGCCCCTCGGCCGAGGCCGCGGGCCAGCAGGGCGGGGGCCTCGCGTTGGAACACAAAGGTCCGCGCCGACGCCAGTTCGCGCAGGAAGCTCTCGGGGGTCACCCGCAGGTCGAAGTGCTGCCCCGGGAGCGAGAGGTGCGGGTATTCGAGCGTGTAGGAGACGCTCAGGCCCTCCTGGGCTGGCAGGGCGGTCATCGTGCTGGACTCGTCGGACACCGTGACGGGCTCGGCCAGGGTGCGGAGGGTGCGGGGCCGGTCCTGGTCCGCGATGCCGGCATTGCGCAACAGGTCGGCGAAGACGCGCGGGCTGCCGTCGCAGGCGGGGAATTCCGGCCCTTTGAGCTCGACGACCAGGTTGTCCACCTCCAGCCCGCTCACCGCCGCCAGCAAGTGCTCGGTCATCTGGACCTCGGCATCGCCCTTGCGGAGCACCGTGCGCCGCAGCTCGGGCACCACGTGCTCCGGACAGGCCGGGACGGCGGGGGTGCCTGGGAGGTCGGCGCGCACGAAGGTCACGCCGCTGTCGGGCGGGGCCGGGAGCAGCCGGATGCGGACCTCGCGGCCAAGGTTCACCCCGACGCCGGCGAACTCAGCGGGCCTCTGGATGGTCCTTTGCATTGGCTTCAAGGTGTGCAACCTTTTCCGAGAGTTCCTCAACCGTCTTCACGAGCTGCCGCACGCGTCCGAACAGGTCGGGAAGCTTCTGGTGCAGGACGAGGCAGTGACGCTCCTTCCTGGCGTCCCGGGCCGGCGAACCCAGGACGACCGCGCCCGGCGGCACGCTTCTCACGACGCCTGCCTGGGCGCCTACAATGGCTCGCTCGCCGACCTCGATGTGGCCGACGATGCCGGCCTGCGCGGCGACCGTGACGTGGTGGCCCAGCACCGCGCTGCCCGCGACGCCGGCCTGGGCGACCAGCAGGCTATGGTCGCCGACCACTACATTGTGCGCGACCATGACCAGATTGTCAACCTTGGTCCCCGCGCCCACGATGGTGCGGCCGTAGCGCGCGCGGTCCACCGTGGAGTTGGCGCCGATCTCCACGTCGTCGCCCAACTCGACGATCCCACGCTGGGAGAGCTTGTGATGGATGCCCTCGCGGGTCTCGTAGCCGTAGCCGTCCGCGCCGATGACCACGCCGCTGTGGAGGACGACCCGGTCCCCGAGCACGCACCCGTCGAGAACCGCCACGTGGGGATGCAGGACGCACTGGCGGCCGAGCTTCACTCCCCGCCCGACGAACACGAGGGGCCGCAGCAGCGTGCCGGCCCCGATGGCGGCGCCCGACTCCACGACGCAGTGGGCCTGGATGGTGACGCCAGGCCCCACCTGTGCATCGGGCGCGACGAAGGCCGTCGGGTGGATGCCGGGCTCGGGAGCCGGGGGCACGGGGCACAAGAGCTCGGCGATCTGCTCGAAGGCCCGCACGGGCTCTGCCGCGATGAGCAGGGGCAGGGGGGTGGCCGAGGTGTCGAATGCCTCGCCCACGACGAGGGCGGACGCCCCCGTTCGGGGGACGAGGCCGACGTAGCGGGGGTCGGCGGCCAGGGCGAGGTCGCCGGGCCGTGCGTTGTGGAGTCCGGCCACGCCCCGGACCTCGGTGCCAGGGTCGCCGCGAAGGGCGGCTCGCGTGAGCTCAGCCAGCTTGGCAAGCGTGACGGCCAAGGTGTTCTCCTGTGCTGATGCCGCTACTTGGGCGGCTCCTTCGCCTTGCCCTTCTCCGGGGCCTTCTCCTCGGGGACAGGGGCCGGGGGCTTGATGGGGTGGAGGCGCTCCTTGTCGGCCTTGGCGCGCTGGTACTTGTCGTTCAGCCGCTTGATGATCGCGTCGGTGAAGTCGAGTGCGGGGCTGTGGTAGAGCACGCCCTGGGCGTCGATGCGGCGGTTGAGCTCCACGTAGCGCGTGCGCGGCCGCAGGGTCTGGTCGAGGTCCCCCACGTCGGTCTCGCGTGTTCGGAGGACGGCGTCGTAGCCGGCCTCGCGCGCGCAGTCCTGCACCTCGTCGCGGATCTTCTTGTAGATGCCCAGGGTGAAGTCGTAGAGCTTGTTGTAGAGGTGGTCCTCCGTGGCGTCGCGATAGCTGCGGAACTCGCGCGAGACGTCCTCGAGGAGCTTGGCGTTCTCCTTGGCTTCCGCGCTCTCGGGGCGAAGGAGCTTGGCCTTCCCCTCGAACTCCTGGACGCGGTCGCCGAGCTCGCGGAGGCGGACGCCGCGCTTCTCCTCGAGCTGGCGCAGCTCGGCGTTCATGTCCACCTTCTCCTCCAGCTCGTCGAAGACGCGGACGATGTTCACTGCCCCGATGCGGAGGGGGCGCTCGGCAGGGGGGGCCTCGGCCGCGCGGACGGGCACGCAGGCCAGGAGGAGGGGGATGGCCAGGATTGTGCAACGCATTGGCAGGGGACCTCCTGTGGTAGCGGTTGTCCTAACGGCCCAGGCTCAACGAGAAGTAGAGGAACTCCGTCTCGTCCCCGCCCTGCTTGATGACGGGTGCCGAGAAGTCCACGCTGATCGGCACGTGGGAGAGCGCGGGGATGAGGAGGCGGATGCCGAAGCCGAGCGCGAGGCGCGGCGACGAAAAGCCCGAGAAGTCCCTGGTCACGGTGCCCGCGTCGGCGAAAAAGACGCCGTAGAAGTTCGGCGGGGCGATGGGGTAGCGGTATTCGGCGCTGGCGAGGGCACGGTACTTGCCGCCGATGGGCTCCTTGTTGTCGGTGGGGCCGGCGCCGCGGTACGCGAAGCCTCGGAGGTTGGCTCCGCCCGCGTAGAGGCGCTCGTAGATCGGGAAGCTGCCCAGCTCGTAGTCCACGCGCCCGCGCAGCGAGATGACCCGCTCGTAGCCCTTGGGGTGCCTGCCAAGCGTCCAGAAGCGCGTGCCGCCGGCGCCGAGGGTGATGCCGTGGGGCACGACCAGCTCGGTGCCGAGCTCCCATTCGTAGCCCCGGGTGGGGAAGGTGGGCCGGTCCTTGCGGTCGCGGCGGACGGTCACGCCGGCGCCGAACACGGGGTGGGAGCCCTCCGCGTCCACCGCGTCCTTCGGCGGATCGTCTGTCGTGATCGTGGGATCGTCGTCCTCGTCGTGGAGGAGGACGTTGACGGCCTCGAGGCGGGCGTGGAACGTGACGTCGGTGTCAGGGTCGCCCTTGTACTTGCGGATGCCGCGGTAGACGCGGACTCCGGTGCGCACCTCGTCCCAGACTCCCTGGTCGCGGGTGCGGTGGTAGACGCTCCAGCCGAAGCTTTCGTTGCGGCCCCGCCAGTAGGGGTTGTCGTAGGCGATGGCGTAGCTGCTGTAGAGGGAGCCGGGCATGAGGGTGACGCGGAACTGCTGGCCGGCGCCGACGTAGGCGTTGCCGCTCCACAGGTCGCTCCAGCTCTTGGGGGCGTCGCGCCAGTCGAAGTTGCGCTGGGCGAGCTCGATGGTGCCGACGATGCCGAGGGACGACGAGGCGCCGAGGCCGAAGCGGAAGAGCCCCGTCTGGCCCTCCGTCACGTCCACCAGCAGGTCGCGCTCGCCGGGGGCGGGCGGGTCGGCGGGGACGAGTCGGATGACCACCGAGTCGAAGTACTGGAGGCGCTGGATCGCGCGGTCGCTGCGCTCGAGCCTCCGCACGTCGTAGAGCATGCCGGGCTCGAGCTCCATCTCGCGCAGGATCACGTCGCGCCGCGTGCGCGGGTGGCCGCGCGTGCGGACCGTGTTGATCCGCACCTCCTCCCCTTCGTCAATCGTGAAGGTGACATCGAAGGCATCGCCCGCCGCGCTCACCTGCCGCGAGGGGGCGACCTGGACGTCGGGGTAGCCGTTCTCGTGGTACAGACGCTCGATGATCTGGCGCGCTTCGATGAGCTTGTCGTCGGAGAAGGTGTCTCCCGCCTTCAGCGGGATGGCGGTCAGCAGCGTGTCGGTGCCCCACTTGGTGACGCCCTTCATCTCGACGACGCCCACGGCGAACAACTGGCCCTCGTCCACCACGATGGTGATCTCGACCTTGTTGCCCTGGGGGCCGAGGAAGCGGCGCTGGTAGCTCACCTTGGCGTTGGGGAAGCCGCGGTAGCGATAGTAGTCCTGGAGCCGCTCGATGTCCTTCTCGAACACGGCATCGCAATAGCGCCGGCTCGTCCAGAAGCCATCGAGCTTGGTCTCCATCTGCCGCCGCAGCTCGCGCGTGCGGAGGGAGCGGTTGCCCCGGAAGGTGAGCCATTTGACCTGGTACTTCGGCCCCAGGTTCACGCTGAACGTGATGTCAATCTGGGGGGTGTTGGGCACGGGGAAGGTGGCCGACGTGATGGTGACGGAGCGATAGCCGCGCGCCTGGCAGTAGGCCCGGATGCGCTCCTTGTCGCCGCGGTAGCGCCCGTCCTCGGGCTGCTTGAGAACGTCCGGGGAGACGGGGGACTTGGGCTGGGTGACGAGGTCCGCGCGGAGCGTCGTCGCCCAGTCGCTTCCCACGCCCCGAACCTGGATGGCGCGGGCGCGGAGCGCCTCGGTGATGTCAATGATGAGGCGGACGCCGGTGGGAACGGCCTGGATCTGGTAGGTGGCGAGGTGCCCGGCGTTGAAGAGGGCCATGAGGTCGTTGTTGAGGCGGTCGGGGTCGAGCCGGGCGCCCTCGCGGACCTGCATCATGTCCTTGATGGTCGCCGGGTCTCCCGCGTAGCCGCGGATGATGACCTCGCGCACGACGGGCTGCTCCGCCGCGACGGCGGCCGCGCCGCATGCGAGGCAGAACGCCGCGAGAGCCAGGCGAACGCTTCGTGGGGACCCGTGCTGGAGCCGCTCGTTCATGACCCGCCCTTGCCCCGTGTGCGTCCATGCTCCGCCAGGATCCCAAGCCTGCGTGGCCCGGGCTTCAGAACGGAGTCTGTTCCTGGTGAGACCGGTCCTCGAACCGGAGGTAGTTCTTGAGAAAGGTCGCGTGGACATCGCCCGTTGGCCCGTTGCGCTGCTTGGCCACGATGAGGTCCGCTTCGCCCGGGCGCTCGCCTGGGCTGTAGGCCTCCGCACGGTAGAGGAGGATGATCAGGTCGGCATCCTGCTCGAGGGAGCCGCTTTCGCGGAGGTCGGACATTCGGGGGATGTGGCCCTCGCGGGCCTCGGTGGCGCGGCTGAGCTGGGAGATGGCGATGACCGGGATGTCCAGCTCGCGCGCCAGGCCCTTCAGCCCGCGCGAGATGATGCTGATCTCCTGCTGGCGGTTCTCGGCGTGGCGCTCCTCCATGAGCTGAAGGTAGTCCACCACGATGAGGGCGAGGCCAGGCACCGACATCTTGAGGCGCCGCGCGCGCGTGCGCAGGTCGCGGAGCGAGAGGCCGGGCGTGTCGTCTATGTAGATGGGGGCCTCGTAGAGGTCGCCCGCCTTCATGGTCAGCGCGTTGATCTCCTCGCGCGGCAGCAGGCCGCGGCGGAGCCGATGCGCGTCCACCCGGGCGTAGCAGCACAGGATGTTCCGCGCGATGACGGGCTTGGACATTTCGAGGGAGAAGAGGAGCACGGGCTTGGCGTCGGCCTTGTTGGGGCGCGGCCAGCCGCCCAGGGCCACCCGCAACGCCATGTTGAGGGCGAGCGTGGTCTTGCCCATCGAGGGCCGGCCGGCCACGATGATCAGGTCCGAGCGCTGGAGGCCGCAGGTCAGGTCGTCCAGGTCGTTGAACCAGGTGCGGAGGCCCGTGATGCGGTTCTCGCGCATGCTCTCGATGTCGTCGAAGATCCCCTGAAGGATGTCGCGGACGGCGGTGGCCTCGGCCGTGCGGTCGCCCTGGGTGACCGCGAAGACCTCGGCCTGCGCCTTGTCCAGCAGGGCATCGGTGTCCACCGACCCGTCGTAGCACTCGCGCGCGATCTCGGTGCAGGCGTGGATGAGGTGGCGTCGGAGAGCGGCCTGGTGCACGATGTTGGCGTAGTACTCGGCGTTCGCGGCCGACGGCACCTTTTCGAGAAGCGAGATGAGGTAGCCGGGCCCCCCGATGCGGTCGAGGGCCTCGCGCTGGCGCAGGTCCTCGCTCAGCAGCACGATGTCCACCGGCTTGCCCTGGTCGAAGAGAGTCAGGGCCGCCTCGTAGACCACCTGGTGGTCGGGCGAGTAGAAGTCCGCCTTGCGAAGGAGCCGGGCCACGTCGGGGATCGTCTGATTGTCAAGCAGCATGGACCCCAGGACGGCGATCTCGGCGTCCAGGTTCTGCGGCGGGAGGCGGTCCTTCATCGTGGCAGAGGCGGGCTCGGCCATGGCTATTCAGTCTGCAACCACCCAGATGCGGGTTGTCGAGACGACCTCCGGGGCAAGCTGGACCTCGATGGCGTAGACGCCGGTCTCCTTGATCGGGTGCTCGAGGCGCACGGCGTCGTCTGGCACGTCGAAGCCTTCCTGGCGGAGGGCGGCGGCGACCTGGGCGGCGGTGACGGACCCGAAGAGGGTGCCGGCCTCCGTGGCCTGGGCCGCGATGGTGCACGAGGCGGCCTCCAGGCGCTTGCCCACATCGAGGAGGGCCTGGCGCTTCTTCTCGGCCTCGCGCTGGGCACGCCGCTTGTCCGCCTCCAATTGCAACAGGTTGTCGGGCGTCACCTGCGTGGCGATCTTCCGGGGGAACAGGTAGTTCCGGGCAAAGCCGTCCACGACCGTGACAATCTCGCCGGCCTTGCCGAGGGTCTCATGGTCCTTGCGCAGGAGGATTTGCATCGCTGGGCTCCGTGGGACGGACAGGACGAGGGTTCACCGTGTGACGTAGGGCATCAGGGCCAGGAAGCGCGCCCGCTTGATCGCGGCGCGGGCCAGGTGTTGGCACTTGGCGCAGTTGCCCGACCGCTTCCGGGAGAAGAGCTTCCCCTGGCTCGTCACGAGCTTCTGAAGGACCCCCACGTCCTTGTAGTCAATCTGGGTGACTCCTTCGCGGCAGAAGCGGCAACGGGACTTCTCGCGTGGACGACGGAACTTACGCTTGGCCATGTGGTCTTGGGCTCCTCGTTAGAAGGGCACATCGTCGAAGGGTTCCGCCTCGTCGGCAGGAGGCGGGGGAGGCGACGCGGGCCGGCCTCCGCGGTCGGCCGGGGCTTCCTCGGGCACTGGGCCGGGCGCGCGCGGGCCGCCCCGCGGCGCGCCGGAGCGCTGGCCAAGGAATTCGAATCTCTCCAGGACGACGCGGAGCTTCGACCGCCGTTGCCCGTCCTGACTCGTCCACTCGTCGAGGGACAGGCGTCCCTCGACGAAGATCGGCTGCCCCTTGGCGAAGTACTCGTTGATCACCTCGGCCTGCCGGCCCCACGCGGTGATGTCGACAAACGTCACGCTGTCCTTGCGCTCTCCCTCCGGCGTCTTCAGGCGCCGGTTGACCGCGAGCCGGAAGTCGGTGACGGCCTGGCCGCTGGGGGTGTACCGCAGCTCGGGGTCGCGGGTCAGGTTGCCCATCAGGATCACCCTGTTGAAGTTCGGCATGGCGGGTCCTCGCTAGTCGGCGTCGTGCGCATCCCTGCGGTCGCTCGCGCGGCCGTCCCGGGCGCCCCGGCTGGGCGGGCCGTGCTCTGCCTCGCGCTCGCCGACGTGAGCTGGCGGCGCGGCAGCGGGCGGCTCGGTCGGGACGCGCTTGCCCAGCGACTGGATGGGCTCGCCGGGCTCCCCCGGCTGCACGGCGAGCAGGCCGGTCTTGTGCAGCTTCTCGCTCTGCTCGTCGCGGATGAGGAGGACGCGCAGGATCGTGTCGTTGAGCTGGCAATCGCGCTCGATGCTGACGAGGGCCTCGGTCGGCGCCGTGAAGCGCACCAGGTAGTAAACGGCGCGCGTGCGGCCCGAGATCGGGTAGCACAGCTTTCGCTCATCCCACTTCTCGGCGGTGAACACCTCGGCGTGGGCCTTCTCGAGGATCGTGTGCACCTCGCGAGTGACCGCCTGGAAATTCTCGTTGCAGCGCGCGTCGTCCAGCAGGAACATGCCTTCGTAGAGTCTCAACAGGGCGACCTCCTTGCACTCATCGGTTCACCTCGTTCATTGCTGCATCCACGCCCAATCGCACCCAGAGGCGGACGGCCTCCGCGGCCTCGGCCACGGCGTCCGCCATCGCGTCGCGTTCGCCGGCAGCGAAGGCTCCCAGCACGTGGGCCACCGAGTCGCCTGCGCCGCCGCGACCGATGCCGATTCTCAAGCGAGAGAACTCCTCTGTGCCCAGGCATTCGATGATGGACTGCACGCCGTTGTGCCCCCCGCTGGACCCTTGGCGCCGCAGCCTGAACTTGCCTGGCTCCAGGTTGAGATCGTCGCACACAACCAGCAGGTCCTCCGTCGAGCAGCGGTACCACCGAAGCAGGGGGGCGACGGCGCTGCCGGACAGGTTCACATACGTCTGCGGCTTCACGAGCAGCACGCGGCTGCCCTCGAGCTGGCCCTCGCCCACGAGAGCATCGAAGCGGCGCCGGCACGCGGCAATGCCGTGCTCAGCGGCGAGGCGGTCAACCACCTCGAAGCCCAGGTTGTGCCGCGTTGCCTCGTACCGCTTGCCCGGGTTGCCGATGCCGACGACGGTCTTCATCCGCTGCCGCTACTCCTCGCCTTCCTCCTCGCCCTCCTCGGCGGCGCGGCGCCCGATCAGCTCGGGCTCGGTCGGCAGCACCGGCGCTTCGGCCGGGGCCGGTTCCTTCGCCGCAACCGGCGCATGGACAATGGCCACAGGGATCTCGGGGTCGAGGCGGAACTGCACGCCGGCCGGCGGCTGGAGGTCGCGCACGCACACCATCTGCCCGACGTCCAGGTGCGCCACCTCCACGCGGATCTTCTCCGGGATATCCTGCGGGAAGCAGGTGACCTCGATATCCTGCACGAGGTGGTCCAGCGTGCCGCCGGAGGCCGCCCCCTTGGCCAGCCCGTGCAGCTCCACGGGCACCCTCACCGTCACCTTCTCGTCCATCGCCACCCGCGCCAGGTCCACGTGCAGCAGCTCGTCGCCCAGCGAGTCGTGCTGGATCTCCTTGAGCAGCGCCATCTCCTGGACGCCGCCGATGTCCAGGCTCACCATGCGGGTGCCCGCGGCGATCGCCCGCTGAATCTCCGTGAGGGGCACGCTCAGGGGCACCGTGTCGCGGCGATGGCCGTACAGCACCGCGGGCAGAAGGCCTTCGCGCCGCAGGCGGCGCATCGCATGCGTCCCCAACTCTTGTCGCTTCGTCGCGTGTAACGTCGCGGTTTCCATGCAGGACTCCACACCTCAGCTAGGTGAACAGCGAACTGACCGACTCGTTGGAATGAATCCTCTTCATCGCCTCGCCCAGGAGGCCCGCCACGGAGACGACCGCGATGGGCAGGCCCCGGGCCGAGTCCTGGAGCGGGATCGTGTCGGTGACCACGATGCGGTCAATCGGGGCCGCCCCGAGGCGCTCGACGGCCGGCGGGCACAGCACCGCGTGGGTGGCGGTCACTTGCACCGACTTGGCGCCGCGTTCCTTGAGCAGCCGCGCCGCCGCGCACACCGAGCCGCCGGTGGCGATGATATCGTCAATCATCAGCACGTTCTTGCCCTTCACGTCGCCGATGACGAAGCCGGGCTCCGTCAGGTCGGGGCGCACCCGCTGCTTGTCCACCACTGCCAGCGCCGCCCCCAGCCGCTTGGCGAACGGCAGGGCCAGCTTCACCGACCCCACGTCCGGGCTCACCACCACCAGGTCGGCAATCCTCGGCTCCAGGAACGAGCGGGCCAGCACCGACGCCGCGCTCATGTGGTCCACCGGGATGTCGAAGAAGCCCTGAATCTGCGACGCGTGCAGGTCCATCGCCAGCACCCGGTTCGCGCCGGCCGTCGTGATCAGGTTGGCCACCAGCTTGGCCGTGATCGGCACCCGCCCCTCGTCCTTGCGGTCCTTGCGCGCGTAGCCATAGTAGGGCAGCACCGCCGTCACCCGGTCGGCCGAGGCACGCCTCAGGCAATCCGTCAGCAGCAACAGCTCGAACAGGCTCTCGTTCACCGGGTGACACGTCGGCTGCACGACGAACGTATCGGCACCCCGCACGTCGTCGTTGATCTTGACGTCGATCTCGCCGTCGGGGAACTTCTTCACCACGGCGTTGCCGAGGGGCATGTCCAGGTAATCGCAGATCGCCTTCGCCAACGCCGGGTGCGCGTTGCCGCAGAAGGCGAGCATTCTTCGATTGTACATGGTCGCAGAGGCCGCCTGAAAGCGTACAGGGACTTATCTTTGCGGCAGATTGCCAAGACCATGATTATACGGAACCGGCCCGTTGAGTCAAGCGCAAAGAAGCCGCGGAGCATGGCCCCCAGTCCTGGCGGCAGGCCGCCTCTTGAATCGTCGTCGTTGTCGTCGTCGTCCTCGTCGTCGAATGTGTAAGCCGCAGAACTCATGGAAGCGACGACGACGACCAGGACGACGACGAGCACGAGAAGACAGGAAAGGAGCTGGTCCCATCGCTGGGGGCCATTGCTCGAAGCCGCGTGGAGGGCGAAGGGCGAAGGATGCTACCCGCACCCTCCCCCAAGGGTGCCAACCCGCGCGCCCTTGGCAGTTGGCGCTCTTCGCCGGAGCCCGCCGGATCGCCGATTCTCGCCATCCTGGCCAAGAGTGCCAACTCCTCCCCCCTGGGGTTGGCACTCTTGGGCATGAATGGCATCAGGAGGAGGCAGGCGCGCTCCGCCGGCCCGGCGGGAAGCACTCCCTAAAGCCAGCACCCCCAGCGGCTTGTGCCTCTGGTCACAGTCCCATTTCACCGAGCGCCCGACACATGCAGCACACGCCCCGGAGTTGCCATGCTGAGCTTGTCGAAGCACCTTTCAAGGGGGCAGACCACGGCGCCAAAGTGGCCTCTGTCACGTCAGTTGCTCTCCTTGAGAGGTTCCTCGACTGGTTCGGAATGACAGAGGTGTTGGCTCGCGCTCGACGAGCTTGCCGACGAGCGCGGTTCAATTCCTCAAGTGCACCAGCTCCCCCGACCCCACGCCGCGTTCCAGGTCAACCCTCTCGTGGGTCCACCACTCGACGTGGGAGTCGAAGAACAGCACATTCATCCCGCCGTTGTCGCGGCTGCCGTGGTTGATCGGCTCCTCCGTGTCGTCGCAGGCCATGGCCTGGTCGGGCGGGAAGTCATCGCGGATGGCGAGTTTCGACGAGGCATAGCTTGCCCCCTTGCCCTGCTTTGAGGCCAGGTAAATGCCCTCGCTCCGGTCGCCCATCCCGGCGTAGCTCACGGTGGGTGGCGAGAGTGGCTTACCACCCGTGCACCCCCAGGAGCCGAGCAACCTGCCGTTCTGGTTATCGTCCCTTGAGCTTGGGCATACAAAGACGCCGGGGTCGGGGATGATCTGGTACTCCCAGTACAAACCCGCAAGCCACTCGGCGCCGCCGAACTGTGGGTCGGCCCTCGTGCCGCACCCGGCCCGCGCGGCAGGCCAGGGATAGAACCGGTTGTCGCCGTACATGCTGAGATACGTTGTCATGCCTTTGGCCAGTTGTTGGAGGTTGTCTCGGCACCGAATCCTCCGGGCCTCGCCACGCTGGTGGTGCAGGGCATAGCCCAAGAGGAAGAGCGCGATGGCCAGCACGCCGACCCCGATGAGCAATTCGGCCAGCGTGATGCCGCGGCGCCTGCTCATTTGTGGCCTCCGCGACCGGAATCTGGGACCACTGACAGCATGCGACACTCACCCGGCAGCCCACGAAGTGGGCGAACCAGCCGTAGCCCAGGGCGACCAACGGGAGCCCTGGGAACCGAGGCCAACCCCTGAATGAGCCCCTGAAAGGGGCGATTCATGGCCGCCTGAATCGCCCCCGTTCGGGGGCCGCGCGGACTGCGGCCAGCAACTCCTCAACACAGTAGGGCGTGCATACGTGCACGCGGCCTTCAATTCCTCAAATGCACCAGCTCCCCCGTCCCCACCCCGCGCTCCAGGTCAACCCTCTCGTGGGTCCACCACTCGACGTGGGAGTCGAAGAACAGCACATTCATCCCGCCGTTGTCGCGGCTGCCGTGGTTGATCGGCTCCTCCGTGTCGTCGGACGCCATTGCCTCGTTCGGCGGGAAATCGTCGCGGATGGCCAGGATTGAGGCGGCATAGGTGGCGCTGGGGTTCTGTTGCTCCTTCAGATAGACGCCCACGCTCTCGCTGCCCATCGCCGCATAGCTCACGGCGTGTGGGTCCAGCCGCCTGCCGCCCGGGCAGCCGGTGGTGCCGAGCAGCGCCCCTAACTCAGTATCGTCCTCCGAACTCGGGCACACGAAGATGCCCCAGTGAGGCATGATTCCTGTCCAGTACAGGTTCGCCAACCACTCGGCGCCGCCGAAGCTTGGTTTGGTCAGTGTTCCACAGCCCGGGAGGCCCACGGGCCAGGGATAGAAGCGGTTGTCGCCGCACTGATTCAGATATGTCGCCATCCCTTTGGCTAGGCTGTTCAGATTGCTTCGGCAGCGAATTCGCCTCGATTCCTCTCGGTTGGCCGACACCACGTACAGCAGACCCGCGAGGCCGATCCCCAACCCCAGGGTCACGAGCAGGACTTCTGTCAGCGTCACCGCGTTTTGGCGTCGCATCTCGGCCCTCCTCTCGGGCTAGCGCTTGCGAAGCAGGGCCACCCGCAGGCCGGCCTTGACCTTGGTCGTCAGTTCGCGCCAGGAGCGGCACTTGAGGAGCTGGCGCAGGATGTAGCGGGGACGAACGTAGAAGCTCTTGTAGGCGGCGACGAGGAGTTCCTCGAGCCGCTCGCGGCCAAGCTCCCTCGTCCAGTAGAGGGGCTGGAAGCCGGGACGCGGCTCGCGGGCGAAATCGAGCCAGTGGTCGCGGTCGTAGACGCCTTGCTCCAACGCCTGGCGGTAGATCTCGGTGCCAGGGAAGGGGGTGAGGATGGTGATGTGGACGACGTCGGGGTCGAGCTGGCGGGCGAGGCGGAAGGTCTGGCGCACGTCGGCCTCGGTCTGGCCGGGGATGCCGATCATGAAGTAGGCGAGGGTGGAGATGCCAGCCCGCTTGGTGAGGCGGAACGCCTTGCGGGCGTCCTCGACGGTGATGCCCTTGTTGAGCACCTGCATGAAGCGGTCGCTGCCGGCCTCGACGCCGTAGTGGATGCGCTCGCAGCCGGCGGCGCGCAACGCCTTCAGCATCTCCTCGTCCACCGTGTCCACGCGGGCACGGATGTCCCAGCCGACGTCGAGGCCGCGGCGCTGGATTTCGGCGCAGATGTCGAGCACGCGCTGGCGGCGGACGGTGAAGGTGTCGTCGTAGATGAGGAACTCGTGGATGCCCATCTCGACGCAGCCCTGCATCTCGTCCACGACGTATTTCGGCGAGTGGGCGCGGAACTTCTTGCCCAGGTGCGGGCGGTCGCAGAAGGTGCAGCGGTAGGGGCAGCCGCGGCTCGTGAACATCGTGGTGATCGGCTGCCGGCGGGCGAGCACCGAGCTGTAGCGGCGGAAGGGCACCAGGTCGCGGGCGGGGAAGGGGAGGGAATCGAGGTCCTCGATTGGCCCCCGCGGCTCGTTGACGACGATGTCGCTCTCGGTCTCAATCGCCCTCGTCCTCGAACCATTCCTGTACACCAGGCCCGGCACCTCGTCCCAGCGGTTCGGCTCGTGGAGCCGGTCGGCCAGGGCGACGATGCTGTGCTCGCCCTCGCCCGTGATGGCGAAGTCCACGCCAGGGAGTGCCACGCACTCGCGGGGGTAGAGGTGGACGTGTGGCCCGCCGAGCACCACTTTGGCCTCGGGCGCCGCCTGCCGCACGACGGCGACCGTGCGCACCACGTCGAGGAGCGTGAAGGTCATGGCCGTGATGCCCACGAGGTCAGGCGCCTCGCCGGCGACGTGCTCCGCGAGTCTCTCGTAGGACAGCTCCTCGGCCTGCGCGTCAATCACGCAGACGGCATGTTCCGAGCGTTCATCGAGCATGGCGGCGAGGTAGAGGAGGCCGAGGGGCGGGTTGTAGCCGCGTGCCTCGTCGAGGAACTTCGGGTTGTTCCCCACGAGGGTCTGTTCGGCCGGCGGGTTGATCAGCAGGACCTTGGCCATGCTGTGGCTCCTGCACCTATCATATCGCGCGCGGCCCAGGAGTCAACGAGGACGCACGTGGACGCGGTCCACCTCGGGTGCCGCAGGCATCGGCGCGCGCCCGCACGATCAGCCGACCACGAGGATTCCACACTTGTACAAGTGTGGAATCCTCGTATCCTGCCCCACCTGCGAGGGTGAAACCCACGCTTCTCGCGATGTGGCGTCAGACAGGGTGAGAGAAAGGAGTCTTGCGGAGTTGAACAACTCGGCAAGACTACTCGAGGCCCCTGGGTGGGCGCCGGAGCGGCGAGGCGAGGGTCGGTTACGGGAGTTTGCGGGCGAAGACCGCGCCGACGGGGCCTTGGAAGACTTGCTCCCACTGGCCGTCGGAGCGCAGGACGGCCTGGAGCGGGGGCCGGGCGACGAGGGCGACGGTGAGGCCGTAGCGCTCCACCAGCTCGCGCCAGCGGTCGCGCGACGTCCAGGCGTCCACGTAGGCGCGGAAGTAGGCCATGTCGTAGGCCAATTCGCCGCGGCTGTCGAGGAACACAGGCCGGCGCGTCTGCCAGTAGATGTAGCCGCCGTGCTCGAACTCGTTGAAGAGGCTGCCCGTAGGGTGATGCTCCTGGATGAAGGCAAGCTCCTGCTCGGGCAAGAGCCCCTCGGCCGGGCCGAGGCCGAAGGGGACGCACTTGTCGCTGCTCGCCTTGCCGAGCATGGCCAGCCCGAAGACGGCGACCGCCCCCAGGCTGTTGAGAAGCCGCCGGTCCAGCCTCGCCAGCGGCGTGTGGAGGATCCGCGTCAGGTTGCGGGCGGCGATGGGCGCTGAGGCGACAGCAAAGAGGTCCACGAAGCGCTCCGAATAGAGCGCCGCGGCCAGCGTGCCCGCGAACAGCCCGGCCTCCGTCACGTCCCTGCGGACCACCGAGGCGACGAGCGACACGATGCCGATCCCGCCCAGGATGGCGAAGCACAGGTGCCGGCTGCCGAGGTCGGCCCAGGCGATCGCCGCGCGGTCCTGGAGCAGGCCCTTGAGCCCCGACGTCACCTGCTTCGCGGCGTGGGTGAACGGCAGGCTCAGGATACCGGTGCCGTGGGGGTTCAGGAGCGTGAGCGGGACCAGGGCGAGGGCGATGGCCCAGAGCCACAAGATTTCCGATTTCCGATTTCCGATTTCCGATTTCACACCGACACGCCCCCGCACGCTCTCGGCGGCGGCGTAAGCGATGACGAGCCCGCAGCCGAGGATGGCACTGCCGTGGACGTTTGCCCAGAGCACCTGGAGGGGCAGGAGCACGAGCAGCCCGCGGTTCCCGCCGCCACGCCAGCGCTCGAGCACGAACAGATATGCGCTCAGCAACAGGAGGCCGACCACTTGCGGGCGCAGGGTGAAGCGGAACCGCGCGGCCCCCACGGCCACGACGACCACGGCCGCCGCCACGACGGTGTCGGCCCCCTTGCGACGAGCCGTGGCGAGCACAAAGGCGAAGGCCGCGGCCACAAGGGCGGCCTTCACCAGCGTCGCGCCGTCAATGCCCGCCAGACGCCAGACGCCGTAGAGGCCGGCCTGGAAGAGCCACTGGTGGTCGGTCGTCGGCCGCTCCGGCTGCGTGTAGGACAGCAGGTTCGTGCGCGGCAGCCGGCCGTTCTCGGACATCCACCGCCCGAGCGACAGGTGCACCCACGTGTCGTACGACGAAACCTTGGTGACCGCCAGGCCGAAGCTCAGCGCGATCGCGAAACCCACGAAAAGATTGCGGATGGCCGAATCCCCGTTGGGTGTTTGAACGGCTCGTTGACGCCCGCTATAATACCGCCGTTCGGCTCCCGTCCGCAAGAGGAGAACCAGGGTGACGCAGCCTTTGCCCGAGATCGGCGTGGGGATGATCGGCTACGGGTTCATGGGCAGGATGCACACCTACGCCTACCAGAGCCTGCCGTTCCTCTACGACCCGCCGCCCGCCCGCATCCGAAGGGCAGTCGTGTGCACCGCTCATAGGGAGACCGCGCACAGGGCAGCGGAGCACGGGGGCTACGAGCGGGCGGTGACCGATTACCGGCGGGTGGTGGAGGACCCCGCCGTAGATGTCGTGCACGTTTGTACACCGAACGCCGCTCACCGCGAGGCGTGTGTGGCGGCGCTGGAGGCGGGGAAGCACGTCTACTGCGACAAGCCGCTGGCCCTCAACGTGGCCGAGGCGGAGGAGATCGTGGCCGCGGCGGACAGTGCCCCACAGGTCCGGCACCAGATGACGTTTCAGTACCGCTTCCTCCCCGCTACGCTGCGTGCGAAGGAGTTGATGGAGGCGGGATTCGTGGGGCGGCTGTTCAGCTACCGCGCGGCGTATCTGCACGCGGGCTACGTGGAGGCCGACCGGCCGATGTCGTGGCGGCTCGATGCCGCGGCGTCGGGGGGCGGGGCGCTCTTCGACCTCGGCGCCCACGTCATTGACCTGATGCGCCACCTGGCCGGCGAGGTCGCCAGCGTCTCGGCTCGCTGCAAGACGTTCATCACCGAGCGGCCCAACGGCAAAGGGGGGAGGGCGCCGGTGGAGGTGGATGACCTTGCCCTGATGCAGGTGGAGTTGGCCGGTGGCGCCCTTGGCACGATCGAGTGCTCCCGGCTCGCTACGGGGACGAACGATGAGCTGCGGTTCGAGCTGCACGGGGAGCAGGGGGCGTTGAGGTTCAACCTCATGGACCCGAACTGGCTGTACGCCTACGACCACCGCGACGCCACGGGGCCCTACGGAGGCGACCGCGGTTTCAAGGCGATCGAGGCCGTGCAGCGCTACCCGGCGCCCGCCGCTCTGCCTGGCCCCAAGAACGCCATCGGGTGGACGCGTGCCCACGTGGCCTGCCTCTACAACTTCATCGCTTGCGTCGTGGAGGGCCGGCCGTCGAAGCCCGACTTCCGCGACGGCCTCGCCGTCCAGCGCATCATGGCCGCCGCCCAGCAATCGTCGCAGACCGGGCGCTGGGTGGACATCCAGGAGTGACGATGCCTCTCGCAGACGACATTGCCGCGTGGATTCGCACGATCGTGACCGAAGCCGGCGCGCAAGGCGTTGTGATTGGCCTCAGCGGCGGGCTCGACTCCTCAGTGGTTGCGGCGCTCGCTGCGCGCGCTCTGCCCGGCAAAGTGCTCGGCGCGATCTTGCCGTGCGAGAGCGCCCCCCGCGACTCAGAGCTGGCCCGCCTCGTCGCCGAGCAGTTCCAGGCCGAGGCCATCGAGCTGGACCTCACCGCAGCCCACCGCGTGCTCGCCGCCACGCTGCCCGAGGCGTCCACGCTGGTGCGAGCCAACGTGAAGCCCCGTCTCCGCATGCTCACGCTCTACTACCTGGCCGCCAGCCGCGGCTGCCTCGTGTGCGGCGCCAGCAACCGCAGCGAGCTCGCCATCGGCTACTTCACCAAGTTCGGCGACGGCGGGGTGGACCTGATGCCCATCGGCGGACTCCTCAAGCGGCAGGTCCGCGAGCTGGCGCGCGACCTCGGCGTGCCACAGCCCATCATTGACCGGCCCCCGACCGCCGGCCTCTGGCCCGGCCAGACCGACGAGGGCGAGATGGGCCTTCTCTACGCCCAGCTCGACGCCGCAATCGAGGCGATGGACCGCCACGACACCCGCACGGTCCCGCCCCACGTACTGTCGCGGGTGCGCCAGATGATGGCGGCCTCGGCCCACAAGCGGGCCCTGCCCCCCATCTACGTGCCTCCGATGGCCTGACCCGCAGCCGGGGGTGGTTTTCGCGCGCGGGTGCGATTCCGGAGCACCGGCGCTTGATTTCCTGCGACAACGTGGTATGATACGCCCATCCCGAGGGGTGGTCGTGCACCCCTCGCCAGTTACGAAGGAGCAAGGCTATGGCCAAGGCGTTGCGTGTGCTGGGGATCGCGTTGCTGCTGCTCGGCGGCGCGGCTGCGGTGTACTCGCTTGTTTGCCGGGCGCGGGCACAAGGCGACGTCAGTTGCCGCGTACAGGTCAAGGACAGGCTGATCACGGGCGTGTACAAGTCCTATGGGCTCAAGGACTGTCTGGTGCCCATGTGGCTGGCGAAGACGGTGTTCAGGAACAACACGAACGGGCGGATCACCAGCCTGAAGTTCCGCTACAAGCTGGGTGAGTATTCCGACTGGTCCGCGTGGCATACGTATCCTGCGGTGGACCCGACTCAGACGGTGGTGGACCTGTGCCACCCCATCCTGAGCAGCGCCTGCGCGAAGCTCACGAGCCGCACGCCCGCCGAGCTTCAGATGGAGTGCGAGTACACGGATCCGTGCGGTGCGCAGCAGCAGATCCAGGACACGAAGCAGATCACCCTCCTGGGCCGCCACGAGTTCATCTTCTCCGACATGACGGCCGAGGAGCGGACGGGGGCGTTCCAGGACGAGGATACCCTCTCGCCGCTGCTGGCCGCCTGGGTGTCGCGGCAGGACGACCCGGTCTCGCGCCTCGCCTCGATGGCCAACCGCAAGGCCGGCGGCCTCGGGGCCTCCCAGGACGACGAGAGCTGCCAGAGGGTCATGAAAGAACTCTACGACATCATGCGGACCATCCACATCAGCTATCAGCACCCGCAGGCGATGGCCGACCCGAGCATGTCGTATGACCTCAAGCTCGTGCAGAGCCTCCAGTACCCCCGCGACACGCTCCAGAAGAGGAGCGGCACGTGCATTGACCTGGCGATCCTCTACGCGGCACTGCTGAATTCGGTGAATATCAAGCCCTACCTGGTGAGCAAGGACTACCATTGCTTCCCCATCGGCCAGACGCCCAGCGGACGGTTCATCCCCGTCGAGGCGACGGGCGTCGGCGACGGCTACGCCAAGTCCATGACCTTCCTCCAAGCGGTCGAAAGCGGCACGAACACCTGGAAGCAGGTGAACAGGACCGGGCGGTTCACGCTGATTGACCTGCGGCAATGCTGGGTGAACGGTGTGTCGAACCCCGAGCTGGAGCCGCTGCCGGCCGATATCCTGGAGAAGTGGGGCATCGTGCAACTCGTGGAGGGCGGCAACCCGGCGGTGCGGCCGCCCGTGCGCGATCCCGATGTCACCCCTCCGCCTCCCCCGCCCCCTGGGACCACCCTCACCGGCCGCTGGACGGTCACCATCACCGCGGCCAATGGGGCGACGAGCCAGGGGCAGTTCGACATCAAGCATCAGGGAAACCAGGTGGCCATCGTGGCCTCCTTCGCGTACCAGATGCAAGGCCCCGACGGGCTGATGCACCAGTGCGCCGAGCAGTACAACTTCGCCGGCACCATCGCCGGGGCAAACCTGGCCGCCCAGTGTAACAGCGCGGTGTGGACGCTGGATGGCCAGCAGGTGCCGCCGCAGGGGCTGCCGCTGCGGCTCGCCCTCGTGTTGGCCGACGCCCGCTCGATGCGCGGGCAGATGGGCAACTCAATGGGCACGGTGGTGACCATCCAAGCGCAGCGCTGAGCGACGCCTCTCCCGGAATCCCAGCTAGGAGACCTTCGATGTTGCGAAAGCCCCTGAGTGGCGTGGCGGTGCGGGTGTGTGGCTTCCTCTTCGTGGCTGGCCTGGCGGCGCAGGCCGCGTTCGGCCAGGGGGCCGAGACCTTCTACGATGGCACGTTTCGCCTCAAGCCCAATGGCGATATGGCCGCCACCATCAAGCTCACCATGCCCATGCTCCAGTACCAGAATCTGCACGACAACGTGTCGAACCTCTACCTGCTGCTGCGCAACACCGCCTCGTCCCGGGCCGACACCGAGGTGGTGGAGAAGAAGGCGGACTGGGACGACGCGAACCGGACGGTCACCTTCTCCATGACCACGCTGGGCGCAGCGAAGAACATGGGGAACCACTGGGAAGTCCTCGTCACCAAGGGGTCCATCTTCACCACGTTCAACGAGAAGGAAAGCACGTTCTACTTCAGCGAGGCCGCCGGCACCCCGACGGGCAACGTCCGCGGCACCACCAAGGGCATTCTGCCCGAACGCGCCACCAACGCCAAGTGGGATGAGTCGCGCAGGGTGATCGTCTACACAATGCCCGCGCCCAGGACCGTCATCAGCGGCCCGGTCATGGCCCTCTTCATCCCTGGCCTCTGTGTGGCGGGGCTGGGGCTGGTGCTGCTCGTCGGATCGTTCTTCGCAGGCTCCAAGCCAGGCGCGATGCCGCCCGGGGTCTGGCAGGCCCCCCCGAGCGCCCCGGCGCCCCCTCCGCCCCCGCCGCAGTTGCCGGGCAAGTAGCAAACGGGAGGATTGCGGATTGTGGATTGCGGATCGCGGATTGGAATCCGACATCCGGAATCCGGAATCGGAAATGGTCGGGATTGCGGATTGGTTACCCGCCACGTCCCACGTGCCGCAGCGGCGTTCCGTGTCTCCGTCGTCCTTTGCCTGGCCTCTCTGGCTGGTCCTATCCGCGGCGCTCAGCCGCCGGGCGACGGGGGGCCCCAAGCAGCGGGGAATGAGCTCGACGCCGCCGAGACGGCCGGGACGGGCACGCTCTTCCGCCTAGTGGTCGCCGACAAGCCGGCGGAGGGCCTCGCCTCCCGCCAGTTCTGGCGCGTCATCCCTGCCTATGCCGCCGCCGAGACGTGTCCCGTCCGCATCCAGCTCGACGGCGACGACGTGATCGCTCCGCGCGAGGTCGTGGCGGAGGGGGAGGTCGGGGTGCGGACCGTCTACCCCACGCGGGGCAGGAAGGAACTCAGTGAGGGGGAGCACACCCTCAGCCCCGGCAGTATCCCGCTCAGCGTCAAGAACGGCACGCCGCGCTCCCCACATCCCGCCATTCTGCTTACGGAGGGCGAAGTGCGGATCCGCTGCGCGCGGGTCCGCCTGGACGCCGTGGATGAAGCAGGGGCCCCCGTGCCCACGGCCATCTCGCTTCGCTGCGGCCAGATGCCGTTGCTGCGGCACGAAACCCGCTTCAACCCCCTCATCGTGTGGTTGCCGATCGGCGTGAAGTACAACTCGAGCCTCGGCGACTTCGAGGTCACGCCGGAAGGCGGGGTCGAGGGCAAGTCCCTGCCCGATGGCGTGAAAGTCGTGGGAGACGGGCTACGGCTGACCGTCAAGGAACAGCCCCGGCCGCTCGGCCTGCCGAGAGCGCCCGCGGGCAGGCTGTGGCTCGTCTCGCACCGACAGCGGAGCGTCTTTGCCGATACCGAGGAGGCCGTGTTCGCGATCATTGCGTCGAGGGGCCACAAGGGCGGCGAGGCTGCGGTGTTGTGCGCCCAGGCGGCCCCGGCCGACGCGAAGCCGCTGGTCCTCGGCAGGGTGACGCTGCCCGCCGTAGAGCAGTGCGAGTTCGACTCCCGGCTGCTCACGATCCAGATGGGGGCCATCCCGCCCGGCGACTACCGCCTCCGGGTCGAGGCGGGCGGCAGCAAGAGCGAGGCGATTCCGTTCACCGTGGTGCCGTGGGTCAGCCGCAGCCCCTTCTTCGTCCACACGATGAGCGGCTGCACGGGCTGCTGGCCGGCCACGGATGACGGGCTGGAGGTCCTCCGCAATGCGGGCGTCGAGATGGCCTCGTGCACGGGCCACACGAGCATCCTCGACACCAAGATGCCCCGGATCGATCCCAATGCCCTGAAGCAGACCGCCGGGCCCGCCGAGCTGGCCATTCGGCAGGCCCCCAACGACGTGCTTCTCGAACGCCTCCTTCGCCACCAGATTCGCCTGATTGACCTCACGCCACTTCGCGGGCCGGGGATGTACCTGGAGACGCTCTCCTACCACCACAGCTACAAGCCGTCGGTGGACCGCATGATCCGCCACATGCAGGTCTTCACCCAGCAGGCGGCCGACTACCCGTCGTTCTCCGGCATCAACTACAGTTGGTTCCCCGCCCTCTTCGGCTACGCCGAGGGGGGCGTGCCGTGCGACGCCCACGTGGGCGACCGCAACCGCGCCCTGGCCGACGCCGTCGCCAAGGCGGGCTTCCGCAACCCCACCCGCGACGAACGCAAGTGGTACCAGGCAAACAAGTTCCCCGACGACCCCGTGACCCGCGAGAAGGCGCTGAAGATCATGCGGGATGCGGTGGACTACTGGCACGCGCAGATGCGCCTCGGCTTCGGACACCACAACAAGCTCTACAACGACGCCGTCCGTCAGGTGCGGCCGGGCACCGTTTGCACGCTCTTCGAGAACGCCGGGCACGACGCCGGCAAGCCCACACGCTACCTGTTCGGCGACATGAATGCCTCGTGCTACGAGACGTACACCGACTTCGGCAACTGGCCGATGTCCGCCGCATTCGCCACCGACTGGGCGAAGGGCAACTTCCCCGGCCAGCCCGCCTGGATCACCACTTGCTGGGGCACGTCGGCCGAGGGGAAGATGAAGGACCTCTTCCACGCCTTCGGCCGTGGCCTCGATGGCGGGGGCGTGCCGATGCAGGCCGAGGCAGGCCTCGACGAGCTGGCCCGCCGCGGCACGGGCATGGCCTTCTGCGGCCAGTACGGCGCCATCGCCACGCACGCCAAGCCCGACGCCCGCTTCGCCATCCTCGCCACCGACGCCGAGCAGGCGTTCGGCGACCGCACGTACTACGCCTATCACGCCCTCTACTGCCACCTCACGCGCCTCGGCTGCGCCCCCGTCGTCGTCGCCGAGCAGGACGTGCTGAAGGCCGGCATCCCCGCCACGACGAAGGTCCTCTTCATCGTCCGCCAGCAGCAGCCCTGGGTGCCCGAGACGCTGAAGGCCATCGAGGCGTTCCAGAAGCGCGGCGGCAAGGTGGTGATGACGGGCGACTGCCGGGCGAAGGTGCCCGACGCCCTCGTCGTCCCCAAGGCCATCAAGCACATCTGGCAACTCTCCGGCTTCCAGGGCAAGTGCCACGCCCAGCTCTGGGAGGAGTTCGAGGCCAACTGGCGCCAGCCCCTCGCCGACGCGCTAGCCAAGACCGGCGTTCCGCCCCTCGCCGCGACCGACCCCGACCGCGGCATTGTGGTGACGCTTGATGCCCCGCCAGTGCGCTACGTCGTCGTCATCGCCGACGTCAAGGGCAAGCACTCCGACTTCTTCGAGCCGACCGAGAAGCTGCCCGTCTCGCTCGAAGGCACGGGCTGGGTGGTCCGCGATCTCGTGAAGCAGATCACGCTGCCGGCTTCTGAGAAGGGCGGGCGAACCGAGGTAGCCGTGGACCTCATCACCGAGCCGACGACGGTGCTGGCCGCGTACAAGGCAGCACCGCGGATCATTAACTTGGCATTGGCCAGGGTGGCCAGTCTGCAACGTGACCGCGGCGTGGGATGGCGCTTCGAGGTCTCGTGTGCTGTCCTGACCAGTAAGGGAGGGCCTTCTCTTGGCCACGTCCCTGTTCGGTACCTTCTCCACGATGCGGCTGGGGCACTCCGCCGCACCATCTTCGGCTCGGCGGAAGACGCTGAAGTAGAGTTCCCCATCGCCGCTCTTGAGAAGCCCGGCGCCTGGAAGATCACTGCTCAGGAACTCCTTACCGGCCTGACGGCAACGCTGGATGAGAGGCTGGAGCCGATTGCCACCCCCGCGGTTGCCGAGCCAGTTGGTGATGTCCACATCGTCAACCCCCAGCACCTCCGCTCCTTCCTGGGGCGCCCGGGGGAGAAACTGGTCATAGCGGAGCCCAATCAGTGGGAACTCGTGCGGACGGCGCGCTTGCTCACTGAGGCCCTCGCCGCAGCCGGCGTCAAGGCGAGGCTCTGGGAAGTGGAGCCGGAGGAGTACGACACGATCCCCGTTCGCTGGTATCCCCGGCCGGAGGACACGGCACGACTGAAGGAGATCGAGGCGGGGCGGCTCATCGGCTATCGTCAGGACTTGCAGCCCTACATCAACAAGAAGACGCGCTCGCACGAGCCCGAGCGCGGCGGCTACGCCGAGATTGCCCCTCCGTGGATGGTGGGTAGCGACTGCATTGTTTTCTCGGGCGGCATGCTGGCCGAGAGCCTGCGAGCCGTGACGCCGTGGATGGAGACGCCGAACGTGCCGGGGAGAGGGCAGGGGAGACTCGTCGTCTGCTTCAGCCCCTTCATGGCTGACCGTCAGGTCGTCGCCGTAGTCGGCAACGACCTGCAAGGGATCGCCAAGGCTGCTGAACGTCTGGCGGCGGTCGCTACGGAGAAGGAGCCAGTCGAAGGAGTCCGGGTTGCCGACGAAGCCCGGTTGTTGGGTGCGACAGGCAACCAGGCGACGCCGGTGCCCCAGCCCTACCGCAACTTCACGCCCATACGCCGCTTCCGGCGGCTCCTCGCCACACCCGAGGGCAAGGCTGTCGCCATCCTCAACGGGAAGAAGGACACCATCGCGTTCGTGGACGAGAGCGGCAAGGTGACGGGCACGGTGGCGGCGGAGACAAAGATGCTGCCGCAATTGCGGATCGACTCGCAGGGGCGCCTCTGGGCGCTCGAGTTCAAGGTCACCGCCACGCACCCCGGCTGGCACTACCCGACCGCGCACGACGTGATCCTCCGCTGCATCGGCACGGACGGCACGCTGGCTGCCACCGTGACCGCCTACGCGGGGCCGACCGAGCGCTTCCCACCCGACTACCAGGGCGGCTTCCCCGTTGCGCCCGACGGCGTGACCGCGGCCTTCGGCCGGGCAGCGGGGATACTCGTCGGCAAGCTGGGCGAGACGGTGTGGAAGCGCTACGACGACGTGCCCCACGTCCGCTTCCGCCACGAGATTCGTACGCCCCGGTTCCCCGTGGGCGCGACCTTCTCCCCCGACAGCCGCTACCTGTTCCTCACGATGGACACGCGTCCGCGCTTCAGCGGCATGGGCTACCCCGCCTTCACGCCCACCTCATGCGAGGCGATCCTCCTCGAAGTGGCTACGGGCAAGATAGTCTGGCGCCTGAGAGAGGACAAGGAGCGGCGCTCACCGTACGCCGCGCTCACCGGCTTCGCCGCCGTGGCGAAGGACGGGGCGGTGACGGCCCTGGCCGACTTCGATGGCCGGGTCTACGTGGTGGACAAAGCGGGCAAGGTGGTCGCCCGCGACGAGGTCGTCATCGAGGGAACGAAGGACGACGGCCGGGGCCGCTTCGGCCCACGCGAGGGCGTCGGCACGTGGATCGCCGACGACGGCTCCGTCGCCGCCTTCGCCTTCAAGAACCTCCTCCTCATCGCCCGCGGGAAGACTGTGGCACGGCTGGCTTGCCCAGCCGTGTCCTCGGGCTGTGTGAGCCCCGATGGCTCGCTCGTCGTCGTGGGCACGCGGGAAGGCGAGGTGCGTGCCTTCGGCCCCGACGGGGCGCCGAAGTGGACGGCCCAAGTCGGGGGTGTTGACCCGTTCGTCGCGGCGACGAAGGCGGGTATCCTCGTGGCGACGAGCGACGGCTCACTCCTCCTCCTCGACGCCAACGGCAAGGAGACGTGGCGGACGAATGTAACCGAGGCTGCCGACCGCGAGAGGCATGAGATACGGGCTGAAGCCCGCACCACAAACCATCCCGCCCCGTGGGACTACCGCGGCCCGGGCACCCTTGCCCTGGCTAAGGAACGCCTCGACGCCAGGCAGTTAGCCGCATGGAAGCCGGCAGGGGAGGGGCGGAGGGCGTTCGGCCTGACCCTTCATCCAGCCGGCGGCGCCATCGAGCTTGCCCCGTCCCGGGAAGCCAAGGAGTGCTTCCTGCACCTCGTCTATCGTCGCCCTGAGGGGAACAAGAAACTGACTGTGGTCACCGAGGGCAGGGATGGCCGCGAGGAGTTCGTCCTCGACCTGCCGACGCCCGAGTGGCGCGAGGTGGACATCCCATTCCGCGGTCCGAGTGGGAAGGCGACCGTGGCGTCCGATGGGCCTGTCGAGGTGGCCGAGTGCTCGGTGTGGAGCTTCCGCTGGCCGAGCGCCAACGTCGCACACGTTCGCCCGCCCAAGTCCTCCGGCACCGAGGTGGTGAAGGAGGACGGCGACGACCTCGGCGGCGCCCTCACCGAGCTGGAGGGCGACAGCGCCGCCCCAGGGGCGATGAAGGACTGCACGGTCTGGTGGTTCAACACCGACCCCGATTCGGTCGCAGGCCAGTGGCTGAAGCCCATGGTGGACGCCTTGGAGGCCGTGGACGGCAAGCGGTTCGGCAGGATCAAGCCGTGGGCGAGCGCCCAGGGCACCTTCGCCCCCTATCGCGGTTCGTGGCTCACCGTGGACCTCAAGACTCCCACGAAGCTCACGCTCGTCGCCACCTACGACCGCGTCGCCAGCCAGGCGGAGGTCGCCGTCAACCTCACGGTCTTCTCGGGCTTCGACTCCAGCGACTCCACCAGTGGCGTCGTGCTCGCAGGCGTCGTGGGCAGCGACCAGTTCTGGCGCCTCTTCCCCCTGTCGGGCGAGCCCTCGACTTCGCTCGGGCCAGGGCCCGTGCGAGTGCTCGGCGTCCACGCCTACACCAGCGACAGCGCTCCCAGCGGCCTCAGCGAGGTCGAAGCCTACAGGTGAGGCATCGCGCCTTGCATCCGGCCCGCTGACGGCGGCAACGCAGCCCAGGAGATGCCCATGCGCTTCGGGAAGAGTGCCAACGCCTATCGTCGCGAGGTCGCCGCAGGCCTCCAGAAGCTGGCCACCGTCGGCCCCCTCAGCGACGGCTCGCTCGTGGTCATCCGCCGCCGCCTCCGAATCCCGGCGACCTCGCCTACTGCCGCACGCGGCACAGCGCGAAGACTCCCGCCCTACCACGCCAACGTCCACCCGGTCCGCCTCTTCGGCGCCCTCCTCCGCGCACGCAGGGCTGGACTCTTCACGGCTGCTGTGGGCTCTGCCGCGTTTGACAACCGCGCGTGGCTGCGATAGAATTAGCTATTCTGAAGGTGCCGTGAAGCGCGCGAGGCAGGATGAGGCCTGAGAGGAGGCCGGCGTGGACGCGACGAAGCTGACCGAGAGGGCCGCGGTGGCCGCGGAGCGGGGAAACTTCGACTACGCGATAGACCTCTACCAGCGGCTCCTGGAGCTTCAGCCGCAGCACGTGGATGCGCGCAGGGGCCTTCGGGCGGTCGAGACCCGCAGGTGCCAGGAGCGCGGCATGACCAAGTCGGGCGCCGCCGGCTGGATCCGCGGCATCGGCCACCTGCTCGCCGCCGTCATCTACCTCCTCATCCGCAAGCACGAGAAGTCCATCATCGCGTGCGAGAGCTTCCTCAAGAACGACCCCTTCAACACCCTCGTGCTGCGTCTGCTTGCCCGTGCGGCCGAGAAGGCGGGGTACGTCGAGGTTGCCATCCTGGTGCTCGATGACGTCCGCACCAGCCTGGGGTCGGCGCTCAAGGGCCTCGCCCTCCGCGGGCGGGTGGGGGTGCTGCGCAAGCTCGGCAGGCTCTACGCGCTGACCGAACGGCTGCCGCTGGCCGCCGAGCGCTTCGATGAGGTGCTGAAGCTGGTGCCCGGCGACCGCGAGGCGGAGGTGCGGATCCGCGACATCGCGGCCCAGCGCTCGATGGTCGAGGGCGGCTGGGACAAGGTGGGGAAGACCGGCGGCTACCGCGAGGTGCTGAAGGACGAAGATGCCGCCAAACGCCACGAGGACTCCCAGCGCGACATCCGCACCCGCGAGGACGTCCTGGGCGCCATCGAGCGCGTGAAGAACGACCTGGCGAATGACCCCAATAACACCCGCCACCTGGTGCAGTTGGGCGACCTCTACAAGATGCTGCGCGAGTGGAGCCAGGCCCGCGCCCAGTACGACAAGGCCCAGGCGATTGACCCCCACAACTTCCTGGTCTCCGAGCGCCTGGGCGACCTGCGCATGGCGGAAATGGACGAAGAGATCGAGCGGCTGGCCGGCGACCCGAGCCAGAAGGACCGCATGCCCCAGTTGCGCAGGGAGCGGATGAAGTACGGGTTCGAGGAGTACCAGCGCCGCGCCAAGGCCCGCCCGCAGGACCTGCCGACCCGTTTCGCACTGGCCAGCATCCTGTTCGAGGCGGGGCGCTTCAAAGAGGCATCCGCGCAGTTCCAGCTCGCCTCGCGCGACCCGCGGCACCGCCGCACGGCGCTCTACCGCCTGGGCATCTGCTTCCAGAAGCAGGGGCTCGTGGACCTCGCCATCGAGCAGCTCGAGAAGGCCATCGCGGGCGCGAGCCTGGTGGACCCCGAGGTGAAGGACATCCTGTACGCGCTGGGCGAGGCCCACGAGAGCCAGGGACGGCTCCCCCAGGCCATCGATGCCTACAAGCGCGTGTTCGAGGTGGACATCAGTTACCGCGATATTTCGAAGAAGATCGAGGGGTTGTACAAGCGAGGAGGGAAGGACGTCAGCTAGCGACGCTGACGGAGCGATCGGCCATTCCATTGGAGAGACGAATGCCCAGGTCAGAAACCACGAAAAAGCGCATCCGCCAGAACACCCGGCGTCGGCTGCATAACCGCGCGGCCACGGGCGCGGTGCGGGCCCAGGTGAAGAAGTTCCTTGCCGCGGTGGACGGCTCCGACGCCGAGGCCCGGGAGGCCGGACTGCGAGCGGCCGTGCGAGCCCTGGACAAGGCGGCCGCCCGCGGCGTCCTGCACAAGAATGCTGCCGCGCGCCGCAAGGCACGCCTGGTGGCCAAACTCAAGAAGGCCGCGGCCACGCCCGCTCCCCAAGCCTGATGGAACAACTCCTCAAGAACGCCCTCGGCCACGCTCGCGCCGACTACGCAGAGATCCGCGCCGAGCGCCGGGCATCCGCCCGCGTGACCTACGCCGGCCGGGAGCTGGAGGACATCTCCTGCTTCTCGTCGGTCGGCGGGTGCGTGCGCGCCCTGGTGCGCGGCGGCTGGGGCTTCGTGTCGTTCAACGACCTCGACGACTTGCCGCGCTACGTGCGCCTCGCCTGCGAGCAGGCCGAGCTGGTCGGCCGCACGAAAAGCCTCCTCGCGCCCGTGCCGCCGGCCGTCGAGAGCGTGGCCGCCAAGGTTGGCTCGGACCCGCGCGAGGTGCCTCTCGCCCAGAAGGAGGCCCTCTGCCGCCACTACAACCAGCTCATCCTCGGCCGCCCGCGCGTCCAGACCTCCAGCGTCCGCTACCGCGATTCGTGGGCCGAGACCACCTTCGTCTCCACCGATGGCGCGTGCCTGTGCCAGGAGGAGGTCTTCTGCGGCGCCTCGCTCATCGCGATTGCGAAGGACGGGACGAACGTGCAGCGCGCCCACAAGGGCGTGGGCGATCTGCGCGGCTACCAGGTCGTCGAGGGCCTCGACGCCGAGTGCGCGAAGGTGACCGAGCGAGCCGTCGCGCTGCTGGCCGCCGAGCCCGTCCGAGGCGGCCGCTACACCGTCATCGTTGACCCCGCCCTCGCCGGTGTGTTTGCCCACGAGGCATTCGGGCACCTGAGCGAGGCCGACTTCGTGTACGAGAACCCGCCGCTGCGCGAGATGATGCAGCTTGGCCGCCGCTTCGGGCCCGACCACCTGGGGATCGTGGACGACCCGACGCTGCCCGACGAGGCCGGCTCCTACCGCTACGACAGCGAGGGCACGCCAGGCCGCCGCACGCATCTCATCCAGGACGGCATTCTGGTGAACCGCCTCCACTCGCGCGAGACGGCTGCGAAGATGGGCGAGGAGCCGACCGGGAACGCCCGGGCCATCAGCCACCAGTACCAGCCCATCGTCCGCATGTCGAACACCTACATCGAGCCACGGAGCTGGGCGCTCGGCGACCTGTTGGCCGACACGGGCCAGGGGCTCTACGTGCGCGGCAGCCTCGGCGGCCAGACCGAGATGGAGATGTTCACCTTCTCCGCCGAGGAGGCGTTCGCCATCCGCGACGGCCGGCTGGCCGAGCGCCTCCGCGAGGTCGTGCTCACGGGCAACGTGTTCGAGACGCTGGCGAACATTGACGCGGTGGGCAACGACCTGGAGTTCTACGGCGGCCTGGGCGGCTGCGGGAAGGGCGAGCAGAGCCCCCTGCGCGTCTCCACCGGCGGCCCGCATATCCGCATCCGCAACTGCCTGGTCGGAGGGCGCCAGTGATGGTCGAGCGCCTCCTGGAGCTTGCCCGCCGCAAGGCCGACGCCGCCGAGGTCCACCTCGTCGAGACCGAGTCGCGGCCCATCCAGTTCGAGAACAACGACCTCAAATACGTCCACACCAAGTCGTCCCGTGTTCTCAGCCTCCGGGTGATTCATCGCGGGCGGATTGGCTTCGCGAGCACGACCGACCCCTCGACGTCCGAGCGCCTGGTGGCTCAGGCCGTCGAGAGCGCGCAGTTCGGCCAGGAGGCGAAGTTCGCCTTCCCGCCGAGCGCGGCCTGCCCGGACGTCGCCGTCTACGACCCGCGCGTGGCCGACTTCCCGGTCGAGCAGGGTATCCAGCTCGGCCGCGACGCCATCGCCCGCGTGCTCGGCGAGTTCGCCGACGTGCAGTGCTACGTCGAGATCAGCAAGTCGGTGGGCACCGAGCGGATCGCGAACACCAGTGGGCTGGCCTGCGAGGAGCGCCGGACCGGCTTCGACTGCGGCCTGACCGCCGTGCGGGTGCGCGATGGCGGCATCCTGTGGGTGAGCGACGGCGAGAGCTCGCGCGCGCTCGTCGCCAACTTCGACCGCTACACGGCCAAGGTGACCGGCGACATCCGCCAGGCGGAGACCGAGGCCGCGGCCCCCACGGGCGCCGTCCCCGTCCTCTTCACCGCCAGGGCGGTGGGGCTGCTCCTTCAGTTCCTCGAGAGCGCGGTGAATGGCAAGCTCGTGCAGAAGGGCGCCTCGCCGCTCGTCGGACGCCTCGGCGAGCAGGTGCTGGGCCCCGAAGTCACGATCTGCGACGACGCCACGCGCCCCTTTGGCGATGGCAGCGTCGCCTTCGATGCCGAAGGCGTCCCCGCTCAGAGGACCCCCCTCTTCGAGCGAGGCGTGCTCCGCAGCTACCTCTTTGACCTTCAGACGGCGGGAATGCTGGGCGCCGCCTCCACCGGCAACGCCGGCCGCGGCTTCGCCGCCGTGCCGATGCCCGAGGCCAGCAACTTCGTCCTCGAGCCCGGCTCCGCGACGTTCGACGGGCTGCTCGCGGGGATCGAGCGCGGGCTGCTCGTGGACGAAGTGATCGGCGGCGGACAGTCCAACGTCCTTGCCGGCGAGTTCTCCGTCAACGTCAGCCTCGGCTTCCTTGTGGAGCGGGGCGAGCGCGTGGGGCGGGTGAAGGACTGCATGGTCGCCGGGAACGTCTTCGAGATCTTCAAGCGGATCCGGGGACTGGGGAGCACGCAGGAGGTGCATGGCCCGATCGTAGCGCCGCCGGTCTGCTTTGACGGCGTGCATGTGGCGGGTGGGGATTGAGGACGCGGGGCAGAGACGCCCCGCCTACAAGGAACTTGGCCGGGCGAGCACGCATGAGGATTAGGCACGCCCTTCGGGGTGTAGTCTCGTGAAGCCATTGTGCCGCCCGGCCATATTTTTCTCTCTCCTATGAGCACGAACTCGGACATCCTTGCGGACCTGACGCCGGAGCAGCGCGAGGCGGTGACACACCTCGACGGGCCGCTCCTGGTGGTCGCAGGGGCCGGCAGCGGCAAGACCCGCGTCATTACCCGCCGCGTGGCCCACCTGGCGCTCCAGGGCGTCCCGGCCCGTCGCCTGCTCGCCGTGACCTTCACGAACAAGGCGGCCGACGAGATGCGCGAGCGGATCGAGCAGCTCGCCGGCACCGGCGGCGCCTGGGTCTCCACCTTCCACTCGCTGTGCGCCTCGATGCTCCGCATCTCGGCCGACCAGGTCGGCCTGAGCCGCAACTTCACCATCTACGACCGCGACGACCAGCTCGCCGCGGTCGGCGAAGCCCTCAAGCTCCTCGAACTCGGCAGGGAACAGCTCCCGCCCGCCAGCGTCCTCCAGACCATCAGCAACGCCAAGACCCGCCTCGAGTCTCCGAAGGACTTCGCGAAGCGCGCCACGGCCTGGCGCGACGAATTGCTCGCCAAGGTCTACGCCAAGTACCAGGAGATCCTCGACCGCAACGCGGCGCTGGACTTCGACGACCTGCTGATGCGCGCGGCGCTCCTCCTCCAGCACCACGACGCCTTCCGCGAGCGCTGGCAGAAGCGCTTCCAGTACGTCCTCATTGACGAGTATCAGGACACCAACCACGCCCAGTACCTCATCGCCCGCGAGCTGGCCGCGGCGCACCGCAACCTGTGTGCCACGGGCGACCCCGACCAGGCCATCTACTCCTGGCGCGGCGCCACCATCCGCAACATCCTGGAGTTCAAACGCGACTACCCCGACGCCTGCGTCGTGAAGCTCGAGCGCAACTACCGCTCGACCAAGACCATCCTCCGCGCCGCCGACAGCCTCATCGTCCATAACCGCCAACGCCACGAGCGCGGCCTCTGGACCGAGAACGACGAGGGTGTGCCCGTGAGCTTCCTCCTGGCCGACGACGCCGAGGACGAGGCCGCACAAGTCGTCCGCACCATTCGCGCCCGGCACAAGGCGGGCCACCCCTGGCGCGACATGGCCATCTTCTACCGCACCAACGCCCAGTCGCGCTCCTTCGAGGAGACGATGCGCCACGCCATCCCGCATCGCCTCATCGGCGCCGTGCAGTTCTACGGCCGCCAGGAGATCAAGGACGTCGTGGCCTACCTGCGGGCCTGTGTGAACGAGCGCGACGACTTGAGCCTTGCGCGCATCATCAACGTCCCCGCCCGCGGGATCGGCGGTCGCACGGTGGAGCGGCTCAAGCAGTGGGCCGCCGAGCAGGGCATCTCGCTCCGCGGCGCGGTCCCCAGAGTCGAGGAGATCCCGGGCCTCGCCACGCGCGCGAAGAACGTGGTGAAGGCATTCGCCGACCTCCTCGATGCGTTTCTCCTGACCCCGAAGAAGCCCGTGTTCGCCTTCTGCGCAAGCCTGCTCCAGACGAGCGGCTACCAGGCCTGGCTCGAGCAGCCTGAGAACAAGGAACGCCTGGAAAACGTCACCGAGTTCCTCGCCAAGGCCGCGAAGTTCGACCAGGTCGAGCCCGAGGGCGATCTCGCCACGTTCATGCAAGGCGTCGCCCTCGTCTCCGACGTGGATAACCTCGACCGCTCGGCCGACGCCGTGACCCTGATGACCCTCCACGCGGCCAAGGGCCTCGAGTTCCCTATCGTCTTCCTCACGGGTCTCGAGGAGAACCTGCTGCCGCACTACAACGCCATGCACTCGCCCGAGCAGGTCGAGGAGGAACGGCGGCTGTGCTACGTGGGGATGACCCGGGCGAAGCAGGAACTCGTCCTCAGCGCGGCCCAGTGGCGCGCCCAGGGCGGCTCGAACTGGGAGCGCGAGCCCTCGCGCTTCCTCTGCGAGCTCCAGGCCGACGTGTTGGACAAGGCGGGGCGGCGCGCGCTTGCCACCGTGGGGCCGGTCGGGAAGGGCGACGAGTTCGCGGGGGATGAGGAGGCGGAGGCCCCCGCGCTCGCGGCGCGCTTGCGCCCCCGCAAGCCGCGCGCCTCCCAGCCCAGCCCCCAGCGGCCCCGCACCGAGCGCGGGGGCCTCGCCGTGGGCGACCGCGTACGGCATCCGCAGTTCGGCGAGGGCCGCATCGTGACGCTCCAACGGTCCGAGAAGCTCACCCTCGCCACCGTGGCCATGCAGGGCGGCGGCAAGCGCGTCTTCGCCCTCGAATACGTCCAACTGGAAAAGCTCTAGGGCCATCGCTACAATGAAGGCCATGGGACGGCGCCGGAAGCTGGCTCAGTACTTCACGCCGCAGCCCGTGGTGGGCTTTGCGCTCGATGCGCTGGTGGGCCTCGGCTTGTCGAAGGCGCGGGCCCGCGTGATTGACCCCGCGTGTGGCGCGGGGGTGTTTCTCGTCGAGGCTCGCAGGCGATTTCCCCGCGCCGACGTGTGGGGCTGCGACCTCGATGCAGGGCTGGCCGAGCGCTGGCGGGCGGCGGGCCTCGATGGCCCGCGCGTCCACATGCTGATTCAGGATGGGCTTCTGGACGCTCCGTTGTGGGGCGTTGGGGCAGGGCAGTTCGACCTGGTGCTGGGCAATCCGCCCTACGGGCTCGGGATGCCGAGGCCGGGGCGCGGCGAGGCCATCGAGGCGCTCTTCGTGCGGCGCTTCGTCGAGCTCGCCGGCTCGGGAGGCTGGATCGCCCTGGTGGTGCCCGAAGGCATCGTGGCCAGCGACCGCGCCCAGGGCCTGCGCGACTGGGTGCTCGAGCGCACGAGCCTCCAGGCAGTCGTGGCGCTGCCGGAGGACACGTTTGCCCGCGCGGGCACGAAGGCACGGACGGCTCTGCTGCTGGCGCGCAAGGGTGGCAATGCGGGCGAGGAGACGCTTCTGGCGTCGCCCTCCGCACAGTGTCGGGGGCGGGAGGCGCTGGCCGCGTACCTCGATGAGACCCTCTCGGCCATCAAGCGGAAGGGCAGCGATGCACCGCCTGGTCATCGTCGGCGGGCCTGAGAGCGACAAGGCATTCGACCTGCGGCCCGGCCAATACGTCGTCGGTCGAGCCCCAGGGGTGGACGTCCTCCTGGCCGAGGAATCCGTCTCCCGTCGCCACGCGCTCCTCACGGTGGCCGACGACGGGGTGACGGTGCTGGACCTCGACAGCCACAACGGCACGCGAGTGAACGGCCAGCTCGTCAAGATGGCGCCAGTCGCGGAGGGCGACGAATTGCGGTTCGGCAGCGTCCACGCGGCCATCGAGCGGGTGCCGGCCCCCGCGACGGCCACGGTGTGGGTGGAGCCGCCCGAGGGCGAGCGTGCCGCGCCGCGGCGCGGCATCGCGCTGCCCGAGGACAGCCGCCGCCTTGCCATCCTGTACGACGTCGGAACGGCCATCAACGGCACGGTCGAGCTCCCCGAGCTTCTCCCGCGCATCCTTGCCGCCATCTTCGACGTGGTGCCCGCCGAGCGCGGCGCCATCCTGCTGTGGGACGAGGCCGACGGCCAGTGGCGCCCGGCCGCCACCCACGCCCGCGACAAGGCGGCAGGCCCCGCCGACATCGCCGTCAGCCGAGCCATCATCGAGAAGGCGTTCGAGACGGGGGGGCCGCTCCTGAGCGCCGATGCGCGCGCCGACGCGCGGTTCGGCCCCTCCGACAGCATCGAGGCGCTGGCCATCCGCTCGACCATCTGCTGCCCGCTCGCCGTGCGCAGCGAGCGCCTGGGCGTCCTCCACCTCGACACCGCCAGGGCCACGGAGGCATTCGGCGAGGACGATCTGCGGCTCGTGGGCGCGATTGCGAACCAGGCGGCCATCGCCATTGCCAACGCCCGCCTCCACGACGCCCTGCGCCAGGAGAACCTCCAGCTCCGCCGGGCGCTCGGCTCCCGCCACTGCATCGTCGGCACCAGCGCCGCGATGCGCGAGCTGGCCGGCCTCGTGCAGCGCGTGAGCCAGACCGATGCCACCGTGCTCCTGCGCGGCGAGAGCGGCACGGGCAAGGAGGTGATCGCCCGCAGCCTGCACGCCCTGGGCCAGCGCCGCGGCCGGCCCTTCGTGTGCGTGAACTGCGCGGCCGTGCCCGAGACCCTTCTGGAGAGCGAGCTGTTCGGCCACGAGAAGGGCGCCTTCACCGGCGCCACCGAGCGCCGCATGGGCCGGTTCGAGCAGGCCGACGGCGGCACGATCTTCCTCGACGAGATCGGCGAGATGCCGCCGAGCACCCAGGCCAAGATCCTGCGCGTCCTCCAGGAGCGCGAGTTCCAGCGCGTCGGCGGCACCCGCTCCCTGCGGGTGGACGTGCGCCTCATCGCCTCGACGAATCGCGACCTGGAGGCCGCCCTGGCCTCGGGCGAGTTCCGCCAGGACCTCTACTACCGGCTGAAGGTCATCGAGGTCGTCCTGCCGCCGCTGCGGGAGCGGGCGGAGGACATCGCGCCCCTGTGCGAGCACTTCCTGGCCGCGATTGCGAAGGAGATGGGTCGCCAGGCTCCCGCCGTGGACGATGCGACCCGCCGCGCCCTCGAGGCCTACGCCTGGCCCGGCAACGTCCGCGAGCTGCGCAACGTGCTCGAGCGGGCCATGGTCCTCGGCGCCGCCGAGCGCCTTCTGCCCCGCCACCTGCCGCGCGACGTGCGGCGCGGCTTCGTGTCGCGCGAGGACCTGCCCGAGGACCTGGCCCTGGCGGCGGCGGAGCGGCGGCACGTCGCCGACGTGTTGGCGCTCGCCGGCTGGAACAAGACCCGTGCGGCCTCCCTCCTGCGCATCTCCCGCCCGCGGCTCGACCGCAAGATCCGCGACTACGGCCTCAAGCGACCCGCGAGGGACGCCGGCCACGGGCGGTAGGGCACATTTCTCAGCAGCCAGCGCCCCTGCGAGTGACGCACCCCTCCCTTTTGTCATGCTGAGCTTGTCGAAGCGCCTTTCAGGGGAGTGAGCGCCGGCAACGGGGTGTCCTCCATCACGTTGGCTCTGTGCCCCGAAAGGTTCCTCGACTTCGCTCCGCTCGGAATGACAGGCTTTCTTGCGCGCCTCCAGGCAGATCTAGTCGGAAATGCGGGCCAAGGCAGGCGGGGCAGGCGAGCCGCGTTGGACTGGTCCGACGATTCTCATGAGAGAGGCCCGGCCGGCGCAGGGCCGGGCGGGCCTCGTGTGTGCAGGGGCGGGACTACTTGGCGCTGGCGCGCGGCACCAGGGAGGCCGGGATGAAGAGGATTTCCACGCGGCGGTTCTTGGCGCGCGACGGCTCCGTGGCGTTGCCGGCCACAGGCCACGACTCGCCGAAGCTGCGGACGAACATGTTTTTCTCGGGGATGCCCTTCTTGGCGAGGTAGCGGAACACGGCCAGGGCGCGGTCGGCGCCAAGGCCCATGTTGTCGCCGTAGACCCTGAGGCTCGTGGGGCGCTTCACCGGCGTCGCGTCGGTGTGGCCGTCAATCTGGATGATCACGTCCTTGGCCTTGAAGGCGGCGGCGATCTTGTCGAGGGCCTGCGCGCCCCTCTTGCTGACGGTGGTCTTGCCGGTGTCGAAGACCAGCTCGCCCTGGAGCACGAGGCGGCCGTCGCGCACGTCGCCGATCCCGAGCGCGCGGATCTGGTCCTCCCACTTCTTCCGCTCGTCGTCCACGGCCTTCACGGCCTTCTCGGTCTCGGGCTTCGGAGCGGTCGCCTGCTTCTTGTAGAGCTCGAGCTGGCGCGACGCGTCCTCGAAGCGCTTGCGGAACGCGTCCTGCTGGGTGTTGATCTCCTTTTCCTTGTCGTCGAGGAGCTTCTTCAGGCTGTCGTTTTCCGCCTGGACGGCCTTGTACTTGCTGGCAGGGACCATGCAGCCCGCGACGAGCAGCGCCGCGGCCGGCAGGAGGGCCAGGGCCATCGCGACCTTCGTTCTCATGGGGGTTCGCTTCCTTTGCGTGCCAGGCTACATCGTTTCGGCCGGCTTGGCGGGCGCGGGCTTCGGGGCCTCGGGTGCCGGGGTTTCCGGCTTCGGCTCTTCCGCCTTGGGCCCGAGGGCCTCGGGCGGGAAGAACATCACCTCGACGCGGCGGTTCCTGGCCCGCGAGGCGTCGTTGGTGTTGGGCAGCCGGGGCCGGTACATGCTGAAGGCCCGCAGGTACATGCGGTTCTCGGCGATGCCGTGCTTGGCCAGGAGGTTCAGCACGGCCTTCGCGCGGAACGCCGCGAGGCCGAAGTTGTCCTCGAACTTCCGCACGGTCTCTGCCTTGGCGACCCGCACGTCGTCCGTGTGGCCGTCAATCTGGAGGAGCTCGGTGCCGCCCTTGAAGCGGTTGGCGACTTCCTCGAGGATCTTCCTGCCGGCCTCGGAGACCTCGGCGCTGCCCAGCGGGAAGAGGAGCTTGTCGGGCATGATCACCGTGTTGCCCACGACCTCGATGCCTTCGCCCAGGCCCTTGAGGTCTTCGACCTTCCTTGTCAGCCGCTCGAGGTCCTCGCGGGCCTTCTTGGCCAGGAGGCCGGCGTCCTTGTACTTCTCCTCGTAGAGAGCGATGAGCTGGTCCTTCGCCTTGAGCTGGTCGCGGAGCGCGTCAATCCGCGTGTTCGCGTCGGCGAGCTGGCTGTCCTTGGCCGCCAGCTCGCGGATCGCCTCTTCGTACTTGCGCTTGAGCGTGATGTACTTCTTCCAGGGGACCAGGCAGCCCTGGGAAGCCATCATGAGCGCGATGAGCGCCACCATGCCCGCCTTCGATAGATAGCCCTTCATTGCGCAACCTTCCTCCTTCACGGGGACGTGGTTGGGGGACAGAATCGCTGGCCGACACAGGAGCGCGCCGGCCCACGGGGAAGACAGACAGGACCCTAGAGCTACGGAACGATCGGCTTGTCGCCGATGAGGTCCCAGAAGAAGCCGATAATGGATTTCAGGAACTCCCAGTCGGGCACCTTGGAGCTGGCCACACAGTAGAAGAACAGGGCGCCGGGCACCACCAGCACGAAGGCCGCCATCGCGTTCATCACGGTGTAGAGGGCGGAAGGCTGCTCGCGCACGAAGAGGGCCTCGCCCGTGCCGAACGCCGACGCCGGGGTCACCCTGCCGGTGCCGATCTGGCCCGTGCCAGGCACCCCCCCGGTCCCGGGGCGCAACCCGTCGAGGTCGTCCTGCGGCTGGAGGCCCTCGAACGGCGCCGTCGCCTCCTCCGTGTCGCTCCCCAGCTCGCCGGGCTCGAGCGACACTTCCTCGGTCGCCACGTCCTCCGTGGCCGACTGCGTGTCGTCGTACTGGTCGAGCCCCAGCACCATCGTGGGGACCTCGGTGTCGCCGGTGGCGCTCCCGGTGTCCACCGCCTCGCCGAGGTCGAGGGTCGGCACCTGCGTGTCGTCGGTCCCCGTGTCAGGAGGCGTCAGCTCGATCGTGGGCACCTTGGTCGAGGGCTCGTGGGGCGCGGCCGGGGCCGAGGGCTCGAGCGAGAGCTCGACATCCCCCGTGCCGCTGCCAGAGAGGTGCGTGCCACCGACGAGGGTTTCGGCCGTGTCGTCGAACTCGAACGGCTCGTCGCTCAGGAAGTCGCTGCTCTCGACAGCAGGCGGGGTCACGACCTGGGGCACCGCCGTGTCCGCGTCGGGTCCGGGCTGGATTACGAGGGTGCGCTCCGCGTCGTGCTGTGTGCGAAGCGCCTCGATGTCCGAGCGGCGGAACTTCAGCATGTTCCCGTCGCGGAACGCGCGGAGCTTGCCCTGGGCCACGAGTGCCCGCAATTCCGCCTCTGGCATCTGGAGCGCCCCGAGGGCACCTTCGAACGGCAGGTATTCTTCCGCCATGTCGCCTCACCTATTCTGGGCCATGCCCGCGCCGCACCGGGGCGCTGGGCGGCAGTGGCGCGCAGTCATTCTCCCGCGCGCTTGTACTCCTCCTCTGAGCTTCCAGGCCCCGCCGGGCGCAGGCCGCTGAGGGTGCGAACGCCTCGGAGCGCGTACTCCCGCTTCGATGCAAGCAGGAGATCCCACCGGTACGAGCGGCCGGCCAGGAACTCGAAGGCGCCCGTCCGAACGTCGGCCGTTTTCCCCGGCCCGGGGTTGTGGAACCCGTAGACCAGCACCACCTCGCGCGACGTGTCGATGACGTACAAGACGCTCCCGCCCGCATGGGTGGATGCCAGAGCGATCACCTTGTCCGCCTGTCCCTCGCTCACCTGTCCCTGCGCCGACGGGGACTGGCGGACGACGAACAACAGGGCGAGGAGAACCACCACGGCTACGGACAACACGCCACTAAGCCATGCCTGCCTCGACATGACGACCGTCTCCACGCCCCGACACTTGATCTGATCCATCCGCCTCCATTATAGTTAGCACTTCAGGCGTTGCAAGTCTTTTTTTCGCAGAAAGCGTCGGGTTCCGCACCTTGCATTTCTGGAAATCCTGTGGATAATGGGGGCGGTTGCACGCGATGGAGTTACCCACAATCGCGCCCTGTGCGCACGGGCGGGCCTTGCGCGGGGCGGCGGCGAACGGGGTTTCCACAGGTTGTCCACATGGTTTCCACACCGCCGCAGATGCCGCGATGTAAAGCCAGCTCCATCAATCACTTCCGTCATGATGCAGCGTTATCGGTCCTCAGGCGCAGGCCGCCGGGTCCGCCGTTTCGCCGCGACTGCGCTCCAGGCCGCGCGAGCAGTGTCTGGAGGGTCTCGGAATTGCACAGGTTACCCACACCTCTCGCGGAACCCGCTCGCGCGCGGCGGCGGCTCCGCGTGCGGGCAGGAAAGGGCCGCGTGACATGGCATTCGACATCCTGATCCGCGGTGGCATGGTCCTCGATGGCAGCGGCGGCGAGCCGCTGCGCGCCGATGTGGGCATCCGCGCCGACATCATCGAGGCCATCGGAGCATTCCCAGGGGCCGATGCCGCGCGCGTGCTCGATGCATCGAGCCTGGTGGTCGCGCCCGGGTTCATTGACCTCCACACGCACGGCGACGTGTACCCGTTGCTGTGCCCGGAGGCCCCGGCGCGGCTCCACGACGGCGTGACCACCGAGGTCCTCGGCAACTGCGGCGAGTCGCCCTTCCCGCAAAACCAGACCATGCTCGCCGAGCGGGCCGCCAGCTCCGAGCGCCACGGGATCACGGTGGACTGGGCGACTCTGGACGACTACGCCCGGCGCCACGACGACGCCCGCCCCGGCATCAACCGCGCGACGCTCGTCGGCCACGGAAACGTCCGCCAGGCCGTGATGGGCGAGGCCGACCGCGCGCCCACTGCGGCCGAGCTCGACGCCATGCGCCGCGAGGTCGAGAAGGCCCTGGATGCCGGCGCCTTCGGCCTCTCGTCGGGCCTCTACTACACGCCCGGGATGTTCGCCCGCCCCGACGAGTTGGCCGCGCTGTGCGAGCCAGTGGGCCGGCACGGCGCGCTCTATGCGTCGCATATCCGCAACGAGGGCGGCGCCGTCGAGGAGGCCATTGAGGAGTTCGTCGGCGTCGGGCGCAGCGCCGGCGTGCGCCTCCAGCTCTCGCACGTCAAGGTGTCTGGCCGGGCCAACTGGGGCAAGGCCGACCGCGTGACCGAGCGGCTCCACGCGCTCCGCGCCGAGGGGATTGACATCGCCTGCGACCGCTACCCCTACGTCGCCTCGTCCACCAGCCTCTCCTCGCAACTGCCCGGCTGGGCGCGCGAGGGGGGCCGGAGCCGCATGCTCGAGCGCATCGCCGACCCGGCCACACGCGGCAAGCTCCTCGACGCTCTGGCCGCCGACTTCCCCACCCCCGCGGCCTGGCAGGCGCTGCACATCGCCGATGCCGCGTGCGACGACTGGCGCCGCGCCGAGGGGCGCTCCCTGCACGACCTCGCCGCCGAGGCGGGCAAGGACCCCGCCGAAGTCCTCCTCGACCTCCTCACCGCCAGCAAAGGGCGCACCAGCATCGTCCACTTCACGATGTGCGAGGAGAACCTCGCCAAGTGGCTCCGCCTCCCCTTTGTGGCCATCGGCTCCGACAGCTCGTCGCGCTCCGCCGTGGGACCGACCGCCGTCGGCAAGCCCCACCCGCGCAGCTACGGCACGTGCGCGCGCGTCCTCGGGCGCTATGTCCGCGAGCTGGGCGTCCTCTCGCTCCCCGACGCCGTGCGGCGCATGACCGGCCTGCCCGCGAGCCGCCTGGGCCTCAAGCGCCGAGGCATCCTGCGCCCCGGAGCGGCGGCCGACGTCACGGTCTTCGACCCCGCCGCCATCGCCGACCGCGCCACCTACGAACACCCCCAGCAGTACTCGGTCGGCGTGCGTTTCGTTCTGGTCAACGGGGCGCTCGCCATCAAGGGCGGCGAGCTCACTGGCCTCCGCAACGGCCGCTTCCTGCGGAGGGGCGCCGAATGACCCAGCCGCGCATCGCACTCAACTGCGACCTCACGACAGCCGCGGGCGTCGAGATCGCCAAGGTCAACTGGAACTACATCGGAAGCGTCCTCGACGCCGGCGGCCTGCCCGTCCTCCTGGCGCCGGTGGACGGGAGCGGCGTCGCCGCTCTCGTGGACATCGTGGACGGCCTGGTCCTCACCGGCGGGCGCGACTACGATCCCGCGGCCTACGGCGAGCCGCGCCACCCGGCCACGCAACTCCTGGACCCTCGCCGCAACACCTTCGACCTCTGCCTCGCCCGCGCCGCGCTCGAGCGAGGCCTGCCCGTCCTCGGCATCTGCGGCGGAGCCCAACTCGTCAACATCGCCCTCGGCGGCACGCTCATCCAACACGTCCCCGATGCGTTTGGCGCGGCCATCGTCCACCAGTGGGCGGGCGGCGACGAACCGTTCCACGACGTCGAGGTCGCGGCGGACTCGCGGCTCGCCGGCGTCGTGGGCGGCGGACGCCTGCGGGTCAACAGCTCGCACCACCAGGCCGTCGGCACACTGGGAGAGGGCCTGCGCATCGTCGCCCGCGCCCCCGACGGCGTCGTCGAAGCCATCGAGGGCACGGGCGCGAGCTTCCTCCTCGGCATCCAGTGGCATCCCGAGCGCATGCGCACCCGCCCCGACCAGATGGCCCTCTTCCGCGCGCTTGTCCACGCCGTTCCTGCCCCGCCAAATTCACAGAATGCCAACTCTCCCTCTCAGGGGTTGGCATTCTGAGAACTCCTGGCCGGACGCAGCCGGATAGCCGATTTGCTCACAATGCCAGCCCTGCCAACGCGAGGCGGTTGGCATTCTGAGACGCACCCTCTCCCGCCGCTGCGGTTGGGACGTATGTGTGCTGCAGGCTTTGGCTTACGCACACGAGCCCCTGGGATGCCGACGCAACTCAAGCACCATCAAAGGCTTACGCCCGGGATGCCGCGAATCCCCGCGAATCTCTTGCTCCTGACCCCGATCCCCGAACACCTGCCTCCTCTCCTGCCGTCATCTCTCCTCTGTCGTCTGCCCTCTGTTGTCTGCCTTCTGGCTCACTCCATCCAATGCACCTTGCACCCCTGCTTCTCCAGCTCCTCGACCACCTTCAGCGACTCCGCCGTGAGCTGCTTCCTTCGTGGTCATGCCTCGGCAGGCGGACTAATCGGCGTCTCTCAGCACCTCCTCGATGAGCTGTTCGTCGAGGTGGAAACCCGCCTCGTCCCGCAACCGGCCTATGGCCTCCCGCAACGACGGAATCCTCTTCTCCCGCCAGGCACGGCGCAGGATGCCGACTACCCCCGTCACCCTCAATCCCTGGGATTTCGCAACCCGTCGGGCGTCCCGCTCGTCCAGAAGGACCTTCTCTGCGTTCAGCTCAATGGCCAACGCGATGGCCTCTGCCTCGCCGAGGTCGAGTTCCCGCCCCAACGATCTGACCAATGCCTGTTGCTTCGCGTCACGGGGTTGGAGCCAGCCCGCTCGGATCGCCTCGCGGACCTCCTCATTGCCAGGAAGGTCCTCGGCCAGGCGCAACTCCTCGACGACCGCACGGGGCACAAGGACCTCGCCGAACTGCTCGCGAAGCAGGGCCAGGTGCCCGATGATCGCCAGGTTCATGACGGCCGAGGTGTTAGCGACGGTCGACATAATCCAGGTCGTCCTCAAGCTCCTCGCGCGTGTAGTGGCGAGGGATGCTGCGGCTGCCCAGCATCTGGCCGAACTCGTACTTCCCCACGCCGGCCAGCTCTCTGGCCTTGCCGAAGCCGAGCAGCCCGTGCCCATACAAGGCCGTCGCCAGCTCGCACAGCAGCTCCTTGGACAACCGCTCTTCCGGCAGGCGGATCGCTTGAGCAATTGAGTCGGGAATCGTCAGGCTTACGCCCATCGGCTTACCTCCTTGGCGGCAATGGCCGCCGCTGTTACCCGCAGTCTACCGTCCTGCCCCCGCGGTGTCAAGCCACGCGCTCGCTTGGGCACCGAGACCAATGCCCCTTCACGGCCACACCCGATAGCCCTCTCCTACCCCCTCCGTACCCGAACACCGAACACCGGCCGAGTGACCGCGAATCGCGCGAGGGTGGTATCCCCTTGACTCCAGTAATCCCAATCAGCAGTAGCCGGCCCATTCGCCTCTTGTGGTCGCCGTTTGCCCGTGGGATGCGGAATGCGGGGGCAAACGCAGCTTTTCGCACGCGGAGTCCGCGGCACAACATGTTGTGGTCACTGGAGTCAAGGGGATACCCCACTCGCGCGAATCTCCGCGAATCTCTTGACCCGACAACCGATCACCGAACACCGACAACCTGTCTTGCCGTGCTCATTCCGTCCAGTTGATCTTGCACCCCTGCTTCTCCAGTTCCTCGACCACCTTCAGCGACTCCGCCGTGAGCTGCCTCTTCGACGGAGGCGAGAACTCCTTCAACTTCAGGCCAGCCAGGGGGGTGAGGTCCTTCACGCCGGTCCCGAAGGCAACCAGCTTAAGCAAGGGCATGCCTCTCAATGGCTCGAGGTTTGTGACCCCGGTGTTCTCGCAGAACAACTCCTTGAGAGGCAGGCCCCTGAGAGCGTTGAGATCTTTGAGGGCAGAACAACCGGAGCACCGCAGGTGCCAGAGCGGCATGCCTCTAAGGGGGCGCAGATCTGTTACCGAGGTGCCCTTCACGCTGAGGCGCGCCAGGCTCATGCCGGCAAGCGGGCTGAGGTCCGTTACGCCTCGACTCTGAATGGCTAACTCGGCCAGAGGCATACCTTTGAGCGGGCTAATGTCGCTGATCTTGGGCGCATCACACCAGAGACGTCTCAACGGCATGCCCATCAATGGGGCCAAGTCGCTCACGTTGGCACCGACGCCTATGAGGTCCTCCAGTGGCATTCCCTTCAGCGGGCCGAGGTCGCTCATGGTCGTGCCCGTGAGATCCAGTGTCCTTAGCGGCATGCCTCTGAGAGGAGCCAAGTCGCTGACCTGAGCATATATGACGCGCAGGGATGTCAGCGGCATGGTGCGGAGGGGGTCTAGCCATCTGATAGCGGGTCCACGCAAGTTGATGGCCAGTTCACCAGCGCTTGTTGGCAACACGGAGGCGCTGACCGTGCTTCCGGGGCTTCTGGGGTAAATCTCGTCCAACATACTGGCGATACGCGCACGCTGTTCCTGATGGGGCAGGTTCTTGATCGAATCCCAGAAACCCTCCGTCTTCAGGCAAGCGCTGGACCGTTCGGCCTTGTCTCTTGCCTGGGCGATCGCATGCAGCGCTGTCCCCTTTTCCTTTTGCATGAGGGCAACGGCGCGCTGAAAGGCTTTGGCTGAAGGAGCGTAGCGCTGTGCTCCGTAGAGCGCGTGACCCGCGGCGACGAGGGCTTTCCAGTCGCTGCACTTGTCGGCTTCGGCGGCGAGTGTTTCGAAGTGGGCGAGGTCGCCAGAGGCGGCGAGGACGGTGATGTGGAGAAGCGTGGATGGCTGGTGGTCCGGGTCGAGGCGGAGGGCTTCGTCGAGGTGCTTGCGGGCAGCAGCAAAGTCCTTCTTCTCGTGCGCGAGGACGCCGAGGGCGTAGTGGCCCCAGGGGCCGTCGGGCATGACCTCGACGGCGGCGGTGGCGCGGGCCTCGGCTTCGGTCATCCGGCCTTCGCTGGCGGCGCGGACGGCGCTCTCGGCCTGGCGCTTCGAGGCAGCCAGGGCTATGGCATGCTGGGCGTCACGGGCAGCAACCGCTGCCTTCTCATTCGTGACTGCCCGACGTTCGCTCGCAAGGGCGCGATTGCGCTCGCCGGCGAGGCGAACGATGAAGACCGTGGTGATGGCGATGAGGAGCACAGCCGCTGCGCCAACGGCTGCGCTCACACCCTTGTTCCTCTTGATGAGCTTCACGACGGCTTGCGAAAAGGTGTCGGGCGCTGCGGAGACGCTGCGGCCTTCGAGGAAGAGGCTGATGTCGCGCCTGAGGTCGAGGACGCTGCGGTAGCGATGGGCACGGTTCTTGTGGAGGCACTTCATCACGATGGCGGATAGCTCGCGGGGGACGTTTCGCTTCGGTGCGCGCTGCTCGGGCGGGACGATGTGGCCCTTGAGGACGTTGGCGAGGATGGCGTAGGTGGTGTCGCCCGACACGGCGCGCTCGAGGGTGAGGATTTCGTAGAGGATCGCGCCCAGCGACCAGAGGTCGGAGCGCGCGTCAATGTGGTCGAGCTCGCCCTTGGCCTGTTCGGGCGACATGTAGGCGGGTGTGCCCATCATCGAGCCGGCGAGGGTCTGTAGGGCAGTGACCTCCTGGCGGTCGGAGACGATGCCGGCCGGTGCGCGGGCGGCCGGGGGCGCTCCGTCTTGTAGGCGGGGCGTCTCTGCCCCGCGTTCTTCGCGGGCCGGGGGCGGCCCCCCCACAGTATCGCGGGGCACGGAGGCCCCGCCCACATCGGCATTGCGCACGATCTTGGCCAGGCCCCAGTCCATGACGAGGACTTCGCCGTAGTCGCCGACCATGATGTTCGCAGGCTTGAGGTCGCGGTGAATCACGCCCCTTGAATGCGCGAAGGCCACGCCGTCGCAAACCTTGAGGAAGACTTGAAGAAGCTC
>Ga0307379_10000767_pt1 | contig 52582 bp, 65 predicted proteins | sample UN2MG_FD_202237 | JGI IMG/M metagenome (GOLD analysis project Ga0307379, IMG submission 202237) | Soil microbial communities from Risofladan, Vaasa, Finland - UN-2 | ecosystem: Environmental > Terrestrial > Soil > Coastal area > Acid sulfate soil | place: Finland: Risofladan, Vaasa | collected... | reverse complement strand
GCAGCTATAGAAGGATCATAAATATCAATATCATTTAAATCATTTAATGTACCGGTCGGAGTCGTGAGAGCTGGTAGGGCTGTCTCTGTATACCCATCATCTGTTATACTACCAGTATTTGTCTGATCTTTATAGGTAATGTCATCTGTAAGAAAAAGACGATAGCCTTTTAGATAGAACTCTCCCGGATTCTCAAGAGTCCCATTTCCTCCAGTAATGAGAAAATTATTCGATCTATCAGCTACATTTTCAGCAATCAAAAAGCCATTATTGATTGCTGTATCACCTATCTGTGATTGAATAAATCGCCTATTTTGAGTATTAGAAATATTATGAAGATCCCTAAGCTCAGCATCTGTAAGATTAGCTTGTTGCTGAGCCTGAAGGGTATAATAACGCTTTCTCTCATTATACAAATTCGGAGCATAATTTCCCGTATAGGATTCCGACATTTTCTCTTACCTCCCAGACCTTCCACGTATAGGCGTACCAAGTCGTCCATAAGAACCAGCTGCCATATGCCTATCTCTAGACATTTCCATCTGAAGCCCCTGAGAAGGACGATTAGTGTAAACTGCAGATCTTTTGTTTTTCATGTAATATTTCTTATAACTATTCCCGGAGCCGGCTGTTGTATCAACAATTTTATTTGAAGAACCTCCCCCACCTGACAGGTATTCAGTCGCTAGAAAAACGGATCGTGCATAAGCGTCTGAGAGATCATCATGGGCATCTTTAATATCAGGAGCGGCTACAGAAATGATGTATTTTGAAAAAGAATGAGCTTTTAATTTCAGCATCTCTAAAATAAGGTCTATATCTTTTGTCTTTTTTCCATCTACCACACGCTCAGGACCTTCTGGTATTCTTAAAGAAGCATCAAGCATTTTTGCCATCAAATTCTGATACACTCTAGAATTAAAATCACGACTGCATTGACGAACATCAATTTGTTTATGGCCTTTCTTATGAAGGACAGGGAGCATAGCTAAGCCATAATATTGGTCCATCATACCTTTTACAATAAAAAACTTCTTCATAAAAGAAGCTATCCACTCTGCCATTTCATCAGGATTAAAAAATTCCTTTCCTTCATCCTTAGCATAACGGACTTCTATACAATCAAGTTCAATGACATTCTTCATTTCACCACCACGCTCTTCTTTAACTATATGCGTAATGGCTATAGCTGTTCCATCATTCTTTAATCCTACGTCAATACCAAGAAAGTGAGGAGTACGTTCATATGTCATCTCTTTGAATTTCATTCCAGGAATGATATTTATTCTCAGTATTTGTTCATTATCTATCCAGGCAGAGACTCTATCACTAAATTGGCCACCAAACTCACTGTTATAGGAAATAGCATTTTCAATGTATTTATTTCTTAGATATTTTGGTGATAAGGTATAGTCAACTTCCCAGGAAGGGGCATTAACCATTAACCAATCATTACAATCTTTCTCCATTGACCTTTGATAAATCTCATGGAATTTTCCTGTTCTATCAGCCGGAGAAGATATACAAATCACTTTACCATGAGGTTCTCCATCGTCTGCATTGAATTTAGCAACAGAAGGAGTAACAGATTCATAAACAGCTCTATCAGATTTATCAGAACCCTTCTCAGATTCAAAAAAATGAGCCATCTCATCCAATACTACTATAATGTTATTTTTACTACGAAGACCACGAGCACTACAAGGAGAAGCTACAACACGGAGGGATGGCCTTTGTCTAGACCCATAATGTTCAATATCCCTCTGTGTATCCAATCGCATATAATACTGTGTCGGTTTACTACGATATTTTTTAAAATACTCAGAACGCTCTATATGGCCACCAATCCTACGGAAAAGTTCTGATGCCTGTTCCTTATCAGTAGCAATACATGAAAATTGAATTTCATCATCAGGCATTATTCGATAAAATTCCTGGGGAGATGTATGTTTTAGTAATTTATAAATCTCAAAAGATATAAGAACAGCTATGGTACTTGTTTTAAGACCTCGGCGCCCTATAACTAAACAAAGATTTTGTCGAGTATCTGATACATCACCCGTAACTTCTGATATATTTATTCGGCCCTCATCCTGTAGGAAAATCAGATACTCTATCTCTGTGAATCGAAATCTATCTTTTTCATTAAATCGATCTCTGATAATGATATCTCTTTTTGTATTATCAAGTTCAATATTATAATAGCACTTAAAGATAAACTTCTGAACAGGAAAAAGCGGAGGAACACCAGGAACTGAACCAAGTCCCAGACCCCAATAGGCCTCAGCGAACTCAATTATATTCCGTTCAGCATCATCCTTAAGCTTTGTGCTAGTTATAAAATTAGTACAGAGATCTGATATACTCATTTTTACTTCACTTTAGGTGTCATAGCTTTAATTATTCTCTCAGCCCGTTCTTCCCATCCATCTAAATTCTTAGATAAAGCATGGAAAAACATCTCTTTATATTCGGGGGGAGCTTTTATTTCATCGAAAGTTTCCGAAACAATATTCAATAGCATCTTAAATATCTCCCGGAATTTTGGACCCCGTAAATCAATCTCTCCCACAGAGCCCATAAGAGCTTGACGCTGAAGTAATGTCTCCGACATATATTTAAGGAGAGTACCACGCTTCAAAGAAATAGAAGAAGTGTCCTTATCGTCCTTGTATCTCTTTTCACGTAATTTACGTAAAGAGAATTGCTCCTCAGCAAGACCCAAGAGGACAGCCTTCAACACAGTATCAGGAGTATCATCATCTCTTATGGCAACACAAACTTCATCATCATGAAGCTCTTCAGGAGGAGACACGCTTACTTCAACAAGAGTTGGAACAGTGTCATCTACTGAAGGTCGAATAACATTATCGAGATCCAGATTATCTGTACCTACTTGAGTATTCATTTTTATTCCTTACTCCCACATTGTCATTTTTTAAGTGGCGTTGTAGGGTTACAATATTTGATCTAAACCTATTGTGCTAGATAAGCCTCCTATTTCTATTGTACTCTCATTATCAATTAACGGATCAATATTAATTTCACCCATATCACAACCGGCAAAGAAATCTACATATTCTTTTGTATTAGCCTCAATGGTACTAGGATCCGGAAGAGTCTCTTTCTCAGGCAAATCAGCCACAACCTTTTTCTTTGGTGCCGGTTGAAAAGTATTAGCCTTTATACCCACCGGAGCAACATTATAGTCATTAACGGCACTTGCAAGAACCTGGTCAGCTTTATCACTGGCCAGTTCTTTCATAAGGGCACCCTTAACCTGCTCAAGAGTTTTACCTTTTCTCAATAATCCGAGAGCTGCTTCTCTGTGCTCACTCATACCTTCAACATTTTTCTCACCCGTCAAAACATGGAAATAACCTGGGGTACCCACGGCAGAGTTGGACACCCTTGTATCCTCAAACTTAGCTTCTCTTATAGGAAATTCCTTAAGAATCTTTTTCAGATCAAGGCCTATTTTCCTGGGGATCCTTTTTGCGGCAATCAGTTTATCAACTTCACCACTCATATCCTGACTGGGAAGAACAACAGCCAGATATTTCACAGCTTTCTTCAAATCACCAGAAGCATATTTCTTTTTAAGAACTTCTTTAAGATTATTCCCGGTTTTTCCTTTATAAAGTTGTTCTCGGGCGAAGACTATAATAGGGCGTACTTCACGAAAAAGCATTTCCTCATTAGCAAGTCTATCCTCAATCTCCTGCTCTTTAGCATTCTTAATAAGCTCCTCAGAAATTTTCTCTTCAGAAATTTCTTTTATTTTCTTGGCCATCACAGGTTGATCTGTAAGAGGTTCTGCAAGAAAGGCCTGGCGTAAAGCTTCTTTGGAATCAATGACATACTCATGATCGATACTTCCGAGATCCACAAGATGAGCCTTATATTTATTAAAAAGAGATTCATTATAATTAATATTAGCAACAACATTCTTATGAAATTTATTCGCCAAAAAAGCAACAACATCTGCACTCAAACAGCTTTCATTAACAATAATATCTCTGGCAAGACGGTTACGATGTTGAATCAGAAAGCGTTCTGCATCAGTAGCAGATGAAAAAGCAGAAGCATCAATATAAACATTCCCGAGAAGACCTTGTTCCTCAGAGATCTTCTGCAGCGCTTCTTTAGCAGTTTCAATTTGATCAGAGGCAAAACGAGCTCTAATATGGGCTGTTAAGGCTCTCCCTTTTAACCCCATCATCATAGCTTTTTTAGCCTCACGAACAACTTCGTTTCCATCAACTTCTTCTCCGGCATTTCTTTGTCCCAGAGATTGAACGGTCAGATTCGGCACCAAATTAATTCCAGTAGATTCATCCTGTCCCCATAATTCTGCCAACTTCGGCAAAATACGTACAGAGTTATTATCCGAAGGATAATTATCATAGGCTTCAGGCGTAAGCCAGCTATGATCAACTATTGGAAGATATTTAGGGTTAGTGCCAATAATGTCTTGGGAAAGGTCACCTAACATTTGTTATCTCCTTTTATTAACATGAAAGTAATTTACAAGATTTTCTGTAACAGCTTTCTTAAGCATCTTCTCAGCTTTCTCACTTATATATTCTTCAGCTGTTATTAATTCTTCTGGATTGATATCATTATCATCATCTTTTACACCAAAATCCTCTTCGGTTCCCATATCCTCTTGAACCTTTTCGACTTTTTCCTCGACTTCTTCTTTCTCTTTGATAAGCTCATCAACTTCCTTATCCTTGATATTCCATTTCGGATTCTCAAGCTCATCTGCAATACTATCCGCAACATTGCCCAGACTGTGGACAGTATTATAAATAGTCTCCTTCATCTCTTTTAGAGGCATGATAAAACCTCTTCCTCCTAAAAGACCATCAGGACTTACATCAGGACCTTTTACTTTAGACATTTCACTAAGACAGGAAGTAAGGGTGCCAAGAGCTACCGTTACATTATGAAGAATGTGCTTAAGATGTTTCAACTTCTTAGGGTTGTATTTGAAGTCCTCAGGAATTTCTCTCCGGACACCTCCACCACCACTTCCAGCTATCCTCATCATTTCTGGATTATCTGTAAGTCTTTTTCTCATAATATCCCCTTACACCTTAATAGGTTCTTTAGTCTCGGGATCAAAAAGGCGCTCAATAATTACTTCACCTTTTTTAGTCTCATTAATACGCCATAGGTCTCTTTTCGATTTATGAACCAGACTATCCTGAGATATTCTGAAAAAACTTGAAAGATCAGAAAGGGAAGCTACCTTCACCTTGTCTTCACTCAAAAAATTGTCAAGACCTAGAGGATCCGCTTCTTCTGCATTTCTCAATGAAGCCCTATCTCTTAAAAGTGTCTCATAAATATCCATTTCTACCTCCATAAATATCTGTTAAATGGCATCCGGCCATGGGTCCATATTTCCGCCAGTAGCAGGTTCAACTGTTTCCATACCTTCAGGATCAGCTCCATCACCTTTTGTTTTCACTGCATTATCAAATACAGGATCCTTAGGTGTCAGAAAATCCCCCTTATTTATATCCACTTCCGGACGCTCACCTTGTCTTTCAATATCAAATTGAACATTATCATCATTATCATGGATGTTACGTAAACTGTCCATAATACTCTCAAAGCCCTCCGGTACCTCAGCATCGTTATAATAGGGTATATTTCTCGGATGGGGACCAGTCACTTCAGCCATACGAAAAAGCATTTCCGCAAGGGACCTCAATGAAGCAGTAACACTTTTCCACGGAAAACCAGGATAAACATAAATACGCTCCCACTGTTTCAGAGCTTTCTTCATCATAATCAACTTTAACTCATCCTTTTCACTTTCTATCAATTTCCGAAGATCATTCGGAGGATAAAAAATATAAGGATTTGCATCCGGTGAACCTGGCAAGCTACTACCTGAAGGTGGATGAAATACATAATCTGATTTTTTATTTAACAAATTCTCTCCTAAGACTGTTAAACAGTTAGATTATAGATGTTAGAGTATTAACAGATAATTAAGCCGTGAACTCAGATGAAAAAAAAAGCCCTGTGGAGTACAGGGCTTGAAAAGACACTAATAAAAAGATGGCTATCTATCCAACCGGAGTGTTACTCAACATACCTTCTTTTTTACCGGTCATATCACGCATGCCTTGAGCTTTTATCTTCTCGAATTCATCTTGAAAGACAAAATAGAGTGTCATAACAGCATCAGGTTTTTCCTTCCAGGAATCCAGAGGATATGTATCCCGATTCAAATCTTGTTTTATTTTCGCTCCGGCGCCAATAGAAACTTCAACATTCTTCTTTGGTTCAGGAATCGATACACTACGGATAGAATTAAAAGCTACTGATTTTTTGAGACCCCTATTCTTTAAATTCTGTACAAATTTTTCTTTTTTCTCAACACTCACATCTACACTAATATTACAGTCGTAAAAAGCCGCCGCTATAGGAAGGTGCGTATTTTCAAGAGCACCTGAAGAATTACCAACTAAGTAATTTACCGCTTCATTAGTATTACAGTGGTAAATAGCACTATCACTACTAAAAGTTTTGCTACTCAAGCCTTTTACATAATTACAACCAAGTTCTCCTGATCCTATTAGATTAAATGAATCCGGAATTATAGAATTATTAAACATGTTTTTACTTACACCTCTACTCACAGTCTCTACTTCCGGACGCATTTCCTTCGATGAAAAAAAAGCGAAACCATAAGCCGGCACTGTATTCTTCTTCCCGATAAGGCTGGAAGCTACATCCCGTAATTCATCCTCACTGAAAAAAAACTGCCTTACAAAACCATCAGCCCGAAAACCATCCCACCATAAAGGATGCATGGATTGATAGTTCCTATCCGGCCATTTAAAATCACATTTCGAACAATACCTATCAGCCATAAAATCACATTTATGCTTAGGGCATTTATCAGCAAAACTTTCAAGAAAAAAACCTTCCGTTTTTAATCCCGTGATAGGATTACAACCTTTTATCGTAGGAACAACTGCAGTGTTAATTTCTGAATTTCCTCTCCAATCAAACCACAAACCTTTTTCAGGCCTCACCGGTACAACAAATGATCCCGGACCTGTCATCCATTCATCTTTAGGATGAAGGAATTCATCCACATAATAAACGGGAAGAGGTGTTCCAGGAGGCAATCCAAAAGTATGTTCCCCTATGAGACGCTGAGCTTCCATAACCTGTGCAGTAAAACCTTTATATTTCATTTCTAACATTTTTTCATCTCCTTAAAATGTAGGGGGCATTACACCGTTCCTTGAAAACTATGAAAAACTAAACATAGTCTCATATGGTTTGTAACGGGCACCATAAACTCCCGTAAGAAATCTAGTCAATATGTTCCTGGCTGCAACTATATCTGCGTTACCTGCGTGACCACATTTCAGGCACCGGAACACTTGTCCTACTCGATTTCCCCTATCGACATGACCACAGCTCGGACATTTTTGGCTGGTATAAAAAGGAGCCACAGTACGAAAACTAATACGATTAGTTTCGCAGGCCTGCTCAAGCCTTTTTAACCAGTACCTATATGCCCAAGTGCCGATAGAACGTCGCATATTTTTACTCAAGCGACGTTTGAGTTTTGATTTATAGTTCATGTTTTTGAGCTTTTCAACCACTACTAAATCAATTTGCTTAAAGTGACCTATAAGCTCTTTCACGATTTCGTCTATTCTCTGTCTCATAGCTCTACGAGCCTGCTTCTGTCCGTTAGAGCCGTGCCCACATCTTTTGATTCTCTCTATTAAAGATTCAGTATCTAAACCGAACTGAGATCCGTTATTGAGAGACGCAAGAGCTTTGATACCTGTGTCTATACCTACGGCATTCTTACCTGACTTCTTAGGTCCTGTATCTATTTCAAAAGAGAGTTGTACATATTTCTCGGTAAGAATGTAGGAGTTTAGCCGCTTACCTTGAGCGAAGAGTTTATTGATATGCTTGTGAAACTTTATAGGGATATCCAGAATAACTTTTTCTCCTATAGAAGCCATGTGTAACCATGCATCAAAAGAGCTATTCTTGGAGTCCTGAAGTTCCGCTATGGTGCATGATACATAAGCTCTACATCCTTTGTGAACGGGCATCGATATCTTCCAGGGTTTATCCTTCCATCTTTCCTTTACCGCTGTGATCATATCTACGGCTTCCCGGGCGGCTACTTTTCTTAATCGGGCACTGAGCCAGGTATCTTGTGGTAGGTCTACAGTATCTTTGAGCAGTATAGATTTAGAGGGAGTACCATTATTCCAGAAATGATTTATGAAAAAGTTACAGACCAGCCCATATTCATTGAGGACTCTTTTAAGTTCTGAGCGTTTAAAGTCTGTAGCGAATTTCAGGCTACATTTGGAGGAACGGATAAGTTTCATAATTATTTTTCTTATTAGACAATTAGGATTTCATAGTTTTCAGTGTTTTTTCATAGTTTTATGCTCAACTGTTATAACCCCTTTATTTACGATTGCTTGTGACCGAAAACTCTGCTTCCATTCTGAAAGAAAGGATCAGCTTTTGAAGGTCTGTTAGCTATGATTCTCAGCTTAGGTAAATCACCTGTAAGCTTCAGTTCATCAAACACCTGAACCAATGAAGGCCATGTAGTTTTCAGGTCCTCCAACCCTTTTGTAGCACTGGTAACAACAGCTTTCTTATCTGAATGACCAGTTGGATTGAAATTATCTGATTTAGAAATCAAAGCCACATACGCTCTCTCGTCGTCCCCAATACCTTCGAAACTAACAGTACACTGCTCACAGTAGCCTCTATAAAGGGATTCACCACAAATGGGACAAAGATCAAGTATACGATCTTCAAGATTCAATTCAGTTATTTTGTAAATAGGCAGGACTTTTCCATCTATAGAAGTTATAGTTGGATTAGTTCTTTTCCGAGCCAGCTTCAGAAGATCAAGACTATTCTCAATATCTATCTCTTCTTTTCCAGGTTCGAATTTACCGGGTTTAAGTAAGATGAAATTCTGCTGTCGGGCACGTTTGTTCAACTCCTGCTCGACTTGATGATCCCTGTCTACAGCATATCTCTCCAGAAGTTCCCGATCATTCCACTGCTCAAGAGGGCGAGTAGACTTTACAATATCAGCTATTGCCTGCACATTAGGCATCTCAGAGGACTTCTCCGGTTTCACTTCTTCCTCTTTCTTAAAAGGGTTTTCTCCTTTAAGAATGGAAGCCGCAGCCTTAAGCTGTAGCTGTTTCTTCTCCATACTTTGATTATCAACGAGATATATAATACCTATAATATCTCCAAGACTAGTTGAAGAAGCCTCCATAAGGGCTACACCGGTAGAATCATTTTTGATTCCGTTACTTTCCAGAGTTTTTGTGAGGGAATTGGATTTTACTCCAAGAAGTTCTGAAGCTCTTTCAATACGATCAGTTAAATCAGAAGCCATAATGCTTCTCCTTTCGGTTGACAGCTTTTCTACAGCCATCTGTGTTGAGCATCTCGATTACGGCGGCTCACCCTGCATGCGCTTAAACCTGCATGCTCGGTTTACAATTAACTAACTATCTATTAATATAAAATTAAAATTAATTTCTGTCAAGATATATTTATACAATCATAGAGAAGACTGCATACAATCCCCGGTCAAAATGTGGCAATTTTACTTCGTGGAGTTTATAAAGATTCTCTTTTATATATTTCAGGAGCATATAAAACTTTCTCAAGTCTTTATGATCCTCCATTTCCAATCTAAGCTTTATAAGGCATTTCTCAAAACGATGCCTAACCTTTACCTGAGTCATTCTTTTCTTTTCATCAACAAGTTCATACTTCTCATTGATCAATTGAGCTGTCCGACTCTGACAGGTGGTTTTTATCATAAACTTTATTATTTCAAGTTCCATATTATCAAAGTAAACAATCAAACGAGCATCAATTTCATCATCTGTAATCTTAGGTAGGTCCCGTAGAAATCTGAGGCGCTTCTTAGCACGGGATAACCGACTTGATACGGCTCCTTGAGTAACACCAAATATTTTAGCAATGTCTTTTTGATTCTTATGCTCATTGTAATACAATTCAATAAGATCTATCTCACGTTCAGGCAACCGAAACAAAAAGGGTTTTATCTCATCATATGTGATAGAGCTTTCTCTAACATCATCATATTTTATAGCATGCTCATTAGAAAAACGAGCATCCATTTCAGTGTAATCCATCCTTTTTAGAAACGAAGAATTTTTCATGCCCATATTTATTCCCTTAGTCAAATAAAGAATAACTTTCCACTGCCGGTGCCTTTTTAAAATTCATCGTGACATCTCTGAAAAGACCAACAAAGGTATTAGAGTTGAGTGATTTTATCTGATATTTATCTAAAAAAGTTTGTACAAGATCCGGATCACCCTTACCATCTATGACCTTCAAATCCAGATCCTCACGTAATTTCACTAGTTTCAGATTAAGAATAACCTGGGATTCACACAAACCAAAAGCTTTTCTTTCATAATCCGTGAGCTCTTCCCCTTCAAGATTAGCATAGACATTCTGAGGAGTCTCATATTTATTAATCAAACGAGCAATAACCGTTGATCTCACACTAGGCACTCCAGGAATATTATCAATACCATCACCCCGGAAACATTGAAAGTCAGCAAACTTATTAGGTGCCACACCAAACTTCTCAATCACAGCTTCTTCATCAAACACCTTCTCAGGATGTTTTCCCCATTTAGGTTTTACAACTATGACATGACCATCCTTTACCAACTGCAGCATATCTTTATCATTACTGTAGATATAAATTTGATTATCTTCAGTCTTGTATCTTTTTACCAGGGAAGCGATAACATCATCCGCTTCCTCACCCTCATGCTCGGACTGAGAAATATTTAAACGATAAAAGACTTTCTTGAGATCTTTTATTTGTGAAAAAAATATGATCTCTGATCGATCAGCTTTATATTTAGCATATAAAGCTTTTTTACGTACAGCCTCTCTATCCCATGCGACTGTTATATGACAATCAGGAAATCTCTTTTTAATAGCTCTCATACCAACCATAGTACCGTAGAAACATCCTGAAAGGAATCCTGTTGTTGTTTTTAATTCCATAAAGGCATAATGTGATCTAAAAGCAAGATTATAGCCGTCTACAATTACATGATTCATTCTTCTGTCACCTCTTCAAGAAGTGTTGCCGGGATAGGAGCTATTATCTCCCTAGAAATCCGCTTTATTCTTATTATTACCCTTTTACCACCATCTTCAGAATTGATAACCACACCGCGTAGATTTTTAAAAATGCCTCCCAGGACTCTAATCTGTGTACCATCATTAAATTTTCTACACATTGACCTTTTTAATTTTCTCTTAAGATCATTTATTTCTTTAATAGTTACCGTCTGATATTTACCTCCATAATAAAGAAACCCCGAAAAAATTCTTTGATTCCTCAAATGCGCCATGCTATTTCTTGTCTCAGGACAGTCCCTGACAAATGCATAGCCTTCCATAAGAACACTAGTGCTTATATAAGAACCCATTCTTTCGTGATGTATAGGAATGAAGTATTCCACATCACCAAAGATATTAAGAATAGCACTTTCTATTTCCCGATATGTTACATTCTCAATATTTTCATTAAGTTCCAGGATTAACCATTGATTTAACATTCCGTTCCAGGCCTCCTACAAGTCGCCGAGAGAATTCCTCAGGTGAATAAACATCATCGTCTATAACATTATCCCCTGGCCTATCTTCTTTGACTAGTGGCCAATTTTCGGTAACGGTTTGTGATTCTTCATCTGACTCAACATTTTTGATCTTCCTTCGTTCCCGAAGATAAACACATCGGTCACTGATACTCATTCTTTGAATTTCTGAATACGTTAAGGAAGGTTTTTCAGGTGATTTTTGTGAGGAGCCATTTTCTGCTTCAACTACCTGGGGTACATCCTGTCCTCGTACTTCTTGACGAGGCACAAAATTATTTGCACCAAATTTATAGTGCAGTATAATTAAATCACTTTGAAGCCCAGTCTTGTCCACAAACTTATCACGAGTTATCAGATACTTCAAAAATTCTGACAAAGCGTGTCCGTGAACTTCCTGAACTTTCATAAGCATCATTTTTCGTCTTTCTGTAAATTTATCGTATCCATGCAATAATTTTACTGCATCATTAACTATTGATAAGAGGATACTATAGAACTTCGTTTCTGATAAATACGGTGAGATAGCATCATATATTTCAATAATTTTAGGCAGATTTTTACCCATATTAACCAGTATAGTACTTATCTCTTCGTCATAATCATGGGAAATCTCTTTCAAATTATCTACTGTAATATCTCCCATATAGGCTACTTCTTCCAGTATACCTATAGCATTACGTACATGACCATTTGATTTCTCAGCGATCATCTGTAAAGCTTCCTCTTCATATTTAAAGCCCTCTTGTCCACAGATATATTTTAAACGTTCTTCCAGAAGAGAAAATTCAACCCTAGAAATCTGGAATTCCATACATCGATCTCGAAGGGTATTATTCATTTTGTCAGGTTCAGTTGTACAAAAAATATAGATGAGGTGATCTGGACACTCTTCAGTCTGTTTTAATAAAGCGTCTTGGCCAGCTTTACTTATATCATGGGACTCATCAAGAAGTATGATCTTCTTTTTTGAAAGAGATAAAAAAGCTGCATCATCTCTCAACTTCATCATATCTTCTTTACCACCATATGAGGCGGCATCTAATTCACGGTAACTAAAATGTTGCTCTTTTTCAAATAAAATGCAGGATTCACATGTCCCGCAAGGATCACCTTCAACAGGTGCATCACAAAGAATTGCTTTAGAAAATATTCTCCCAGAAGTAGTTTTTCCTACTCCTCGCGGTCCAGAAAAAAGATAAGCTGAATGAAACCTATTTAAAAGTATACTAGATTTTAATACTTTAATAGGTCCCTGTTGGCCTATCACATCCCCAAAAATTTTTGGTCGATGTTTTTTTGCGAGTTTAATATCGATCCCCTTTTAGCATAAGTTTTTGATTTTATTAGCCTTCTTCTAAAAAGCCTTTTTCTATGTACCTCGAACCAAAGGACTTATGTTTTTAATTATCTTCTAATACAGTACTTGCGGACTTCGTAATTTCTTATATATATAATATAATTAAATTTCTTGATTTTCAATACTTTTTTAATTTTCTTTTAATATTCTCTTAATATGAATTCCTTCCACTCTCCCCCAATCGGCCACTGCTTCCTTTTTATTAACTTGTTTCTTAAATATCTATTCATTTTTCTTAAATATTTAAACTTCGCGTAGGCTTCTTTAAAGGGCACATTCCTTTCTTCAAAAATAACCTTTACAGGTAATTTATCTTTATTTATCTGACCATATTTCAAGACATTAATATTAAGAAGAGTCCTTCTTACACTTCTGGTCATACCGGTATGGTACATACCATTTACATCCTCCAGTATATAAAGGATCCAACCGAATTTTAAAGGTTTTTTCTCTTCTTTTTTATTCAACTTTATTTATATGAAATTGTAAATTTTATTTCGTAGTCATATGTCGGTCGGGAGTCACTCTTTCCCTTCATAACATAAATCACTGGATAAGTTACATCATCCTTATAGGGTTCTGTAATAACTTTGTTAAGTAAGGGGCTATCCCGGAAAATCAATTTCACCAGACTAATAAGATTGGTTAATAAAAAATCTCCTATTTCTCTCCACATATTTTTTAAAGATGAAGGATTATTCTTCAACCAATCATCAGCAAATTCTACACCCTGAGCAGCAAGATATTCCATCACTTTAACCGCTTTACTATTATCTTTTACGGCTCTCTGCTCCAAAGCTGTAATAAGGATAGGTGATCTCTCATCAACCATTTCATCAAAAATAATTTCACATGGTTTAGTAACACCTCTACCAATACGGCGGATTGTCGAACTCACTTGACTCACATTATTTGTTGCGACAACGAAATACAACTCATCATATCTCGGATCCTGTGGATCTTTACAGATAATTTCCTGAACTGTAACTCTCAGGCGCTTCATAACTCCTCCTTTTTGTAACCTAAATTAGAAAGAAATTCATCTATTTCACTTAATTTATTTTCCGGAAATTCAAATAGGCCTTCCATCAATTCCGCCAATCCAAACTCCTCAAACGCTTCCCAATGTTCAGCGGGAACAGAATAATTATAATTAGGTATCACATCTGTCAGAGACAACTGTACTGCAAAAATGGGTCCTAATGGGGCATCTTCTTGTATATCCAGTTTATATTTCATTTTAATTTCTTTTTATGATGTCTAAGATTTTTAAGGCATTCTTCTGAGCCATGCCAACAGGAAAAATCACAATGGAAATACATCAGTTTACAAGCCTTACAATTCTCTGGAAGATCAATTCTTTTATTATCCTTCCAATACTGAGGCATCAATTTAGGCTCAGATTCCATATTGACCTATTCCTCTCAAAACAAGTTCCTTAAATCGATTTTCTCCTAATACTTCAAGAGCTTTCGCCGGATCTTTATAACCGAGAGACATTTTTTCTACTCCCCCATATTCCATGGCTTCCTTGGCACCACGATCACCAGATTTATCAGAATCAAATATAACAATTATTTTATCACAATAACGTTTTATCAAATTATATTGATTCTCTGACATGCCTGACGTTAATGTACAAACTGTATTAAGAAAAACCTTCCGCACAGCATGCATGTCAAAAGGCCCCTCAACAAAATAAACTATTCCTTCTCTATAAATATGAGGGAGAGCCTGAGGTAGCCCATAAAAAAACCCGGTAAATTTAGCTTCCTCCGTTACAAATATCTTGAATTCCTTCGTATCAATGGACCTACCAATGAGCCCTACAACTTTATTTAATTTATCTTTTATAGGAAATATGATCTTGTTTTCTAGCTTCTTTCCTCTCCAGCAATCATCCATGAAGCGCTTATAATCAGTACTAGTCTCCTTCGGTACACTGATAAGTTTGCTGTAACCTATATTGTAATCCCGGATATCTTCATCAGTAACAAATCGGGAATTGAGATATGCTATTACCTCTGGATACCTTTGTATCGATTGATTCAGTCTTTGAGTCAATGTATCGAGGAACATAATTAAGACACAGCTTCATCATACTCTTTTTGAGCTCTTTCTAATTCTTCCTTAGCTAAAACAGCCCTTCTCTGAGCTTGTAGAACATCTCTCTTCTTTTTCCTCTTTCCCTCAGCCTCCATTTTCTTCTTAATACGGTCTCCCTCATTTAAAACACAGCTCTCAGTTACTTTGAAAGCAACAAGATCCGGGACACCGAAAGAAGGATAATTCTTAGCGAAAAAAGTTACCTGAGCTCTAGCTGGGCCTATTTTATTATATATCCGAGCTTGTAAAACATCCTCAACCCATGTCTCTCCATAGCCGCTATAGCCTTTCCGATGAAACCACTGACCTTCCTGATTTCTAACAGCAAAGAATTCTAATTCATTTTTCATTCTTCAGTTCCACTTCAAAAGTTTCACATTTATTCTTTATCATTTTAAAAATCCAATCAGGGACTTTTTCGATAAATGGTAACTTTGTCTTAGGATGGTATTGAAACATGGAGACACCTCGATCAACAACTCCCTCTTCACCCTTCCTGCCTTCAAGATCATGATAGTAAATTGAGAGAATGAATTTACTATCTTCTATAGGAAGGTCCTTCCACTTGCCGCTCATTTCCCGGGCTTTTTTAATCTTCCTGCCTTTTTCACTCTTCCAGTCAATTATTTCCTCTACCTTAGCAAGCCTATTAACAAGAGGAATATTCATTTTTGGGAATTTATCACGTATATAATTCTCGTAGGCAGTCGTCAAAAAAACTAAATCACCTGATTTTATATTTTTGTCCATATTATATAGTACACCAGGAAGTAAAAAAAATAAAGGAGATTTTAAATCTGTTTCAAGAAATTATTAAAATCCTTTTCTGTTTCAAGAAGTATTTTTAAATTGAGAATAGAATCTTTAGTGATCTCACCCTTCTCTTTTAATATAATCGGAAATAAGGCATCTCCGCAAATTTCTAATTTTTGTTGTTTCTTTAAAGAAGCCACCATATAATCAGAAATGATACTCACTTTATCTTTACCATAATAAGCGATGTTGTTTTTACATCTAGGGCATATATAAATAACAAATCTACTGAATTTCCTGATTTCAATACAGGCTTGTAGAGAACAGCTAGGGCATCTTACTTTTTTCTTAATTATTTTTTTATTAGTCTTTTTATCCATCAGTGATTCTTACCCCAAGAGAGTGTCTCATTAGTGTAATAGCATAACTATGCATATAAGTGTCCCGAGATGTTGTACACGGTTCCACTACGGAAACTTCATAATTCCTATTACGTAATTCCTCTGCTGTAAAAAGAATCGATGTATGTGTCTCTACTCCAACAAGCCCTACATGTTTTACTCTTCTTCTAACAAGTTCATCCATAATCTGAGTCTCATACAATGCTGAATATCTTGTCTTATTTTCGGTGATGTCGGCGTACTTTTGTAAAACGCTATGTATTTTAAAATCTTCACTATTCGTTATAGAATGAGTTCTATCAGCTGTAAAAAAATCATCTTCCATAGCATGTGCTTCACGGAGGAATATTTTGGTCTTAGAAAAAGACTTCAAAAAATCGTCCAGGCGAACTTTCAATATCTCGGCCTTCTCTCCCATATAAACTGTTCCCTTATGAGAAAAAAAACTATTCTGAGGATTCATGACCAATAATATGTCCATTATTATCTTTATCTTTATATTAATAAATAATTATGTCTTTATCTTCCTGCCCATATAATATAATACTGATATTGAGTATAAAATTAAAGAAAAAAATTAATCTATCTTTTCAATAGTATAAACGGACTCAGAGGCAGGAATAGCTCTTTTAAAGGCCTGAGGGGTTGTGGGATGAAAACTTGTCATATTTTCTTCCCAATTTAACCATATTTTTTCATACCAATCAATACCTACCGAATCGGCATGTGAGAAACTACTAACCTTCCGAAACATCTCTCGATCACTTCTTACATAAGACATGTGATGACAAAGGACTCGTTCAGGAGGGATACTCGTCCACACATGACTCCTCTTAACCAATATCATTCTATCTTCATTAAAACTCACAAGACCATTTGTCATTGCTAGTGTGGGAAATGAACCGAAAAGCCCTTCCACTATAGTATCCCTGTTCTTCCAATAAATCTGGTGATAAATCAGGTAGGCAGCGTATTTAGGGTCACCCAGTATTCCAAAAGCATCTTTTAATTGTGTGGGATTAAAAAATTCATCATCATCCACTATCAGGCACCAATCAATACCTCGATCTCTCAAAAACTTAAGACCTACATTACGCTGTTCTGCTTCAGATTCCCACCTACTTGATAATATCTCTATTTTCTTTTCCGGATCAGATATGGTGGCTGCTATGCGGAAGGTGTTAACAAGGACACCTGAAAGAGGTTCCCCTCGCCACGGTTTAAAATTCAAAAGAAATATTATCTTATCGACGACCGGATAGATTCTTTTCACGGACTCAAATAAAAAAGCCGAGGGCTCATATATACAATAAACTGCTCCTACTGTTGCCATTTTCTATCTATTTCCATCCTCTTATTTTCGAATTCAATTAAAGATATTTTTCTCTTATCAAGCTTCTGCTGTAATTTTGTCAACTCTTTAACCTTACGACTATGTTTATAGACAGGAGGATAGGGTGCCTTTCCCATTACTTCTTCTTTCGACCCTCAGATTTACAACTATCACTGCAGTAGACAGCCCATTTTCCTTTATGTGCAAAAATCTTATCACAAACCTTACACATTTTTAAACTATCAAGACCAAAAGTTCGTATATAAAGAGACAGATTGTAACAAATATACCCTTCAATCCAAGTAGATGTCTCATCCTTTATACGAGCTGCCCGGGATACATTCTGCCCAAACATCCCTTCACTCATCACAATATCTTCCTCCAGAGCCGGCTCCATATAATGATCTACAAAAGCCTTAAATTCTGGACCAAGCCCTTCCCTAATAAGATCTCTTACAGCTGCCACAAGCTCTTCACGAAAATTATCAAGATCAGGAGGATTAAGCAAAGCCTTCTCTACGGCCTCTGAAGTTTTTTTATCAGAAGTCTTGGAAAAGGACTGAAGCATCTCAAAGACTGTCACATTACGATTAACAAATCTAAGAAATAAAGGGTCTTTAAACATCTACCCTCTCTTTAGGGTCTTTCTTGAGTACTATAGAGATACTGATTCTTTCATTTAATGAGTATTCGTGGGGGTCAACAACAGGGATACTCAACATACCTCTATCAGTCTCAATCATAATTATACGACTTTCTAAAGGATGATCAGAAAAGGGATTAGAGATAGCTTTTACAAGACCGTTTGTTTTTATTTTCTCGGTCATAATCACAACTTTGTTAAATACCTATTTAAAAGAATTCGTTTTTTTCTGTTCTCCATCCTGACAATTAATTTCTTTTTTCGGATATTAACTTCTATACCCATATCAGGATAGCTATAAGAAGGGAGACTCAGCAAAACCGGGACAGCTACCCTGTTACTTTCAAGATGGGGATTTATTTTTGATACAAATTCATCTACGGTGATGTTAAATTTAATTCCCAGAGTATCACCGCACACTCTGTAAGCTTCTCTCAATATTGATCTTATTCTATTTCTATCTATATCTAATTCTATCTTATAAATTTCATTCACGCATACACTTCCTGACCATAGACATCAAGGCTTCCTTATTAGAGAGCCCCCGGACAGTTTTCTTTACCTGGCAGTCTCTCATGAAAATAACTGTTGGGACAGAGCTGATACCAAAAGATTGAGAAATCTCCGGATTATTAGCGACATCTACCTTCGCAACCTTTATTCCCTTAAACTCATTTGATATCTCTTCCAGGATAGGATTCAAAGCTCTACAAGGAGCACAAGTTCGTGTATAAAAATCCACAAGAACATTTCCCCGATTGATATCATTGACACTCACTACTTCTTTAACCATGGAAATCTCCTCACTTATTTATGATAAATTATCCACAAGTTACGTGGAAGCAATCCAGACACTCGTAACATGTGGGGCTTTTCATATTTGTATTTATTGAACCACAATTATCGCATGGTTTTTTAACTATATTAGTCTCATCAATTAATTTAAGATGCCTTAACTCCTCCTCTATTACCCTCCCTATTGCATGAGGTGGTGAAGGAATCATCTCAGATGAACCTTCATCTCCAACAGAAGTAAAAATAGGTTTATCTGAAGGAATGTTCTTCAAATTACGAATAATTGAATCAGGCTCTACACCCGCCCGGAGAGCTAAACTAATTATTTTTCCCAACCCTTCTGCCCAAGAATCCTCAACACCACTAGTACGATAAGCATTCAATTCTCGACTCTCCCCAACAGTGGCAAAAACCTCTATGAGATCATTACTTTCATTTCTATTTGCTGTAATATAGAGATTATGGTTCTGCATATGAACCCGATATGTAGCACCCACCACTCGATTATTACGCTTCTTGGGAGACATCCGACTATCTATCTGTAAGTCATCGTGTATATTCTGCAGATCATCTATAGCTTTCTTGGCTTCCTCTACTATTTTCTTACTAATGAAAACACCTTCTTTAGATTGATCACGGAAAACAGTGACACCTTTTACCCCATTATCCATAGCCATCATAAAAGTCTTTTTAACATCATCAACAGTAGCACTACTGGGCAAATTAATTGTTTTACTTACAGAACTGTCTACGTATTTACTAAAGAGAATCAACATAGCTATGTGATCTTCAGGTAATATTTCCTGAGCAGTCTTAAAATAAGATGGAACTGGAGTCCCCTCTGGAGCCTCTTCTTTCCATCTCAGATATCCAGGACATCCATCTTCATAAGATCCCAGACGAGTATTCCTCTGAAAAGATAAAGAAAACCAGGGCTCACACCCCGTCGAAACATTAAATAAGGCACCAATTGTATTATGAGTTACAAAACCATTAGCTATATAAGAGTGATTTCTGTCTCTCACTGTTATATCAAAAGTTTCTTTTCTTTTCTTAGAAGTTTCTATATCTTTAACAACATCTACCATTAGATTATTAGAAACAAACCAATTCCAGTCCTTTTCTGGGACAATTTCCTTATAAGTATCTATTCCTATGTACACATCATCCTTATCAAATTTTGATGCAAAGGGAAATTTATGTCTATGCAGTTCATAGCTAAAAACAGGAACAAGTTCTTTAGTTCTAATAGCGTATTCAAAAGGAGGATTTATTCTAAAAAGATTTAATAATTCTTTTGTATATCTACTATCGACTTCAATAGCATAACTATTTTTAATAATTTTTATTTTTCTTCCTTCTATAAAAATGTCTTTCTTTGGAGGGTACCCTTTATAAATAGAACAAGAGAAACCTATACCTAACAAAACGATCTGAAGTTGCTCCGCCAGTTTTTTTGAAATTGTCTTAAAAGAAATAATTTTCTTTTTTTTATTAAAGCTCCCATCTCCCATCCAATACCCTTTTATAAATTCAATTAAACATTCTTTAGATGATTGTAGTATTATATCTGGTATAAAAGCATTTTCCGCACCCTCTTTCAAGCATTTATATTTTTCAAACCATCGGTATAACTTAGCATTAGTTATATTAAATTTTAAACTATTATTTTCTGATTTTATTTTTATTCTATCAGAAGTTATTTTAAAAGTAGATTCCCACATTTTTTTAATGCTATCCTTTATCTCTTTTTGCAATTCTTCATCTTTTGAATTAAATGAAAAATATAATCTGTGTCCTTGACTCTTCTTGTTAGGATTCCAGCTACTAGACCACCACCCATCAGCCATATAAAAACCTAATAATTTAGCTAATTCAGGTCTAATCCAGGTCTCTTTTTTAATAATCAGACCCCCTTTTTTTAAAACAGCTTTATCTCCTACTTCAATATCTTCTAGTTTTTTCCACGCATATCCCAGACCTTTTGTTAAAATCCTTATTTTGTGATTAAATGTCCCTTCTAAAGAATAACCTTTTTTAGTGACTATTTTCTTTGTCAGCGCTTTACCGTTATTAAATAAATGTGAGATTTGACTCTTACTCATATCATCTGCGATAAAAAAACTCCTGTCTTTCTGTTTTTTAAACTCCTTTTCTCCTACAGAGAATATTTCGCCTATTTTTAAAAAACCTTTACTTGTTGAAATTAAAGATCCTTTAACCAGACAACCTGTGGGCGCTATCGAAGTCAGAGTTGAGTTTCTAATGCCGAACTCTTTAATTTCTTTCTGTATCTTATCAGGCAGAGTTTTTATAAAACCACTCTCAAGAAACTTGTCTGCATCATATAGAGGAAAACAACCTTTTTCTTTTGATAGTTTTATTGAAGCTTTATAAGTCTCATCGCGTAACACTTCTAAGACTTTCTCAACCGCATCTCTTCCTTCTTGAGTATCATAACCCAAGCCCATCTTTATAAGCATATCATGAACAGCCATAACACCTATACCCACACGGCGCTCTTTAAAGGCTTTCTCTTCAATATCTTTTAAAGGAAAGAAACAGTTATCAATAACATTATCCGCAAAACGAACACCTGTATGAATTGTCTGTTTAAAAAGATCAAAATCAAAGACACCATTAATAACGAAAGATGAAAGAATCAAACTTGACAAATTACACGAACCTTGCCCGGAAAGTATCTGCTCGCCACAAGGATTTGTGCCTATTAGAGGACTCACATACTCTATATTGTGCATCTTCCTAGCAGCAGACATATTTATTAGTCCAGGGCACCCATCTGACCAGGCATTATAACATATCATGTCCCATATCTCTTTTGCCTTAATTTTCCTCCGTGACACTATTTCAAATTTATCATTAGGAGTTGGAAAAGGTATATATTTCTTTACTTTCCATAAAGCAGTCTCCTCATTATCAGCACTCACTTCATATTTGACCTCTTTAAAGGTCCCATCATTTAAAGCTTTTTTAAAAACAATAGTATAAAGCTCCCATTCACCCTCCCATAATAATGGCCATGTCTTATCTTCTTTCACAGCTTCCATAAATTCATCTGAGACACCAACACTTACATTATACATCTGCCATTTATATAAATTTTCGAATTTAAAAGCCTGCCATTTCTCTTGATCTTTTATATCAACAAATTCAGATAACCTCTCCCAGTTATGTTCATTCTTATAACTAATAAATTCCCATATATCTGGGTGCCATACCTCTAAAAGACCTAATGAAGCGGCCCTACGTGAACCGCCTTGTTCAATTACTTCTGAGATGGTACTCATCATATGAATAAAACCTATAACACCACAACTATGACCATTAACACCTTTTATATATGAGCCCCCAGGTCTGAGAGTACTATAATTAAAACCACAACCACCACCATATTTAAATATAATGGCCATATTTTTTGCGGTGTTCATTATCGATTCAAGGCTATCATCCTCAAAAGGTAATACAAAACAATTTAGTAGTTGTGAATAATGGGTGCCTGAATGTGCAAGAATGCGGCCGGCAGGACAAAACTGACGCTTAGCCATTATCTCGTAAAATCTCTTTTCCCATTTCTTGGGATCGGCTTCTTTTGAAGCTATGGCTTTAGCTACTCTCTGAAAGGTCTCTGATATATCTTTTTCAACAGTCTTTCCATCCTTATCTTTTAAAGCATATCTATCTTCCCATACAATCTTTCCTAGCGGCGACAATTCAAAATCAACACTCATCTTATCTAATTCCTTATTCTATATACGTATTATATCATCTGTCGCCGTAGATAAATCTGAAAGATCCTTCCACTGACGATCCAGTACATTTTGAAGTATTAAAAGATAATTAGGTAGAGATAATATTTTATTCTTTATCTCTTCCGTCCTATTTTCAATTAGACTATTATGTTCTATTCTAATTGCAGTTGTAAAGTCCTTATCTGTAATTCCAGATATCTCACTGAGATCATAGTCACTGAGATCAAAAAGCTTAAAGCCATACATTGGTATCCGGAAGGCCTCAAAAACAAGGGGCTTTTCCATCTTAAGCATCTCCATCACCTCTTTATCAGACAATGTTTTTATTTTATGTTCTAGTGCTATTGCAGGGAAAGGCGCTACAAAATGACCTTTCTCATCACGAGGAAACCGAAAAATACCTATTTGACGTTCATCTGACGTGTAAGCTATCATACCCTTACTGAATTCTATTTTTGAAGGTATTATGAAACGGTATTTAAAATCGTATATACTAAATCTATAACTTAAATCAGTATCTTTATAATTTAAAGGTATAGTCTTTTTCTCAATAAATATCTTTGAGAAATACCATCCCCGAAACCTTTCACCATAATCGTGCTCAATATGATAAGCACCTTCAATATCTTTTAATTCTTCTACCATATTCTATATTACTTAATTTTTAAAGATTATTAAAGCAAATTATTTAAAATCCAATATGAAATTTTCCATCAGGACTCTTTGATCTCCTCTAAATAACCGCGATTTCACACTCAATTGACATACCTCATCTATTTTCTGAGCTATTCGATTCTTCCCAAAGGCTGTAGCTTTAGGCATATATTTTGTCCTTACAATAAAAGGAGGCAGTCCTATTATATCAGAAATGTCATCTAAACTAAAATTGCCATCTTCCTTTAAAAGAAGCATCCGATACATCCTCTCAAGATATGCTCCAATAAAAGCTATTATATCTATAAAGGTTGTATGATTCCTGGTATGGGATTCAAAACATTCCAATGCCCTCTTCACATCTTTTCTCATAAGATATTCGAATAACTGAAAAGATGTGCTAACCGATGTTTGAGAAACATAAAGGGCCACATCATTCTCTGTTATAATCTTACTACCTGCTCTTACAAGGAAAAGCTTCTTTAATTCCGATGCAATAACAGACATATTTGGACCTACCTTGGCATATATCAGATCAGCAACCTTTCCCGGGGCTGTATAACCGGCTGCTGCTATTTTTGTACCTATCCACAGAGAATAATCATCACCGTAATCCCGAAGCTGACTGCACTCTACAACCTTCATAAGACTGATGGCTTTTGTTAATGCTGTAGAAGGCTTCTTCACTTTCTCGGACAAAGATGCTACTACACATTCATTATAAATTTTTATAAGAGGAACAAACTGTTCTGCATCCATCTCATCAAAACGTATCAAAATAATTGCAGGATTCTCAAAAAAATTTCCGGACCCCATTACGTTGAAGGCCTCACTCTGATCTTCCGGGAAGAATATCTTATACAGGGGAAAACGAATCTTCGTCCTCATTATAAAATGTTTCTTTAAATAAGACTCCTGACCTTTGAGAATGAATTTCTTCTCAATTTTCTTTTCTAATGCTGTGACCGCCTGTTGATATTTCATTCACTCTCCAGGAGGAAATAAGGATGTGTTCTAATAAGGATACTCTTCAGATTAAGATTTAAATTAACATTAAGATAAGCATATCTTTTACATTGACTGAACACACTCATGATTTGTATCAAAGCCTTACTATTCAATTTTTCCACAAACTTTATAAGACTCTCTTCTTTATCATCATTCGTAATTTTCGTGATACCATTCTTCAACAAAACCATATCCGTTAATATTAATACAATCATATCTATAAAATAAGGAAGATCAGATTTTTCAATCTTATCAATATAATCCAGAGAATTAATAAGTTTAGTGGCCTTTATATTTTTAACAAATTCATAAGCCATCTTCCGATATTTCAAATATTGCCCCGCTTTCGAGAAAATCTCCAATGAAGTTCCTGATGCGAGTTTCGCCAGAAGTTTTGACTCTGCCGACTTGAATCCCAGATGCTTATTGCATATCATTGTAAGGTCTTCCCGGGATAAATTACCGAATTCATAACGTATGCACCGCGATAAAACTGTAGGTATGATGAATTGAGGCTTGGCCGATACCAGGATGAAACAAAACTTCTCCGGAGGCTCTTCAAGAATTTTCAACAACCGGTTTGCTGCATCGGTAGTGATCTCATGAACATTATCTATCACTACCACCTTACTATCTGAAATGAAAGGTGAAAGATAAGTGAAATCTATTACCTTATCCACATCAGCCACTTTTATCTTACCCAACTGACCTATACACAAAAAGTCTGGGTGACCTTTATCAAATCTTTTACAGGAATCACAAATACAATCATCACCAGTTTTATTTTCACATAAAATGACTCGGGCAGTTTCAAAGGCCGTGGTACGTTTTCCCACACTCGCTGGCCCATGAAAGAGGAACGTCCCGTAGGGATCTTTCTCTAATCGTGATGAGAGTTTTTCTTTTAATGAGTCATGGCCTATTATTGATGAAAGCATTATTTATTTCTATCTACAGAAGGTCTTGTATAAACGTGGTTCGGACGAGGTATTCTCTTCCATGGTCCTTTTTCGTAGAAAAATTTCTTTGTAGTTTCACTCAGCTCTTTATTCAATTCTTTTTGAACATCCATTAAGAAATTAAATCGTAGTAGAGCTAATTCCAACTTTTTTCCTGTTAATTTTTTAAAAAGCATCCACATCCGGTCATCATACTCCCAATAAGCATTATAGATACCTTTATCTTCTATAGCTCTTTTAAAAGAGTCGTAACCGAATGCTTCCCAGAATGTATAATCAAATTCTATATAAAACCAACCATCATACCTCTTCATTAGTTTTACATGATCTTCAGTCATACCATGTGAAGAATCGCATACCATCCTGGCTACTTTTAATGATAGGACACCACCATATGGATCCTTAAATAATTTATAGACTTGTTTTTTATAACCCTCAGTCATATTGGAGAAATATTTATAAAGGTCTCTTATAAAATCACCCCATACTGAAAACCAATTTTCCATAAATCCTATCTCATGAATAGATACACTCAAATCAATAGTTTCATCATCCCCAAAGAAAAAATAAATAGCATCTAAATTAAATCTCTTACGCTCTTTATATTTCTGATACAGTTTTAAAAAACCCTGCTTATCTTTTTCCACCCTGTATTTACAATCATCAGAATCTTTAAAACAACGTAGATCGTGCTCTTCTCTCTTTTGAGGTTTACAATCAAAGACAATTCTTATCTCAGGCTCCATCATTGATTTTTCCTTCAAAAATTTACTATAATTACTTAATGCGTCTTATTAAAACTATAATCTTTATTTTTACTGCTTTATAGGAACTTTTTCACTTATCCCTTCTTCAGGTACTCCAAGCCATGCAGCAAAAACAGCATCATCAGTTAAAATAGTGCTACAGAAATGGTCCATCTGTTGTCGTGCTTTGTTATAACATTCCTGATTACAACAAGCATCGAAGTCACTACCCCAAGGAACCCAATTAGGGCTATCAAAAGGATTCTTTTTACACTTTTCATTTACACATTTAGCCATTTTTTTCTAACTTTTCCACTTGAGAACACCAACCATGCATTCATGCTTAATATCTTTCTCTGCCAGTACCTTGATAAGTTTCTGCCAATCCTCTTTTTCAAACCAAACCTAGTTAATATCCTGAACCGAGTCCCTGCTAAGAGTTAATATCTCTGTTTGATCGCAATCTTCAAAATGCCAACCACCTTGCTTGGAGATAAAATTTGGAACAGCTAATATATAATCTGTATTGTGTGGCTCCACCTCTATAAATAGATCCCCATAACCTAATTCTTCCTCGAGAAATTCATGTAGATTAACCTGATGGGTTTCACTGTATTTTAATTCTATCACTTCACAACCACATTTCGAACAATATTTTTCACTTATATATGTCTTATGTTTAATGCAATCCACAGAAGGGCACGTCTTCATTGAATAACTATACTCTTGATCAGGAAGCCATATTCGCATATAAGGTCCGTAAAAATTATTTCTATCAATTCCCATATTTTTGTCTCCAGGATGCTATTTACCTATAGGAGTACATCTTTAACTCTTTTGAATTTTATCTATTGTGTATGTATACGCCTAAAGGTCATTATACATGTTCCTGGTAGTCATTGCCACCAAGCTATTCAGTGTTTTCTTTATTAGTATTGTGTTCTGCTTTATTATTGTTGTTATTTTCTAAGTAATTGATTGCTAGGCCCTATTTACAGTTCTTTGACCTTATTCCCTTTCCGACCGGTACGGGGACACTCGTCCCGGTAAAGTAGTGCGGCATTTCTCACTCGACCCTAGTTATTGCATCGGCAGCGGCCAATCCTAATTGGCAAATTCACAACATAGTACTCTGTAATACACCTGTCCTTAGCACCTTTACACCTGTGGCTTATAAACTACTGTAAACAGGCTGAGTTTACGACAACTCAGTAACAGGGATAAATCTATAAGATATTTTCTAAGAACTTTCAACAGCTACATATCCTCCATGCAGTGGTTCAGATCTATTGATCCACACCTCTCTTCCTACCGTTTAAGATTATTCAACTTTTCTATATAAGACTTCCAGTCATCAATAATGACTTTCATATTATCATCTTTATCTTTTAACACTATTGGTTCCATAGAATAAAGATTGAACCATATAACAGATTCAGCTGCATGTACCAATATTTTAGGTAGATAAGTTAAAGGATCTACATTTACAGCTTTTCTAGCATAGTAAGAAAATATCCCTTTAGAATACTCTTTCATAAAGGAATTAACATATAGACTAACAGACTCAGGAGTCATTAAATTATGCATTTCTCCTACAAAATACTCATTACCTATACACTTTCTTATATGCCTTATAAAGGATGCAAGAGATATTTTATCAGGACTTGATACTAATACATATTTTATGGTCATATTATATATTACTCCTAAAAAAAGAAATGATAAAGGAAAAAATAAAAAATATATTTATTTTAATTTTTTCTTAAATTAATTTAAAACACTAAGACTTTTTCTATCATTAAAAGTGTTCATGCTAATCATTCTTTATTAGTATTATGTTCTGCTTTATTATTATTATTATTTTCTAATCTTTCGATTAGAAAGAAAGATAAATAACTATACATATATATTAATTACTTTCTTAGTGTTTTTAGAATTCATCAATGATCTATACCTAACTAATGATCTATCAATACATTTTTAACTTTTTTATGAAAAGTTAAAAAGTTTCTTTAATAAATCCCTGATATTGACTATCATTATATAAGGGTAAAAAATAGGAAAAAATATATGAAAGATAAAAATATGGATGGAGATGAAGAATTTCAAGATTATCTGGACAACAATAATACTCCAACAGAACATCATCAATTAACTCTTATTGTTGATGCTATTGATAGGAAAGCTGAAACTCTTATTGATTTATATTCAAAGAGTCTTGAATATTATAAAGTAATGAGAGATGATGATCCTCTTAAAAATGAATTAAGAATATTCATTTCTGATCTTATTAAAAATGGTACTCATACCTTAAATCAATTTGATTATGCTATTATCAGTAATTCCCCTGATGATGATAGTGATGAAGAAGATAATGGAGAAGAAAATGGAATCTGATATTAAATTACTTATTCAAGCTAAAGAAGCTTATTACAATACTGGTCACCCCATTCTTTCAGATCAGGAGTATGATGCTCTTGAAGAGAGGGTAAAGAAGTCTTATCCAGATCATCCTTTATTTGAGACTGTAGGACATACTCCTTCTCCTGCATGGTTAAAAGGTACCCATAACATATTTATGGGAAGTCTTAATAAAGTACACAGTGAAGAAGAAATCCTTAAATGGTCAGAAAAGTTTTCTCCTGATACTATCTATTCTCTACAATTTAAATTAGATGGTTTAAGTACCTCTATGGATTATGATATAGAATTTATCAGTGGTCTTACCCGAGGAGATGGGTCTAATGGGGAGAATATTAGTGATAACATCCGTCTTATGAAGGGTTTTAAAGAACTTTTACCTGGTTTCACAGGTTCTATACGGGCAGAAATCCTTTTACCCAGAAAAGATTTTGAAAGAATAAATGAAAGTTTACCTGAAAAAGAAAAATATTCTAATCCTCGGAATGCTGCCTCAGGAATAAGCCGACGTCTTGATGGTAAATTTTGTAAATACCTTCAACTTATTGCTTATGATATTACTGAAGAGATTGATGAAGATGAAAAAATTAATAAACTTAGTAAATTAGGGCTCACCGCGGTCTCTAAAAAAATAGGTGATATAAACATTATAATAGATGTCTTTAAAAAACTTAAAGAGGCTAGAGCAAAATTACCTTATGATATTGATGGCGCCGTAGTGAAGGTAAATTCCTACACCATACAGCAGGAATGTGGAGTATCTAGTAACAGACCTAAAGCACAGATAGCCTGGAAGTTTGAAGCACAAGGTGAAGCTACCATATTTCTTGAAGAAGTGTGGGATGTAGGACGGACTGGAGTTATTACCCCATTAGCTCTTATGGAGCCCGTAGAGATCGATGGATCAATAATAAGTAAAGCTACCCTACACAATGTCGCTGAGATAAAAAAGTTGGGTATAGGCCGTGGAGACCTCGTCATGTTAGAAAAGAGGGGAGATATCATTCCGAAAATAACTTCTGTTATAGAACATAAAGGAAATCCAATTAAAATTCCTACAACATGTCCCAGCTGTAATTCTAATCTACTTAACGATGATGTCAGACTTATATGCCCCAATGTTGGATGCCCAAAAAGGAACTTTCATAGAATCATGAACTGGATCAAGGTAACCGGTATTGAAGAGTTTGGTGAGAGCCTGGGAATGAAACTGGAAGATAAAGTAAAAAGTATCAGTGACCTTTATAATCTAAAAGAGAAAGATATTATTGATCTTGAAGGGTGGGGTCCGAAAAGAGCTAAAGTTGTTATCAGTAACATAAAAAATACCCGGGAATTAAAACCAGAGATATTCCTAGAGGCATTAGGTATACCAACTATATCCGACAGAACCTCAAAAGAATTACTGAAGCACTTTGGTACCATAGAAAATATACTGGAAATAGATATACCATCAATTGCTGTGTTAAGCGGCTTCGGGGACACTTCAGCCGTGGCCATTGTCTCAGGTTTACTTCACTATCGACCAGAAATTGAGAATCTTCTAAAAATAATATCTCTATCGTCTGGTGACCAGGGAGGCCTCCTGTCCGGGAAATCATTCTGTTTCACTGGTTTGATGGAGCAACCTCGACCATATTATCAGAAACTTGTTGAGAAAAATGGAGGAGAGAACAAAAACTCCGTTACTAAAGAATTGACGTATCTTGTGATGAATGAAGATAAAGGTTCCTCAAAGTCTCAAAAAGCTAAAAAATTCGATACTAAAATTATTACTGAAAAAGAATTTCTTGAAATACTAGGAGAGGTTTTACCAGAACCTGAGAAGCCTAAAACACCTAAAATAGTGAATTATTCTCTCTTTGATTAAGGACACTAAATGAAAAAATTTTTAGCGATAGGATTACTTATTTTATGCATAATTATGTTAACTACTAGTATTATGTACGTAATTCTTCAAAGAGACTACACCGAAAAAATTAAAACTTTCCAGGAACAAAAAGACAAGGAACTCGGAATCAGTAAATGTTTCGTTATAAAGCAATATCGATTAGAATGCATGATAAGAACTCTGGAAGTTGCCTATAAATTATCAAAATGGGAATCTTATTATTTATGCCTCATATTTGATGACTTCTCTACAATGTATAAAGTTCCATGGGAAGTTTTTCCGGCTATTATAAGGGTAGAATCAAATTTCAATCCTTCAGCTAAATCCCCTGCGGACTGCTATGGCCTGATGCAGATTAAAAAATCTACTGGGATGGAGGTAGCTGAAAAATTAGGAATAAAATTTAATGATAAAACATTGTGGAATGATATTGTGAATGTTATTCTTGGTTCAACATATTTATGTACTCATATAGACAAAAAGGGTTTAAAGGGTGGAGTAAAAAGTTATCTGGGGGGTCCTGATTATAAGAGGAGTGTTAAAAACAATCATGATATTCGTAATTATGTGAAAGAGTATAAAACCTCTGTAATATTAGAATATGAAAAATTAGCTCTAATGTTCAGAGGTGTTGTAGACGAGCTGGGTTATGATTATAAGGATATTTATATTACTCCTCAAGAGACAGATCCCACTCCTTTAATATTCACTCTTTTCATTGACTCAATTAACATTGACTCAGTTAACATTCAAAAATGAGAACTTATGGCCAGTTTAATTACATTAAAGATTCCTGTTAATTTAAATGAAATTTTAAAAGAGTGGAGCAAACAAGCAGGATGTTTCTCAAAGGAAATTCCTATAGAAACTAGAGAGATAAAATACATGTCTGCTCTCATGGAATTATTTTCTTTATTTGCCCGACACCATGAAGAGCTTACTAATGGGAATTTTGTAAGAATATACAGATTTTTTAAAGATGCTGGATTTACTAAACGTCTTAGTAGTGAAGCAAATATTTCTAATCGTTATGCAAAGCTCGAACATCAAGAGCCTTTTGAAAAATAATAGATAAAATTTAGATTGGATTAGGTTTTGTTTGGAAACAATAAATGGAAGTATAGCTAAAGTTGTCTTCCACAGTGAAGAAACTGGCTTTAAAGTGTTAATAGTAAAATTACATTCAGGTCCACATCTCAGGATGGTTGGAGAATTCGGACCTGAGATTATTCCAGGTACCATAGCTGATTTCCATGGTGATTTTAAAGTCCATCCAAAATATGGTAATAACTTCAGAGTCGCCTCTTATACCATATCCTTCAATGCTGAGAAGTTAAAAAGCATTGAATTATTTATAGACCATATTGCCCCCAATATAGGTCCGGAAAGAGCAGCATTAATTGTAAATTATTTTGGGGAGAAGATTGTTGATATCTTGGATAAAACTTCTGAAAGATTGGAGGAGGTTCCAGGAATAGGAGAGGTCTCCGCTCAGAGTTTAAAAAAGGCCTGGGATGATAACAGGGATCAATGGGATAAAAAGCAGCAGGAATATTCATTACGAGTGTTTTTAAATGCTCTTGGTATAAAGGAACGGAGAGTAAAAAGAATCCTTAACTATTTTGGGGGAGGGGAGGTTGCTGAAGAAACTGTTAAAAAAGACCCATATAAGCTTACTGAAATTGATGGCTTCGGTTTCACCACAGCTGATTTTATCGCCAAAAAATTAGGTGTCCCTGAAAATGATCCCTTACGTTTAAGAGCCTATATACTTTATTGCCTAAAAACCTTATGTTTATCATATGGTCATCTATACCTCACACAGAATGAAATCACAGACCTGGTAAATAAATATGCGAAGGAGTCCGGTACGCAATTCCTCGATAAACAAATTATTATTCTTTCAGATCTCGCGGAATTAATTAAAAATCTTCAAGATAAAGGTCTCATAATAGTAGAAACTGATGCTGTTTATGCCTTAGAAAATTATATTAATGAATCCACTTCTGCCCGAATGATATCTTCAATACTCCAACGAAATTCTGATTTAATATTACTTACCCGGGAGTCCGTTGAAAAACATATAGCAACATTTGAAAAAACCCATGATATAGAAATGAGTCCTGAACAAAAAGAAGCCCTCCATTATTTTGCAGAAAAAAAAGTATTTGTTATTACTGGAGCTCCCGGTACTGGTAAATGCCTAGGAAAAGATACACCTATTCTAATGTATGACGGCACTATAAAAATGGTTCAGGATGTTTTGAAGGGGGACCTTATTATGGGAGATGATTCCACTCCCAGAGAAGTCCTCAGTACTTGTACAGGTCAAGAAGAATTATTCAAAATTTCATCAAATAAAGAAACGTCTTATGTCGTGAATGAGTCTCATATTTTATCTTTTAAGAATAAAAAAGAAACTGTTGATATACCTCTTAAAGATTATGTAGGATTTAGTTGCTGGAAACGAGAGAGTCTGAAAGGTTATAGAGTCCCTGTAGATTTTAAAGAGAGTACTGTAACCCTTCATCCCTATTTCCTCGGATATTGGATAGCTAAAGGTTCAACTGAAGGACCTGATGTTCTCTGTCCCGAACTTATGAAAAAAATATTTGATGATGATATTAATACTAAAACAGAAATTCCCCATTATTATAAGGAACTTATTAAACATCAAGTGATACCGCAAGTTTATAAAGTGAACTCAAGGAAAAAACGTCTTGAACTTCTGGCAGGTATTATAGATTCTATAGGTTTTCATATACCTAAAAATTATAAATTAATTATAAATAATGAAATATTTGCTAATGATATAACTTATGTTGCCAGATCCCTCGGTTTTCATGTGAAGCTCAAAACAAAAGACAATATTATTCAAATCACCATTCAAGGTGATATACATGAAATCCCATGCATTATTCCTAATAAAAGAGCTACCCCCTATAAACGAAAAACTGATATCTTAACAAGTAGCATAAATGTTGATCCCATAGGTCCGGGAGATTATTATGGTTTTGAATTAAATGGGAATGGTAGATTCTTACTGGGAGATTTTACTGTCACTCACAATACCACAATTCTTCGGGCTATAGTAGACCTGGCAATGCACCTCAGCTTGAATTTAACCTGCATGACTCCTACAGGTATCTCCGCAAAAAAGATGGCTCAGACGATTAAATATGAAGCCTACACGATTCACCGTCGATTAGGATTCAGAGGGGATTCCTGGTTACATGGAGAGGAAAATAAATTCTTTACCGATGTTGTAATAATAGACGAAGCTTCAATGGTCGATCAGGAAGTATTTTCCAGGTTATTGGCTGCATTGGAGCATCGTGTTCACATTATCTTTGTTGGGGACGATAATCAACTCCCGTCAGTAGGTGCGGGTAATGTCTTGCGTGAGTTAATAAATTGTAATCAAATACCGGTAGTGAAGCTAGAACGAATATTCCGGCAGGATGAGGCTTCTGATATAATAAAAGCTGCACATAAAATAAAAAATGGCAGTACGGATCTTAGTATGTTCAAAGGGGATCCCAAAGGTGATGTTTTTTTCATAAGAGAGAACAATCCTGCAAAAATAGAAGACTATGTTGTTCGTCTAGCACAGAAGCTCAAAAATAACAATAAAAGATTCCAAATAATAACAGCTAGAAACGAAGGTCCTTTAAGTGTTAAAGAATTAAATGAAAGTCTTCAGAATATTCTTAATTCTGGTCCTGAGAAAGAGATTATTCTAAAAAACTTTAAAATAAAAAGAGGAGACCGGGTAATTGTTATAAAAAATGATTATGAAGTAGGGGTATTCAATGGAGAAATAGGAAAGGTCATTGATCTTGAAAACAACTTCATCTCCATTCTTATTGATGATAGAATTGTAAATATATCGAGAGAAGAAGCTAATGATAAATTAAAATTGGCGTACAGTATAACCGTTCACCGCTCACAAGGCCAAGAATATCCTTATATTATTCTACCTTTTATTAATCAATTCGGAAAAAATCTTTTACAAAGAAATCTACTTTATACTGCTATAACGAGGGCAAAAAAGAAAGTTATAGTTATAGGGCATGGTTCTGCACTTGAAAAAGCCATAAATAATGCGAGTGTAGATAAACGAAACACAAAATTAGGGGAGCGCATAAAAGGATGCTTACAAAGAAAGAAAAATTTTTCTTTCTCCAAACAGCTAGAGGAGCAGGTGAACTCTCTGGGTCAAATATCAAGAGAGGAGCCGTTCTAGTAAAGGACGGGACACTCTTAAGTACGGGCTGTAATAAGGTAATCATTAAGGATTGTAGATGGGAAATGTCTGCTATTTTTGATGCCATTTTTTCTACAAGGGATGTTAATTTAAAAGGTACAATCATATTTTCTAGCTATTTTCCGGATATAAATGATATGAAACTCATTGTTGCAACAGGTATATCAATGGTGTATTTTTACGGAGAAATAAACAATTCTGAGACAGTAGAATTTTTAAACAGCATCGAGAGCAATCATTTTCCTTTAGAAATATTTCAATTAGAATAATTTTTTTTAATTTTTTTAAAATTTACTTTAATAATCTCTTAAAACTGAGTACTATATTATATGGAAACTGAATATCGAAACAAAATTTACGACCGTTTACTCTCTATAAAGCTTGATATAGAGATGCAGTCCTTTCCTAATCCTCAATATATTAATGAGAAAATAGGCCAGTGCCACGCCTTTATTAATGAGGTAGAAAGGTTCAGTATTGAGACTTGCAAAGACATCTCCATAAGGCAGCAGGCATTAAATAATGCTGAGGCTGATTATGAGATAAAACTGGAAGATCTCCTGATCAATAATAATGACATTAAGAGTCTACCAAATATTCGGGATAGGGAAGCAAAAGCTAATTCAATGCTTAAAATTGAGTTAAAAGAAATTCATGAGCATGAAAATGTTTTAACCGAACTTAATAATCTCTTAAAAGCTATCAATCTCAAGAATAGAAATCTAAGTAGGGCTAATACTGATATCAGAATGATGGTAAGGATTATGGAATCCCAGATTAAACTAGGGGTATCTCCTGAAACTGATTCAGTTGTTAAGAGTCTTATTGATGAAATGGATAGGGTTGAGAGCGACACCGATGCATTTGAAGATGTAGAAGCTGAGGCTTTTGAGGAAGATGTAGTAGATCCTACGACAGGTCTGGATATTAATGATCTGCTTAGTTCTAATAATGATTCTGAGCCTATAAAGGTTGAGGAATCAATAAAGGTTGAGGAATCAATAAAGGTTGAGGATCTCGGTGATGATTTTAACATTGATGAATTCTTTGATTCAAAATCTGAACCCGATCCAGATGTAGCTCCTCCTTCAAAAACAAAAAAGGAAAAAGAACCTACTATTGAGGAAGCTGAGAAATCCTTGGTAGATATGGGATTAATTGACCCTATACCTAATTTTGATGAAACCACCAAAGATCCTGTAATAACTGAAGATCTACCTATTCTTGAAGAAGAGGATTGGCCGTTTGAGAAAAATGATAAAGAAAATGAAAAAGATTCGACAGAAGGAGCCGAGCAGAAGATAGTCGATCTGGATTCAGTAATAGATTTTAAAGATCAAGAAGAAAAAGGAGGAGGTAAACAAAAAGAAGAAATAAAAACTCAAAAAGAAGAAAAGACGGATGATACTCAAAGAAAAGACCGTCAACAAAAAGAAGAAGAAAAAATAGAAATCGACATGGATGATTATTTAGACAGTATAACCACATAAATTTAAGGAGCACAAAAATGTCAGAAATTGAAACCTTTGCCTTTGAGAAAGATGAAATTAAAGGTGGCGTTTTAGACAAGTATAAGGGCGTCAAAAATGAAACGCACCGCTTAGCAATCGTATACACCGATCCTAAAGCTATGTTTGCTGGTTCGAAGATACATTTTAAAGAACGTTACTTCCTTTGCAAAAAAGGAATATGTTGTGACAAATGCGGCCCTTCAAAATGGCGTCTGGGAGCTGTAGTGATCAAATACGGAACAGATAAACAAGGTGGTATCAAAAAACCTTTCAGTTATGAATTACTGCCATGGCTTTTCAGTGAAGCTGCTTATGTAAAACTCAAAACAGTTAATAGTGAATTTCCTCTTGCAAGCCATGATATCAAGGTTTCCTGCGAGAATGAGGAATATCAACATCTCTCTATTACCCCTTGCAATGAATCTATATGGATGGCTAAGGAAGAGCTTAAGAAAGTTATTCTGGGAGAAGCCCGTCCGATATGGGATTATGTCAAGAAGAGTATTGCAAACGACCTCTCTGTTGAAGAGATCAGCGAATTGTTAGGTGTTTCTTCAATTGCATCAGACGACCCCTCAGCTAGCATTGATCTTAACTCAGTTTTAGATCAGGTGTAATTAATTATCTTTTAAAACGCCGTGCCGGTGAAAGCCGGCACGATAATTATGGCTATTTTAGGACTTGACCCCTCTATAACTCATTTAGGTTGGGTAGTATTTGATGAAAATAGTACTGGTAAAAATGCCGTTCTTGAAGGGGGTGTGCTAAAAACCAGACCTACTGACGGATTACTCGTGCAACGATTGATTACACAAAGAGAAAGGATACGGTTGTTACTCTCCTCCAAGAAAATTAACTTCGTCTCTATGGAGGCACCTTACTTAGCAGATTTCAGTACCGAACTCCTTTTTGCATTGAATCAAAATCTTCACGAAGCATTCCTTGATTCAGGAACTTTTGTGATATACATACAACCATCTACTTTGAAAAGACATGCTTTACCTGATATGAAAATGAATGAGATTACAAAGCACCATATAACTCACAGGGCTCAAAAAGAGCTCGATATGATCGGCAGGAGATTCTCAGAACATGTTGCAGATGCTTATTTCGCTGGAAAAATAGGATTAAAATTTTATCAATGGTTTTTTATGAAAAAATACACAGACAGTCAATTAACAGATGCTGAAAAAAAGTTGTTCTGTGGCAAACACACTTTTGTAAAAGGACCTAGAAAAGGTTACACAGAATACAATGGGATTATATACAGAGAAAATGATCAATTCTTTGATTACACAAAACACAGTAGAAAATCAAAAATAATCGCGGAGGAAATCAGAAATGAAAAAGAAACCTTTGTCAAGGGCCGAATTCTTTAAAAACCTCATAAAAGAAGATAAAGACACTATAGTTGATGCTAAAAAAATGAACGCTATCGATTTTATACCCACAGGATCTTGGGTTTTAAATCAAATAATTGGTGATGGCTCCATGACTGGGAGTCCCGGAGGATACCCCCGAGGACATATCACCGAATTATTTGGAGATGAATCTGCCGGTAAAACTACTTTAGGATTACTGGCCATTGCTGAAGCTCAAAAAGCTGGAGGTTACGGAATACTTGTAGATTTCGAACAGACCTTTCATCCAATATATGCTGAAAAACTAGGTGTGGATCTCAGTGAAGATAAATTTATGGTATCCCAACCGGTTCATTTTCAACAAGGTGCCCGGCAAATAGAAAAGATGCTTCTGATGAGACCTTCAATAATTGTTGTTGACAGTGTCTCCGCTATGACCCCTAAACAATTAATGGAAGCTGATGCTGATGAGGAAATGAAAGTGGGTATCCTCGCACGTCTAATATCCGCACTATTATCAAGAATATCAAAAAAACTTAAAACCAGTGATACTAGTCTAATCTTTATTAATCAACTTCGATCAGTTATAAAAAAGAGTAAATGGGATAGGGGTCCTGATGAGGAATCAACCGGAGGTAGATCTTTAAAATACTATTCTTCTGTTCGTATAAAACTAATAACGAGCAAAATTGAAAAGATTGAGCTTATCAGTAAAGTGACTGGTAAAAAAGAAAAAGAACCCATAAACGTGCTAGTTAAAGCGACAGTGGTGAAGAGTAAAATTGACAGGCCTCATTTAAGTGGTCCAATATATATACGCTTTGGAGAAGGTGTCGATAACATTCTTTCTGTAGTGGAACTTGCCATAAATTTAAGAGTTATTAAAAAGAATGGCTCTTACCTCATTTTCGATACTTTGAATATTCAAGGTAAAGACAACTTCAGAAATGCCCTGAATGAAAATCCTAAAATCTTCAAAAAGCTGCAAAATAGCTTAGTTATCAAAGAAGATGAACAGGCCAAAGAAGAATATAAGGATGTGGATGATGACACCCCTCCTGATGAAACAGATGAATTCTATGACAGCATTGCTGAGAATTTTATTGATAAAGAAATAAAGAAAAAAGAGAATAAAAAAAGTAAAGATATGGTAGAAGAGGAAGAAGAAGGAGAGGAAGTTGTAGAAGAGGGAGAAGAAGGAGAGGAAGCAAAAATTGACTGAAATTGAAATAAAAAATTTCCAGAGTATAAAAAATCTCAAATTTCCCATAGAAGGCTTTACAGTAATCTATGGGAAAAATAATTCCGGGAAAAGCGCTATTATTCGAGCTATCCGTGCTGCCCTTACTAATCAAACAGGTAAGGGCTTCATCCGGAAAGGTGAAAAAGAGACAGAGATAAAAATAAAGCGAGAGGGTCTCAATATCCTATGGAAAAAAGGAACTAAAGCTGTTTACACTGTAAACAAAGAATCCTTTCAAAATCTTAACAGGGATATTCCTAAACCTCTAATTGATGCTGGATTTGAAAGAATGGATATAGGAAAGAAAAAAGTTCTCCCTACTATAGCCTCCCAATTCAATCCTCTTTTCCTTATTGATGAACACGGAACAACAATAACAGAAGTTCTGGCATCTCTGTATAATATTGACACTCTGAGCATTGCTGATGAACTCTGTCAGACATCCCTCCGTTCTCATAAAACCTTATTAAAAACCAGGGAAAAAGACTCAGAAGCTCTCCAGGTAAAGCTTGAAAAATACAAAGATTTTGAAAGCACAAAAAAAGAAGTCGAGGCCCTCCTGGAGCAAGAAAAAAAGGTAAAGATACTGGAGTCCGAGACTGCAGAAATTTCATCGTTTGAAAGTGATCTTATCAGACTTTATGAGTCTTTAAAAAAAATAAAGCTTATTCAAAAAATTGAGATTCCAGAGGTATCAAAACATGAGAAGAATTTTACTGAGATTCAGGAATTAATAACACTGGAACAGAATTACTCGGAAAAGTTCTCTGTTGTCGAGAAATTAAAAGATATAGTTAAAGTAACCTTACCATCAACAGAGGGCCTTGAACAACTCTCAGAAGAGGTGAAACTGCTTACAGAGTGGGATGAAGCTTTTACAACATTAGAAAAAGGGGTTAAACAAAAAGAAAATCTTTTAGAGGGGCTCAATTTAACAGGCATCACTGAAATTTACGAAGAGTTCAAAATAATATGTGAAGAGATAGTTTTTATGGAAGACTTGGAAAAAGAATTTATGAGCATTGTAATATCTGCTAAAGAGACCCGTGAAGATCTTAGAAATATCTCTGATGAGTATAATAAGAAATATGAAGAACTGAGCACAAAAATTTGCCCAACATGCGAAAGGCCCTATGGAAACTGAATTCGTTTTTATAACTGCAAACGATATACATATAAGTGATAATAATCCTCGATCTAGAATTGATGATTTTAAAACAACCATACTCAACAAATTATCACAAATGGGTATGGCATGTAACAAACTTAATGCAGACGGGGCCATTATAGCGGGAGATTTGTTTAATATAAAGAATCCTACAAAGAATAGTCATAAACAAAACAAAGAACTTGTTAAGGTCTTCAACGACTTCAAATGCCCTATTTTCATGATAGAAGGTAATCATGATTTAACAGGAGGCAGATTAGACAGTCTTGAAGAGCAACCTCTAGGTGTCCTTTTTGAAGATAATACTTTAAGACAGCTAAGACACGAAGTTATTGAAAAAAATGGAGTAAAAATATCTCTAGTAGGCATTCCTTACAGTGAGGATATAGAACTCTCTAAATTGAATATACCAAAAAAAGAAGATTGCGTTACCCAGATATGTGCCATGCATCTATACTCCTCTTTAAAAGGAGGCTATTTATTTGATGAAAGAATCTATGGCTATGATGAATTAGCTGAGTTATCTCCGGATATTTTTGTCCTCGGGCATTATCATCTTGATCAGGGTATCCATAAAGAAAGTGACAAATATTTTATAAACATAGGTTCTCTGAGTCGTGGTACTATTGCTGAGGAAAATATTAATCATCATCCTCAAATAGGATTTATAAAAATTAATGTGAAGGATAATAAACCTACATATTCTATAAGGTCCCTACGACTCAATATTAAACCTGTTGAAGAGGTGTTTGATCTTGAAAAGAAAAGAGAAATAGAAAAAGAAAAAAAAGAAATAGAATCCTTTGTTGAGAAACTAGCCTCCGAGACTTCAGCTGAGGATATAAAAAATTCAGACACAATAGACAGTTTAATCGATAAGATGAATATTACAAAAGAAATAAAAGACAGAGTACTGAACCTTATTCAGGAAGCCACAGCTAAAAAATGAATATCAGTTACAATGCATGGAAGACTTATAAAGAATGCCCCAAAAAATTTCATTTAGAATATATGAAAAAGGCTCCTCCCACAGTCCCGGTAAATGAATACTTCAAACTTTATGGGCTTCTAGTTGAAAAATTTTTTGAGATGTTTTGTAACATATGGCGCTTTAATACAGCGTTTATGCCCTCCGATATGATCAGAGACAAAATGAACATTCTCTATAAGGGTATTCTTGATACGACAACTGTTATATGGTCAGAGCCTTATTGTAAATTAAGCAGTGTAGATATTTTTGAAGAAGCTGTAAAAGATGTTTGTATTATTATGGACTCTCAAAATCAAAACTATTTCCTGAACACCAGATCAGAAGTAACCATTGAACTGAAACTTAAAAATGGTAATGCCATTACCGGACGTTTGGATTTTATACATAAAGACCCAATATTCCATGATAACGATACAATAATTGATGGTAAAGGTTCTGGAAAAATAGGAAAGAATATAAGTGATGATCAGATTTTCTTTTATTCATTACTTTATTTATTCAAATATGGTAGGTTACCGATTGAAGCTGGATTTTTCTATTACCGGTTCAATACTTTTATACCTGTTCCTATAGATGAGAAAAAAATAAATGAATTCAGAGCCCGATTATCTCTGGATATTAAAAATATAATGACGAACAATTATCTACCTACTCCCTGTGCTAAATCGTGTAAATTTTGTAATTATATTGAGGGTTGTAGTGCGGGTACTGAGGCAAAGATAAAACGTATGAAAGGTTCCAGAATAAAACATATAGAGGGTGATGGATTAATTGAATTTTCATTTTGATCATAAATAATAGAGAGGTTTCTAATGGATGAAGTTGGAAAATTTAAAGAATTAAAGAGAGAGACCGATGCTCTCTCCGACAAAAAAATCCGTATAGAGGAACGGTATAATAATGAGAAGAAACTTTTAGAAGAATTGATAAAAAAAATAACTGCTAAAGGTTACGATCCGAAAAAGTTGTCTGAATTAAAAATTCAAAAAATGGAGGAGTTAAAAAATCTTCTCGAAAGTCTTGAGAAACAAGTAGAAGAAACTAAAGAAAAACTTAACAAAATTGAGGTATAAAAATGATCACTTTTACCACTGAAACAACAGATTTAAAAAAAGCTTTATCCGTTGTCAGACTTGGTGCCGGAGAAGCTGCAGAAAGTATACACAGCCATGCTCTATTCGTCCTTAAAAAAGGCAAAGTTATCCTTTATGCTACTGATGAGGATAAAATAGCCCTATCCAATTTCTCTGCGGAATACACTGAAGAGAAGGATATTCGATTCACTGCCAATCCGAAAAGAATGCAAGAATTAATCACTAGTTCTGATTCGGACCATATAAAATTCACTTATGATGAAGAAGAAAAAACACTGAATGTCTACGCATCCGAAGACTCCAAATCATTTTTATCTTTCGCATCTTTCGAACCTGATGAGTTCCTAACATTCAATAAAGAGTTATCAGATAGGAAAGTGATCAAAATTCTTAACTCAGAAGTCTTCCTTGATAGTATGAGATTCTCCCAAGGGTATCTACCCGGTGATGATAAGGACAAAAAATACACCAACATTTTTATTAATGAAGGAGCTATGTATGGGTCCAATGGAAACACAAAAATAGGTGTATTCAAAAGTTCTGATTTAGAAGGGATAGAAACCATAGCATTACGTAAAGGTATGCTTTCCTCTATCATTGCCATGATCGATAAGACAGGTATCTCAAATGTCGTTATTAAAGCCTCAGATAAATTTATCACTTTCTCCTCTGAGGACAATGCCCACTGTTTTGGTTTTAGAAAACCTAATGTTGACATGCCGGATCTTCCTATCTCTATAAAAAAGCCAGAAACAACGGGTTTTAACATTGATCGTAAGATCTTACTGAAGAAACTTAAAAGATTATCTCTAGCATCCTGGGAGAGCATTGGAATAAAAATGAATTTTGAAAAGGATAATCTCCTGATTGAGACTATCACAGACCGGGTTTCTCAGGAACGCATGCCCTGTAAGCATATTTCAGGTGAAGAAAAAATAGATTTTATCCTAGAGTGCAACCCATTCAAAAATGTACTCGATCTTTTTAAAGCGGATGAAATTGACATGTTTGTTGACCAAAAAAAATGCACTATTTATAGTGAAGCTGATATCCTTGTTGAAGAAGAGGGTAAAGAATCTCTAAATAAGTCTTTTGTAGCTGTAGGTTTCATAACCCTAGCCCGAGTTACCAATTAATATGGATTTAACCGAATTAAGAAGAAAAACTGATCTTATTGATGGTTCCTATCAGGCTCTAAAAAAACAGGAAAAAGAGTTAGATACTACTATCGGAAATTTAAAAAAGGAAATTGACATTCTCACAAAAGTGAGTGCTGTTTTTAAACATCTCCTAGATATCATGGTTAAGAATGAAATAGATAGAATGTCGTCTCTTATCACCTATGGCCTTAAAACAATTTTCGATGACCAGGATCTAACTTTCACTCCTGTGATAACAAAAAAGAACGATAAAATATTCATTGAACTCAACACACTGATAGATGGGGTAGAAGTAGATTATGAATCTTTCGGAGGTAGTGTCGCCACTATAGAAAGTTTTCTTCTGAGAATATTATGTATAATCAAAAAGAAGTTCGCTCGTTTAATGTTACTTGATGAGACTTTTGCAGCTGTAGGAGATGAATATATCCCTAACACCAGTGATTTAGTGAGTCAACTTTCTAAGAAATTGGGGATAGATGTCCTGTTGGTTACACACAAAAAGGAATTTCAACACGGTGCCGATAATGTCTATCGAGTAAAAAAGGGGAGTAATGGACTAGAAATGGAGAAAATTAAATGACCTCAATGTCAACTTTCCTACAAATTGATCTTCAGAATTTATTTTTTGAGGCAAAAAATAAAGGTGAAAAAATAGACCTTGAAAAAATATTGATTTATTTCAATAGCCGGGAGACTGAATATCTCATAGAAGCCATAGTATATATGGTTCGTAATGATGACTTTAATAGTGGGAAATTTGAAACAAAGTTAGTGGAACTAGGGTACAATTTAAAAACAAAAGATACCCTAAAAATAACCAGAGACAACAGGACTTTCTACAGACAGACTAATCATGATGTGGGTCTCACAGTAGACTGTATAGCTAAACTAGACATGTTTGATAAATGGATATTGATGTCTGGTGATGGTGATTTTGTTGATCTCTGTAAATTCCTAAAACAAAAAAAGAAAAAGGTTGAGGTCTGGAGTTTTAGAGAATGCTATAATTCAGCATTGGAGCCATATGTAGACAGGGTACATTTCATTGACGATAATTTTTTCTACAGAAAACCTAATGTTAAAGTTTTTAGCCCTTCTTACTTCGACCCCACAAAAAAACATGAAAAACACTAGAGCAGTATATCAGAAATTAAGAGAAGTGAAGCATCATCATTATGTAACACTTCTCAAAATTTATAGTAAAAAGATCCCTAGTAACTGTAAATATAATTACCCCTATATAGTCTCTACAGATAAAAATAAAGATGAAGTTAAAATAGGTTTGTGTCTATTACATCAACCGGATCTTAATTTTAAAGAAATACACCCCCATATAGTTGATGTATGCCAGTATCCTCATCATTGTGCTAATTGTAATGGATTTGTAATAAATCTTTCAAAAGAGATGGTTAGAGAACTTTTTGAAGAAGAGCTAAAAGACACAAAATCCAAAGAAAAAAAATACCCAGACATATGTGCGTTAGAATGGGTACTAGAACAATCAGTAGTAGGTATACCACCATTCAGCACAATTCAAAAAATATACTATGCCATAAAAAAATGGCTGTCAAAAAATAGAGTGCTATAAGGATTTTCATGAATATGACCAAAAGGGATATGTGTATCCGGGTTGCAAGGAAACTCGGACAAGAGCATATAAATGGTATCAAGCCTATTATAGATATTTTCCTAGATGAGATCATAGAAGTCCTATCTGAAGGTCAAAGAATCGAAATGCGAGGTTTCGGAGTCTTTATTGTCAAAAATAGAAAACCTCGAATAGGCCGGAATCCGCGAACAGGGGATGTGGTCAATATCCCTGGATATAAATCTCCCAGTTTTAAATTCTCTAAAGATGCCCAACACAATTTTAAGAAAAAAGAGATAGAATAATGCCGAGAATACAAGAAAGTCCTAAATTAGAAAATATTGGATATGGAGATCTCCTCTTACTTGATAAGAAAAACAAATTTTACCATTTCTTCGAATTCATTAGAAGAGCCTATGGAAGTGACATAGAAAAGATCCTCAAAACAATAAACAGTGTTTTACTTTTGGGACTGAGTCTGAAATTTGTTAAAAATAAACTTCTAAGAACAATTCTTAAAATAGCACAGGCAGCGATACCGGCTAGCATGTTAGGTACAGAATTTTATTTTAAATTCAAAAACTATCTCAAAGAAATCAAAGAAGAAAAATCTTCTATGTATGACAGAAGTATGGCTATCTTTTTTAAAATGTTAGGTATTGAAAAAGATGAAAAAGAACCTAACCCTTTCCATAAATATGATCTGCGTTTGAACACTGAAATAATATTCTGGATACTTTCAAAACCTAAAACTTCTACCATTAAAATAATCAACTTTTTTGATTCAGAAGGTAAAGAGATTAAGACCATAGACATAGAAAATGTAGAGACCGTTAAATCTATTCACATTCTTGTGGAACATGGAAATTTAAAATTTATATGGTTTATCAGACTAAGATCTTTAGGCACTTCTGTCTTTGTTGAAGAAGCTATAGCCATCCTAAAAGCTGAGGATATTGAAAGAGATGATTTATTTAAAAAAATAAGAAAAGAGATAATACGCGATTTCATTTTAACATTAGATTGTAAAAAGAACATACTGAAATTCGATAGCCTTGGAAGTATCAAACCATACCCACGAATTAAAGTGGTAGAGAAAATAAATCAATTCAATGTTAAAAAACTATTAACCGAAATTAATAATGTCCTTAAATTGGGACGCAGAAGAGCTTATGCTTTAGTAGGACGCCAGGGTACCGGTAAATCTTCCATACTGAGAAAGATAGGGGAACAGGCTACCAATCATATGGTCATATACATATCACCTGAAGATTTTAATTCGACATATAAAATTAAAGACAGATTCGAACTTATCCGGATCCTTGGTAAATGTATTATAATGATTGAAGATCTTGATGGGTATGATTTTGAAGAGAAAAATGACAGAGCTACAACCTTTCTGAATGAAATTGATGATGTGAATGATGATCTCAATGCTGTCATTATTGTGACCATTAATGAGACAAACAAGGTGCATAAATCTATTATAGATCGACCAGGAAGATTTGATAGAGTAATAGAAATAGGACCTCCCAAAACTAATCAACAACTACATGAGGTATTCTCATCTAAATTCAACAAATTAAAACCTATTTATTGCCCTCAATCGAGATTTAAATTACCTGACTTAAAAGAAATGAATTTTAAATTAATTGAAAAATGTATATTGGAGAAATTCACTCAAGCTGAAATTTCTAATGCTATCATGGAACAGATTTTTCTAGATAGTAAAGAAATAATCGAAAAAAATGGACGCACTTGGAATAATCTCGATAAAGATTTCTTTAATGAAAGATTTAAACAAGCAGTTGACACCCATATAGAAACTAAAAGAGCTATTGCCAGTGCTGATTTTAGTCAAAAAGAGATAAGATATAACAAAGATGATGAAAGTGTAAGTGAATGTGTTCCTACCGCCACTCATTGCCCTGTTTAGGTCCAGTCATAAAAAAATCTAAAATTAGGCTCCGATAGGCCAGATTTTATTGGTGTCTGGGTGTCAAACCATACCCAATCAGAAGAAGTTGTATCCCATCCAATAAAGACTCCATTAGGCGACGTAGAAGAGGCATCTGAGACTTCTGTAAAATGATTCGATAATTTAGTACTACCAGATTCAATTGAAGGTTCAAAAAATTGCGATGTATAATGCCCGAACGTTGCTTCAATAGACCCTTTATCTTCCAGATACACTTTCAGATCACTCACAGAGTTCTCTACATCAGAAAAGGCTCTGAATACCACAGGCCGGACACAATGGTGGTTCTGGATAATATCCCCGAAATTCAGGTTCAGAGCTCTACCTATTGTATCACCACTCACACTATCGTATAATTCAAAGTACATATTAAGAATTATATATTGATTGATTATTATTTATTTTGCTTCAAGTTTTCTATAAGTTCTTTCAGCCACGCATCTGCTAATATTTCCTGGGAGAGCCGATCACGACATATTTCACAAGCTGTAATATGCTCTGTGATTACTTCTTTCTGGCTATCGTTTAATCTATCCAGCCAGTTATACTCAGGATTATTAATATCTTCTGAAAAGACACTCGAATAAATGTGACCCTCTTTATCAAAGATATTATACCTGAGAATAAAATTACAATTACAACTTTTACAAATACAGCGCTCTTCCCAATAATAGGGCTCTGCTATGGTTTCATTATCGAAGATGTAATTAGCGATATCAATAATATTCGTACCACAAACACGGCACAATACTATTTCTTCATTAATATCGACTTCCTGGAGCTTTCCCCATTTATGCATTTTGTTCCTTTTTTCTCGCTGCCCTCAGGTCTGCAGATCTTTGTCGATTGACTTCTCCACAAGTAGAACAGACAGATTCTTTTGGATAATCTATAGGATTTTTACCACACTGGCCGCAAAGCCCTTGTGCATACCTACGTCTATGAGTTGCTGATATACATTTTGTACATGCATTGTAATCCTTACGTGCCTTTCTCTTCATACAGTACACACAAAGCCCTTGTTTTTTTGCTTTTTTCCTGAGCCCTTCTTTATAGATTTTTGCTTTCTCTTTGCAGCTAAAACAGGTCTTAATCTTTTTCTTACTGGCCAATTTCTCTTCTTTTGTTAATTTCTCACCACAACAGAAGCATTCTCCTTTAAGGCCTTTCTTGTACATCCTTGTAGCATTATAAACCTGAATCACTGTCAGATCTAATATATTTGCTACTTCTCTGGCCGGAAAATGCTGCCTAAGTACTACAACATCTTTTCTCTTCTTCTGGGTCCACACGAAATTTTTCTTGGCATTAACTTCTCCCAGGTACCACTTTGTTTGTCCTCTTTTACTCGGTTTTGTTCCCATATACTACCTCCCAGCAGTAATCAAAGCTTCTTTTGAGGAATACCATGATTCCTCATCCAGGCTGAATAAAATACATTCAATGTTATCTCCAGCCTCAGGAGCTTGCGTTAAAGGCAAGCTTATTTTTATTTCTTTATTAATCTCTAATACATTACCAGTCATTACACAAATGTTCGCTTTAATATCTTTCTTGGGTGTCTCTATCTTTTTTACATTTATAATAAAAGTTTTTTCTTTTATATTCTTCGCTTCCTCACAGACCCTCTCACAATTCTCCACAAACTTTTTAACAATAATAAGAAGTTTCTCCTGGCTCTTAAACGGAAGATTTATAAACTCCTTCGCCAAAAATGTAAAAAACCATTTCCGATAATCTTCAAACTTTTGTTTTATTCTTTTTGATGTTACCATTTTTACCTCTACATAATTATACGAGGAAAAAGGCTTTTAATAAAGCTTTAAAATGAAAATTTACGAAATAGACGTTTTTCTTTGTTTAAAAAAATGAGTTTTAGGCTTCCTCGTTTTAGGGATAGTGATTTTCAGACCTGATGGTTTCTTAGGTTTCACATGTTTAGGATGCTTAGGTTTTTTTAACCAAGAGGGTTTATACCTCATGAACATTTTTCTATGTTTCACGATATCTTTATGAATACGAAGATAGCGACGTCGTTGCATGCGGACCTTAGATTTATTTCTTCTGTAATAAAGACGAGATTTTAGTCTCTGGGCGGGAGTCCTACGTTTAGGAGGTTTAATCCGGAGTTTTATTGCAATCTTTTCCATACTATTATATATATATTAATAGAAAATTAACATATATGTTTTTATTATTGTAGTATTGAAATACCATGAAACTCCAGTCCTTTTTTAATAATCTATTATTACATTATAAATTTATATAGAATAAATTTATTTTAATATCAGTTAATTACTTTAAAAGAGGTGATTTTTTATGCAATTAACAGTAGAAGCATGTTCTTCAGTGTGTATAAACCCTTTGCAACGAACTATAAAAAGACAGGTTAACAGGGACTACCCTGAATCCTGCACAGAGGAGATTCATAATTACACTCTTATAGAACTCAATAAATTCTCCGTTAATGATCAATTTTTTCAGTACGAAACCATTGATAACTTTCTAGGAGGACATCGATGGTTTTTCTTGTGTCCTAAATGCAGTAAAAGGTCTAGCAAATTATTTTTACCTCCAGAAGGTATGGGCAGAGAAGCAAAATACCTCTGTAAAAGTTGCCATAGACTAAAAAACCAATCTGCTCTCAGTGGTCAAAATAATATGTACCGCAGAGTGACTCGACCATTAAAAAAAATGAAAGAGATAGAAAATAAAATAGCTAAAGGTCATTTAAGGGGTGGAAAGGTTGAACAACTTCTAGATGAACATGAGAAACTCGATAAAGAATTAAAAGGATGTCAGGAATATAGGTTGTACACTTTCAAGAAAAAACACAATCTCACATAGCATGTCCTCAACATATTATGACATTCTAGGCCTTGCTCCTGATGCTTCTGAAGAGGCTATAAAAACAGCTTACAGAAAAAAAGCGGTAAGATATCATCCTGATAAGAATCCCGGTGATAAAGAAGCTGAAGAAGTCTTCAGAGAAGCTTCTAAAGCCTATGAGACTCTTACAGACCCTAAGAAACGTGCCATCTATGATGAGAGCACCAATTTCCAGAAACCTTATTCAAAATACGAGAAGTACAGAAAAGGTACTGACCTGAAAGTTAATATCAAAGTAAAAATTGAAGATATGATTCTGGAAAAGAAAAGAGTAATTAAAACTGAAAGAAGAGGTTTTTGCCCGGATTGTGAGGGTACCGGATCCTCAGAGAAAAAACTAGATAAATGTATTTTTTGTGGTGGTACAGGACTTCAAGGATTTGCTCTCGTAATGGGAACTATAAAAAAATGCACATATTGCTTAGGTGCTGGAAGTAAACCCATAGGAAAAAAATGTAACAGATGTAAAGGTACGGCTATTATTCCAGAAACTATACAATGTGAAATAATTTTAAATCCTATTTCCCGTGTTTTTAAATTAGAAAAATTAGGGAATTGTTGTTTCAAAGGAACACCTGGTGATCTCTATGTAGAATTAAATGTTGAAAGAAATCTTTATTATAAAATCAAACGTCTGGATATCAGCACCTATATAAAAATATCACCGGCTCAAGCTATCCTGGGAGATACTGTAACTTTATCTTTCTTTAATAGAAAAATTAATATTAAGATTCTTCCTGGAACTCAGAATAATGCCCTAATAAAAGTGGATGAAGGTGGAATCACATATAGAAATAAAACTGGTAAATTTATCGGTATCGTACATATAATAACACCTACGATAATTTCAGATGAAGAAAAAGAACTCTACGAAAAAATTTTTAATATAGAAAGGGAAATGCCATGTCCGAAGATCTTGAGCGTTTGAATCTAAGAACAACACAACAATCTCAAATTCTTGATCAGTATAGAATGAATATCTATAATATGGAATTACGAACAAATCTGGTCATTAAAATGATGGAAGAAAAAGGGGTATTCGCTGCCGGCGAGTTTGATAAGCGCTGGCCACTTTATCTTAGTAATGATATAGGAGCTATAGGACCTAATGGAGTTATGGATGGTTCACTCCGTGTAAAATTTTACGGATGTGATTAGGTATGCCGTATAAAGATAAAAATATAGCAAAGATAAAAAAAAGGGAATATTATTTAACTAATAAAACCTCTCTACTAGCCTCTTCAAAAGAAATATATCAAAAAAAGAAAGAAAACATCCGTAAAAGATGTAAAAAATATTATGAAAATAATAAAGATATCATTAATGAAAAAAGAAAGGAAAAATTCAAATTAAATCGAGAAAAAGAATATAGGAATCAACAAAATTGGAATGATAATAATAAAGATAAACTAAAAAAAATAAAAAAGAAATACAAAATAGCGCACAAAGATGAAATTCAAAAATACAACAAAAAGCACCGAAATTTATTAAAAGACTATTATAATAATTATAAGAAAAAATGGAGACATAACAATAAAGATAAAACAAAAAATGGAAAGTTGAAAAAATATGGCTTAACAATAGAAAAATTTAATAACTTGTTACAAAATCAAAACTATGAATGTGGAATATGTAAAAAAAAATTTAAAGATTCTTACCCTCTACAACCTTGTGTAGACCATGATCACAAAACAAATGTTGTGAGAGGCCTTTTGTGCCATAATTGTAATAGTGGCATTGGCGGACTACACGATAATGTAGAATATATAATTTGTGCTCTCAAATGGATAAAAGTAGTAAAAGCTGATATAAGCAAAGAGTCCTTACATGCACCCCTATTTTCATATAATAAGTCTAAAAAGTATCATTTAAAAAGAGATCATAATATCACTATTGAACAATTTAATAACATGCTATTTAAACAAGAAGGTAAATGTGCTATATGCTCAAAAATATTTACCTATGAAAAGTGCTCATTAAATCCATGTGTGGATCATAATCATAAAACGGGTAATATCAGAGGACTTTTATGTAGGAAATGTAACATTTCTATAGGTCTTCTAAATGATTCTTCATTTATTATTCAAAATGCAATTAATTGGTTAAAGGAGAAGTAGTATGCGTAAAGTTGAAATGGTTGGGGATTTTACTCTATCTGGCAGAAAATACGAGAAAGGCCACTCTTATATAATGGCAGAGGATATTGAATCTCAATTTAGGAGTCTCAATGGTGACAAAATAGCGATGTCATACCCTTTTGAAACTATAGGACGCCCTTATAAAGGAGAAGATTTAACAAACAAACGGATCATGGCTTTTCGAACAGGCGGAATCGGAGATATGATGTTTCTGTCCCCAGTCTTTCGACACCTAAAAAAGAAGTATCCAGGATGTTATATTAAAATGGCTTCTGGATGCAAACAGCCTTTAGAGAACCTACCTGAAATAGATGAACTTTATGACATGCCTTTTGATGCTGATTTAGTAGAAGATGCCGATTACACAATTTTTTTTCAAGGTATCATAGAATCATCGAATGAGGCTTCTAAAAAGACCCATGCTGCTGATATGTTCTACAGTTATTTCAAGATAGACAGTACTCATCTACCTGCAGAAGAGAAAAAACCTCAGCTCTTTTTCAGGAAAGAAGAGACGGAATGGCGTGATAGTGCTCTTCGAGGACTTGGCATAACCGAAGAGGATTATGTAATAGGTATCCAGATGGAAACTTCGGCGCCATTACGGAATTTTCCTAAAGAGAAATTAAAGACCGTTGTTGATATC
>Ga0307379_10000766_pt1 | contig 52591 bp, 49 predicted proteins | sample UN2MG_FD_202237 | JGI IMG/M metagenome (GOLD analysis project Ga0307379, IMG submission 202237) | Soil microbial communities from Risofladan, Vaasa, Finland - UN-2 | ecosystem: Environmental > Terrestrial > Soil > Coastal area > Acid sulfate soil | place: Finland: Risofladan, Vaasa | collected... | reverse complement strand
CCTTTCACGACGGCGGTTCGCTGGGCCCCGCCGATTAGCACGAGATGGACTGACTCTGGTGCGTTTTTGAGGTACTGTCAGGTCGAGTCTGCACTTTCTGCAGCTAATTTATGCGAATATACTCAATCACAGGGTGACTTTACAACAAAAGGATGGGCGTTCTGGGCTTTCTTGACAAGGCGAGTAGCAAGAGCTTCATAGGTTCAGACGTCAACAACAGATTTTTGTGTTGTTACCTCGTTTTGTTATTGCAGAGTATGCTCTAAGTTATCAAAATACTGCTTGGAATATCTGATTTGTGTTTATACTAAGAATTATAAAGCCTGATTTAACAAGTTATATTATCACCTGGTTCATATAATTGAATCACTAAAAGATATATATGAGAGGAGAGTAAAATGCACAGAATCTCCAGAAGAGACTTTGTCAGGTCGAGTATTGTATGCGGAATCGGGGCATCTGTTTTATCCTGTCAGGCGAAATTTCAGGGTAACAGGCAAAAGAAAACTCGGTATATCGCAGCCTATGATACTGAGTCGCCGGCGTGTCTCGCAGCATGTCGTAAAATCGCAGAGGTTCACAAACGATTCGAGATGCCGGCAACATTTTTCATTCTGGGTAAGACACTCGACGCTAATCCCTCAGAATATCGCCAACTCCTGGATCATCCTCTTTTCGAGATTGCCACGCACACATACACACATCAGATGCTGCGTGACAATGATTTCTGTGGTTCGGCTGTGTCTATGGACGAACGAAGAAAGGAAATTTTCAAAGGAAAAGAGGTTGTCGAGCGTGTCTTCGAGCGGCCATGTATCGGCTTGCGGCCGGGTTGCGGTTTCGATAATGCCCTAAAAAACGAACCAAAAGTACTGGAATTGATTCGGGAAGCAGGCATTCAGTATGTTAGCAGTCTTCTCTGGGGACCGGACTATTCGCTACCAGCTCTTTTGCGGGAGCCGTTTAACTATAAGCCCGAGGGTTTTCCTGATATATGGGAATTGCCAGGCCACGGCTGGCATGAAAATCTGCTTAAAGACCATAACCAGTGGGGACCAAAAAGGCTCACTCTATGGCCTTCGCCTTTTCCACAGGCACTGCCGGATGGATTCTGCAAAACTCCGGAAGATGAATTTGAAGTGAACAAGGTTTTTCTAAATAGAGCACAAGAGACGGGTAAGTCATTCGTATCTTTGATATGGCATCCATGGTCTTTGCATAAATTTGATTCGGATATGAAAATGCTTGAGTTGACTTTTACTCATGTTCAGCGCCTGGGCATGAGACCTTGTACGTACGCTCAACTTTACGAACAAGTATCCGGTATGGACAGATCATAAGATACAGACAAAAAGCAGAATTCGGGATATATTTCTTGGCAATTGATGCTGACCGAATAGGTAACATTTTGAACAGGGATTTCATATGAAAAAAACTTGCACTATTTTGGCGATTGTAATAATCAGTATGCCACCTTGTATTAAAGCCGACAGCGCCGACTACTCACTCAAAGCCGTTAGCGAGTTGCCGGAGATTAAGGAGCTTTCCAATCCATTTACTTTTATCGATGGTTCGCTTGTCCGGGACAAAGAGGATTGGCAACGCCGACGCAAAGAACTAAAGAGCCTGTTCGAAGCCTACGAGTACGGCCCTCTGCCTCCAAAGCCCGAAAAAATGACAATCAGCCGGGGTGATATTATGGTGGATGAAGAGGCCGCAGCAACGATTCAGAACTTCGAATTGAAGCTGGAAAATGGCGACAGGAAAATCATTATGCATATGCGTCTTACCCTGCCCAGAAATATGACGGGGCTGGTGCCCATAGTAATTAAAAGCGTATTTGGACGATTCGACAATGCGGCCCGAGAAGTACGAGTAAATCGATTTTTAAGCCCGTTCATAAAACGGGGTTATGCCGTCGGCGAGTTCTCCATGCAGGAACTCGCCGTAGACCGCAAGGGACAAGCCAGGACTGCCGGAGTGTATCAGCTTTTCCCGGATAAGATTGACTGCGGCGGATTGATGGCCTGGGCGTGGGGTTTTCACCGCGTGATTGATGTGATCGAGACTGTGGATAAAATTGATCCGAAGAAAGTTGTCGTTACCGGCCACTCCCGCTACGGTAAGGCGGCCCTGGTCGCCGGTGCATTCGATGAGCGGATTGCACTGACGGTCCCAAGCCACTCCGGATGTGCAGGTGCGGCTCCATATCGCTTCATTTATGGAAAAAGCGAACAACTGCACAACATTGTAGGTTTCGCACCTCAGTGGTTCAGGCCGGATTTTAAAAAGTTTGTTGATAATGTAGAACATCTGCCGGTCGATCAACATCTTCTTTTGGCACTGGTTGCCCCACGTGCATTGTTATGCAACGAAGGAACGAAAGACTCGTGGACCAATCCACAGGGTTCTCAACTGACACACCTTGCGACTAAAAAGGTGTATGACTTCCTTGAGGCCGGTGACCAAATCAGTATCCGTTATCGACCTGTCGGGCATGTCCCGAATAATGAAGATTTGCTGGATTTTGCGGACTACTTATTCTTTAAAAAGCCGCTGCCCGGGGGATTCGGCAAGTTACCGTATCCGCGGGAGAAAAACGGCTTCACCTGGGATATTCCCAAATAAATTGGTCGAAAAAGCCCCGGTATATCTTAAGGACAAGATAAATTTCCCTTTCGACGTAATTATCCGGGTGTTTCAGCTTTTTTTACGGTACTTCTTGTTGAAGATACACGGAAAATTGTTGAAATCCAAATAAGATTCCGGTATTATATAAATTTGATGTGTTCAGGAGTTTTCAAAACAAGGCAAATCGGGAATGCCCTTTCTATAAGAGCCATATTTTCTTACGATGACTCGATTGTAAGAAGCGTATCATATATGAGGTGCCATCTTTTATGGCAGTGTTTTATATGAGTATTGCCGTGTACACGTTTACTAAAGTTTATTACCTGTCAAAAACATGATTATGATGCATTAGATTAACTGAATATTTTAGAGGAGGTGTATTATGTGTAGGAAAGCGATCTGTTTAATCTCGTTCATACTTGTGTTAGTATTAACCGGCAGCGCTCCAGCCGCGACGTACCTGTGGGACAATGGCGGTGAGGGGGCCTTGTGGAATGTTCCGGAGAACTGGGATCCCGATGTTGTGCCCGGTGCCGCAGATACTGCTCGAATTAATCTTACCGACCTTCCGGACGCGAATTGTATCATTGACTCCTCTGTGGTTGCTGATTGCCAGACTGTGTACGTTGACAGTAACAGTGTTTTAAATATGACCGGAGGTACCCTTACTACAGGGGGGCATATTCGCATAGGAGAGCCGTCCGACAGCAACGCCTTTTTTATTATGAACGCCGGCACTGCAACCTCACTAAACGGAAGACTATGGGTCGGGATGAACGGGAAGGGCACCTTCATTATGAACGGCGGTGAGCTGAACATTTATGAAAAAATCGAAATCGGGAAAAATGCAAGCGGTAACGGTTCGGTATATATGTACGGCGGAACGATGAACTTCCAGGGCAGTTCAACCGACCTTGAAATTGCATCGCGTGGGACAGGTGTTCTCTATATATACGGGGGCGTAATCAACGTTGAAGATCAAATCAAATTGGCACAGGGTAGTGCCGAGCAAACTACCGGTGACGCTCGTTTATATCTTTATGGCGGCACTATTACCGCCGGCGGACTGCGTAATCCGGCCGAAGTTTTCGGAAACCGCCAAATAGATGTCACAGAAGGTACCCTCATATTAACCGGCGATGATACATCGGTAGTAAGCGAATATATAAATCGTGGCTGGATGGTCGGCTATGGCGGCCTGGGCATATTGAATGTTACATATACCTCAGATCCAAATCAGACTACGGTGACGGCAAGGATGCTTGACCCGGAGCTTGCCTGGGATCCGAGTCCGCGACATTTGGATACTGTTGAGCGGACGTCCGATGGTCCTGCTCTCGGCTGGGTGCCGGGAGTATATGCCGCCTCACATGATGTTTACTTCGGCACAGATCCCAATGCTGTCAATGATGCCAACAATGTTCCCGGGATGTGGCCTCAGTTCAAAGGCAGCCAGGACCCTTGCAGCTATTATCCCGAGCCTCTTGAATTAGGCAAGACCTATTACTGGCGGATTGATGAAGTCAATGAGCTGGACCCAAATAGTCCATGGAAAGGCATCGTCTGGGAGTTTACTGTAGCTGACTATATTGTGGTGGACGATTTCGAGAGCTACAATGACATCCCCGACGGGGAGCAGGGCAGCAACTTAGTATATAATACATGGATGGACGGCTTCGGAAATCCGTCCGTTAACGGATCCGCCATAGGTTATGTTACAGGCTTTTCTCTTGAGACAGAGAAAGTTCATGGTGGTGCGCAGTCGGTTCCATTAGCGTACAGCAACACCAACGCGACTTATTCGGAAGCTACGATAAACATTGAGGACCTGGCTATTGGCACGGATTGGACTACAGATGATTTTAAGGTGTTATCGCTTTGGTTCTATGGAGGCCCGTTTAATTCCAGTACAGAACAAATGTACCTTAAGCTTAATGACATCCAGGTGATATATGATGGTGAACCGGATTATTTGCAGCAAGCCGCCTGGCAGGAGTGGAATATTGACCTTGCGGATTTTGGTATTGATCTTGGCCATGTTACGACGCTTAGTATTGGCTTTGAAAGGATTGGCACTGCCGGCGGTTTCGGCACTGTATTGTTTGATGATATCCGGCTGTATATGTCTGCAGACCATGAGTAAACGCAGTAAACTGATAAACAACGATAAAGGACTGAATTATTAGACTTAGGAAATGAGGTACTGCTGGGTCTGCTTTTACAGGAAAAAAGGGCATTATGAAAATCAACAAAGTTGGTTTTACTTTGATTGAATTGCTTGTAGTAATTGCGATTATTGCTCTTTTGATGGGAATTCTGCTGCCGGCAATGCAAAGGGTCCGGGAAGCTGCCAAGCGAGTTGTCTGTTCCAGCCAGATAAAACAGACAGGATTAGCCGTGACAGCTTACGCATCGGACAATGAGAATAACATGCCGGCTTATAACTCCAATAACACAAATTCTAATCCGTATTTGTTGATTCACTCTTATGCTTTGTATCGGAGCGAAAGTCTATTTGTTAATTCCGCCGGGAAGCCCCTTCCCATGAAACTGGCCCTTTTATATGAAGGAAATTACATAGCAAATCCGAAGGTGTTTTACTGTCCCTCGAATAAAAATCTGCTCTACAGGTTTGAGTCTTACAACAGCCCTAAACCGTGGGGCAGACTCCCCCAGAATTTCAATACCTTAGACGGAGAAGGACACAATCAATGGGTGCGTATGGGATATACATATCTTCCCATAGACCCGAAAACTCCCAAAAACAGCAGCACCGGCATGCCCGATGAAACAGCGAAAAGAATCGATTTGCTCGATCCTTACGTTCCCTATATGACCGACTTAATCCGTCACAAAAACCAGATAAGCCATAAGAGACAGAAGAATAATGCGGTCAACGCCCTTTTCAAGGACGGCCATGTTACATTATGCAATGACCAAAGGGTCTTCGATAGTGATGTATGGGATAGGATGGAAAACGGTTTGGTACCTGAATTAACGGCCAACTATATAGTATTCCAGTTGATCGGTAGCAAGGGACTTGACATCGACGGGTAGAATAACTACGGATATTGCCCTGTTGTCACATATAACGCAATACATCTCGATATAATCGATAATACGTTTGATTTCGATTTTTCCATGCTTTAAAAATTGTGGTTTTGATCACAAGCTCGAGGCCAAATTGCAACCACTAATGTTTACGGTTTGTCCAGGATGATACACCTATTGTTCTTTACCTTTCAGACTTTGCCAAGCTGTAAGCAAGGAAGAAAAATTATCTGACTACAGTTTTAGATGGCAGTAGTCTCCAAGCTTACTTATCTGTCTGAAGCTATCGGACCGGTCCCACCAGCCAATCAGAGCACACTAAACCGCGAATGGACCACCCCGAAATAGCTTTATTTTCTCGACTTGAAGCCTACCACCATGCTACAACCTAACAACCCGTTATCTCGAAATTCGAAAAAATATCCATTTCATAAGTAACGTGAAAACAAGAATTTATAAAAAACACAAAAATTGTAAACGTTTTCAATGACCGTTTTGATATTTTGTACAATATGAGAGCACTCCTCGCCAAGTCTGACAAACAAGGTATATACAAATGTTAATCCTGCCTTGCTCCATGCAGTTGAGGATTTATCGGCTGGCAGTTGACTGTTAAATCTTCGATGGTCGTTGACTTGGAAGTGGGTCAAGATCCCAACTATCATTAGCAAAAACAAAACTATAGGTGCCAAGGACTTCGCAATGCGTTCCCGAGCATTCTTGTTGCAGTAGGATCGTCAATAATTTCTTCGCTTTCCGGGTTAAAATGAATCTTTCTGCCCAGAAGCATTGAAATCTGCCCCTGTCCGTTACAGCAGTTTTTTCAATTCCGGCTGTATGTCACCGTTGTAGCGGGGTCCGATTTGCGCGACAACCTTGGCAGAAAAAAAACTTGCTATAGTGCCGCTTTCCCTGATCGTATGGTCGCTGATGATTCCGTACAACAATCCGGCCGCGTACGCATCACCGGCACCGGTAGTGTCCAAAGCGGACACACTATACGGCGCGATCTTCGTAACCTCACCGTTAAAGCTAACTATCGAACCATGCTCTCCGTCGGTTACGGCAACACCTTCACACCAGCCGGAAAGCACCCGTAAAGCCGCCTCATTGTTATCGGCGCCGCTGAGCGCCCGTGCCTCCCGGGCATTGGCAAAAAGCAGATCAACGTCATTCTGAATGAGATGTACGAGCAGGTCCCGGTGCCGGTCAACACAGTTTGCATCGGATGCGGTCAGAGCTATCTCTACACCTTTTTTTCTGGCAACCGCAACCGCCTGGAGCATGGTCCCGGCAGCACATTCGCTTTCAAAAAGATATCCTTCCAGATAGATATACCGGCTGTGCTTGAGCAGTTCCTCATTAATATCTTCGTAATCGATCTCACCTGAAACACCCAGGCAGGTGAGCATAGTTCTCTGGGCGTCGTCGGAGATCAGGACAACACACATCCCCGTCATCCCCTGCACAGGTTTTTCATTGAATACAATGCCGCTTTGCCTCATGTGTTCGGCGTAAAGGGCCCCGAGTCTGTCGTTTGCAACCTTTCCGCAGAATCCTGCCCGGCCGCCCAGTTGTGAAATGCCATACACCGTGTTCGCCGCGCTGCCGCCTGCGGCTGTCTGCAGTTTGCCGGTTTTCCGGGCACTGTCCAGACTGTCGGACCCGAGCAGCTTCTGCAAAATCTCTTCCTGACGGTAGCGCTCGGTAAGGTACCTATTCCCCTTTTCAAGGCCGAGTTCAGTAAGAAGCGAATCTTCAACCTGCACCTGGATATCCACTAAAGCGTTGCCAAGAGCATATACATCAAGCTCCATAAACACCTCATCAAATCTTTTAGCCTTTTAGAAACGTTTTTATGCATTGAGAGACAACAACATCGGCTAATGTCCGCTTGTTGCCGGATACCCATTTTAGGGCATAGATCAGAGATACAACTTTGTTAGTTGTCCCGTAATATACTCAAAGGCCTCATCGACATTATCTAAAATCTTAAATAGTTTTAAGTCAACTGCCCTGATAGTGCCATATTCCTGCAACGCTTTAAAATTAATGACTTCGTTCCAGAACGTCCTGTCGAAAAGTACGACGGGGACCTGTTTTTGGATCTTCCCGGTTTGCAGTAAGGTAAGCAGCTCAAAAATCTCGTCCATGGTGCCAAAGCCGCCCGGGAAGCCGACTAGCGCTTTGGCATAGTACAGGAACCAGAACTTACGTATGAAAAAGTAATGAAAGTTGAAACAAAGCTCCGGTGAAACATAGTGATTGAGAAACTGTTCAAAAGGAAGAGTAATATTAAAGCCTATAGATTTTCCGCCCGCCAGCTTTGCGCCTTTGTTGGCCGCTTCCATTATGCCGGGTCCGCCGCCCGAACAGACATAAAACCGCTTGGCCGGCTCCTTTATCTCCTGCGACCAGGCAGTGATGCGTTTCGCGAGTTCGATACAGGATTCATGCGCGTTACTCACACGGATGGCTTTTTCAGGCACTACCGTTCTATCCGGCGTTTGCTTTCTGAAAGTACGATTATCGACAGACAGCGATGAACCGAAAAATACTATTGTGTTACAAATACCGTGTTTTCTTAACCGCTCTTCAGGTTCGATAAATTCTGCTAAGACCCGCAGATGCCGAGCCGAGCGACCATGTAAGAACTCAAGGTTATCATAAGCTTTTTTAATTTTTTTCTTCTTTGCCATAGTGTGTTCCTGATTTGGTCTCTATTGGTCGCTATTATTAAGCAGAGTATTAATCTTGGTAGTCAAAATATCAACAGCCTCAGAATTCTTCCCATCTCCAGGAATCAAGATGTCGGCATATTGCTTTGAAGGTTCGATAAACTCAAGATACATGGGCCGAACCGTGTCTGTGTATTGCCGGATCACAGAATCCACAGTCCGTCCTCTTTCTCCTACGTCCCGTTTTAAGCGACGAACAAGACAGATATCCAGGGCCGTGTCGATAAACACTCGATAATCCATTAGCTCTCGCAGTCTCGCGTTGTTAAGAATCAAAATTCCCTCCAAAATAATCAAGACGCCTGGTCCCACAGTCTTTTTTTCTTTCGAGCGGGTGTGGAGCTTATAATCATAAATGGGATGTGAGACATCCTCACCATTCGACAGTTGCAATAAATGTTTGGCCAGAAGATCGTGATCAAATGCATCGGGATGGTCGAAGTTTCTGTCCGCCCTCTCCTCATATGGTATGTCAGATAGATCCTTGTAATATGAATCTTCCTGAATTATAACCGCCTTATCTGATCCAAGGCTTTCAATGATGCTGTTAGCAACAAGTGTTTTACCTGAACCGGAGGCGCCGGCGATGCCTATTAGTATTCCTTTCTTCATACTTTGCCCCAATAATTCTGTTGCCGCAGGAAGTATAATATAAGTGACGTGTGCAAGCAAAGGATATCTCTGTTTATGGCGATTTGCCAATTGCCAGACAAATCACCGCCGGATTTTACAAATCCGTAGTTTCCATCTCTCTATCGGTTATCGACCAATCTTTTCCTTTTAATATTGCCTTTTTGATAAAACTCGTTTTTAATAACAAATGACTATGAGATTACTTTGAACCGTGTCCCCTGTTTAACTTATCTTGTAGTAACTTCGGCCTGGCTGCATAGTCATGTTGATGCTGGAACTGGTATAATATTAAATCAGAAGTATGGTGGAATAATGCATAAATTTATTCGAGCATATGACGACCAGCCCACTATTCCGGCAAATGATAACAGGAAAAGAATCATTAGCACGATATCAGAATTAACTCCAAGATTAGACCCGGAAACCCTAAGAGTTTGTGCATCAATCCTTGCAAGCTCCATAGAACCCAACAGAAAAGTTGTAGCTGAAGAACATGGTGCAGGTCATATCGCAGGCGCACTTTCTTTTCTTAATGGGAATGATATTGCAATTGCCCGTTGGACTTCGGATGAATTGGCAGATAAGCTTATTCCCTATTTTGGCAAAAATGCACATTATAGGGGAGGCCGTCTTGTCCTCCAGGGTGTGCAATCAGGCGATAAAGTGACTATAGTCGATGACGTTTTAGACAGAGGCGAAACGCTTGGAACATTAATTAACCTTATAGAAGCAAGAGGAGCGACTATTGACGAAATATATGTCTTAGCTGAAAAAACATACGGTGGCAAAAGCTTTGGAAGAGCAAACTTGTCAGGCCGGAACATTAAATCATTACTCACCGTTGAAGTTGGCGGCAGAAGAAGCAGAGTGGAAACAGCCAACTGCCGTTTCACTAAGTATTGCGACAATCCGGAAATTGATGTTTCGGAGAATTTGCTGCATTCTTCGTATGAGGGAAAAGATTTAGTTGCAATAACAAGTCCGGAAGGAAAAGAAGTGCAGTTTATGGTTGTCCCTTTAAGTGAACACTACCCTTCCACTCAGGCAGACCTCCTTAGAGAAACAGCTTTTAAGATTGGCCAGTATATTCCAAGAGCACAAATAGATAAAATAGTCTCGGAATTTGACAGGTGCTCACACATTTTGGGAGCAGTCTCACTATACACGAATATGTCGATTGCCGGAGCAAAATGGTTTCCAGGGCCCGAATCGCAGGGAATTGCTTTTTCTATGGAATATTATAAAGGTAACCTATACCCATACGGGATTCAGCGGGGCGATACCGTTTATATCATCGAAGACACTGTAAGCAGCGGAGGAACTTTAATAGGTTTAATCAATTTGCTCCGGAATAATGATGTCTATATAGAAGGAGCAGTCTCCGCAGTGGAAAAGAAAGAATACAGAGGAATTCATAGAATTCAAGAAGAAACAGGCATAAATGTTCATAAGATATTGGATGTCTCAATCGCAGGAGACAAAACCCAAGTGACATACGATAGGCATTCAACTTAAATCTTGGTACTGGTTTCATAATTTAAATTTGTGTTTGACAAAGAGGTGAAATGATGCAGGAAATAATGCCCAAACTGATTAGCTTCTTGGGGCTGTGGGTAATGTTGGGACTGGCATGGGCGCTATCGGAAAACCGCAAGAGCGTTCATGTGCGGCTAATCGTAACGGGGATACTGTTTCAATTGGTCTTTGCATTGCTGATCCTGAAGACAACCCCCGGGCGCATGGTCTTCGATGCGCTGAAGCGATTTGTAAATGGAATTATTGCTTGTGGGAACGAGGGATCGACCTTTGTGTTTGGAGAAGGATTTCGAGAACATTATTTTGCTTTTTCCGTATTGCCGTTAATCGTTTTCTTTTCATGTCTAACAGCCGTTCTGTTTCATTGGGGCGTAATTCAAAAGATTGTCAAAGTATTAGCCTGGTCCATGGTGCGTGTGATGGACGTATCCGGCTCAGAGTCACTGGCTGCCGCTGCTAATGTTTTCCTCGGACATACTGAGGCTCCACTAATGGTTCGTCCCTATCTGGAATCCATGACACGCTCGGAACTTATGGCCATGCTTACAGGAGGGATGGCCACCATTGCGGGCAGTGTTATGGCGGCGTACGTCGGTCTTGGTATTGATGCAGGGCATCTGTTGGCCGCGTCGATCATGTCCGCACCGGCCTCGCTCGTGATCGCCAAGATTATGGTGCCCGAACGAGAGATTTCAATGACCAAGGGACAGGTTCGAGTGGAAGTTCCACGTCAAGGCCGAAATGTTATCGATGCGGCCTGCAACGGCGCATCAGTAGGGCTGAAACTGGCTCTTAATGTCGGCGCTATGGTGTTGGCTTTTGTGTGTCTTATTGCCCTGGTCAATTGGGGCCTGGAGCGAGGGCAGTTCTTCGTACTTTACCTTTCGCGCGGTGCTGAGGCCGCAGAGGAGATAACTGTGTCCGCTCCGCTGACGTTCGAGAGAATCGTTGGATGGATATTCTGTCCATTCGCCTGGGTCATGGGGATCCGGACTGAGGATGTGCTCAAGGTCTCATCTGTCCTTGGTGAAAAAACTGTGCTCAATGAGTTCATCGCCTATATGGATCTTGTAAAACTGCGTGACCAGTTGAGTGACCGCTCGTTCACCATTGCCACCTATGCGCTATGCGGATTCGCCAACTTCGGCTCTGTCGCAATCCAGATCGGCGGCATAGGTTCCATGGTCCCATCCCGTCGGGAGGACATTGCCCAACTGTCTCTGCGCTCTATGGTTGGCGGTACGTTAGCTGCTTTTACGACCGCATGTATTGTAGGGATGCTGATTTGAAATGTGGAATTGAAAGGCCTAAAAGTGTTTTTAGAAATATTAAACGGAAAATCACTGCGCCTTAGACAGATTCATTCTCGTCTATTTACAGTCGCTCTTTCGCTGATTGTGATAGGCAAGATGTCAGCATCGGTCATTAGAATTGATGGAGGATTTGAAGACTGGAAAGATGTCAAAGTATGTGCATACGATCCTAAGGGGGACGCCAAAGGCACATTTGATATTACGAAAGTATATGCCGCAAGTCAGGGCTCTATCCTTTATCTTCGGTTCGACACAACCAACCTCCTGAACCTCCAGAACGGTCCGGAAGCTGAAGGAACTTTATTAGCCATAATCAATCTGCCGAACAATCAGGAACTGGTTCTCGATATGAGAGGCAGGCGGGCCTTTCTAAACGACAGCTTAAAGGAGCGAATCCCCTGGGATCGTTTGAAGTACATTGTCGGGCCGACCTATGCCCAGGATGAATTTGAAATACAAGTTGACTTAGGTGGATTCAATATCAATTGTGGCGATACCATAAGCGTTCAATTTGACGGCTCAGATCAGCTCAGCGCCCCGGTTGCATTTACATTTTCACAACCTTCGGAAATGCCTAAACGCCGTTCCCATAGCCGATACCCTGGAACCGACGTGAGAATCGTGAGTTTCAATACATATTTCGAAGGTTTGAGCGACCCTAATCGCCAAGAGGCGATGGGCCGTTTATTGAATTCTGTAAATGGTGATGTCTATTGTTTTCAGGAGGAATGGAAAACCGAAGGTCACGGTGAAATCCTGAAACGTTTGATGCCGCCGGAGAGCAAAGGTCGATGGCATATCCACAAAGTGCTCGGCAATGTCATTGCATCGAAGTATCCCCTGAAAGCTTTGCCGTCAAAAAATGACAAGTATGCGGCGGCGTATATCGGGCTGGCCGAAAGCCACTTGTTTATTATTAATATTCATCTGAAAGCTATGGGATATATTGATAGCAGGGAGGATCGACTTCGCATCCGGCAGGTGAATGATATTATTGCCACGATCGATGAAATTTACAAAGGAAAATATAACGAAGATGATGCGCCCGGCACACAGCCGGGAATAGTAATTGTCGGTGATTTCAATTTGGTAGGATCCAGAACACCTTTAGATATGATTATCGACAAGAAGGTTTATGGCTTGAAAGATTGGTTGATACCCAACTTGATTGGTGAATCTGTTGTTACCTGGCGTGGAGGACCACGTGCCTCCTTTTCGCCGGGCAAGCTGGATTACATTGTCTACAGCCCCAGAACTCTTATACCCAAAAATGGATTCCTACTCAATTCCGAGCTCTTAAATCGAACGGAACGCAGGCAATTGAAATTGGATGCTGCCGACAGCAAACTAAGCGATCACCTGTTAATAACTATCGATTTTCAGTTTTCAGATTTCATAGAAAATTGATCTATTCCAAAGCCTCCACGTATTCAGAAACAATATTGTGGATTTTACGTAAATCCTTGTACATAAACAAGGACCGCATTTTCAGTGCTCAAAGTTACAAAAGCCTCTTTCTTACAGACGCCAGCCGTCACGATATCCGATATGAAGGAGCTCATTGGCAGCATCGTTGTTCTTAAATTTTAGGTTTTCGGCATCCCATCGGAGCTTCTGATCTTTCACTCGAATTGCGATCATACCCAGGAGCACCATCTCAGTTAATGCTCCACCGTACTCAAAACTCGAGCTTGCCGGTTTGCCTTCTTTGCACGCACGCAACCAATCTCCTTCATGACTGTTATTGACTCTGGGTATTGCCTTTTCAGGTCTTTTGTATTCGCGCATTTTCGTTTCAGGAACGATTCGCAATCCCCCGGCACCATGTGAGCCGTGCAGCATACACCCTTTATCGCCAATAATAAAAGCACCGCTGCCAGGTATTTTTCGGCCTTTTTCCAGTTCATCCGGAATCGGAGGAAGGAGTCTGCCATCATACCAGGTTAATTTGACCGGAGGTCTGTCACCACGAGCGGGGAATTCGTAGCGGACAATTGATGCTCTTGGGAAGGTTTCGGAGCTGACTTCTTTCCGCCAATAAGTCGAAGCGGCCTGAATGCTCTCCGGGGAGCCAAGATCCAATGCCCAAAACGCAGGATCGATTATGTGACAGCCCATATCGCCCAAAGCACCCGTTCCGAAATCAAGCCATGCTCTCCATTTCATCGGGTGATATTCGGGATGATACGGCCTGTAAGGTACCGGCCCCAGCCATAAATCCCAATCGAGTGATTTCGGCACCGGAGGGGTATCATTGGGTCTTGCCCTTACTGCAAAATCCGACCAGGGATCGCCGCCAACCGGCCTGTCCGTCCAGGCGTAGACTTGCGTCACATTGCCAATTGCACCGTCAGCAAGCCATTCTTTCAGTAAACGAATCTGCTCAGAGGAGTGTCCCTGATTACCCATCTGAGTCTGAACCTTATATTTACGTGCGGCCTCTGTTATCTTTCGGGCTTCATAAACGGTATGGGTCAAGGGTTTTTGGCAATATACGTGTTTTCCCAACTCCATTGCAGCCATGGTGATTACCGCATGAGTATGATCCGGTGTAGCAATGACAACAGCGTCGAAATCCTTTTGTTTATCGAACATCACCCGGTAGTCTTTGTGCACCTTTGCCTTCGGATATCTCTTGATGGTTTTTGCCGCATAATTGCTGTCAACATCACACAACGCAACGATATTCTCACTTTCACACTGTCTCAGATTGCCGCCGCCCATACCGCCGATACCAATGCCGGCAATATTGAGCTTTTCGCTCGGCGGCGTATGTGCCGGACCACCCATGACATGCCGGGGGACAATTACAAATGCCGAGGCAACCGTTGTAGCCTTGAGAAATTCACGTCAGCTAATCTGTTTTTTGATTTTGTTAACTTTTGCCATGGACAAATTCCTTCTATTTCCTTTTTGGAGTATATTAACAAATTCATACATATACCTGATTATGGTGCAGGTGGATACAGACGAATATCATCAAAGTACATCATGCCCGAACCGCCGGCAACCGGATTACTCCTGTTACCAAGGCCAAGAGTAATTGAATTGACATTGGCAAGGTTCACGCCGAACACCTGAAGGTCGATATCCCATTGAGTCCATTCATTTATCTGTGCTGCATTGGGATTATTATTAGTGACCACCGCGTTGCCGTTGAGAGCAACATACAGTGTCTCAGCAGCATTGGCTGCTTCGCCCCTAAACCAGATTGTCAGTGTATCGACACCTTTCTCTGTCCAGTCGCGCGGTGAAGTCAACGTCAGAGTTGCTTCAGATTTCCCGACTGCGTTGTCATAGGTCATCGGCATCGACTGATTGCCACTGTGAACGATGGTCTGCTCGGCAAATGGAGGATTAGGGTAACCAACGACAGAGCCGTTTATAGCCGGGTTGTTGAATCCATCTACCCAGGCAAGATATATCCTGTTGCTCCCGGGTTCATCTTCATTAAGGTCATTGTAGCTCTCAAAATCGTCAATGATAAGGAAGTTTGCCGTAGTGAAGCTCCATAATGGCCCTGTCCAGGGACTGTCGGCGTTTGCGTTATTGGCCTCATTGATACGCCAGTAATAGGTAGTATCCCACTCCAACTGTCCGGGGTCATAGCTTTCGGAACCAAGGTTTCCACTACCTTTTAACTCCAGAGAGGCTGCATCGGCGCCAAAATAGACTTCATGTGAAGCACCAAATCCCGGTGTCCAGGTCAGAACAGGTGTCTGCGTTACATCCACAGCGCCATTAGCCGGGTTCGGGTTACCGACGGCGCCCTCAGTAGTAAAGCTCCAGACATCGCCTTTATGCGTTTCGACAACATCGAACTCATCGACACGCCAGTAGTAAGTCTTGGCCATTTTAAGTGTGCCGGGAGTATAGGTCGTAGTTCCCTGAGAAAGACCCCCGGCGGCATTGCTCACTTCATCAAAGTTATCACCGAAATATACGGTATGCAGTTTCCCACCGAAACCTCCTGTCCAGCTAAACGTGGCATCCGTTTCTACAGACTCGGCACTATTAGCCGGGTTGGGATTGTATGCAGTTTTGGGAGGAATACTAAAGCTCCAGATGTCACCTTTCCACGGACTGTTTGGCTCACTGTCATTGACTGCGTCAATCCGCCAGTAGTAAGTCATGCCCGGGACAAGACCGTCCGGAAAAGGGAATCCCGGAAAGCCGACAGTAACAAGCATTGTGGTCTGATTACCCTGGAACGTATCTTCAGCTCCGGCGTTCACATTTTCAAAATTATCGCCGATATACACATCATGTGAGGTCGCTTTATCACCCGGCGACCACGAAAGGTTCACCCATGTATCCATAACCAGAGCGCCATCAGCGGGGTCTGGATCCCTTGCTTTCGGGGGTCCATACGAAAGCGTTACATCATCAAATGTTACCCAGGCATCCCCCTGTAATTTTATCCCGATCTTTTTGCCGTCATCAGCGGCGGTGGCGGTATATACTAAGGAAACCTGTTTCCAAGAGAACACTGGTGCGCTGCCGCTTGCCTGAACCAGTTCGTTTGTATAATCTTCTCCTGTAAAATAAAGCCACCAGCCATCGTCATAGCCGCTCCACCCTAATCCTACCCATACACTTAAAGTATATGTTTTGCCTTCAATAAATGTCTCGTCCAGAATCTGGTAGATATAGTCATTGTCGGTTTCGTAGTACCCGTACACTTTGTTGTTGCCATTGAAGGCCAGCCACACGCCGTAATAATTCCACCCAATCCAGGCGCCGCCGGTTCCGGCAACACTTTTCCAGGCAGTAATAGTGTCGTCAGCAAGATAGAACCAATCACCCTCATCAGTTAGGACGTGGTCTTCAAAGCCCGCATCCGGCACAGTGATGTCCCGTTGGACAGCTGTCACAGGCGAGAGCGGCAGACACAACGCCATAACAAATCCCACTGTTAAAAAAACTAACGACTTCTTCATTGCAGTACCTCCTAAGAAATGAATTTCCGGAAAATTCTTTTCATCACACTCTCACAAAAACAATTTATTGGCTTCATTATCATTTTACCAAAGTTTCGCTCTTTGCACCAAACAAAAGCTTCCGCCAATGGTATAAAAATTGGGTTTGATTGGGTTTGTTTTGGCTTTGTTTTTTTTGGCCCATATCCGCATTTTTGTTCATAATCCTTTGTAAACGCACACTTTGTATCATTTTTGTCCTTTCGGGAATTGTGTTTGTTTTGGGTTTGAATTGGCTTTGAATTGGGTTTGAATTGGGTTTGTTTTTTCATGTCTAAAATCGGCATTATTTTCATAATCCTTTGTGAATACTGAGCTTGCATTAATTTAAGCCTCCGGCAAATTGGCTTTGTTTTGCATAAAAAGGGCTGATTTGTAGAGCTCTCTCTACAGATGTAGAGGGCAATTTAGTGAAGAGTGAGCTAAATCCGCCGCGGCGGATAAAGTTGGATTCTCGATGCTCATGATTGGTAATTCCCCTAAGGATTTTCCGTTTCGCTCGGGGCAGGCCCCCACAGAATACAAGGCATTCTAAACGTGGGGGCAGGCAAAAAAAGCCTGCCTCTATAATTAGACGAGTGTGCAGTTTTGAGCCGAAAAATCAGCCATTTTTCGGAGCCCAGGAGATGTAACTCATTATTTGAAAAGGAGATAAAAAATTTTGAAATATTTTATTTTTGTTTTTGGGTGTGAGCGTTTTTGACTGATATTCAGCCTCAGAGGGCGCAGAGAACACAGAGAATTCAATAATTTAACCACCCCCGACAGAAAGTCAAGTATGCTAATATCGAGGGTAAACTCCATGGCACGGATTTAGTCAGCTTGGTGGTCTTAGCAGTATTTGCTTGTAAAGTGAACTTTACCGCAAATCCCTGCCTTCGTCCACCGGGCAGCTTGATGCTGCCCACTTATGAATAAGCTGGCTGGCTGATCTGTTGAGGCGTATTTAGTCGTTGGTATTAGGTTAAAGTTAACAACGGGGTAAAATTTGGTTGATCCGTTCGACACTTCGACAAAGCTCAGTGCAGGCTCTGCTCAGGACAAGTTTTTGGTGGTTTTTGGTGGTTTTTGTCGAAAATTGCGAGATTTTTAAGTGCTTGATGCTCGATGCTTGCTTGTCCTGAGCAGGATTGAGGGATTCGATATTCACTTTATTCCAACTTTTTAATCAATATTTGTCTGCCCAGAAACGCCTTATAAATAGAGAAGTTGAGTGTGTGTTTTAATGAGCCGGCTGGCCATTCAAAGAAACTAAAGGAAACAACGGACTTTGGGCAAATGAGTTTTATAGTGAATCTCGGATAGTTCTGGAATTTTACAAGGAAATCATACAAAACTGTTGTACCGAAATTTAGGGTCGTTTTTCTAAGCTCCTTCGAAGTAATATATTTTTCGCTAATGGAAAAAAATAAACTAATGACTAAGTAAGGAGGTATTCATGAAGATGAAGGTTACGATTGCATTGTCCTCTATAGCCATTATTGGCCTTTGGTCTCTCTCTGGTTGTGATAGTGCGAGCATGCAAGCGAAAGTGCAAGCGCAAGCGAACATACCGATATATAGCGGCTCAAGGGCACAGATGATTCCCACTGGGATTCCGATGCCAATCAGGACCATAGAGGTCTATGACAAAGAACTCAAGAAACGGATTGAGGTTGATGTCTTATCCATAGAATCATCAGAGATTCGCGGAAGGCTGACTAGCACAGAAACATTCATTTCAGTTGAGAAACGTGATTCCTCTGGCAAATTGACCTATTTAGGAGCGGGCGGGAGAGTCTCGCGAGGCAAATACAGGGTCACCTTCGATTACACGAATTATACGAACCAGAATGTTTCATTTGGTACTGACGAACAAGAATCTGCCATCGGGAGAATTGGGGTCGGTTTGAGGATCACCGCAGAACTTGAGACCTCTGCAAATGGAGTTGATTTAGGTGGTTTGATTCCGATCGGACTAGCTGTCCAGGATCAGAAGGTTTCCGGGCACCTCAAATTTCATGTGTATGGAATGAGCAACGACAAAGTCTCCCTTGCCGCCCCTACACAATCAATCTTGGACATAAGTTCTATCCAAAAAGCCTTTGAGGCCGCCGCGGCTGTCCGAATCTTATTCGGACTAGAGGAAACAATATTGGAGCCTTACCTGATCGGCGTTGCCGATATAAAGCCTGCTGACTCTGAGCGAGCAACAGAAGCAGCTATTAAAAGACTGGTCAAATAACGTTAGAACTTGCTTGAAAAGGAACTAGGGACTGCGGGGCTGTTGAAAAAGCTGTTTATTTCTTCTGCCTTGCTTTTAGTCATCCGGTTTTTCTCCAGATAAAGATTCTCTCGGAATCGGCAGAAACTTTATTCATCGCAATCTCAGGTTGGCTGTGCGCCCACAGGTTCCGAAGATAAACACACAATAGCGCACATAGTAAACCCACAAAGGCCACCAGACGCTTGAGGTTGATATCTGTCCGGCTCCCGCTCCTGTGTTGCAGGCCAAGTGAGTAGCTCTCTGGGACAAGCTGTGCAGGATTGACAAAGTTGGTTTTGGGTGTATCATAATCAATAAGCTTATTTACTGGATGTGTGGGACAGTTTATTATTTTGTGTCAGAAAAGACTATATTTGTCTTGTAGAGTAATATCATATTTTTTAGAGCACCTAACAAAATGATTCTGCATTCAAATTGCTTATTTTGTTTCTGGCGGCGTCAGGTTCCATCGACAATGCTGTATATTGCCTGCTTCGCCTTCCTTGCCAGAAATAAAAACGCTTATTTTCGGTGTTACGACTAATTTTGTTAGGCACTCTTATTGCCTTTTCGGGCGGAAGGGACGAATTATGATGGAAAAGATAAATCGACGGGAATTTATCGGTGCGACGGTGGCCGGAACTGTTGGAATGACGAGTATGCTCTATGGGAGTTCGGAGGCTGGAAGGGGCAAGCTTAAAGTCGGCTTAATCGGCTGCGGTAATTATGGTATGGCGGATGTGAGGGCCGCTTTTAAGGTAGGCGGTGTAGAGGTCATCGCTATTTGTGATATTGACAGCGAGCATCTAAAAAGCAGTGCGGACAAGATTGAGCAAACCCAAGGCTCACGTCCCAAGACTTTCAAGCACTACAAGGAGCTTTTAAGCGCGCCGGGATTAGAAGCTTTGATTATAGCTACGCCGCCGCACTGGCATGCGCTTATGTTTATCGATGCGGTGGAGAAGGGGCTCGATGTATATTGCGAGAAACCTTTAGCCTATGATATACGCGAAGGGGAGGCGATGGTCAAGGCGGCGAAAAAGAGCGGGCGGATAGTTCAGATTGGTTTTCAGCGCCGTCAGAGCAAAGCAATCCGGCAAGCGCGGGAGTATATTCAAGAAGGCAATATCGGGCGAATCATTCAGGCCGAGGCGCAAATTCACTACACGGCAGGAATACTGGACACTACGCCACAGGAGCCACCGGAAAGCCTTGACTGGGACCTGTGGTGCGGGCCTGCGCCTAAACTGCCGTATTGCCCGCAGATAGGTCATTTTGCATGGAGGCTGGAGAAAGAATACGGCCACGGCCACTTAGTTGACTGGGGTATCCATCTGATCGATGCGACACGCTGGGTTTTAGGAGAAACCACACCGCGAGCGGTTCAGGCTTCAGGCGGGCTTTACTATTTCAAAGACAAAATCACTACACCTGATATACTGACTGTGCATTTTGACTTCGACACTTGTCCGGTGATATGGCGCCATCGCATTTGGGGAGCACAAGAGTATAGTCCCGAAGTCTCAAATGGGATTTTCTTTTATGGTGAGAAAGGGACCGTCTTTGCGACAGACAGAACGTGGATCATTATTCCGAAGGGCAAGGACAAGCAACCCACAGTGAACGAGGTTGGGAGTGATATGGGACCGGCCCATATGGCTGATTTTCTCGAAGCTGTGCACAACCGCAGACAACCTCTTTGTACGACGGAAGAGGGACATTATTCTACTGCCACGGTGAAATTAGCCATGATTGCCTACGAAATGGAGACCAAGATTACCTGGGACCGGGAATCTCAGAACATAGTTGGTAATCCCGAAGCTGCGAAGCTGCTGCAACGCAGATATCGCAGTCCATGGAAGCATCCATATAGTGGTTAAATGATTATCCCTTGGGGATAAATTGATGAATGCCCCCTAAGGGGTGAATTATTGGGGTTGAAGATTGCCGCAGTCGGCCTACGGCCTCCTTCGCAAAGACGATTCTTATTGCATATAGCGTATTGCGAATTTGAGATTGCCGGGGCATACAAAGCCCATGCTCTAAGGGTAAAAAGTAAAGGATAGCAGGAAAAACGAGGGCCGTCTTAATTCAAGAATGAGGATTTTGCGACACCTCACTATTTGTTAGAAGGTTTTTTCTTACAGAGGCAGCTTGAAAAAGCTTACATTTTCGGGAAGAATTTGGTATTATATTAGAGTAAGGCTCTGTTGCATTGCTGAGTAAGTGTAGCCGGGACATCTCAGAGCATAGCTCTATTTGGAGATTTATGGGCTGTATAATTGAAACAAAGGTAAGACTTTAGAAGTGGGTGATTGAATAGAAAGAATTTGTTTTTTATTAGTGGCTGTTCTACTATTGGGTCAAATAACGGCACAAGCCGACATTACCGAACCTGGTGATACTGTCCGTGGCGTTCCAAACGATGGCGATTGGCCTGCCAATGAAGCACCTTCCCTGGCAATCGATGATGACACGGGGACGAAATATCTGCATTTCAAAGGAGATTTTGATCCTGATGTGGGTCCAACTGGTTTCCAGGTTACAACATCTGGCGGTGGTAATATCGTCACCGGCTTGACTTTCACAACAGCGAATGACGCTCCGGGCCGTGATCCGATTGCATTTGAACTTTCCGGTTCTAATGAGAGCATAGATGGGCCTTATACGTTGATTGCCAGCGGCAATATCATCGATTTCATGCAAGGGACGGCGTGGCCGCGGTTTACCATGAACGCAACCCCGATTACGTTCGCAAATAAAACGGCGTATGTTCACTATCAACTCTTATTTACAGCCATTCGAGGCCCAGTAGGCGGATCTGTGAATAGTATGCAGATTGCCGAAGTTGAACTATTGGGAAGCCCGGCCGGCGGATTGCCTCCCGAAGTTGATGCCGGTGATGATCAGACAATCACATGGAAGGGTGTTGGAAACACTAGCGCAGCGTTATATCCTACTATTTATGATGATGATCCATGTAACATAAGCCAGACCAATCCGGATTATTTGACAATTCTCTGGTCATCTCCGGGGCAGCCGAGTGCGGATTTTATGGGTACCCAAACAAAATCCAAAGCACAGGTCTTATTTCCCGAGCCCGGTGTCTATGAACTACAGCTTCAGGTCTGGGATGAACGTGGTCAAGAGGGCAATGATTTCATAACCATTATGGTCGTTGAGCCGGATTGTCCGCTAAGTGATTTGTCCGGGGACTGCAAAGTCAATTTTTCTGACCTGGCGGCTTTCGTCGAGCAATGGCTGGACCCTCCAGGCTGCTCGGATTATCCCTTTGGATGTGCCGATCTGGTAGGTAATGATGGTGTCAATCTGGTTGATTTTGCCCTGTTAGCAGAGAACTGGCAAGAGGACTGGACCGGTTCCCTTCGGATAATTATCTCTCCGCCGCAAGCCATTGCTAACGGCGCACAGTGGCGGTTGGATAGTGGAACCTGGCAAGACAGTGGCGACTTAGTGAAAAACCTTATCCCGGGGGTCCATACTGTGGAGTTTAATATTGTAGATAACTGGATAAGACCCCCAGGTATGATGGTCCAAATTCATAAAAACCTGATAGTTACCAATGGTGGAACGTATGCTCAGCTTCCGGACTCTGCTCTACTGATTAATGAGATCATGGCTAGCAACGAAGGTACATATCCAACTAATGTCGAAGGTAAAGAAGTCTTTTCGGACTGGATTGAGATTTATAATACCGGCCAGGAATCGATAAATCTGAAAGGCTGGAGCCTGACGGATGAAGATAGTGAATTGACCAAGTGGCCTTTTCCCGATGTATCTCTGGAACGCGATAACTACCTGGTTGTCTATGCCTCGGGTATTGAAGAGGTTGATCAGCCTGAAAATTTTCCATATCAGGATGATTACGGCCGTTATCACACTAACTTCAAACTGGATGGAGAGGGGGAATATCTGGCTCTGGTGAATCCGAATGGGCAGATAGCGCACGAATTTAGAGAGTATATGTACGATAGAGACAAGTATGGTTATCCACCGCAGGAGGGGGATATATCCTACGGTTTCTATGCGAACCAGAAGCAGTTTTTCACTAATCCTACGCCAGGTAATGCTAATACGCAAGGTTACTTTGGCATTTCTGAGAGGCCGCAGTTTTCCCATCCGGGGGGTACGTTTACAAATTCTTTCTCCTTAGGATTAACTGGAACTGCCGCCGGTGCCCAAATACGCTATACGCTTGACGGAACCACACCAACTGAACAATCAAGACGATATACCGGTCCTGTCTCAATCAGCAATACAGTCGAGGTACAGGCCCGTGCATATGAGACTGGAAAAGCACCAAGTCCTGTGGTCGGCCATACTTACATCGCGTTGGCTAATGATGTTCAGAGCTTCAGTTCCGACCTGCCGATTGTTATAGTTGATACGAATCGCCAGAGTATAATCTATGGAGTTTACAAAGGGGTCTCTTCTGTTTTCATTGATATTGATGTGGATGGTCGCGCGCACATTACCGGTCCGGCTGATTTTGCCGGGCAGGGCGGGATCAAGACTCGTGGCAGAAGTACGGCGGGGGCACCCAAGCATTCGTACGGTTTCGAAGTATGGGATGAAGATGAGCAGGATAAAGATGTTTCAATTTTCGGATTACCCGCCGAATCCGATTGGATATTATATGCTCCTTACAACTTTGATCTTGCCCTCATTAATAATGCCTTCATGTTTGAATTGAGTAATCAGATTGGAAGGTATGCGGTACGCACCCGATTTGTCGAGATGTACCTTAACACAGGCAGCGGTAAGGTATCGTCGGATGATTATGTCGGGATCTATATATTCATGGAGAAGATTAAGCGAGGCGATGAACGCGTTAATGTGGAAAAGCTCGAGCCGTGGGACAGTACCGAGCCTGCGATTACAGGCGGGTACATGCTGAAAATCGACAGGCCTGACTCAGGTGATTCAGGTTTTCGTACTTCCAGAGGAAACCCAACATATGGTGATGGGACACTATGTTACGTGGACCCCAAAGAAGTTGAAATCACGGCAGCACAGTCAGCATGGATCAGAGGCTATCTGGACGATTTTGAAGATGCTCTCTACGGGACAAGTTTTACGGATCCTCAGGTTGGTTATGCCCGATTCATAAATGTAGCATCTTTCATAGACCACAACCTGCTAAATATGCTTGCCATGAATGTGGACGCCCTTCGCCTAAGCACGCACCTGCATAAAACGCGTAACGGCAAATTCGAAATGGGACCACTCTGGGACTTTGATCGTTCACTCGACTCTACCGATGGTCGCGACAATAATCCAGAGAGTTGGCACGGAACCGGAGATGGGACCGATTATCTGAATTACATCTGGTGGGACCGACTTTTTGAGGACCCTGATTTCCGGCAAAAGTATATCGATCGGTGGTTTGAATTGAGGCGAGGACCCTTTAGCACCGAAAATATCAACACCCTCATAGACTCGAAGGCCGACGAGCTGCAGGAGGCACAGGTCCGGAACTTTAATAGATGGCGCAACGCCGCGCCTCGTTTTGGCAGTTTTCAAGGGGAGATAGACCATCTTAAGGATTGGCTGGCAAAGCGAACTGCCTGGATTGACGCCCAGTTAGCGAGCCCCCCATAGTTCACTCCGGAACAGGGCTATATCCAGACAATACGGCGTTCTTCTTCCTCTGCGTCTTCGTTGCCAAGGTCGAAACTGTGATTTTGAACTGAAAAACGGGTCTGGCTGGTAGTGCAAGGTTAGTGTCAAGGTAGTGTCAAGAATCTTTCGCACATTTTTATATAAATCTTTCATCTGGCCGGGGGTTCATAACAGGTTAAAAAGTCGGCACGAAAAAAGAGATAACCCCTTCTTATTATAGAAGTTATCTCTAGGGGTTAATAGCGGGGGGAGGATTCGAACCTCCGACCTCCGGGTTATGGGCCCGACGAGCTACCAGACTGCTCTACCCCGCGATCATTAACATATATATACTGTAAAAAAATATTGTTCAAGAAGAACAAATACAAATTATAATTTTTTTCGTATTTCCTCTGCAATTAGTTCGATTCTTCCCTGCTCATACCTGTAAGCAGTCCACCGGTCAAAAAGGCCATCGCCGCTGCTGCGAGCAATTATATGAAAGTGTAAATGCTCAACAAGCTGGCCCGCCGCTCTGCCATTATTGCATAATACATTATAGCCGTCGGAATTCATCGCGGCAGTTACGGCCCCTGCGATTTTGCCAAGCCGTGAACCAACCCGGCCTAAAAGCTCGGACGGACAATCGTGCAATTTTTCAAAGTGCTGTTTCGGTATTACCAAAGTATGGCCATCACTTATGGGCCCATTGTCCAAAAAAGCAAGGACAACTTCATCTTCATAAATCTTTGTAACCGGAATTTGCCCGGCTACCATTTTACAAAAAAGGCAATCATCGGCGCCCATTATACCATATCTCGTATTTAATATAAAGTACTGCGTTCCCAGGCGTGTTTATTGCTTTTACACTTGACGCTATTTTCTATCTGCTACCAGCTATGACTGCTCAGTCTGTTCCGGCTTCTCGCTGGTTTCTGCAGTTTCGGCGGTATGGTCAGGCTTTTTACGAGAGCCCTTTTTTGGTTTGCCATGTTTTTTTTTGCCCTCGTCAGCACCCACCAACTGCAGCAAAACAAGCTGGCCGTTATCACCCAGCCTTCTCATAGACAATCGAATAATTCTCGTATAGCCGCCGGCTCTGTCAAGGTATCTTGGGCCAAGGTCACTGAACAATTTACCGACTACCGTGCCGGTTTTGACAGCCCGGCCATCCTCGTCACCTACTATATCGCGATTTCCAAGCTGAGAAATGGCTCGCCGCCTTGCCGCCAATGTACCTTTCCTGGCTAACGTAATTAATTTCTCGGCAAAGGGCTTTACCTCTTTAGCCTTTTCTATCGTAGTTGAAATCGTCTCGTGCTGGATGAGCGAAGCGACTAAATTTCGCCGCATAGCCAGACGATGCTCTTTTGTTCGACCCAACCGACGTCCTGCTACTCTATGACGCATATATTCATATTCCTCTTAATCCGGCACTACTGCCTTCGAACATTATCAAACTCATTCATCAATATTAACTATCAATATCTGTCATTCCCAAAGACAAGCCTATGTCGGCGAGTTTTCTCCTGATTTCCCGCAGAGAAGTCTTGCCGAAGCTGCGAATCTTCAACAAATCAGCTTCTGTCATTTTCACCAAATCGCCAACCCTTTCGGTTTTAGCAGATTCAAGGCAGTTGCTTGCTCTTACAGATAACTCCAGCTCCTGAATCGGCATGGCGAGTTTTTGGCTTAATTCCTCATCCACCACTTTTTGCTGAGTCTCGACCTCAATAACCTCAGAAGCGGCAACGGTTTGCTCTCCAAGCTCGAAATACTGTATGAACGGATTGACATGCTTGCGTAAAATTTTTGCGGCCTCCACCAGCGCCATTTCAGGTGTAATCGTTTCGTTGGTCCAAATCTCCAGAATCAGCCTGTCATAATTGGTTCGCTGGCCGACACGGGTGTTCTCGGTTACGTAGCGTACTCTTGTAACCGGTGAATATACCGTGTCGAGCATTATTCTTCCGACTTCCTGTTCGAACCTGTCGGCGTCGGCGATACGTTCGGAAGCCGGTACATAACCACGACCATTCTCAACTACCATTTCCATTTCAAACTTTACTTTTTCAGTCAAGGTAGCCAACACCATATCCTTGTTTATCACTTCAATAGACGGGTCGGCAACTATATCAGCAGCCGTCACAAGACCGGCCTTGTTTACCGAAACAGTCATCGTCTTTGGCCCTTCACCCTGGAGGCAAATGACAAGACTCTTGACATTCAAAACAATATCGGTAACATCCTCCTTCACTCCTTTTATCGTACTGAACTCATGGCTGACACCGCCTATTTTGATGGATGTTACGGCACTACCTTCCAAAGAGGAAAGCAAAATACGTCTGAGACTGTTCCCGATAGTGGTGCCGAACCCTCTTTCGAAAGGTTCAATATAGAATCGGCCATACTTATCGCTCGATACGATCGTGTCTCGTTCAACACGAGTCGGCAATTCCAAGCCACGCCATGTAACTCGCATATAGGTCTCCTACGTAAGTTTTGAGTTTCGAATTATTAGTTTTGATTTATCTCAAAACTCGACATTAATAAACTTAAATCTTCTTCGCAGCTATCTCGAGCAGAATTCCACAACCAACTGCTCTTCAACGGGAATCTGGACATCATCCCGAGCGGGCAAAGCAACAACAGTAGCTTCGGGCTTTTCCCGAGCTAATTGCAGCCAGCTTTGTGTAGTAAAATTCGGGTTACTTGCCAACTGTTCCTTTACTATTTTTACGCTTTTTTCAGAACCTTTGATGATTATCTTGTCGCCGATTTTCGTAGTATAATCACTGATATTCACCTTGCGTCCGTTTATATAGATATGACCGTGAGCAATCAACTGCCTTGCTGCCTTTCGCGACGGAGCAAAATTTAACTTATAGACCACATTATCCAAACGTCTTTCCAGCAATTGCAGCAGTGTCTCGCCGGTATTGCCCTTACCCCGCTCCGCTCGATGAAAATACCTCATAAACTGCCGCTCAAGAAGTCCGTAATACCTTTTGACCTTTTGCTTTTCTCGCAGCCGAACACCATATTCACTTACCCTGCCCCTTCGCCATCCGTGCATCCCAGGAGCCAGATTTCTCTGTTTTTTTTCGATAGGACACTTGGCCGTCTCACATCTTATGCCTTTGAGCATAAGTTTCATTCCTTCACGACGACAGTGTTTACAAGATGAACCCAGATAACGTCCCATTCTTTATATTTATCTCCGAAATAGTTTCTAATAGTACTTGTCTCTTAAACTCTTCTTCGCTTCGGCGGCCTGCAGCCGTTGTGCGGCAGCGGAGTAACATCCTCTATCGAAGCGATACGTAATCCGGCCTGCTGTAAAGCTGAGATGGCGGATTCGCGGCCTGAACCAGGCCCTTTAACCCTGATTTCAACTTCGCGAACACCATTACGCATGGCGGAACTGGCGCAGCGCTGCGCAGCTCTTTGAGCGGCAAAAGGTGTGCTTTTGCGAGAGCCTTTGAAACCTACACAGCCGGCCGAGCCCGAAGCAACTGCATTACCATCCATATCCGTAATCGTAATCAATGTATTATTGAATGTCGCCTTTATGTGCACAATAGCCCGGACAACATTTTTCCTTACTTTTCGCTTCGTTCTTTTTGCCATTATTCAGAAAATTCCTCAAATCAGCATATAAAGTATATGACATTTTATCTTTAGCGTTTTTCCTTTACACCCTTCTTGCCCGCAACTGTTTTTCTCGGGCCTTTGCGGGTACGCGCGTTACTCTGAGTACACTGGCCCCTAACAGGCAAACCTCTTCTGTGACGAACGCCTCTATAACAATTTATATCACGCAAGCGGGCTATATTTTGCGAATACTGCCTGCGAAGCTGACCTTCCACCGTGTAATTGCGGTCGATAATCTGCGTTATACGGCTAAGCTCATCTTCGCTAAGCTTGCCGGCTTTTGTATTTCTTTCTATACCTGCCTCTTTTAATATCTGTTCCGAGGTATATTTACCTATACCGACAATATAAGTCAGCGAAATCCATATAGATTTTTCATTCGGTATATCAACACCAACTATACGTGGCATATAAGCTCCTTTTCGAATCCGGTAATCGGTTAATTACCACCGGGCAATCACAATGAAATCAACCCTGGCGTTGTTTATGCCGCGGGTTCGAACATATTACCCTGACAACACCTTTGCGACGAATAACCTTACAATTCTCACATATACGCTTAACTGAACTTCTAACTTTCATTTTATCTACCTATTATTACGGTATTAGTCTGTAACTAATGCCGGAGTACTATCCGGCCTCTGTTTAGATCATAAGGTGACATTTCAACCATAACTGTGTCACCCGGCAAAATCCGAATATAATGCATCCGCATTTTGCCAGAAACATGCGCCAAAACCTCGTGTCCGTTCTCCAACTCTACCTTAAACACGGCATTCGGCAAAGCATCGGTCACTTTGGCTTGTAATCTTATTGTGTCCTTCTTTGCCATTTTCTTGTCTTGTATTTCCTAATTTTTGACTCGCAACTCTATTTCGTCCGAGATACGACTCACTGCCTTTCTGCAGTTAATACCTCACAACCACCTTTAACTATCGCAATTGTATGCTCAAAATGAGCCGAGCATTTCCTGTCTCTTGTTACCACCGTCCACCCGTTCCCAAGCGTTCGGACACCACTTGAGCCGGCGTTAATCATCGGCTCAACAGCCAGAATCATTCCTTCCGCCAAAATAATGTCATTTGCCAGCAAATCATCGTTGACGAAATTAGGCACTCTCGGCTCTTCATGCATTTTTCTGCCGATGCCGTGTCCAACAAAGTCTTTTACCACCGAAAAACCTGCCGACTCGGCAGATTGTTGCATCTCGGCAGCCACCTGGCTCCATTTAACAAGCGGTGCAGATTTAGCTATTGCTATATCAAGAACATGTTTTGTTACGTCCATCAGCCTGCGCTTAATCTCTGAAATTTCGCCGATGGCGATCGTAACCGCAGCATCTGCACAATAGCCATTAAGTCTAACGCCAAAATCAACGCTGAGAATATCACCTTCTTTAAGCTTTGCATCCTCAGTAGGAATCCCATGAACGACCTGCTCGTTTATCGAAGCACAAATTGCACCCGGAAACGGGATTTTAGATACTGGTGTGCGAACACCCTTAAACAAAGCCTCAGCCCCGGCATCAGCGGTCATCTGCAAAGCTACGCCGTCCAAGTGCAGGGTGGATACTCCCGGCTCAGCAATCTCTTTTAGTTTTAAAAGAACTTTTGCTACAACAGCACCTGCTTTACGCATTAAGTCAATTTCTCTTTGGCTGCGAAGCGTTATAGCCATTGGGTATCTCGTCTCGAAATTCGATACACTTTCCAGCGCTTCACGTCTTGACCAGGGCGTCCATCTTCTCAAATATCGAATCCCTTACTTCATCCGGGGTTCTGTCTGCATCGAAGTCATAAACAGTGCCGTTTTTTCTATAGTAATCCACCAGCGGTTCTGTCTGCTGATGGTATGTTTTAAGGCGATTAGCCACCACATCAGGGGTATCATCAGGCCGTTGAACAAGCTCGACGCCGTCGTTATCACAGATACCTTCAGCGGTTGGCTTCAAGTGTTCAATATGATAAACGGCCCCACACTTAGGACAACTTCTCCTGCCCGTTATACGCTTTGCTACTACGTCGTCATCTACATGGAGGTTCAAAACAAAATCTATAGTCATCTCGTTATCAGCCAATGACTTATCAAGTTCAACCGCCTGGTTGACGGTTCTTGGAAAACCATCCAGCAAGAAACCTGCAGCAGGGGCATTTGTTATCGCCTTGGTCATCATCTCAATTATTATTTCATCAGGCACAAGGCCGCCCGAATCCATATAACTTTGTGCTTTTTGCCCTAATTCGGTACCTGCGGCCCGTTCCTGCCGTAAAATATCGCCGCTGGATAAATGAAGCAGACCATATTGGACAACAATGCTCTTACACTGCGTTCCTTTACCTGCACCCGGTGCTCCCAACAACACTATTCTCATCCATATGCTCCTTTTATCCTGCCGGTTGGACTGAAACCATCATAGCTGCGCATCAAAAGATTCGCTTCGATTTTCTGAACCAGATCCAGTGAGACACTAACAACTATCAATAAACCGGTTCCACCCAGGAACGTCGCCACACGCCAGTCAATTCCCAATAATATTGAAACCAGCGACGGCACAACGGCAATTATAGCCAAAAATGAAGCTCCGAAATACGTGATTCTTGTCATTACCGTTTCCAGGTAATCAGCCGTCCTTCGTCCCGGACGAAGCCCGGGAATGAAGCTTCCCGAATCCCGCAGGTTCTTAGCCATCTCCTTGGGCTGAAATTGTACTGTTACCCAAAAATAGGCAAACAAAAATATCAACAGCATATACAGAACATTATAGGTATAAGAACTTGGCCCGAGAGCATCCTTAATAGTCAGCACAAACGACGAATTTTGGAGGCTTGGAATTCTCAACAACTGCTCGATTATAATGGGCGGGAACATCATAAAGCTCGATGCGAAAATTATGGGCATCACACCGCCGTGATTGACACGAAGCGGCAAATAATGCCTCTGTCCGCCATACATCCGGCGGCCTCGCATCTGCTTTGCCTGCTGAATCGGTATTCGGCGCTGGCCCTGAGTTATCAGTATCGCACCGGCCACGACAAACACAAACGCCGCTATCAGGAATAATATCTTCGCCGGGCCTACAGTACCGGGTGCTGCGCCGAGTTTCAGGTCAACATTCTGCCAAAGCGTCCAGATTGCCCAGGGCATTCTGGAGACAATGCCAGCCATAATTATCAAACTAATACCGTTGCCTATGCCGTATTCATCTATCTGCTCACCAAGCCACATCAAAAAGACAGTGCCGGCCGTCATGCCGACAACACCCATTATCAATGCCTGACGATACATGCCGGCATAGGTTAATCCCTGCCCACCTAACAACTTCATAAACATTACCGACTGAACCATACATATCAGCACAGTCAGATAGCGGGTGTACTCCTGTATCTTTTTGTGGCCTGTTTGTCCTTCCTGGCGCAGCTTCTTCAAAGCAGGAACAACCTCACCCAACAGCATAAGAATAATCGATGAGGTAATATAAGGCATAATCCCAAGGCCAAACAAGCTGCTCTTATCCAGCCTTCCTCCGGTAAACATCTGCATGTATTCGGCAGCTCTGCCCAGGGGACTCTCCGTGTCTCTTGAACCGGCAATTTCAGCTATCTTTTTCTGGTCAAAGCCGGGTACGGGGATATGAAATCCGACCTTGTATATTATCAGCAGCGCCAGAGTAAAAAGAACCTTATTGCGCAGATCAGGGATCCTGAATATGTTAATTACCGTTCCAAGCATTATTTCCTGTCCATTATTCTGTATCCGCCTCCGGGAAGCGAATACGCCGGTTTTCTATTTCCTTCCGCATGATAGAATATGCGGACAACAATCAAATAATTTTTGCTGTGCCGCCGGAAGCCACAATCTTGTGCTCTGCCGCCTTGCTGAATTTGTGAGCTGTTACCTGCAGCTTCTTTGTAAGGTCTCCATTACCGAGAATTTTGATTTTGCTTTTTGTGCTGTTAATCAGTCCGACGCTGGATAATTGCTCTACGCCAACATCAGCACCATCCTCGAATCTTTCCAGTTGTGAGATATTTACGATTTCGCAGCGTATCGCAAAATTATAATTATTAAAACCTCGTTTAGGCAGTCGTCTAAACAAAGGCATCTGACCGCCTTCAAGAAGGGTAACAGAAGTCGAGCCCGCCCTGCTGCCGGCACCTTTGTGACCTCGGCCACAGGTTTTTCCGTGGCCGCTGCCCGTACCCCTGCCGACACGTCGACGACGCTTATGTTTACCCACAAGAGAAGTTATTTCATGATTCAACATTAAAATCACCCGATCGTTAATCAGCAACCATTAAGCATTAATTGCAACACCACGAAGAGATTCAACCATTTCCTTGCTGCGCAATTTCAACAATCCGTTAAGTGTAGCTTTGACCACATTTTTGGCAGAAGTGCTTCCGTAAACTTTTGTTAGAACATCCTGTACACCGGCATATTCGAGCACTGCTCGAGCACAGGAACCCGCAATAACCCCGGTACCGGGACTGGCCGGGACCAAAACAACTTTTGTGGCCCTGTATTTTCCGTTTACAGCGTGTGGTATTGTCCGGTCAAGTAAAGTTATCTTGTGCAAAGATTTTTTGGCGTCTTTTATACTTTTCTCGACCGCCTGCGGAACCTCATTAGCCTTGCCATAACCGACACCAACCGTACCTGCCCTGTCACCAATCACAACTAGTGCGGCAAAACTGAATCGCCGACCGCCCTTTACCACTTTGGCGCAGCGAAACACCTTTACAACCGTATCTTCCAACGGTTTTTCTTCCTGACCCGAAAGTTTAACTGGTTCTACTGCCAATTTTTTCTCCAAACATTTTCGTGTTGACTATGGTGTTAAAAAGCCAGCCCGGCTTTTCTTGCCCCATCGGCAAGTGCCTTGACTCTGCCATGAAACTTATATCGATTTCTATCAAAGCGAACGCACTTAATCCCAACACCAAGTGCTTGTTTTGCAACCGATTCACCTATTATTCCGGCAGCTTTTCTATTGCCGGCATTGAGCAATTGATCCTGCATACCTTTTGTCCTTGTACTTGCCGAAGCAAGTGTCGCTCCCGCAACGTCATCTATAATCTGAGCGTAAATATGCCTGTTTGAGCGAAATACCAACAGCCGAGGTCTGTCCGGAGTCCCAAATACTTTCTTCCTCACATGATATTTACGCCTTAGTGCTGCTTTTTTCAACCTGTCCGTTTTCATTAAACTAAATCCCAATTATGCCGATCCGGAAGCAAATGCCTTGCCAACCTTACGTCGTACATGTTCGTCGGCATAGCGGATACCTTTTCCTTTATAGGGTTCCGGCGGCCTTATCTTTCTAATATCTGCAGCGAACTGTCCCAGCAGACATTTGTCCGTTCCCGAAAGCGTGAACCTTGCTGGAACGTCATTACCCCTGGTAGCACCGACATCGATATTAACCTTTATACCCTTCGGTATTACCAACTCTACAAGATGGCAAAAACCTATCTGAAAAGCCAGCTTTCCGCCCTGCTCTTTGATATTATAACCGGTGCCGAATATTTGCAATTTCTTCTCAAAACCTTTACTGACCCCGGTAACCATATTTTCAATCAAGGCTCGCATAGTACCATGTAACTGCTTGTTCTGGCGGTCCTGGGGATGCTTATTTACGACTAATATTTTCCCCTCGTCATCGTCAATTTTAACCTCTATCCGAGGATGACAGTCCATCTGGAGCTGACCAAGCGAGCCTGAGACCTTGATACATCGGCCTTTGAGCTCAACCTTTACGCCTCCAGGAATACTAATAGGTTTGTTTCCAATACGACTCATTAGCTTACCGTACAAAGTATCTCGCCGCCGACTTTAGCTTCGCGGCAGTTTCTGTCACTCATTACACCTTTACTTGTCGAAACGATTGCTATACCCAAACCGGCTAAAACGCGCGGCAATTTGTCAACCGACGAATATATTCTTCGACCGGGCTTGCTCGTTCTTGCTATTTCGTTAATAATAGAATGGCCGTCCTGGTCATACTTTAACGTAATCCTCAGTATTCCCTGCCGGCTGTCGTCGATTCGGTCGAAATCCTCGATGTAACCTTCCTTTTTCAAAACAGCCGCTATGCCTTCACAAATATTTGACGCCTTTATATTGACTTGCTGTTTGTTTATTCGCGCAGCATTGCGAATTCTCGTCAACATATCAGCTATTGGATCACTTAAACTCATAATTTCGTGCCTCGTGCTCCGGGGCATTTTCGTGATTAAATTCACGAGCTACCAACTGGCTTTTCTAACTCCCGGTATTTTTCCTTCATTAGCTAACGTTCTAAAACAAATCCGGCAAACCTTAAACTTGCGATATACTGCCTTGGACCTGCCACAAAGCTGACAACGCGTATATTGTCTGACGCGATATTTTTGTTTTTGTTCTGCCTTGTTTTCAAGTGCTTTAGTTGACATTCATACGCTCCAATTTCTCGTTTCCGAGCTCAAGCTTTATTCTTTATTTACTGCTGTTAATCCTTTGAACGGCATACCAAAGAGCTGAAGCAGTTTCCTCGCTTCCTCGTCACTCTGTGCCGTAGTTACAAAAGTTATATTCATACCCTGCTGAAATTCCACTTTTACCGGGTTGATTTCAGGAAATACAGTCTGTTCAGCCAGGCCCATCGAGTAATTTCCTCTGCCGTCAAAACTGTCCGAATTAAGCCCCCGAAAGTCTCGTACCCGTGGTATTGCAAGACTAATGAGTCTGTCCATAAACTCATACATTCTCACGCCGCGGACCGTAACCTTCAAACCGGTTTCCTGACCTTCACGAACCTTAAAGTTCGAAACACTCTTTTTCGCCTTACAGACCAACGGCATTTGGCCGGTAATCATCATTAAATCCTTTTTGGCTAATTCAATGAATTTCTTATCCTGCGTCGCCCTGCCAACACCCATAGAGATAACAACCTTTTTCATCTGCGGCACAGCCATAGGATTTTTGTAGCTGAATTCCTTTGTCAGCTCCGGAACTATTTTTGACTTATATAAATCTTTTAAACGCGCCATACTGTATCTCTGAAACGGCTAACCGGTCAAATAAGCACCGATTGCCAATTAATAACTCACTTTTTTGTCTTCCTGATAATGCCGATTTCGTTACCATCGGCAGCAAGACGTTTTTTGCCGCCATCCTTACTTACCTGATAACGTACCCTGCTGCCTCTCGAGCTTTTCGGATTCACCGGCAAAACATTGCTTATATGTATCGGCTGCTCAACATTGATTCGGCCTCCCTGCGGATTTTTCCGCGAAGGCCTTACGTGTTTTTTGGCTATGTTATGACCCTGAACCACTACGCGATGCTTGTCAAGTATCACACGCAGAACTCTGCCGGTAGCGCCTTTGTGGTCACCGGCTATTATCTCAACCATATCACCTTTTTTTATATGCGAAGCCATAAATACCCAAATTACAATTCAAAATTCCTTATACTACCTCGCTTGCCAGCGAGATAATTTTCATATAATTTTTTTCGCGAAGCTCGCGAGCCACCGCACCGAAAATCCTTGTTCCTATCGGATTGCCATCACCGTCAATCATCACTGCGGCATTGCTGTCAAATCTTACATAGCTGCCATCGGCACGTTTCACAGGGCTCTTGGTGCGAATAATAACACACTTATGCACTTTTTTGTCATCCAGCTGGCAATTTGGCAGCGACTTTTTTATCGCAACACAAACAATATCTCCAACGCCTGCGACCGGACGGGTCATCTTACCCCGCGATCCGCCTCTTCCAAGAACCTTAATGCATAACGCCAACTTGACACCGGAATTGTCGGCTATATCCAACATTGTTTCCTGCTGAACCATTATCTTTTATCTCAACTCACACTTCAACTGCTCTCTGGACAACCTTGACAAGTCGCCAACTCTTGGTCTTGCTGCGAGGCCTGCACTGAGTAATTTCAACCACGTCGCCAACACCACTCTGATTTTGTTCGTCGTGAACACCGATTTTCGTTCTGCGCTTGATGTATTTGCCGTACTTTGGATGCTTGACTTTGAAGTCAATGACTACTTTGACGCTCTTGTCGCCACTGTTGCTCACCACCACACCGGTTAAAGTTTTTAATTTTCGTTCCTGCATCTTTGTTTTCCGACTCATCAATCGTCTGCGGGCAAAACGTTACTTTTTTCCCGCATTATTGTTTTAATTCTTGCGATATCACGCTTGACATTAATAACGGCTTTGGAGTTCTCCAGCTTTTCCGTAACCGCCTGTGAGCGCAGATCGAACAAATGCCTCTCAAGCTCTTCAAGTTTGTTCTCGAGCTCATCCGGACTCATCTCTCTGTAATGCTGCGCTTTCATTCGAAGCGTTCCTCTTACAATGAATGTCTTCGTTTAATAAATCTACACCTAATCGGCATTTTATGAGTAACTCTGAGCAGCGCCTCCTTTGCTACTTCCTCAGCTACTCCGCCGATCTCAAAACAAACCTGTCCGGGCCTTACTCTGGCAACCCAGAACTCCGGCTCACCTTTACCTTTACCCATTCGAGTTTCGAGAGGCTTGGAACTCACCGGCTTATGCGGGAATACTCTGATATAGACCTTGCCTTCGCGATGCAAAAAGTGAGTCGCTGCTACTCGGCCGGCTTCAATGTTTCTTGCCGTTATCCAGCTCGTTTCCAAAGCCTGTAAACCGTATTCACCAAATGCAACAAAATTGCTTCTCGAGGCATTGCCCTTCATTTTGCCGCGCTGGCTTTTACGATATTTAACTCTTTTCGGCATCATTGCCATTTTTCAAACCCTTGTAAAACTCGTACTTAAGATAGCACTATTTTGCCAACAAAACCTTTTTTCAGCTTTCCTTTGTTTCACCTGGTTCGGCCTTGGTCGGCTCTGCAGGCGGCACATTCGGTGCAGCAGCTACAGTAGGCGCAGCAACTGTTCTGCTGCTTCTCTTAGGAGCCCCTTGAGTTCTCCCACCACCCCTTGATGACGGGCCCATACGCCTTGGTGGGCGACGATGATGGTGGCTCTGTACAATTTCTTCACCAAACTTGCCTTTATAAATCCAAACTTTTATACCAATCGCTCCGTATGTCGTCCTTGATGTTGCCACAGCATAATCTACATTGGCATCCAGCGTATGCAGCGGGATACTGCCAAGCTTCTGCGTTTCCTTCCGGGACATCTCAGAGCCGCCCAGACGGCCCGAGCAAATAATCTTAACTCCCTTAGCACCGGCGTTCATTGCAGATTCACAATATTGTTTCATCGTACGCCTGAAGGAAGCCCGCTTGCTTAACTGCTCAGCAATCGCCTCGGCCACCAAGGCAGAGTTGAGTTCCGGATCTTTTATCTCGATGACGTTGACACTTATCTTTCGGCCTGTTAGGTCTTCAAGCTCTTCACGCAGCTTATCGACTTCACCGCCCCTTGGGCCAATAACCACGCCGGGCCGAGCACTGTGCAGTGTTACTTTTACTTCGTTGCGCGTCCGGATTATTTCGGTCTTTGCAACCGCGCCTTTGGGCATACGACGGTTAAATCTATTGTCAACATACCGGCGGATCTTCTGATCCTCAACAAGAAAATCACCGTAATCAGCCTTCGGAGCAAACCATGTACTCTGCCAACCAAGTGTTATTCCTGTTCTGAAACCTATTGGCGATACTTTCTGGCCCATAATTTCGTATCTCGTATTTCGTTTTACGCTTGCGTTAATGTTATATGTATATGACAAGCTTTTTTGTGAATAGGATACGCTTTGCCTCTGTCTTTCGGTATCCATCTTTTTGTGCCGATCCGAATTCCCGCATCATCGACCCGGGCAGAGCTTAGATAAAGATTATCAACGTCAACCTGCTGCTCATCTGCATCCGCAACAGCGCTTCTCAAAACCTTATCAATCATCGTTGCAGCACGTTTTCTGGTAAACTTCAGGATATCCATTGCGTCCTGAACACTCCGACCGACTATCAATTGAGTAACCAAACGGGCTTTGCGAGCCGAGATCGGAGCATATCGATAAGACGAATGCCAGTCAGCTATATCATTTACCTCGACAGACAAGGCACTCGCCAGGCGGTTAATATCATCCGCCCGCGGTTCCGGTTTGAACAGACCTTTTTGCCAGTTCTTAATAGCTGCAACCGCTTGCTTTTTATTAAGCCTGGCTCCGGTAAGCCTATCGGCCATCTGCCCGATATCCATCTGTCGCTGCCGGCAATATTCTTTTAATTTTTCAGCACTTAGCATAATTATCTCAAATCCGGCTTCACGAACAGCGCTTCACGCATATTACTTTATCTTCTTACTGGAATGCCCCTTAAACGTCCGTGTGGGCGAAAATTCACCTAACTTATGCCCAACCATATCCTCAGTAACAAATACTTTATGAAATATCTTGCCATTGTGAACCATAAACGTAAAACCCACAAACTCCGGGACAATCGTACATCTTCTTGCCCAGGTCTTTATCGGTTCGCGAGAACCGGAGGCAATTTGTTTGTTGACCTTACCAAACAGCTTGTCGTCAATGTATGGTCCTTTTTTAAGAGATCTTCCCATTTCTCGTATCTCACATAGCGTGCGTTTTTCGCACGACTAAATCAAATATTCAGTTGTTTCTGTTTTTTACTTTTACGCCTGCGAATTATTCTCTTGTTACTTGGATTTCGCGGATTTCTGGTTTTCCCGCCTTTTGCAAGCACACCGGTAGGCGAACAGGGATGGCGTCCGCCGTTTGCTCTACCTTCTCCACCACCCATCGGATGAGCAACCGGGTTCATTGCTTTTCCCCTTACATGCGGCCTGATACCCATATGCCGCTTACGCCCGGCTTTGCCAATGCGTACATTCTGGTGGTCGGGATTACTAAGCCGGCCGATTGTTGCCCGGCATTCCTTACGAACCATCCGCATCTCACCACTCGGCAAAATGACGGTAATCCAGTTACCTTCTTTTGCCACAATCTTTGCAGCGCTGCCGGCACCCCTGACAAGCTTTCCACCCTGGCCGGCTCTCATTTCGATATTATGAATCTCCATACCGGCAGGAATAGCAGACATAGGCATCGTATTACCAATCTTAGGCTCACAAACCTGTCCGCTTTCCACCAGGTCTCCAGCTTTTATACCAAACGGTGCTAATATATACCTCTTTTCGCCGTCGGCGTAGTGCAACAGGGAAATAAAACAATTTCTATTGGGGTCGTATTCAATTGTCGCCACTTTCGCGGGGATCCCGTCCTTCTTACGCTGAAAATCAATGATACGATAAATCTTCCTTGCCCCGCCGCCCCTAAAACGAGTGGTGGTAACACCATAATGGTTTCTCCCGCCGTTCTTTTTGATACGCTTGCAAAGTGACTTCTCAGGCTTGTCGTTGGTCAACTCGGCATAATCGTTGACCGAACTATTTCTCCGACCGGCACTTGTTGGTTTATAAATTCGAATACCCATAACTCGTATCTCGTATTTAGAACAAATCTATATGAAATTCAGGATCCAGAAATACAATAGCCTTTTTCCAGCTTGACGTCTCTCCAATCGCTCTGCCTCTGCGACGTTGTTTGCCTTTGCGGTTGGCCGTCCTTACTTTTTGGACCTTGACATTGTATATTTTTTCGACAGCGTTTTTTATCTGCGTCTTATTGGCTCTTTTATTTACTTGAAAAGAATATGCACTTTTTGTATTTGCAAAGTGCATCCCCTGTTCTGTAATCAAAGGCCGAATTATTACGTTATAATCATCCACAACAATACCCGTTAATTTTCGCTTGCCTGCTCTCGGTTCAAAACATCTAAAAACGCCTCTTTTGTAAAGAGCATTTTGCGATGGCGGCAAATATCACCGGCGTTCAATTCACTTACAGGCATAACATCTACCTTTGGAATATTATTAGCTGATTTGTAAAGATTTACGTTTTCAGAGCTAACCGTTACCAGGCAACTGCGATCAATTTTTAAGTTGCCCAGAATACCTGCAAAATCTTTTGTTTTTGGTTTATCAAAATTTAGCCCGTCAACAACCACAACATCGCTTCTCAAAAGCTTTGCCAATATCGCCGAGTTCCTGGCTAATCTTCTTTGCTTTTTTGGCATACTTTTACTGAAATCCCTTTGAGTCTTGGCAAAGGTAACGCCGCCACCTTTACGTTTGCCGGTTCTGATATTACCAACACGGGCATTTCCAGTTCCCTTTTGCCGAAAGAGCTTTCTGTCTGAACCAGCCACCATACTTCTGCTCTTGCTGGCGGCAGTCCCCACACGCTTGTTCGCATGATACATAACAACGGCCTGCTTAAGCAGAGAGTATCTGACCGAGCCGCCAAAAACCGCCTCATCAACTTTCAAGCTTTCGACTTCCTGACCATCTGTGTTGTAAACCGCCAATTTAATCATTTTTCCAGGTATTCCATTCTCCCACTATTATGCTTTTTTTGCGCTCCGAACAATGCAATAACCACCGGCCGGGCCGGGCACAGAACCCTTGATAATTAACAAGTTCTTCTCTTCGTCCAGCTCTACCAACTTGTGGTTCTTCATAGTTACACGACAGTTGCCCATATGCCCCGCCATTCTCTTGCCTTTTTTGATATTGCCGCCATGGCCCCGGTCTGTACCATATCCTGCCTGTGATCCCGGAGCCCTGTGTTTTCGTTCCGTGCCGTGCGATGCCGGGAAGCCCCCAAAACCGTACCGCTTCATCACTCCGGCAAAACCTTTACCCTTGCTGGTGCCCACAACATCGACGTATTTATCTTCGGCAAACACAGAAACCGTCACAGAATTTCCAACTTCGTACTGCTCTTCGGCGCCTTCGCCCAAACGCATCTCTTTGATGAACTTCTTTGGGGTTGTGTTGGCTTTTTTAGCATGCCCGATTTGCGGATGTTTCCTGCGGGCAGGCTTTATCTCATCGTAACCCAATTGAACAGCATTGTAGCCGTCAGTTTCAGTCGTTTTCACCTGCATAACCTGACAGGGACCGGCCTGTATGACCGTAACCGGCACTAAGTTACCCAAATCGTTATATATCTGGGTCATTCCAACTTTTTTTCCTAACAACATTGCCATTTCTTTATATCTCGTATCTGCTGATTCACTTGTAAATATCAGGCTTTTATCCTTACAAAAACTCCCGCCGGAACTACAAGGCGGTTCAACACTTCAACCGTTCGAGCGTTAGCTTCGTGAATATCAATCAGGCGTTTATGAGTTCTCAGCTCGAATTGTTCACGCGATTTCTTGTCGATGTGCGGACTTCGTAAAACAGTATATCTTTCAATTCGCGTCGGCAGAGGCACAGGACCACTAACACGAGCATTGGTCTTTCGAGCGTGCTCCACTATTTCCTTGGCGGACGCATCAAGAGCCCTGTGGTCGTAAGATTCCATCTTAATTCTTATTCTTTCAGTGTCAGCAGCCATAAAGTTCCTTTACTCAAGCCGATAAAGGCTCGAAGTATTTCAACTTATACTACAAAAAACAAAACATAAAATCCAATTTTAGACTACACTACTTCTGCTATCAGCCAAACGTATTTTGTTTGATTTCTGGCAGGAAAGGCCTTTGTATCGATTATTGATTACTCAAATGTTATTTTCGATTTAGTCCTTCAATAATCAACTACCAAATTCGCCTTCCTTAAGAGTTTGGGTTCGGGTTATAACTACTACCCATCCAAAGCCATACACCAGCTTTTGGAATACCCCTGAATCTAACAGAGTCATAAACCATCCATGACCACAATACTAAAGATATGCCACAGCCCAACTAAGGTTTACGCAAAGCCGTCCTTGGCGATGCTCGCTACGGCTGAAAACGTTGGAAGTTAACACATAAAACAGTAGCTGTCAACAAAATGTCGATAAAAATATTTAAAATATAAAAAAATTTACACTTTTTTAAAACATGATTTGCTTTGCAATCTGTTCGGGGACCTTTTCATAGCTCAGCGGCTCCATCGTAAATGTCCCCCTGCCCGCTGTTACGCTTCTAATATCGCTGGAATATCCAAATAATTCAACCAGCGGTGCCTTCGCATCAATTACCTGCATATTTCCATGCACATGACAATCGGTGATTAGTCCCCTTTTTGCAAGCAAGTTACCCTGAACAGCTCCAAAATTAACCTGCGGCACTATTACTTGAAGCCTCATAACCGGCTCAAGTAATACCGGTTCCGCCTCTTTTACCGCCTTTCCGAGAGCAATTGCGGCTGCCTGCTCAAAAGCAAGACCCGAGGAATCCACAGAATGGAAAGACCCGTCAATTAGCGTAACTTTAATTCCCACAATAGGATAGCCCGACAATACACCGCTGCTTAATGCATCCTCGCACCCACTTTTAACGTCAGGAATGTACTCTCTCGGTACGGCATCGCCGGGGGCCTCGTTTTGAAATTCATAATCACGGCTCCAATGGCCGTCATCGGTTAAAAGTGGCTCGATTTTCAAAACAACGTGCCCGTATTGGCCGTGACCGCCTGTCTGGCGGATAAACTTGCCTTCAGCCTGTGCTGTTTTAGTGATAGCCTCCTTGTAGGCCACTCGGGGTTTGCCTACCCTGACGTTCACCCCTCTGTCCCTTACCAGTTTATGCTGAAGTATCTCCAGGTGTAATTCACCCATTCCACTGATTATTGTCTGGCCCGTTTCACTGTCTGTTTTGCATTCAAAAGTCGGATCCTCACGCTTTAAATCGGCCAGGGCATTAGCCAGTTTTGCCTTTTCTGCGGTCGTTTTTGGCTCTATCGACATATTAATAACCGTCTGTGGAAATGTAATGCTCGGAAGGGAAACCGGTTTCTTGGGGTCACAAATCGTATCGCCTGTAAGTGTCTGTTTCAGTCCTACGACTGCGACAATATCGCCTGCACCGGCTGAATCCAAAATTTTTCGTTCATCGGCGTGCATTTCAAATATTCTGGTAACATTCTCCCGACGATTACGATTTGTATTCAAAACTCTGCTGTTGGACTTTAATTTGCCCTGATAAATCCTTAGAAAATACAAATCGCCATGTACATCACTGGTAATCTTAAAGGCCAGCGCAACCAGACTGCCACTGGGGTCGCACTTAATTGATATTTTTTTATCTTCATCATTCGGTTTGTGTCCGGTCAAAACAGGTTTATCCAGGGGGGAAGGCAAATATGCCAGAACGCCGTCAAGCAGCCTTTGCACACCAATATACTTCAAGGCAGAGCCAACAAATACCGGATGAAGCTTGTTGCTCAGGGTTCCTTTTCTGATTGCCCTGTTAATCATCGTAATATCGGCCGGCTTATCGTGAACATAGCAGTCCATCAGCTCGTTATCGTATTCGGCTGCCAGTTCAATCATCCGTTTTCTTTGCCGCTGAGCAGCCTGTTTAAACTCGGCAGGAATTTCCGTTTCTTCGAAAGTCGCTCCCATCTTTTCAGCCTTATAGAAAACCGCCTGCATCTTTATCAGGTCTATTACGCCGGTAAAAGTGTCCTCGGCACCAATCGGAATCTGCAGCAAAATCGGATTGGCCAAGAGTTTGTCTCGAATACTGTTAATCGTCATCTCGAAATCGGCGCCAACTTTGTCCATCTTATTTACAAAGCAAAAACAGGGCAGGTCGTATTTTTGCCCCTGCCTCCAGACGGTTTCACTCTGGGCCTGAACGCCTTCACTGCCGTCAAAGACAGCTATAGCGCCGTCGAGAATACGTAACGACCTTTCGACTTCAGCAGTAAAGTCAATATGGCCCGGTGTATCGATAAGATTGATTTCATAACCCTTCCAGGGGCATTTCGTCGCCGCTGAAGTGATAGTAATACCTCTTTTTTGCTCTTCTTCCATAAAGTCCATAACGGCAGTACCATCATGGACCTCTCCCATTTTGTAGGTTTTGCCCGCATAGAAAAGAATACGCTCGGTAACTGTTGTTTTACCGGCATCGATATGAGCCATAATCCCGATATTGCGTAGTTTTTCCAAATCGCTCGACATAATCAATATCTCGTCTTTTATGAGCCGTGACTCGAGCAGTGTATAAAAAAACTGCCACGGTTATTTTCATAAAATTCCGTGGCAGTTACAAACGAAAGTTCTTACCAGGCAAAGTGGGCAAATGCCTTATTCGCCTCTGCCATTCTATGAACATTCTCCCGGGTGGTGATTGCTGTACCATGTTCCCTATAAGCATCTATTAATTCAGAAGCCAGTCGCTCGCACATAGGTTTGCCCTTTTTGCCTCTGGCCGAAGCTAATATCCACCTGAACGCAAGCGATTGCTGGCGTTTGGAGCTTACCTGCATCGGAACCTGATAACTGGCTCCGCCGATACGCTTGCTGCGAACTTCGAGTAACGGCTTTACATTGTTTATCGCCTTCTCAAATACCTCAAGAGCCTCAGCGTCCTTGACATTTTTGCCGATGATATTCATAGCATCATAAAACACTCGCTGCGCAGTGCTTTTCTTGCCGTCCCACATCAAACAGTTCACAAACTTGGAAACCAGCTTATTGTTATATTTCGCATCCGGTTTTAATTGTTGACTTGAAGCAGTAAACTTTTTAGCCATTACTTTTCCTCAATATTGGTAACTGGTAATTACTTATATATTTAACCAGCTCATTTAGCCTTTTTTGCACCATATTTACTTCTGCCTTGTTTTCGATTAGCCACGCCGGCACAGTCAAGAACACCACGAACGATATGATACCTAACACCCGGCAGGTCCCTGACTCGGCCTCCGCGAATCACAACCGTACTATGCTCCTGAAGATTGTGGTCAATACCCGGTATATAAGCGGTAACTTCCTTGCCGTTGGTCAGACGAACACGAGCGATTTTCCGCAAAGCCGAGTTCGGTTTCTTGGGCGTTTGCGTCCTTACAATCAGGCACACACCTTTTTTCTGAGGCGAACCCTTGATATCAGATACTCTTTTATGGCCCTTCGATTTCGCCCGAGGCTTTCTAACTAACTGATTTATAGTTGGCATAATACTTGTCTGGCCTTTCGTATTTTCAATATCGAAACTAATTGATTCCCAGTGCTTCCCTGACGGCGGCATCGGCCTTCGCTTCGGCCTCTTTGGCTTCCTTGATTTCCCTGGCCTCTTCAAATTCCTTCGGCAGCGGAGCTTCCACAAGGTGCTTAACCTTTATATTCAAATACGGCTTGAAAGCCGTACCGGCCGGTATCAGGTGACCGAGTATTACATTTTCCTTCAATCCATGAAGCTGATCCACTTTACCAGCCAAAGAAGCCTCTGTCAAGACTTTAGTTGTTTCCTGGAAACTGGCCGCTGCGATAAAGCTCTCAGACCACAGTGAAGCCTTCGTAATCCCCAAAAGCAACGTCTTGGCCGTCGCAGGCTTTGGTTTCCTTCCCGTGGCCCCGGCACCTCCAATCAATTCAACCTTTTCGTTAATAGCGGCCAATTCCTTTTTATCGACAACCTGACCGACAACTAAATCAGACGCATCCCCGGCGTTGGTAATTTTGATACTGCTGGTTAATTTTTCATTCTCTCTTTTGAACACGAATTTATCAACAACTTCGCCCGGCAAAAACGAACTGTCACCAACAGACTCAATCTCAACCTTGCGCATCATTTGAGAGCAGATAATTTCAATGTGTTTGTCGTTAATATTGACATTTTGTGAACGATAAACATTTTGAATCTCTATAGTCAAATACCTTTGCAGCGCCTCTTCGCCTTTTATCCGAAGAATATCATGCGGCACAAGCGGGCCGTCTGTCAGGGCATCTCCTGCTTCGGCTAAATCACCGGTGTGAACATTAAGGTGTCTGTCACGTGGGACGTGGTGCTCTTTTTCCATTCCGGATTCGGAACGTATTATAATCGTCATTTTGCCTTTGCGTTTATCACTTCGCAACTCAACCCGACCGCTGATTTCAGCCATTGCTGCGGGATCCTTGGGTTTGCGCGCCTCAAACACTTCGGTAACTCTGGGCAAACCACCTGTTATGTCCTGAGTACCACCGGAAGCTCTGGGCTGATGGGCAAGCAACTGGCCTGCCTGAACACGTTGACCTTCATCAACCTCGATTCTGGCCCCGGCAGGCAGATAATGAACGTCGAGTATCTTGCTATCCTTATCTTCGATAATGATTTGAGGATGCTTATCGCCTTTATGCTCGATTACGATGGGTCTGCCAACCTGGCCTTTTCGCTCTTCCTCAATTCCAATCGTCTCGCCTTCAATAATATCAACAAATCGTATAAGCCCGGCCACCTCTGCCAAAATTGGTGTACGATGCGGGTCCCATTGGAATAACACAACTCCGGCTTTAATTTTCTGGCTATCATCGACTAAAACAATGGCGCCATAAGGCACTTTGAATCTGTCCAGTTCCCTGTCTTTTGAATCAAGAATAGCTATTTCGCCGTTACGTTTCAGCGCGACTATCTCTGATTTACCACCGCTTCGTTTGATGGAAACCGCATTGATATCACGATACTGCACACTTCCTGCGTACGTAGCCTTCTGCTCACGTTCAAGAATAGCTCTTTCGGCAACACCACCGGTATGGAATGTTCGCAGTGTCAACTGTGTACCCGGCTCCCCGATGGACTGTGCCGCAACGATGCCAACCGCCGAACCTTCTTCAACCAGTTTCCCCGTACTCATATCCCATCCGTAACACTTTGCACAAACACCAAACGGACTGTCACAGGTCAGGGTGCTTCTGATTCTGATGGCATCAAGCCCCAAAGCTTCAATCTTTGCCGCCGCTTCATGGTTTATGATCTCATTCTCGTGTACAATCATTTCGTCCGTAATCGGGTTACGAACATTGTCTCTTGCGGTTCTGCCGATAATAAGCTGTGACAGAGGCACTTCAACCTGTTCACCCCTGCTGACTATGCCTTTGGTAATTCCCTGCAGTGTCTGGCAGTCTCTTTCAATCACAATCATATTCTGGGCAACATCGATAAGCTTCCTGGTAAGATATCCTGAATTAGCTGTTTTTAGTGCAGTATCGGCAAGTCCCTTACGTGCCCCGTGTGTTGAGCTGAAGTACTCAAGGACTGTCAATCCCTCTCTGAAGTTTGCCTTAATCGGCGTTTCGATAATCTCGCCGCTGGGCTTGGCCATCAGCGCTCTCATTCCCGCTAACTGCTGAATCTGATCTACACTTCCCCTTGCGCCCGAATCACTCATGAGAAAGATTGGATTGAGGTATGGCTGTCCGTCCTCAGTAGTATCCTCTTTAAGCCCCCTCATCATTTCGTTCGTTACTGCGACTCTCGCGTTGGTCCACGCATCAACAACCTGATTATACCTTTCTCCCTCAGTCAAAACTCCGTTATCGTAGTTCTTATGTATTTTGCCTACTTTCTTTTCGGTTTGTTCGATAATCTGTGCCTTCTTCTCCGGTATTTTGAGGTCCGTAATACCAAAGCTTAATCCGGCAAGAGTAGCATATCTGAACCCCAAATCTTTTATTCTATCAAGCAGGTCCACCGTCTCGGCCGAGCCTGTGAATTCAAAACAGTCACTAATCACACGGCTCAAAATCTTTTGAGACATCGTCATATTGTAAAACGGCATTCCCAACGGAAGAATATCGTTGAATATGCATCTTCCGGCAGTTGTTTCAACAATATCAGAATCCTCCGATCCGGAATCTCCAACTACTTTGAGGTCATTTAGGCGGACTTTAATTCTATTGTGCAAACTAATTTTACCTACTTCCAGGGCCATAATAGCCTCGAAAGTATCCCGGAACAGCCTAAGCTCTTTTTTCCCGGAAACATCACGAGGTTCTGCATACGTCAAATAATAATTGCCCATCACTATATCCTGTGACGGCCCGACCATCGGCGAACCATTGGCAGGTGAAAAAATATTGGAGGTGGTCATCATTAAAATATGCGTCTCAGCCTGTGCTTCGACACTTAACGGTAAATGCACCGCCATCTGGTCGCCGTCGAAGTCAGCATTGAATCCCCTGCAGGCCAGAGGATGCAGCATAATCGCGTTTCCTTCCACCAGTACCGGCTCAAAGGCCTGAACACCCATTCGATGGAGTGTGGGTGCCCGGTTAAGCAACACCGGATGCTGATGAATGACCTCTTCAAGTATGTCCCAGACCTGTTCATCACGCCGCTCAATCATTCTCTTGGCGCTCTTAATCGTATCTGCCAGACCACGCTGTTTCAGCTTGCGAATAATAAAAGGCTGATACAGCTCGAGAGCTATTTTCTTCGGTAATCCGCATTGATAAAGTTTCAAATTAGGACCAACGACAATTACCGACCGGGCCGAATAATCCACACGCTTGCCAAGCAGGTTCTCACGGAATCGTCCCTGTTTGCCCTTAATCATATCGGTCAGCGACTTTAGCGGGCGATTATTACTACCCAGAACAGAGCGCCTGCAGCGACCGTTATCAAGCAGAGAATCCACCGCCTGCTGAAGCATCCGTTTCTCATTGCGGATAATAACCTCAGGCGCGTTCAGATCCATCAGCTTCTTTAAACGGTTGTTGCGATTGATAATTCTCCTGTAAAGGTCGTTTAAATCACTGGTAGCAAAATTATCTCTTTCGAGCAGAACCAGCGGTCTTAAATCAGGCGGAATGACAGGGGCCACTTCAAGCACCATCCAATGCGCCTTATTGCTGCTGTTCTTGACCTGGTTGATAATTGTAAGTCGTTTTGTAAGGTCTTTTATCTTTTGCTTGCTGTTTGTCTTGCCTATGGCCTCTCTGAGCTGATCGCCGACTTCTTCGAGATTGAGGTTTTCCAGCAGAGTTCTGATGGCTTCGGCACCCATCCCGGCCTTAAACGACTTTCCGTATTTCTTTTCAGCTTCTCTGTATTCTTCCTCGCTGAGCAGTTGACCGACTTTCAACGGGCTTTGTCCCATCTCTGTTACGACATACTCCTGGAAATAGATAATTTTCTCCAGGTCGGCGGATTTCATCGCCAAAAGGTTTCCGAGCCGATTTGGTATAGCTTTGAAAAACCATATATGCACAACCGGCGCCGCCAGATTGATATGCCCCATTCGCTTTCTTCGGACGCGGCTATGGGTAACTTTAACTCCACATCGGTCGCAAATTATTCCCTTGAACTTTGTACCTTTGTACTTTCCGCAGGCACATTCCCAGTCACGTTCCGGTCCAAAGATTCGCTCGCAGAATAATCCGTCCTTCTCCGGCCGATACGTACGATAGTTGATAGTCTCGGGTTTTCGTACTTCGCCAAAAGACCAACTGCGAATATCATTGGGACTGGCCAACGAAATCTTGACCGAACCGTAGTCATTAATTCGATCGTAAATACTTCCTAACATTTAATGCCCCTTACCATTGACACTTGACAATCGGTAACTCACTAATTACTTAAAGTGCGATGCTTCCAAGCCGTTTCTTTTCAAGCTGAATATTCAATCCTAATCCTCTTAGCTCATTGCACAATACGTCAAAAGACAAAGGTGTTCCGGCTTCAAGACTGTTTTGCCCTTTGACCATTGATTCATAGATTTTCGTACGTCCCTCAACATCATCGCTTTTCACTGTGAGCATTTCCTGAAGTGCATAAGCGGCGCCGTACCCTTCCAGAGCCCAGACTTCCATTTCACCGAATCTCTGTCCACCGGTTCTGGCCTTGCCGCCTAACGGCTGCTGAGTAATCAGACTATAAGGCCCGGTAGCCCTTGCGTGAATCTTGTCATCGACAAGATGATGCAGTTTCATCATATAGATGTATCCAATTGTTGCAAACTGGTCGAAAGGCTCACCTGTCCTGCCGTCATACAATTGTGTCTTGAGGATTGACGGCACATCTATGAAAAATTCATCCGCCGGCGGTGCTTCCTTGTTCTCCCGGAGCTGTACTTTTCGATTGTTCATAAGCTCGTTCGCTTCAGCAGTCAATCGCTGGATGTCGTCTTCTGTAGCTCCATCAAATACCGGCGTAATCGCTTTAAAGCCCAACACCCTTGCCACCCAGCCGAGGTGCGTTTCGAGAATCTGGCCGACATTCATTCGACTCGGAACACCGAGAGGATTCAGTAATATGTCAAGAGGTGTGCCATCCTCGAGAAACGGCATATCCTCCTCGGGCATAATCTTGGCAATGACTCCCTTGTTGCCGTGGCGTCCGGCCATTTTGTCGCCTATTGAAAGCGACCGTTTAATCGCAACGTAAATTTTTACCATTTGCAAAACACCGCTTGGCAGCTCATCGCCGTGTTTCAAACTCTCAATACGTTGCTTCTTTTCTTCCTGAGCTTCTGTAATCTTAGCCCAGAATCTATCTACAATTTTTTGTACGTTATCCCGTAGCGAAGCCGGTTTAACCCACTTGATATTAAAGTTTTCCACCTGCTCATAAACAACATCATCGTCAGAACTGGCGCCGACTTTCTGACGTGTGGATGGATCAATAACATTGACCTCGTACTTCTTGTGAATAGCTTCGACCATCTGCCTGAATATCATACATTCTTTGGCCTTCATCTGTTTTTGATATTCTTTTATCTGGGCCGCTTGTGCCTTCTTTTGTTCTTCTGTACCCGCGCCGCGCCTGATGAATCGTTCCGTCTTTATTACGACACCTTCGTATCCGCTGGGAAGCTCAAGTGAATCATTTTTGACGTCTTCACCGGCCCTGCCAAATATAGCATGCAGAAGTTTTTCTTCAGGTGTCAGCTCCGTCTTGCTCTTGGGAACAACCTTGCCCACCAAAATATCGCCGGGGCAGACTCTTGTTCCTTCACTCACCACTCCATATTCATCAAGGTTCCGCAGGGCCCTTTCACTGACATTGGGAATGTCACGGGTAAATTCCTCTTTGCCAAGGCGTGTCTCGCGAACTTCTGCCGTAAATTCATCGATGTGAATGCTTGTAAAGCTGTCGCTTTTACAAAGCTTCTCACTAACAATAATCGCATCTTCAAAGTTAAAACCGTCAAAAGAAACAAACCCCACAAGGATATTCTTCCCAAGGGCTAATACACCTTTGGAGGTGCCTCCGCCGTCTGCTATGATTTGACCGGTCTTTACCTTCTCACCAAGCTCTACGATGGGCTTTTGATTAAGGCAGGTTCTCTCGTTCAATCCAACAAATTTGGCAAGATGATACTCCTCGGTATGGTCAATAACTATCATTGAGGCGTCCACCGCGGTTACAATCCCGCTTTTTTGAGCATGAATGACCATACTTGAGTTTTGGCCAACGACTTCTTCCATACCTGTACCAACCAAAGGCGACTCCGTCTTCAGAAGCGGAACCGCCTGACGTTGCATATTCGAGCCCATCAATGCCCGGTTTGCATCATCGTGCTCCAGGAACGGAATAAGTGAAGCTGATACACCAACAATTTGTTTTGGTGAAATATCAACGTAGTCAATTTCGTCGTCGGAAACCTGTGCCAGTTCTCCTGATTTTCTTGCAAGAACAAAACCTTTGCTAATTCTGTCGCTTTTTGAATCAACCGCGCTCGGAGGTGCGAATATTACCTTCATTTCCTCATCAGCCCGCAAATATTCTACCTCTTTGGTAACCTTACCTTTTTCAACTTTGCGATATGGCGTTAGCAAAAATCCATACTCGTCAATTGTCGCAAATATTGCCAGTGAAGCAATCAACCCGATATTTGTTCCTTCGGGCGTTTCAATCGGACATATTCTGCCGTAATGGCTAATATGCACATCACGCACTTCAAACCCGGCCCGCCTTCTGTTCAAACCGCCAGGCCCAAGAGCGGACAAACGCCTTTCGTGGGTCAACTGGCTCAAAGCATTGGTCTGGTCAACGACCTGGCTCAGCTCACCACGACCAAAGAAATAGTTGATACTGCTCGAAACGCTCTTGGAATTAACCAAATCTGCAATGCGCATCGGCTCTTCGGAGTCTCTTCTCATGCTCATCCGTTCCTGAACGGTCCTGCGCAGCTTAAGCAGCCCTTTTCTGATTTCATCCGCCGCCAGCTCATCGATTGTTCGAAGCCTCCGGTTGCCCAGATGATCGATATCATCAACCTCGCCTTCGTTATTACGTAAAGCCATTATGTATTTCATCGTGTTGAGGAAATCTTCGGGCCGAAGCGTCATCTCGTCCTCACCGATTGACTGATTGAACTTACGATTCAATCTGAACCTGCCGACCTTGCCGAGACGATAACGGTTGGAATCAAAAAATTTCTCTGTAAAGAAAGCTTTTGCTTTTTCCTTATTGGGTGGATTGCCG
>Ga0307379_10000764_pt1 | contig 52717 bp, 43 predicted proteins | sample UN2MG_FD_202237 | JGI IMG/M metagenome (GOLD analysis project Ga0307379, IMG submission 202237) | Soil microbial communities from Risofladan, Vaasa, Finland - UN-2 | ecosystem: Environmental > Terrestrial > Soil > Coastal area > Acid sulfate soil | place: Finland: Risofladan, Vaasa | collected... | reverse complement strand
GTCGCCTGTCAGGCAGTTTCGATACAATAGAGCCATGCCCACCACCACCCACACCGCCGGGAAACGAATCGGCTATACCCGCGTCTCGACCGTCGCCCAAACACTGGATCAACAAGAGGCCGCGTTGAAGGCTGCCGGCGTCACGAAGTGCTTCTCCGACACCATGAGTGGTGCCCGCGACGACCGGCCCGGCCTCGCTGGGTTGCTGGACTACGTCCGGGAGGGCGACACCGTGGTGGTGTGGAAGTTGGACCGGCTGGGCCGCAACCTGGCGCACATCCTGAAGACCGTCAAGGACCTGACCGACCGGGGCGTGACGCTGGTGTCGATCACCGACGGCATCGACTCCTCGACGGCGGCTGGCCGGATGATGATTGGGGTCTTGGGGTCGCTGGCCGCCTACGAGCGCGAACTGATCCAGGAGCGCAGCGCGCTCAAGCGTTCCGCTTCACGCGCCAACGGCACCAAGTTCGGTCGGCCACGCAAGGTCAACGACAGCGACCACATCGCCACCGCCACGCGGATGAAGGCTGATGGCCACACGGGCAAGGACATCGCCAAGTTCCTAGGGGTCAGCCGGGCCACGCTCTACAGGTACCTCGCGGCGGAAGAACTATCCGTCTGAACGTAAGAGCCGGCACCCAGCAGACCGCAACGACGCGGCTGGCCACGCGATGTTCAACCGCTTGCTAAGTGACTTCGTCTGGTCCGGAGGACGAGGGGCCGGCGCTTGTTAAGAAACCAAGAGGCAGAGGCCGAATGGGCCTGGGCTCGGCCCAGTCCTGTGAGGGCGGTGTCGGTCCGGCCAGTTAAGGTTGCTTGGTGGCGGCCAAAACACAGAAACCCCGCAAGAGCAGCGGTTATGGTGTCCGGCTGGTCCGTGGCCCATTCATTAATCTCCCACCGCATCGCGACCATACTGAGGACGTCGAAGCATTTCTTCGGTACACCGAGCGACTGCGGCGACAGGGCGAGCGATTGGCCGCCGACTTCTTCAGCGGAGCTGGCGGCCTGAGCTTGGGGCTGGAGAAGGCCGGCTACAAAGTGGTCTTCGGTGCCGATCACGAGCCCTTCGCGAATCGGACTCATGCCCATCATTTCGGTGGAATGTCAGTCGACTGGGATCTAGCCGACCCTGGAGTCGTGCGCGAAGTCGCCGAGTTGTGCAAGGCGGCCCACGTGGATCTCATCGCAGGCGGACCACCGTGCCAGCCCTTCTCGAAGGCCGGCAGGTCGATGATCCGGCATCAGGTCGAGTCCGGCTTGCGTGACAGGCATGACCAACGGCGAGATCTATGGCTGTCCTACCTCGAGATCATTCGCGTAGCGAAGCCCCGCGCCGTGATCATGGAAAATGTTCCAGTCGACCGCGTGGCCGGCGACCCGAAGAAGTACCGGACGCTGACCGAGGTCGAAATGAACCAGATCCTCGACCACGACTGCCGCGACCGCCACGTCTTCATGCTGGCGCTCTACGGGTTGCGTCGGGGCGAACTCGCCGGGCTGAAGTGGTCACACATCAACCTGACCGACAAGCCGATCGGCGAGGGTGAGGACGAATTGCCCGCGCTGCATCTGCGGGTCGTCGAGAAACGGGTGACGATCGGCAAGAAGATCGAGACCGGCACGCCGAAGTCGGCGGCCAGCAAGCGGACCCTGCCGCTACCCACCGACGCTGTGGAGGCGCTGAAGACAGCCCGCAAGCGCCAGGCCGAGGAGCAGTTGAAGTTCGGGCCGGGGTACGGCACTGGTGACTACGTTGCCCGCAATGAGGCCGGCCAGCCATACCACCCGAACCTGATCTGGTTTCGGTGGAGTCAGATGCTCAAGGAGTTGAAGATCAAGCACGTCCGGCTACACGATGGACGCCACACATGCGGGTCGGTGATGCACGCGCGAGGCGTCCCATTGGCGGACATCTCGGCCTGGCTCGGGCACGCCTCGTCCGCCTTCACCTTGAGCGTCTATGTGCACTCGCAGGCCAACGCGCTCCAGGCCGCTGCGGCGAGTTTCGATCGAGTTGTGACAACTCGTGATACCGAGACCGGCTCCGGCGGCTAGGAATACGGACTCGCGCCGCGCTTACCTGCGGCTTCCAGTGCCCCCAGTCGGACTCGAACCGACACTTGGCGGATTTTAAGTCCGCTGCCTCTGCCAATTGGGCTATGGGGGCGCGCCGAACTCGGCAGAAGAAAACCGTACCCGCAGGGCGCCGACGGCCCGAAACAACCCGCGAGGGTCCCGCCGCCGGTCCACCGGTGCAATTATGGTGGTGACCGGCCCACCGATCGGGTCGCTGAAGGAGATGATCTTCGATGAGTATTCCCGAGACCAAACGCATCGGTCCCTGCACCTGTCGGTGCAATGTCTGCAAGACCAACGTGCATTGCCGCAACCCCGGAACCGGGTGCAGGATCAAATACTAGGCACTCACCGGTCAGGGAATCGACAGCGCGATCCCGTCGAGGATGTCGTGCTCGCTGACGAGGAGTTCATCGATCCCGGCCCGTCCGCCGATCACCGCGGCCAGTTCCTGGACGACGATCGCCCCGCCGCCGATCACATCCACCCGGCCCTGGTGCATCGGCCCCAGTGCCGCGCGTTGCGCGCGGGTCATGCCGATCAACTCATCGCAGACCGCCAGCATGTCAATGAACCGGACCCGCGAAAGATGAATCGCGTCGGAGTCGTAAGTGGTCATGCCCCGTGCCAGTGCCGCGATCGTGGTGAAGGTGCCTGCCACGCCGACCCAGGTTCGAGCCTGCTCCACCGGAACGACCCGCAGTGCCTCCGCGAGGCGTTCCCGCACCACCTCCCGGGCTGTTGCCACCTCGGCAGCGGTCGGCGGGTCCGAATGAAGACATCGCTCGGTCATCCGTACGCAGCCGATGTCTGCCGAGAAGCCGGCCTGCACACCGCGGCTGTCACCGAGCACCACTTCAGTGGATCCGCCGCCGAGGTCGACGACGACGAACGGCGCCGCAGCAGGATCTAAGTCGCCGACGGCGCCACTGAAGGACAACTCGGCTTCCTGCGACCCGGTGATGACCTCGGCGATGGACCCCGGTACCACCGCGCCCAAGACGGCGGCGGTCATCGCGAAGAACTCGTCACGGTTGGCGGCGTCCCGGGTGGCCGAGGTCGCCACCATCCGCAACTTAGGCACCGCGTGACCACGAAGCAGCCAGGCGAAGTCCACCAGAGCCGCCTCGGTTCGCGCCAGGGCGTCGGTCCCGAATCGGCCGGTGGCATCGACGCCCTCGCCGAGTCGGACGATTCGCATCTCCCGATGCAGATCGAGGAGGCGGCCACCGACCCGATCAGCAATCAGCAACCGGATCGAATTGGTGCCACAGTCGATCGCGGCCACCCTGTCTTCGGCCACCTGAAGGCTCACGTCCATTCCTCTCGCACCAGGATCCCGGCCATCGCGGGGTCATCGGCCAGCATCGCCAGTGCTTCATCTCCGAAAGGGTTGACACCCCGGCCCTTTGCCAGTGCGTGCGCCATGACCACATGCAGACACTTGACCCGCTCGGGCATGCCGCCCCCGGAGAACGTCGTGCCCAGCGGTTCGATGGCATCGCGATCGGCGAGGTAGGACTCATGGGCGCGCCGATAGGCCTCAGCCAGTGCCGGATCATCGCGCAACGCTGCGGTCATGGTCCGCATCACTCCCTCTGACTCCAGTCGGCTCGCGGCCGCTGTCAACGCCGGATGGGTCAGGTAGTACACCGTCGGGAACGGGGTGCCATCTGGCAGTCGCGGCGCCGTCTTCACCACGGCCGGCTCACCGTTGGGGCAGCGGTAGGCGATCTCCAAAACACCGCGCGGTTCGCGTCCGAGTTGCTGCGCAACCGCGTCGAGATCGACGGGGTCAACCACCGGGTGCGGGTGCGGGCGGCGGGGGTCCAGGCTCGGGTGCGCCGGGCGGGGGCGGGCCGGGCGCCGGTGCCACGGCCGGCGGACCGTGCGGGGTGTCGGCGATGGTATGCCACAGCGAGGAGTACCAGGGGTCGCCGTTGCGGACCACGCCCGCCCGGGGTTCGGTGTCGGAGGGCAGTGACGCTGACGGCGGAAGTTGAACCTGGTAGGGGATGTCTCCGGGCATGACGAATCCCAACCGCTCGCGGGCCTGAGCCGCGATGAACACGGGGTCGGCGAGTCGGGCCTTCTGGCCCTCCAACTCCTCGATCTGGGCGCGAAGAGCGGACTCGCTGGCCGTCAGTTGTTTCATCTCGGTGCGCTGCGCGAAATAGGTTCGCACCGGGCCGGCGATGGTCAGGGTCAGGACGCACACCATCGCCGCGAGAATTGCGGCCCGGCGCGCTGTGAACCCGAGTCGCTGCTCACTCTGCTGCTCGATGGACGCCGCGATCACCCGCCGGATTGGAGCGGTCAGGCCGTGTCCGACCGATTCGGCCTGGGCGCGCACGCCGGTCGTACGGGCATCCCGGGCACCACCGCGGGTGGGACGCGATCGGCCACGACCCGACGCGCCCGGCCGGGATGCCGGCGCGCGCCGTTTCGAATCAGGCCGTTTGCCTTCTGCCACAGTTTTTTCCGTTCCCCGAGACCTACACGGGACCGACGAACCGCGGGAAGGCCAAGTCGCCCGCGTAACGGGCGGCGTCACCGAGTGCCTCCTCGATCCGCATCAGTTGGTTGTACTTGGCGACGCGTTCACTGCGGGCCGGTGCACCTGTCTTGATCTGGCCACTACCGACCGCGACCACCAGGTCGGCGATGGTGGTGTCCTCGGTCTCGCCGCTGCGGTGGCTCATCATCGTGCGGTAGCCGCTGTTATGTGCCAGCGCCACGGCGTCGAGCGTCTCGGTGAGCGTGCCGATCTGGTTGACCTTGACCAGAAGCGCGTTGGCGGCGCCACGATCAATACCCTCTTCAAGCCGCTCGGGGTTGGTGACGAACAAGTCGTCGCCGACGATCTGCACTCGGTCGCCGATAGCAGTGGTGAGATCGACCCAGCCGTCCCAGTCGTCCTCGTCCAGTGGGTCCTCGATCGACACCAGGGGGTAGGAGTCGAGCAGTGCGGTGTAGAACTCCGTCATCTGTGCAGAGGTGTAGGTTTGCTTCTCGAAGCTGTAACCCGATCCCTTAGTGAAGAACTCGGTAGCCGCCACGTCGAGGGCCAGTGCCACATCGACGCCCGTTTTGAAACCGGCCGACTCGATTGCCGAGCAGATCAGGTCCAACGCCGCGCGGGTTCCGGCGACATCGGGGGCGAAACCGCCCTCGTCACCCAGTCCGGTGGACAGACCCTTCTGTTGGAGAACCGCCTTCAACGCGTGGTAGACCTCAGCGCCCCAGCGCACCGCCTCCCTGAAGTTCGGTGCGCCGATCGGGGCGACCATGAACTCCTGGACGTCGACGCCGGTGTCGGCGTGGGCACCACCGTTGAGGATGTTGAACATCGGCACCGGCAGGATGTGCGCGTTGGGACCGCCCAGATAGCGGAACAGTGGCAGGCCGGCAGTTTCCGCGGCAGCCTTCGCCACCGCCAGGGAAACCCCGAGGATCGCGTTGGCACCCAGCCTGGACTTGCCCGGGGTGCCGTCGAGGTCCACCAGGGCCTGGTCGACGAGTCGCTGATCGTCGGCGGACATCCCGATCACCGCGGGGGCGATCTCGTCGAGAACGGCCTCGACTGCCTTCTGTACGCCCTTGCCGCCGTAGCGGGTGCCGCCGTCACGAAGTTCGACGGCCTCGTGGACGCCGGTCGACGCCCCGGACGGGACCGCAGCCCGCGCCATCGTGCCGTCGATCAGGGCCACCTCGACCTCGATCGTCGGATTGCCGCGCGAGTCGAGGATCTCGCGAGCGGCGACCTGCTCAATGATGGGCACGGGCTTCTCCTTGCTGATCTGAGGCTGCGACGGCCGGTCGCCATCAGCCTAGAGGGTCATCCCTGGCCGACGGGTCGTGTCACTCAGAGATGATGGCCCGCGGCGTAGGCGGTAGCCCAGTCCCGCACGGAACGGGCGTAGACGTTGGACTGGTTGTAGGCCCAAAGAGCGCGCGTCCAGCCGCGGGCGGTGCCCAGATCGCCTCCGCGGGAACACAGGTAGCCTGCGGCCGCGAGCGCGGCGTCGTCGAGGTTGTCGGGGCTTGCGGTGCCGTCGTTGTTGGCGTCCACGCCGTACAGCCGCCAGGTTTCCGGGATGAACTGCATCGGGCCCATCGCCCGCGCGTATACCGGGTTGCCCCCGCCCGGGCCGTCCCCCTGGCCTTCCCCCGGGCCGTCCCCCGGGTCCACATCGTCCAGAATCGCACGGTTGCCCCTGGTGCCGTCGAGTTCCACGCCCCGGATCGGTGGACTGACGTCACCGTTCGGTGCGATAGCCGCCCCCCGGAAGTTTCCATGGCGGCTTTCCACCATGCCGATGCCGGCGAGTGTCGTCCAGGCGAGGTGACAACCCGGGTTCTGGACTTCGGCCGCCCGCGCCGCATAGGCGTAGGCCTCCAACGCGGGCACCGGAATATCCAGTGCCGGTGCGCGTTGCTCGGCCCACGCTCGCAACTGATCGGCGGGTCGGCCCGCGGCCTGGACACCGATCCGCGGGTCGATCCTGGGCACCGGATCACCGGCCGGCGGCGGCACCCCGTCCGGAACGGGGCTGCCGACCTGCCGCGAACAACCTGAGCCGAGCAGCATCGCCGCCGCCATGGCGACCACGACGGCGCCCCGCCCCAGACGTGCGGCCATGACACTCCTATCAGCGCTCATCTACCCGACCATCGTCCCACGGCTGAAACCCTGCCGGCCGATCAAGCATTCACGGGGTCCAGAATCGACGCCATGCTCCCGGCCCTGTCGACGCGCCGTGTTCTGTGGCCCCATGGTTCTTTTCGATGGCGCGCTCCGCGACGCGCACGGCGTCCATGAAATCCAGCACGGCGGTGCGCAAGTCGTTCTCGGCGTCGCGATCAACACTGATCGACACCGACGTCAACGTCTCCGGGATCAGATCGGCCGGAAAACCGTTGGCCATGGCACGGGCGATGACTTTCTGGGCAAGAGCCAACGCGGGTTGGCCGGTAGGAATACCGTCGACACACGACCTCGCCGTCGAACTCTGCCGTTCCAGTGCCTTGCGCTGCTCCCACTGAGCCAGCTGATCCTCGAGCGTGATCGGCTCCCCGGCCAGAACGGTGGGCACCCGATTCATCAGCTTGCGCACCAGCGCATCCGAGACGTCGTCGATGGTGAACGAATTCACCGGCGACTCCTGGGCGATGCGTGCATGGAAAAGGACCTGCAACAACACATCTCCAAGTTCATCGCGCACATCGTCGAGATTTCCGCCGTGCACCGCGTCGAAGAGTTCGTAGGTTTCCTCGAGCAGATATCGGCGCAGGGAGTCGTGCGTCTGCTCGCTCTCCCAAGGCCCCGAAGTACGAAGCCGATCCATGATCTCCACCGCGTCGACGAGTCGCTCACCGGGGCGGGCCACCGCGCCGGTGACTATCGGTTCTCCGGCCGCGATCCGCGCCCTGACCTGCTGATGTTCGAGGTTCGATGACAGCAGCACCGGGGCCGGCTCACCTGTCAGCACCAGCCGCCCCATGCGCAACGCCCCCGACACCACATCGGATATCTCCTCGGTGTATTCCACCTCGCCGCCGAGCAGCACGACGGCGTGTATCGAAACCAGAGTGGGGCGGCGGGGGTCGATCAGCACAACGGTCACCGGCCCGCCCCCCGCGTCGCCGGTGTAATCTTCGCGCCATCCACGTCCCCGGCCGGTCGGCCGTCCAGTGCCAGCAGTAGATCGGCCACCATTCCCACCAACTCGAGATCCCGGATTCGCGGCGCGCCTATCCCGGCCCCGGCCCGCGGAATCGGCACCTGCACCGTCGAAGTGGTCGCCCGGTATCCGGCGGCTGGGTAGAGGCGTTTGAGACGCACCTGTGCCGAATCCGGCAATGGCAGCGGCATCACCCGAAGCGTGGTCGCCGAACCTGTTCCGGTTGCCGCGACTTCAGTGACGCCGTAGTGCCGACACAGCAGTCGCAGCCGGGCCACCGCCACCAGCCGCTGCGCGGGTTCGGGCAGTGGGCCGTAGCGGTCGATGAGTTCCTCCACTACCGCCGCGACGGCGGCCTCGTCCGCGCCGGCCAGTCGCCGGTAGGCCTCAAGCCGCAGCCGGTCGCTAGCGATGTAATCAGGCGGTAGATGGGCATCGACTGGCAGGTCGATACGAACGTCTCGAACTTCCTCTGCGATCGGTACCGAATCACCGTCGGCGGCCGCGCGATAGGCCGCAACCGCCTCGCCGACCAACCGGACGTACAGATCGAAACCCACCCCGGCGACGTGACCGGATTGCTCGGCCCCCAGGACGTTGCCGGCTCCGCGAATCTCCAAGTCCTTCAACGCAACCGCCATTCCCGCGCCAAGTTCGTTGTTTTGGGCGATGGTGGCCAGCCGGTCATAAGCGGTTTCGGTGAGCGGCGTCTCGCGCGGGTATAGGAAGTAGGCATAGCCACGTTCCCTGCTGCGTCCCACCCGGCCGCGCAGCTGATGCAGTTGCGAAAGACCGAGAGCTTCGACCCGTTCAACGATGAGGGTATTGGCGTTGGAGATGTCGAGGCCGGTCTCGATGATTGTGGTGCAGACCAGGATGTCGTAGTCACGGTTCCAGAACCCCTGCACCGTTTTCTCCAGCTGCTCCTCCGGCATCTGACCGTGCGCGACGACCACCCTGGCCTGTGGCACCAGTGCCCGCACCCGGGCTGCCGCAGCATCTATTGAGCTGACCCGATTGTGCACATAAAAAGCCTGACCGTCGCGAAGGAGTTCACGGCGCAGTGCCGCGGCGACCTGCTTGTCATCGTCGGGGCCGACGTAGGTCAGCACCGGGTAGCGCTCTTCGGGCGGGGTCAGGATGGTCGACATCTCCCGGATACCGGCCAGGCTCATCTCCAAGGTCCGCGGAATCGGAGTGGCGCTCATGGTCAACACGTCAACAGCAGCGCGCAAGCTTTTGATGTGCTCCTTATGCTCGACGCCGAAGCGCTGTTCCTCATCGACAACCACCAGACCCAGGTCCTTCCATCGCACCCCGGTCTGCAGCAGTCGGTGGGTACCGATGACGATGTCGACGCTGCCGTCGGCCATTCCCTCAAGCACTGCCCGGGACTCGCCCGGATCGGTGAACCGGGACAACCCCTTGACGACGACCGGGAAGCCGGCAACTCGTTCGGTGAACGTCTGAAGGTGCTGGTCGGCCAGCAGGGTAGTCGGAACCAGCACGGCGACCTGCTTGCCGTCCTGCACCGCTTTGAATGCCGCCCGCACCGCGATCTCGGTCTTGCCGTAGCCCACGTCACCACAGACCACTCGGTCCATCGGAATCGGCTTCTCCATGTCAGCCTTGACCTCGGTGATCGCCGTGAGTTGGTCGGCGGTCTCGGTGAATCCGAACGCGTCCTCCATCTCGGCCTGCCACGGGCTGTCGGGTGCGAACGCATGGCCCGGTGCGGCCTGTCGCTTGGCGTAAAGAGAAACAAGCTCACCGGCGATCTCGCGAACCGCCTTGCGCGCTTTCGTTTTCGTGTTGGCCCAGTCACTACCGCCGAGTCGGCTGAGCCCGGGCTGCTCGCCGCCGACGTAGCGGGACAGCTGATCGAGGGAGTCCATGGGAACGAACAATTTGTCGGACTGCTGGCTGCGCTTACTAGAGGCGTACTCCAACACCAGGTATTCCCGTCGGGCGCCACCGATCGTGCGCTCCACCATCTCAACGAACCGGCCAATGCCGTGCTGGTCGTGCACCACCAGGTCCCCGGCGGTCAACGCCAGCGGGTCCACGGTGTTACGCCGCTTGGCGGCCAGCCGCTTACCCTCGGGTCCGGTGGCCCGGTTTCCGGTCAGGTCGGTCTCGGTGATCACCACCAACTCTGCACCGGCAACGATGATTCCGTTGTGCAACGGACCCTTGAGTACGTTGACCACTCCGGGGCGAAGCGTCGCATCTGCCTCGAGCATCGTCGCGGGAGTATCGCGTTCACGAAGTTGCTCGACCACCCGGTGCGCGGTCCCGATTCCCGGCGCAACGACGGCAGCCTTTCCGCCGGTGAGCACATGGGCACGCAGCATCGCGAAGATCTCATCGGCGGAGCTCTGCTGGCCGCGCGCCGACGGCGCCGGCCGGACATCAAGATCAACCGCCCCGGTCCGGCCGAATTGGCCGATCGTCCACCACCGATGCCCGCTCCCGCGGGCGTGCTCGCGAACCTCATCGAGCTCGCGGAAACCAGAGCCGCCAAGCGCCTCGATATCGATCGGGGCATCACCGCCGATCGCCGCCACCGACCAGGAGGCCTCGAGGAACTCCTGTCCGGTCTTGATCAGGTCGGCGGCACGGGTTCGGACCTTCTCCGGATCGCACACCAGTAGCGGAGCTCCGGCCGGCAGATGATCAACGAGGAGGCCGAGGGGCTTTGGATGAAGAATCGGCGCCAACGCCTCCATCCCGTCGACCGGTATTCCCTCGGCGAGTTTAGCCAGCATATCGCCGACCCGGCCGAGGACGTGACCAGCGTCGCAGGGTGCGTCGGCTGCCAATTCCGCAGCGCGGGAGCGCACGTCGTGCGTCAGTAGCAGTTCCCGGCACGCCACGGCGGTGACCGCCGTGACCCTGATCTCGGGAATCGAGCGCTGATCGGCGACCGAGAACATTCGCATCTCGGTAATCTCGTCGCCCCAAAACTCCACCCGCACCGGGTGTTCGGCGGTGGGCGCGAAGATGTCCAGTATTCCGCCGCGAACCGCGAATTCGCCGCGACGGCCGACCATGTCCACTCGGGTGTAAGCGAGTTCGACCAGGCGTGCGGCCAGGTCGTCGAAGTTCAGTTCGGCGCCCACCCGCAGGATCACTGGCTCGGTCTGCGCCAGATCGGCAGCCATCGGCTGCAGCAGCGAGCGCACCGTCGTTACCACCACCGCCAGCGGGGGGCCTAATTCGGCATCAGCGGGATGGGCCAGGCGGCGCAGCAACATCATCCTCGCGCCCACGGTGTCCACTCCCGGCGAGAGCCGTTCGTGCGGGAGGGTCTCCCAGGACGGGAAGAGTGCCGCGGCGTCACCGTGGACACCCCGCAGCTCCGCGGTGAGGTCGTCGGCTTCGCGGCCGGTCGCCGTCACCACCAGCAGTGGGCCATTGCGGGCCAGGGCACAGGCCACGAACAGCTGTACGCTCGCCGGCCCGACAATCGCCAACTCATCCGGGCGCTTCGCCGCCGCGGCCGTCAGCTCGTCGAAACTCGGCGCCCCCAGCACCGCAGCGACAAGACTTCCCAACGGGGCGTGGACAGACGGGTGCCCCGGTGTGGTCATGATGGCACCATCCTAGGCAACGCGAGCAAAAAACTTTTTGGTGGAAAAAACTCGATGGCGGGCAACGATTCGATAGGTGCTACTCACCCTGCAGGGCGGGGTCGGCCTCGAGATGGCTCAAACCGTTCCACATCAGATTTACCAAATGAGCGGCGACGACTTCCTTCTTGGGCTCCCGAGCGTCGAGCCACCACTGCGCGGTCATCGACACCGAACCCACCAGCGCCTGCGCGTACAGGGGCGCCAATTCCGGATCAAGCCCGCGGCGCGAGAAGTCACCGGCCAGAATTGACGAGACCTGGCTGACGGCGTCATTGAGCAGGCTGGAGTAGGTGCCCGAACTGATCGAGGCCGGAGAGTCGCGGATCATGATCCGGAATCCGTCGGTGCGCTCCTCAATGTAGGTCAGCAGCGCCAGTGCCACCCGCTCAACCCGAACCCGGGAGCGGTTGTTGGTCAGCGAGGAGGTGATGCGGTCCAGCAGCGCCGACATCTCCCGGTCGACCACCACCGCATACAGGCCCTCCTTGCCGCCGAAATGCTCGTAGACAACCGGCTTGGACACCCCTGCCCGCTGGGCGATCTCCTCGACAGAGGTGCCCTCATATCCGCGTTCGGCAAACAACGAACGGGCGATGTCGATGAGCTGGTGTCGGCGCTCGCTGCCGGTCATTCTGGCGCGCGGTACGCGCGTCTCCTTCTCAGATCCGGCCACGGCTACCAGGGTATCGGCCTGCGTTAAAGTCTCCTACGGGTAATCCGTCGTGGTGTAATCGGCAGCACCTCTGATTTTGGTTCAGATAGTTCAGGTTCGAGTCCTGGCGACGGAGCGAGGCTCGCCGAGCGACCATTTTGCGAGGGAGCGAGGGAACTTATCCCGCGACTGTGCGGTTTTGTCCGGCGCAATCCGCGTGTCGCGCACGAAACCGCACTCTCAGGAGGTCCGCGTGACGATTACCAGCGAGTCGGCGGTTCTGGTGCTCGCGGCCGGGGCCGGTACCAGGATGCGTTCGGACACCCCGAAGGTACTGCACGCCCTTGGCGGTCGCAGCATGCTCGCGCACGCCCTGCACGCCGTCGCCAAAGTGGACCCACGTCATCTCGTGGTGGTGCTCGGCAAGGATCGCGACCGGATTTCCACTGCTGTCGGCCAACTGGCTGTCGAGTTGGGCCGGCCCATCGAGGTGGCTGTTCAGGACCAGCAGTTGGGCACCGGCCACGCCGCGCTGTGCGGATTGTCGGCATTGCCCGCGGACTTCGGCGGCGTAGTGGTGGTCACCTCGGGCGATATTCCACTACTCGATGCTGACACCCTCGCGGATCTCATCGCCGCCCACGCGGGTGCACCCGCTCATGTCCAATCAGCGGGCCCACCCGCGGCAGTCACGGTCCTCACCACGACGGTTCCCGACGGGAGGGGATACGGCCGCATTCTGCGGACCCAGGACGGCGAGGTGATCGCGATCGTCGAGGAGACCGACGCCACCCCGCAGCAACGGGCCATCCGGGAGATCAATGCCGGTGTCTACGCCTTCGACGTCGCCGCGCTGCGCTCGGCGCTCAATCGGCTGTCCAGCGATAACGCTCAACACGAGCTCTATCTCACCGACGTCATCGCAATCCTGCGCGCCGACGGACAGGTGGTGCACGCCAAGCACGTCGACGACGCGGCCCTGGTATCCGGGGTCAACGACCGAGTGCAGTTGGCCGATATCGGCCTGGAATTCAACCGGCGGATCGTCGCCGCTCACCAGCGGGCCGGCGTCACCATCATCGACCCGGCCACCACGTGGATCGACGTCGATGTCGAGATCGGCCGCGACACCGTCATCGCGCCCGGCACCCAGTTGCTCGGCGTCACCCGCATCGGAGCCGGCTGCCGGATCGGGCCCGACTCCACGCTCACCGACACCCACGTCGGGACTGGCGCCTCGGTGGTCCGCACCCACGCGCACGACGCGGTGATCAGCGATGATGCCGACGTCGGACCGTTTACCTACCTGCGCCCCGGCACCCACCTCGGTGCGGGGGGCAAACTCGGTGCTTTCGTCGAGACCAAGAACTCAGTCATCGGGGTCGGCAGCAAGGTGCCGCATCTGACGTACGTCGGTGACGCCGACATCGGCGACCACACCAACATCGGCGCCTCCAGTGTGTTCGTCAACTACGACGGTGTGGGCAAGCAGCGCACCACCGTGGGTTCCTACGTCCGCACCGGGAGCGACACCATGTTCGTCGCGCCGATCACCGTCGGCGACGGCGCTTACACCGGGGCCGGGACCGTGCTGCGCGACGACGTGCCACCCGGAGCCCTGGCAGTCTCGGCCGGTGAGCAGCGGATCATCGAGGACTGGGTACTGCGCAACCGCCCCGGCAGCGACTCCGCACGGGCCGCAGCCGAGGCGAAAGCCGATCCGGATCCCCCCTTACCCGACTCACCGCGCGACCCGCCCACGGGCGGGACCCCCAGCTACGTACGATGACTCCCGTATCCGATCCCCGATGGGCGAAAGCAGGGCACAGTGGGCACGGACTGGACCGACAACCGCAAGAACCTGATGCTGTTCTCCGGCCGCGCGCATCCGGAGCTGGCCGACCAGGTCGCCAAGGAACTCGATATCCATGTCACCGCTCAGACCGCCCGTGATTTCGCCAATGGGGAGATCTTCGTGCGATTCGACGAGTCGGTGCGTGGGTGCGACGCCTTCGTCCTGCAGTCTCATCCCGCTCCGCTGAACCAGTGGTTCATGGAACAGCTCATCATGATCGACGCGCTCAAGCGCGGCAGCGCCAAACGGATCACCGCAGTGCTGCCCTTCTATCCCTACGCCAGGCAGGACAAGAAGCATCGCGGTCGGGAGCCCATCTCGGCCCGATTGGTGGCCGACCTGCTCAAGACCGCCGGCGCCGACCGCATCGTCACGGTGGACCTGCATACCGACCAGATTCAAGGCTTCTTCGATGGTCCGGTGGATCACATGCGCGCGCAGAATCTGTTGACCGGCTACATCACCGACAACTACGCAACCGAGAACATTGTCGTGGTTTCACCGGACTCCGGTCGGGTGCGGGTCGCCGAGAAGTGGGCCGACGCACTGGGCGGGACCCCACTGGCCTTCATCCACAAGACCCGTGATCCGCGCGTGCCCAACCAGGTGGTGTCCAACCGGGTGGTCGGTGAGGTGGCGGGCAAAACCTGTGTGCTGACCGACGACATGATCGACACCGGCGGCACCATTGCCGGCGCGGTCAAGTTGCTGCGCGATGACGGAGCCACCGATGTCATCATCGCCGCCACCCACGGCGTGCTGTCCGACCCGGCGGCGGAGCGGCTTGCCGCCTGCGGCGCCCACGAGGTAATTGTCACCAACACCCTGCCGATCGACGAGTCCAAGCGCTTTCCCCAGCTGACGGTGCTGTCGATTGCCCCGCTGCTGGCCAGTACAATCCAGGCGGTGTTCGAAAACGGGTCGGTGACAGGACTTTTCGACGGGGACGCATAGTGGTCTCCGCGTCGACCGTCGCATCCGGCGTTACCCGAATGTCCGGTATCAAAGGTTTTGTCATGATTGCGGTAACTGTCGTCGCGGTCACCTGCGCCGTGGGTTGTGGCGCGCGCACCGCCGACTACTCGGCATTCGTGACCTCCAGCGCCACGAGTACCGAGACAGAAGAAGATTCGTCCGCCCCGCCGACGCCGATCGCCCAACATCTGGCCAGTGCCGGGGTGACCGGTCAACAGATCGCCCTAGACAAACTCACCGACCTCACGGTCACGCTGCCCCGGCCGGCTGGATGGACAACCTACGAGAACCCGAACTTCTCCCCCGGCACCGAGGCGATCGCCAAGAACAACAACTACCCGACTGCCCTGTTGATGGTCTTCAAGCTGGACGGGAATTTCGATGTGCCCGCCGCCCTCGAGCACGCCGATGATAGCGCTGAGATCTCGAAGAACTTCGCCAAGCTCAACTCCTCAAGCGCGGACTTCAAAGGGTTTCCATCCTCGATGATCGAGGGTACGTACGACCTCAACGAGACGCGACTGCATACCTACAACCGCGTCGTCATCCCGGCCACGCCCGCACCGGAGTTCCAGCGCTATCTGATCCAGTTGACCGTGACGACGCTGGCCAATCAGGCGGCGGCGCAGGCCCCCGACGTCGAAAAGATCATCAGCGGATTCGACGTGGCGGTGAAGTAGCCAGAGCTCTGTGGACCCTGTCCGGGCAGCTGATGGGCATTGAGTTTCCACTCTGGGGTGGCAGTCGGCTACTCTTGCCGGGCGTCACGGCGAGGGTGGTCCGGCCACCGTTATCGACGAGGCAGAAGCGTTTCTCAACGCCGCCTTCGCCGTGTGATTCCACCCTCGAAGGCAGGAGCAGTCCCATGGCCCAGAATGCCACCACCAACAAACTCAGCGTTGAGGTTCGTACCCGCACCGGCAAAGGTGCCTCGCGTCAGGCCCGCCGAGACGGCAAAGTGCCCGCAGTGCTCTACGGCCACGGCGCCGACCCGCAACACCTCGAACTCAACGCCCGCGACTACGCCGCCGTGCTGCGCAATTCCGGAACCAACGCCGTACTCAGCCTCGACCTCAACGGCACCGAGCAACTGGCCCTGACCAAGGCCATCGCGATCCACCCGGTGCGCCGCAACATCCAACACGTCGATCTGATCGTGATCCGCCGCGGCGAGAAGGTCACCGTCGAGGTGGCCGTCACCGTCGAAGGCGAGGCCGCCTCCGGCACGCTGGTCACCCTGGACGCCTCCACGATCGAGATCGAGGCCGAGGCGCTGTCGATTCCCGACGGCCTGACCGTTTCGGTGGAAGGCGTCGAGGAGGGCACCCAGATTCTTGCCAGCCAGGTGGTACTGCCAAGCGGCGTCATCTTGATCAGCGATCCAGACATGCTGGTGGTCAATGTCGTCGCGGCGCCGACCGCCGAAGATTTGGAGTCCGAGGGCGGCGGCGAGTCGGTGGAGGAGCAGACGCCCGACGCCGAATCCGCGCCGGATTCGGGGGACGAGTCGGACCAAGCCGAGTAGACGGTTGCGGCCATGTCCGAGCCATTGCTGGTCATCGGCCTGGGCAACCCCGGACCGCAATACGCGAAAACCCGGCACAACATCGGCTTCATGGTCGCCGATCTGCTCGCCGATCGACTCGGTGCGACGTTCAAGGTGCACAAGCGTTCCGGGGCAGAGATTGTCACCAGCACAGTGGGACAGCGGCAGGTCGTGCTTGCCAAACCGCGGACCTACATGAACGAATCCGGTCGTCACGTGGGGCCGCTGGCGAAGTTCTACTCGGTGCCACCCGCCGACGTAATCGTCATTCACGACGAACTCGACATCGACTTCGGCCGGATCCGGCTCAAGCTGGGCGGCGGCGAGGGCGGCCACAACGGACTGCGCTCCGTGGCGAATGCCCTGGGAACCAAAGACTTTCAGCGAGTCCGGATCGGGATCGGGCGCCCACCCGGACGGAAGGACCCCGCAGCATTCGTACTGGAAGTGTTCACTGCGGCAGAGCGAAAAGAGGTGCCGGCGATCTGTGAACAGGCAGCCGACGCGACCGAGTTGCTCATCGAGACCGGATTGGAATCGGCGCAGAATCTGGTCCACGGCTGGTGACCGGCGCGACCGAGTTCACTCAGGTGACCAGCGCGACCGAGTTCGCACGGCGCAGTTTGCCCGAGGGAGTCTTCGGAATGGTGCCGGGCCCGAGCACGACCACGTTGCGCGGTCGGACGCCCACCTCGGCAACGACCCAGTGAGCGACCTGTTGCTCGATGCGGCGCACCTCGACGGGATCCTCCCATTCATTGGACTCGACAGCCACCGCGAAGGTCTCCCGGGAATGCCCGGCATCGAGGCGGACTGCAACGGCGCATCCTGGCCGCACTCCGGTGACGTTTCCCGCGGCGCGCTCGATGTCGGTGGGATAGATGTTGCGGCCAGCCATGATGATCACATCCTTGACCCGGCCACACACCACGACGTGGCCGTTCTCGGTCAGGTAGCCGAGATCACCGGTGTCGTACCAACCGTCCTCGTCCTGTGCGGCAACGAATCCGCCCATGGTGATGTAGCCCGGGGTCAGCGATTCGCCCCTCAATTCGATAACACCGACACCCCGGGCCGGCAACGTGACGCCGTCCTGGTCGACGATGCGGGCCTCGAGGTCCTTCAGTAGCGGGCCCAGCGTGGCCAGTCTGCGGGTGTTGCCCTTCGTCGCTGGGACGGCCCGGCGCAAAGCGGCCAGCAGGTCGGCGTCGACCTCGTCGACCACCAGGCCGGCACCACATTCGGAAAACGACACCGCCAGCGTCGTCTCAGCCATGCCATAGGCCGGAAGAATCGCGCCGGGCCGCAGCCCGAACGGCTTACCGGCCTCCAGCAAGTCCTCGACATCGGCGGGATCGACCGGCTCGGCGCCGGAAAGGGCGAACCGCAGCGTCGACAAATCGAACTGCCCCGGCTTGGCCTGTCGGCGCAGTCGCTTGCCGAAGAGTGCGTAGGCGAAGTTGGGCGCCGCCGTCATGGTGCCCGCGTACTTGTCGATGAGTTTGGCCCACAGCAGCGTGTCCCGAAGGAAGTCCAATGGGGTGACCTTGACGAGCTCGGCGCCGAAGTACATCGGGATGGTCAGGAAGCCGACCATGCCCATGTCGTGAAAGCAGGGCAGCCAGCTGACCATCACGTCGGTCTCGACGTCGTACTCCGCACCGACGAACATCGCCTCGGCATTGGAATGAATATTGCGGTGGGTGATCACCACAGCCTTGGGGGAGCCGGTGGAACCCGACGTCAATTGCATCAGCGCAACGTCGTCCTCCCCGGTCTCCACCGGGTCGACCGGTTCGGCGGCCAGTAACTCCTCCACCGTCAGAACGGTCAGCCCGCGCTCCTTCAAAATCGGGACGGCCACCAGGAAAGGATCGGAGACCACCACGGCCTTTGCCTCGATCATGTCGATGACGTTGGCGGTGTCCTTGGCCCAGTGCCCGAGGTCGGTGCGCGGGGTGGGCTGGTGCAGCATGGTCAGGCTGGCCCCGCGCATCCACAGCGCCTGAGCGGTCGGCGCGATCTCCACCGGCGCCCCGGCCAGCACCCCTACCGCGTCGCCGGGTCCGACGCCGGCGGCGGCCAATCCCCCGGCGATCCGCCGGGCGCGCTCATGGACCTCGAGCCAGGTGTGCCGGACCGGTTCCACCGGTTCCCCGGTCACCATGCCCTTGGTGCTGGTCTTAGCGCTGTTGAACATCTTCTCCGTGAAACGGCTCACGACGACCTCCTCTGCGTCCGACTCAACGTCGTCCTGCCCGGCTATTCATGCCCCGTTCCTGCCCCGGCATTTCATGCTCCGCCTGATGCGCCGTCAGGCGGCTGCGGCGCGCCCAGCGGACTGTGGAGCTTTTCGGTCTCAAATGCACTTCATCTTAGGCTTCCCTTAAGAACATGCCAAACTCCCGGGCACCCGCGGCGCCGGGCCGTGACATCACCGAGCGGATGAGGGAACCACGCGTGCCCCGTGGACCGGCCCGCTGGCAACCCGCACCGTCCGACAAACCCCAGCTCCGGCCAGTTCCGCGCCGACGGTCACGGCGGCCTCGGCTGACGCGCACAAGAAAGCGCAGGTGGGTCCCGACCCGGACACAACACCGGCCAGGGCGCCGGCCTCGGTACCCGCGCGCAGTGTTCGGCGAAGGTTTGGCGCCAGACTCACGGCCGCCGGTTGCAGATCATTGCCCAGCAGTGGCGCGAGGTCGTGGGGATTACCGGCGGAAAGGGCACTTAACAGCGGCTCGGGATCCGACAGTCGCGGCGGTGTGCCCGCTTCGCGGAGGCGGTCGACCTCGGTGTAGACCGCGGCGGTGGACAAGCCGCCGACGCCGAAGGCGAGTACCCAGTGGTAGGGGGTGCGGGCCAACACGGTGGTGAGTTCCTCGCCGCGGCCGGTGCCCAGCGCGGTCCCACCGTGCAACGCAAAGGGCACATCGCTGCCGAGTCGGGCGGCCAACGCGTGCAGATCGCGGCGTGGCACACCGAGTTCCCAGAGCGCGTTGATTCCGACCAGAACCGCGGCGGCGTCGGCGCTGCCGCCGGCCATGCCGCCGGCCACCGGAATCGCCTTGTTGATGGTGATGTCCACATCGGGTGCCCGACCGACATGCCCGGCCATCAACTCGGCGGCCTGCCAGGCAAGATTGCGGGCATCGGCGGGCAGTTCATCGGCGCCCTCCCCGACGAGGCGCAGCGAGAGCACGTCGGCGTCGCGCACAGTGACCTCGTCGGCGAGCGAGACGGCGTGAAATACCGTCGTCAATTCGTGGTAGCCGTCCCGTCGACGGTCACCGACTTCGAGGTAGAGGTTCACCTTCCCGGGAACCCGCACCGTGACCGATCCGTTCGGAACCCAATCCACGGCGGCGCTGCCATTGGTGGGCACGGCTGAAGGGTATCGCGCCGGTCAGCGCGACTCGGCCGAGTGCACCGCTTCCTGTCCGGAGATGGCTGTCGGGGTCGGATTGCCGGACCGCTGCAGGAGTCGCACGAAGTCTGCCACGCTCAGCGTCTCGCCACGGCGGGCCGGATCGATGCTGGCCGCCAACAGTCGCTCAGCGGAGGCATTGCCCGAGCCGGCCCAATCAAGGAAAACGTTGCGCAGGGTTTTGCGCCGCTGCCCGAAGGCGATATCGACCAGTTCGAACACCTGCGTCCGGAACGCCTCGTCGGTGGGCCACGGCGAAGTCTCGTAGCGATCGATGCGCACCAGGCCGGAGTAGACCCTCGGGATCGGCCAGAACACGGTCGGTGAGACCGTGCCGTAGCGGCGGACATTGCCGAAGAAACGGGCCTTCACGCTGGGCACTCCGTAGTGCTTGCCGCCAGGTTCGGCGCCGAGACGATCAGCGACCTCGGACTGCACCATCACCATGGTGGTACGGATCGACGGGAACTCGGCCAGCAGATGCAGCAGGGCAGGTACCGCGATGTTGTAGGGAAGATTCGCCACCAGCGCCGTGGGTTGAGCGGCGAGGTCGGCGGGTCGGATGCCGAGGATGTCCCGGTTCACCACCGTCAGCCGACTGATCTCACTGTGCGAATGGGCAGCAATCGTCTTGGGCAGGCGTTCGGCGAGCACCGAGTCGATTTCAATGGCCGTGACCTCCGCGCCGCGGTCGAGCAGCGCCAAGGTCAGCGACCCGAGTCCGGGGCCGACCTCCAGAATGTGGTCGGCTTTGGTGATGCCGGAGGCCGATACGATCCGGCGCAGCGTGTTGGCATCGTGGACGAAGTTCTGGCCCAGTGCCTTTCGCGGCCGGAAATCGAGTTCCTTAGCCAGGTTCCGAATCTCGGTACGCGTCAACAGACGGATGGTCATGAATGCCCCTTCTGCGGACCGGTCACGCTCCCCGATTCCGGCGGTGACGCAGCTCTTCGGCGAGTCAGCCGAATTCCGATGCCGCTGATCCAGCAAATGCATCGTACCCCAATCCCACGGTTTCGCCGTGGCATTCCGACCCGGTTCAGCCTGGCGGCGAACAACGGCGTCAAACCAGACCGTAGACCCGTCGGGCGGCCGCGGTGCAGTCGCGGGCGACCTGCTCGGCGGGCGCCGCCCGCAGTTCAGCCAACGCGCGGACGGTGTAGGGCAGGCAGTATGGCTCGTTGGGCGCGCCCCGGTACGGGTGCGGGGTCAGAAATGGCGCGTCGGTCTCCACCAGCAGTTGACCGGCCGGGATCAGGGCGGCGGCCTCCCGCAGTGCGTGCGAGTTCTTAAAGCTGACGGTTCCGGACAGGCTCAGGATCCAGCCGGCGTCGATGCACTCCCGGGCCATCTCCGCACCTGAGGAGAAGCAGTGGAAGATCACCGTTGCCGGGGCGCCTTCGGCCCGCAGCACGTCGAGCACCTCAGCGTCGGCAGCACGGTTGTGGATCATCAGCGGCTTGCCGGTTCGCTTGGCCAGGTCGATGTGCCATGCGAAGGCCTCCCGTTGGGTGGCGAGGTCGGCGCACCCATCGAGCTTGCCGGGCCAGTACAGGTCCAATCCGGTCTCACCGACGGCCACCACCCGCGGCCGCGTCGCCAGTTCCTCGATCTCGGCGCGGGCGGCACCGGTCAGTGCGTCGGCGCGAGTGGGGTGCAGTCCCACGGCGGCGAAGACCCGCCCGTCCCATCCCGCCGCGGCCGCCGCCCAGCGGGCCGACTCGAGATCGTCGGCGATGGTGACCACCGCCAGTACGCCGACGGCCTCGGCACGGTCGACGATGGCGCGCACCTCCTCGGGCGTGCGCACTCCGCATGCATCCAGGTGTGTGTGGGCGTCGATCAGCGGCGTCAGCGGTTCCGGCGGCGGCGGGGCGGGACGCCCCCGGCGCTGCGAACTCACCGTCACACCGTAAACGTCCACCTAATAGGGTGAGAAACGTCCACCTAATAGGGTGAGCGCGACATGAGCGAATCGTTCTACCTGACCACCGCGATCGCCTACCCCAACGGCGCACCGCATGTCGGTCATGCCTACGAATACGTCGCCGCCGACGCGATAGCCCGATTCAAGCGCCTCGACGGATTCGACGTGCGGTTCCTGACCGGCACCGACGAGCACGGCCTGAAAATGTCCCAGGCGGCGGTTGCGGATGGCATGCCGACCGCTGATTTCGCCCGCCGCAACTCAGATCAGTTCCAGCGGCTTCAGGAGATGCTCAACATCTCCTTCGACAGGTTCATCCGGACCACCGACCCCGATCACTACGCCGCATCGGCTGCCATCTGGCAGCGAATGGCCGATCACGGCGACATCTACCTCGACTCCTACGCCGGTTGGTACTCGGTGCGCGACGAACGTTTCTTCACCGAAGCCGAGACTGAAGTCACCGCCGACGGCACCAGGGTGGCCGCCGAGACCGGCACGGCAGTCACCTGGACCGAGGAGCAGACCTACTTCTTTCGGCTATCTGCCTACGCCGAACCCCTACTGGCGCACTACGCCGAGCATCCGGATTTCATCGCCCCCGAGGTGCGTCGCAACGAGGTTGTCAGTTTCGTCTCCGGGGGGTTGCGGGACCTGTCGGTCTCACGGACGTCGTTCAACTGGGGTGTTCCGGTACCCGGCGATGCGGACCACGTGATGTACGTATGGGTCGACGCACTGACCAACTATCTCACCGGTGCGGGCTTTCCGGAGACCGAATCGACTCTCTACCAACGGTACTGGCCTGCGAATCTACATTTAATCGGCAAAGACATCATCCGGTTCCACACCGTCTACTGGCCGGCATTTCTGATGTCGGCGGGAATTCCTTTGCCGCGCAGGGTGTTCGCGCATGGATTTCTGTACAACCGTGGCGAGAAGATGAGTAAGTCAATAGGTAACGTCGTAGATCCGGTGTCGCTAGTCACCAACTTCGGAGTGGACCCGGTTCGCTACTTCCTGCTGCGCGAGGTGCCCTTCGGCCAAGACGGCAGCTACAGCGAAGACGGGATCATCAACCGGATCAATACCGATCTGGCCAACGAGTTGGGCAATCTCGCACAGCGCTCGCTGTCGATGGTGAACAAGAACCTCAATGGCCGGGTTCCCCAGCCAGGCGAATTCAGCCCGGAGGACACCGAACTGCTCGGGTTGGCCGCCGGTCTGCTGGCGCGGGTACGCACCGCATTCGACACCCAGGCGATGCATCAGGGCCTGGAAGCCATCTGGCTGATGCTTGGTGCGGTGAACCGCTACTTCTCCGCCCAGGAACCCTGGGTGCTGCGCAAGTCGGCATCCGAGGCCGACCAGATCCGCTTCCGAACCGTGCTCTACACCACGTTGGAGGCGGTGCGGATCGCGTCGGTCCTGGTGCAACCGGTCATGCCGGACTCAGCTGAGACCCTGCTCCACCTGCTGGGCCAGCCCGCCGGGCCACTTGATTTCACCGCACTGAACACCCGACTGGTGCCGGGCACCGTGCTACCGGCACCCACCGGAGTCTTTCCCCGCTACGAGGCGCCCTAGACCTCCCGCGAGCAGACGCCAAGTCTTCCTCAGGCCCGGCGTGTCGGAGCCTTTTGCGTCTGCTCGCGCCAGACAGCAAGCTAGAGCAATGCTGACCGAACGGCTCGGCGATCTCGGCACCGCCGACGACGTCCTTCGCACGGTCGCGGCAGGCACCCGGCTGCACGGTCGGCCGCCGCCGGCGGCACTGATCGGAGACTGGTTCGGCTCGACGGCGGTGATCGCGCCCAGTGTGGCGGTAACGCCGGTCGATGCCGGCGACGTCTTCCCCGATTCCCCGGGCGAGGAGCCTTCCACAGCACCAAGTGCCGACTTCGTCGGTGGCGGCTGGATCGGCTATTTGTCCTACCCGGACCCAGGCGCCGACGGGGGGCCCTCACGAATTCCCGCAGCCGCCGGCGGCAGGACCGACACCGTGCTACGACGCGACCGAACCGGCTGCTGGTTCTTCGAAAGCCTTTCGGGGGAAGGGCTTCCCGAATGGCTGTCGACCGCCCTGAAGGTGCCCCCGATTCATGATCATTGCGCGATCGCCTGGACCCGGCCCGATGCCGACGAACACCGGACGGGTGTGCTGTCCTGCCTCGCGGCGATCGGCGCCGGCGAGGTCTATCAGGCGTGCGTCTGCACCCAGTTCACCGGCACCGTGACCGGTTCACCGTTGGACTTCTTCGCCGACGCGGCGGCCCGCACCAGCCCGGCACGCGGCGCCTACCTCGCCGGGGACTGGGGTGCGATTGCCTCGCTCTCACCGGAACTCTTTCTGCGCCGAACCGGCGGGCGGGTGAGCTCAAGTCCGATAAAGGGCACGCTGCCGCGGCACGCCGAACCTGAGCAGTTGCTCGCGTCGGCCAAGGACGTCGCCGAGAACATCATGATCGTCGATCTCGTCCGCAACGACTTGGGCCGGGTTGCGGTGACCGGAACGGTGACGGTGCCCGAACTGCTCGCCGTCTATCCCGCACCCGGAGTGTGGCATCTGGTGTCGACGGTGTCGGCGCAGGTGCCGGCCGATCTGCCGGCATCGGCGTTGTTGGCTGCGACTTTTCCACCGGCGTCGGTGACCGGCACGCCGAAAACCCGGGCACGGCAATTACTTGCGCAGTGGGAGCGGCATCGACGCGGGGTGTACTGCGGAACAATCGGTCTGGCGTCTCCGGTTGCGGGCTGTGAATTGAACGTCGCAATCCGCACCGTGGAGTTTGACGCATTTTCCGGTGCGATATTCGGCGTCGGCGGCGGCATCACCGCGGACTCGAACCCTGACGCCGAATGGCAGGAGTGCCTGCATAAGGCAGCGCCGATTATCGACGACGTTCAGTACTCCCGGGCCCGCAAGACGGCTTCATAGAGGGCGCGCCGTGACGGTGCGCCCGGGTGCGTTCCGATCACGCGGGCGCAGGCGTCTTTGACCCGCATTCCGTCGGCGACCAACATCTCGACCTCGGCGACCAGAGACTCCGCGTCGACGGCGGGCGTAGCGCCGGCCAGCACCACGGTGATCTCGCCGAGCACACCGGCTGCCGACCACTGTGCAAGTTCGGCGAGGGTGCCGCGCCGGATCTCCTCGTGGATCTTGGTCAGCTCCCGGCACACCACGGCGCGACGCTGTGCTCCCAGCTCCTCAACGGCATCGGCAAGGCAGCCCGCCAAGCGCCGCGGCGATTCGAAGAACACCACCGTGCGCTCCTCGGCGGCCAGAGTCGACAGCCACGCCCGCCGCGCCGAGGTTTTACGCGGCCCGAACCCCTCGAAGCAGAACCGGTCCGCCGGCAGCCCGGAGACGGCCAACGCCGTAGTCACCGCCGAGGGGCCGGGAAGACATGACACCGCCAGTCCGGCTGCCGCGCATGCACTGACCATCCGATAGCCGGGGTCGTTGATGAGCGGCATACCGGCATCGCTGACCACCAGCACCGTGGCACCAGCGGCGACGTCGGCGAGCAGGCCGGGCACCCGGGCCGCTTCGTTCTGGTCGAACAGACTCACCACCCGGCCGGTAATCTCAACACCCAGCGAACGGGCTAACATTCGGACCCGGCGGGTGTCCTCGGCGGCCACCACATCGACCGTTTCCAGCGCTTCGATCAGGCGTTTCGATGCGTCGCCCGGCTGCCCCAGCGGGGTGGCACCAAGCAGCAGGCGGCCGGGACTCACTCCCACACCCTACGATCGCAGGCGTGAGTGCCCCCGCCGATGAGCTGATCGCGGCGGATCCGGCCGTGCGCGTTGTCAGTCCCGGACCGTTGGTGCCCGCCGCCGATTTCGGACCGACCGACCGACTTGAGGGCTGGGCGGCAACGGCGGTCGTCACCGCCCTGGCGGCGGTCACGCGGATAATGAATCTCGGATCGCCCACCGACGCCGGCACACCGATCTTCGACGAGAAGCACTACGCGCCCCAGGCATGGCAGCTTTTACACAACTACGGGGTGGAGGACAACCCGGGATTCGGCCTGGTGGTGCACCCGCCGGTGGGTAAGCAGTTGATTGCATTCGGCGAAGCACTGTTCGGCTACACCGGCCTGGGCTGGCGGTTCACCAGTGCGCTGTTCGGTGTGATCCTGGTGGCGTTGGTGGTTCGCATCGTCCGCAGGATCAGTCGTTCCACCCTGATCGGCACCATCGCGGGTCTGCTCGTAGTGTGCGACGGGGTCAGCTTCGTGGCAGCCCGCACCGCCCTGCTGGACAATTTCATGACTGTCTTCGTGGTGGCGGCCTTCGGTGCACTGATGGTCGACCGTGATCAGGTCCGGGAGCGGATGCACGTCGCATTCCTCGAGGGCAGGATCACCGCAACCCCCTGGGGCCCGAGACTGGGCGTGCGGTGGTGGCGTTTCAGCGCCGGCGTGCTGCTCGGACTGGCCTGTGCCACGAAGTGGTCCGGGCTGTACTTCGTCGCGTTCTTCGGGTTGATGTCGCTGGCGCTGGATGTCGCCGTCCGTCGCGCCTACCGGGTCGACCGGCCATGGACCGGAGTGTTGCGGCGGGACCTCGGTCCGGCGTCCTGGGTCTTCGGACTCATCCCACCGGCGGTGTACCTGCTGGCCTACGCGCCCTGGTTCGCCTCCGAAACCGCGGTCAATCGCCACGAGGTGGGTCAGTCGATTGGCACCCGGCAGTGGTACCAGCCCCCGGACGCCGTCCGATCTCTGTGGCATTACACCTACAAGGTGTATCACTTCCATTCGACGCTGACGAATGCCGAGGGAAATCACCACCCGTGGGAGTCCAAGCCGTGGACGTGGCCGATGTCATTGCGACCGGTGTTGTACGCCATCGACGATCAGGACGTTCCCGGCTGCGGTGCGGCGTCGTGCGTCAAGTCCGTCATGCTCGTCGGTACCCCTGCGCTATGGTGGCTGGCCGTCCCGGTTTTGCTCTACGCAGCGTGGCGGGCGCTGGTGAGCCGGGACTGGCGGTACGCCGTTGTGCTGGTTGGGTATTGCGCTGGATGGCTGCCGTGGTTCGCCGCCATCGACCGCCAGATGTACTTCTTCTATGCGGTGACGATGGCACCTTTCCTGGCGATGCTGGTGGCCCTGATTCTCGGCGACATCCTGTTCAAACCAACCCGCAACGCCGAGCGCAGAACCCTCGGTGTGATCGTGGTCTGCTGTTACATAGCGCTGGTGATCACCAACTTCGCGTGGCTGTTCCCGATCCTCACCGGGCTGCCGATCTCGCAATCCACCTGGAATATGCAGATCTGGTTACCCAGCTGGCGCTGAAGGACTAGCGCAGGACCGAATCGCGCGCAGCAGGGCAGGACATGCAGCGCGGTCCGCCGCGGCCGGTGCCCAATTCCGCCGCAGCGATGGGAAGCACCTCGACACCGGCGTCAGCGAGCCGGGCATTGGTCTCGGTGTTGCGCTCGTAGGCCACCACTACACCCGGCGCCAGGGCAAGGGTGTTGTTGCCGTCGTCCCACTGCTCACGTTCAGCGGTCACCGGGTCCAGTCCGGTGTCGATGACCCGCAGCCGTCCTATGCCCAACGCTGTGGCCGCGGCCCGCGCAAACGGCGCCTCGTCCGCGATCCGGACCCCTTCGGAGGTACGGGTGAGGGTGAACGCCGACAGTGAATCCGCGATCCCCGGGTACATGACCGCGGCATCGATGTCGACCATCGTGCACACGGTGTCCAGATGCATCGTTGCACGTTGCTGGGCAATCGGGACGGCCAGCACGGTATGGGCAAGATCGTCGTCGAAAAGGCTGCGGGCCAGGGCTTCCGCGCCGGCAGGAGTGGTGCGCTCCCCCACCCCCACCGCCACCACACCGGGCCCCATCAGCAGCACATCACCGCCTTCGACCGGCGCGGTATGGGACTCATACGCCCGGCGCACGCCGCGAAATCGCGGGTGATGGGCATAGACCAGATCAGTTAGCGAGGTCTCTCGCATCCGGGCCGGCAGTGCCAGCGAGGTGATCGCAACCCGGGAACCGATCCAAAATGATGAATCGCGGGTGAACATGAGGTTGGGGAGTGGTTCGATGACGAAATCGTCGCTGTGTTGCATTCGCCGGACCAGCGAGGTCTCCACTCGGGCGCCGAGGGGAAGTTCGGTGAATGTTGCCCCAGCCACCAAAATACGCGCAAGTTCAACTGGTTGAAGCGTACGCAGATAAGCCGAGAGTTCCTGCGCCAGAGGACGACCCAACCGTTCAAGGTCAACGGCTGCGGCGATTCCCTGCATCCTGGCCGCTCCGCTTGCCAACGCCTCCGCAAGCAACTCAGCCAGCAGGAGTACCTCGATATCTCGCGAGCGCAGCAAAGCCGCAAACGCGTCGTGCTCCTGCTGTGCCCGCGCTACCCAGGGCAGTCCGTCGAAGAGTAGGGCGTCGTTGTTTCGCGGGGTGAGCCGTTGGAGTTCAGCGCCGGGTCGGTGCAGGATAACCGCGCGCAATCGCCCCACCTCGGAGTCGACGCCAAAAACAGTCATGGCGCAACCGTATCGCTGGCACGCCGATCAGCGCCGAATCGCGTTCACACCGGCGACCAGCAGATCACGGGCTCTCTGGGTGTTCACCGCTACCACCGGTTGCCCCGGCAGCACCAACGGATTGGCAGAGACGATCACCTGGTAGTCGCCGAAGCGGGCAGAATAGTTGTACACCTCACCGGTGCGCGGCTTGCCGTCGAGCACCGTCTGGACGACACGGTGCACACCGATGGTCTCGGCCCCCGCGATAGTGGGCACCTCGACGACCTCCACAGAGCCCTGCACCCCACCACCGGTGAAAGTAACTCGGCGACAGTCGGATCCGGGTTCGACCAGCGGCACCGGTTCGTTGGTCTGGACTGCGATGACGATGAACCGGTTGCCCTCGCCCTCAGCCGATACCGCCGCCATATTGCCCTCGGTGCCGGTCGGTACCAGCTGTCCGGAGGCGAACTGAACGCAGGCACCGGGCTCGAACTGAAGTCCCTCGGGCAATTTTTGGCCGCTGAGTACTCTCGGATCGATCCCGGACGGCGCCACGTCAGTGATTTTGAACTGCGGCCCGAAGCTGGCCCGGACCTCGGAGATACCAGCAATGTCGGCCGTGTTGCCCCGATCAGCACCGCAGCCGGTCAGCACCCCGGCGCCGACCAGCAACCCGACGACTCCGCGCCGCGTCACCGCCGTTGCCATTGCCACCGCCGCCAATCTACCCACCCGAGCCCGCTGCGCCCCGCAACTGCGCCACTGTGGCCTTGAGTAGCTTGGCAACGTAGACCGGTCCTAGTGGCGGGTGCGGCGAGCCGGGGTCGGTGACAACGGTGACGAAGGCTGCGTGCCGGTCCAGGTAGGCCACCGCTGTAGACACCTCCGAGTTAGTCTCGGCGCCGGACTCCACAATGGTGCGGGTGGCGGCGTCCCACGCTACGGTGACCGCGCCAGCGATCACGGGGGCGTCAGTACGCCGGACCTGGGCGCTCGTGTGGACGAAAAGCATTGTCCACTCCATACATTGGGCAAGGAGATCGGGTCCCGGTGGGGCGGCGGTGACGACCGCGACGTAGACCGTCCCGCCCGGCCCGGATGCTGACAGTCCGCGGGCACCGCGGTCCGACGGAGAAGGGTCGGCTAGGTCCACACACCGTCGAGGGTCAGCGGACCAGCCGGTTCCGAAGCCCCACAGCGACACCGCACTGAGCGGCCCCCTCAAGTCGGCGACCTCGTATCCCGGCGGTAGCTCCGAGTGGACTCTGACGACGTCGGCCGGGTTCAACTCCCGGGCCGAATTGGCTGCATCCACCGGTGCCGGCGCCGGTGCGGACCCGCACGCGGCCAGCCCGGCCGTCATCGCCAGCCCCACCACCAGTCGGCGCACGCCGCCTTCCTACCATGCCCCGGCGCCTTCTCCGAGAAAATATCGTGACGGCCGTATGTACCCGCGGGTAGATGAAGTTGTGAATTGTCAGCGGTTGAGGCGCCAGATATGGGTGGTCATCACCGTCGCGAATGCACACCACAGCGGGTAGGGCGTGAGTGCGGCGCCGAGTTGAGGATCGGCCACTGCGGTGCGCCGGGTGAGATCGGCGCTGCTGGCCGTCAGCACCGCAGCCGCGGCGGCCGCCGCGCCGAGCTTGCGCTTGCCGAAGAAGATCCAACTCCAGCTGGCGTTAAGCACGAGGTTGACGCCGAGTGCGCCGATGTAGGCGCGTGCCCTCGTGTCGTCGCCATCGGCCCGGAACCGGTTGATGGCCGCGGCCGAGGTGGCTGCGATATCGGCGTAGAGCACCGTCCAGGCGATCGGGAACAGCGCGTTCGGCGGGACATAACGCGGTTTGTGGATCGTGGTGTACCAGCCGTCGATGCCGTTGCGACTGGCCGCGCCACCCGCGATCGCCGCACCCACAACCGCCAGGCCCGTGCCGATGATCGTCTTTCTCATTGTTTCCAGCCTAGCGCTGCGATCGCGGACACCCGGGCTCAGCCCACGGCGCGAACGACCTGCCGTGTCACCGATCTGATTTGGTCGGCCAACCCCGAGTCGATCCGCAGTTCATCGGGATTCGGCACGTCGAATTCCGCTGTCACCACACCGGGTTCGTCGCGCTTCCACTGGACATCGAACCGATCCAGGATGGCACGCATCGGCTGATTCTCGGCCAGCAACCTGGCGGTGAACCGGTGCACTCCTAAAACCTGGGCAGCGACGATGATGGTGTCCATCAGCAGGCTCCCGATGCCGCGGCCCTGATAGTCGTCGGCGACGATGAACGCCACCTCGGCAACACTCGCGTCGTTGACATCGCGGACGAAGCGCACGTCGGCCACCACTGATTCGTCCGCCTCGTCGGCGAGAACCCAGACGAAGTGGTCGACATAGTCGACCTCGAACAGATAGTGCATCAGCGCGGCACTCGGTGCTCGAGGCGACATGAACCGCCGGTAGAGCGTCTCGTTGGAGAATTCCACCGACTGGTGGTTGGAACGTTCGCTGTCGCCGGGCAGCACCGGACGCAGCAACAGTTCACTGCTGTCAGAGAGCGTGACCGCGATCGGGGTGATGAACGCTGCCAGCCGCTGGCGGACTATGCGTAGCAACCGCTCGCTGACACCGGGCAGGTCGGCCATGGCCGCGAATACCTTGTCGTCGCCGATGTAGCCGGTCAGTGCCTCGGTGGCGGTGACGGTAGCGGTGCGCGGCTTGTCGCGCAGAAGCGCGATCTCACCAACGATCAGGCCGGCCGGCACCTCGTCGAACACCACCGAGTCGTCCTCGCCGGTCCGGCGGATCTCGGCTCGACCGGAGCGGATCAGGATGAACGACACGGCTTCCTCGCCCTGTTTCATCAGGACCTGACCGGCGGCGGCACGCAATGGCCGCATCCGCTGCGCCACGGCCTCCAACTGATTGGCCGAGCAGTCTTCGAACAAATCCATCTCGGCAAGACCGGCGGTGCGCATCTTCACCAGTTCAACACTGTCCACGAATGCGGACACCGGGTCGCGCCCGCCGTCGGCCATCGTCATGGCCTGAGCCTAGTGGGCGAGCAGATTGACGATTCCGCCGAACGCTGTCGGCAGCGCGCGGGCGGCCGGCACGATCAGGGACCGCACCGGCCGAACGCCACTTGCGTAGAGCAGTCCGGCGGTCAGCGCCCGATAGCGCCGAGACATCCGGCGCCACTGGCGGTCATAGTCGTCGACGGTGTCGGCCAGCACACAATTCACCAGGATCTCGGCACCACCGAAGGCGATACCGAGACCTTCCCCGGTGAGCGCATCGACGTACCCCGCAGCATCGCCAACGAGCATCACCCGTCCCGACGCCCGACTCTTCACCCGCTGCCGTAGTGGGCCCGCAGCCCGGTCAGAGCCGTGCGGCGCGCCAGCCAGTCGTGCCGCCAGGGTGGGGAACTTCGCGAGGTGGTCGCCGAGCCTGCCCTGCCGCGAGGTCAGCACGGCCACGCCCACGCTGTCCTCGGCGACCGGCGTCACATAGGCCTCGATGTCTCGCGCCCAGTAGACCTCGACGGTGTCACTCCAGGGGGCGATCTCGAAATGGCGCCGGATCCCCCACCGTCGCCGACCGCGACTGGGCAGGTCCAGGCCGAGGGACCGCCGGATGGGTGAGTGCAGACCGTCGGCGGCAGCAAGATAACGCGCCTGGAACTGTCCGCATCGGACCGAGGACGCATCCTGGGTCACCGTGTCGATGTCACCGTGGACCATCCGCACGCCGGCCGTGCGCGCAGCATCATGCAATGCCTCATACAGCGCGGTCCGCCGCATGCCCATTCCCTGCCCAGATCGGAAATCCGCCCGGACCGACCCCCTGGCATCCAGGTAGGTGATGCCGTGAAAAGCCCTGCCGCGCGGGCTGACACCAAGTTTCTCCAGGTGCCTGACAGTGTGAGGCATCAGGCCCTCACCACAGGCCTTGTCGATGGTTCCGCGGCGACGTTCCACGACGACCGCCTCCAACCCAGCTTGGGCGGCGTACGTCGCCGTGGCGAGCCCGCCGGGTCCGCCCCCGACTACCAAGAGGTCGATCATGCCAACCTCGCCAGTGCCGCGTTCTCCGTATTGATGCGCGTCGTCAGCAGAACGGCGTTGAGCACGGTGAACACGCATGCCGTGATCCAGGCGGAATGTACGAGGGGCAGGGCAATTCCCTCAACGATCACCGCAATGTAATTCGGGTGCGACATCAGCCGATACGGACCACCCGTGACGCGGGGTGCACCCGGAACCACCACCACCCGGGTGTTCCACTGTTGGCCCAAGGTGGCAATGCACCACCAGCGCAACGCCTGCGCAGCAATCACCACCGCCAGCATCGGCCACCCCAGCATCGGCAGGAATGGCCGGTCTAACCAGAACACTTCGGCCAGACAACCGAGAAGAAGGCCGGTGTGCAGGATGACCATCGCCGGATAATGACCGGATCCGAACTCGACACCCCCGCGTGCCCGACTCCACGCCAGGTTGCGCTTGGAAACCACCAACTCCGCGATCCGCTCGAGGCCGACCACGGCCACCAGCAGCGCGTACCACATCATGTGGGGGACGCCATCAATGCCATTGCAGCAGAACCAGTTCCGAGCAGAAACCGGGCCCCATCGCCATCATCAGGCCGGGCCCGGCAGCAGGACGTTTAGCGATGGTGTCGCGGAGCACGTGCAGCACCGAGGATGACGACAGGTTGCCGACATCGGCCAGCGAGCGCCACGTGAGCTCAAGAGCGTCATCAGGCAGATCAAGGCTCTCGACTATCGCGTCGATCACTTTGGGCCCGCCGGGGTGGCTGACCCAGGTGCCGACGTCGGAGATGTCGAGATCATGGACGCCAAGGAATCCGGTGACGTCCTCGCGCAGGTAACGACTGACCACCTCCGGCACATCGGGTGAAAGCACCAGTTGCAAACCGCTGGACCCGACGTCCCAGCCCATGGTGCGCAACGAATCCGGGTAGAGGTGACTGCGGGAGTCGATGACGTCGGGTCCGGCTGCGCCGATTTCGCGGGCCCGGCGTTCGCCGACCGCGACCACCGCGGCGGCACCGTCGCCGAACAGCGCACTACCGACCCAGCCGGCGATCTCGGATTTGAGAGCGGGAAAGGTCAACGAACACAGTTCCACCGACAGCAGAACGGCCACGTCGTCGGGCGCGCCCCGCAGGTAATCATGAAGCCGGGCTACCCCGGCCGCGCCGGCCACGCAACCGAGGCCGAACATCGGCACCCTGCGCACGTCCGCGCGAAGCCCGACGCGGGCGGCCACCCGTGCCTCCAGGGACGGCACCATCAGCCCGGTCACCGTCGTCGAGACGATCAGATCGACGTCCGCAGGCCGCAGGCCGGCCTCGTCCAACGCCGCGGAGAGTGCCGCGGAGCCGAGATCAACCGCGTGTTCGATGAACAGATCATTGGCCGCGCCAAAATCGGTCAGTGCAGAATACGCGTCGATCGGTAACACGAGGTGCCGGTGATCGACCTTGGCGGCGCGGTGCAGGCTCCGCAGGATCGTTTCATGCTCGGCAAACACCGGAAAGGCCATGAACGCGTCGGTAATCTCATCCTGGCGATAGCGGTTCTTGGGCAGCGCACCCTGAACACCCACGATCCTGCTCTTTGCTGAAACCGCCGCGTGCTTACCCGACATGCCTCCAGTATGCCTTGCACTCAGGCGGCCGAATCTCCCGCGGCCAGTTATCGAACTCGTTGCCGCAGGTGGCTCACCGCGATTTCCGCGGCCAGGGGAACCAGTACGGCACCCGGCGGGCGTAATCGTCGAATGCGGAGCCGTAAATCCGCCGGTAGCGCACCTCTTTGAGCCGTGGCGCAACCAAGCAGTACGCCGTGAAGGTGACTGCGATCACAAGCTGATCGGGAGTCCACGTCGGAACCGTCCACAGCGTCAACGCGAAGGCAACGTAGATGGGTTGGCGGGTGAGCCGGAACAGCCCCGACTGAGGCATCGGGGGGTACACCGGCTTGCGCCCACGAAACAGAGCGACCCAACCGAGGCTACCGGTCTGCAGTGCCAGTCCGGCATCAGCCATCGCTTTGCCCAGCAACAACCAGGACACCGCATAAAGCCCGATCATCACCGCCAGAACGCCGCCGCCGGCCTGCCACCAGATCGTCGTCGTCGGTGTCCAGAATGCGAAGAGAATGAACACCTGCAGGGCGGCGATGGTGGCGTAGATCGTCGTCGCCAACGTCGATCCCGTTCCGCGCGGCCCGAGTCGCGCCATCAGCGCCCGGCCCCGAGTCGTGAGGAGCAGCGAGTGCACAAGCGGAAACTGCAGCAGGAGGGCGCCGTTGGCGATCCAGGTCCAGGGCGCGGGCACCGTACCCAGGGATCGGCTCATGCCGAAGAACATCGCGACCATCATGGTGCCCACCCCGAGCACGAAGGACACATGACACCCGACGCCGTAGCCCGCGGCGACGATGACGCTGCTGCGCCGACTCCTCTGCACCGGTTCCCCGATCGACACCGAACCTCCGCGCTGTGGATTCCTATCGCACCCGAGTACTGCCGTAGCGTAGTCGCATGGGGTTTGGTCGGCGCCTGCCGATGCTGCGCTGGTCGGTGTTGCGCGCGGGTATCGGCATCCGGAAATTCAACGCAAGCGGGCAGCTAGGTGACGGCCGAGAAGCAGCCGCCGCCGACTATGTGGTGGCCCATGCTCGCCCCGGCGACATCGCCGGCGTGCTGGCGACTATCGACGAATTCGCCTATGAGAAGTCGTTTCTGGTCAATGTCGGTGATCAGAAGGGCCAACTCCTTGATGCGGCGGTTCGCCGATCGGATCCTCGGTTGGCATTGGAGCTGGGTACCTACTGCGGCTACGGCGCGCTTCGGATCGCTGCCGCGGCACCGTCAGCGCGAGTGGTTTCGGTCGAACTCTGTGCTGCCAATGCCGATGTCGCACGGCGCATCTGGACCCACGCCGGCGTTGCCGACCGGATCACCTGCGTCGTCGGCACGATCGGTGACGGTGGATCGACATTGGACAGGTTGCAGCACGAGCACGGATTGGGCATCGGCGCCGTGGACCTACTATTCATCGATCACGACAAGAACGCGTACCTGTCCGACCTGCTTGCCATCGTCGGCCGTGGCTGGTTGCGCCGCGGCGCGATCGTGATGGCCGATAACGTCGGGTTCCCCGGATCGCCGAAGTACCGCGCCTACATGCGGGAGGAACAGGACAGGCACTGGCACACCGTCGAGCATCGCACCCATGTCGAGTATCAGACGCTGGTGCCAGACCTGGTCCTGGAGTCCGATTACCTCGGTTAGCGAGCGGTCTCGCTGATTCCCAGGCGATCGTGAATGCGCACAAGGGGCGCGGGGGCCCACCAGTTCCATCTACCCATCACCTGCATGAACGCCGGCACCAGGACAACCCGAATCAAGGTGGCGTCGACCAGTATCGCAAGGGTGAGGCCCAAACCGAACAGTCGCATCACCGCCACCTGGGCCGCGATCAGAGCCGCGAATGAGATCGCCATAATCAACGCGGCCGCCGTGATCACCCGGCCGGTGTGAGCCAAGCCCAGAGCCACGCTCTCGGCGTTATCGGCACTGGTCCGTGAGGACGCCAGCCAGAACTCCCGAATCCGCGACACCAGGAATACCTCGTAATCCATCGATAGCCCGAAGGCTACGCAGAACAGCAGCACCGGCATGTTGGCCACCAGGGTGCCGGTGGTGGTGGTGCCCAAGCCGCCGAGATTTCCCTCCTGGAAGATCCACACCGTCGCCCCGAACGCCGCCGACAACGAGAGCACGTTGAGGATCAGTGCCTTGATCGGAAGCACCACGCTGCCGGTAAGGAGGAACAGCAACACCAGCATGATGACGGCGATCAAGCCCAGAACCAGTGGCAACCGCGAGGTGATGGCATCGACGCTGTCGCGGTTGGTTTGCGCCAACCCACCGAACTCGGTCGTCCTGCCGCCCGGGGTCGGCACCGCGTGCATCAGGCTGAGTTGTGACTCGGAGGCTTGCGAGAACAGTGGCAGTGAACTCCCGACGGTCAGCAAGGTGCTGCCGGATGCCTCCCCCGTGGCCGCCAGCGGCGGTCCGGTAAGCACCCCGTCGACAAAGGTGCCCCGCGGAGCCGACACCGAGTTCACGTCGGGAATCTGAGACATCGCAGCGGCGTAGCGATCCACTTCGGCGGCGTCCAGACCTACCGAGTCGGTGATGACGATCGGCACCTCGGAATCGGAGTCGATGGCGAAATCCGATCGCAGCAGGTCACCAACCTGGTGGGCCGAGGCCGACTTCGGCAACACCCGATCGTCGGGGAAGCCGGGACGCACCCCGAGGAACGGGGCACCCAGGAAAACCAACAACACGACCACCGCGAGGCCGATAGGCCCGGCGTGCCGCATGACGAATTTCGTCGAGCGGTACCAGAACTGTTGCTCGAGGGGCAGGGTGGCCGTCGACGCCGGTCGGCCGAGCAGTCGGCGGATGGATAGCCGAACGTCCAGCGAATCGAGCCTGTCGCCCAGCATCATGATGGCCGCAGGAGTCACGGCCAAGGCCGCCACGGCGGCGAAGGCGACGGTGGCTACACCCGCGTAGGCGAACGAACGCAGGAAGTTCATCGGGAAGATCACCATCACCGCCATCGACAACGCGACGATCACCGCTGAGAAGATCACGGTACGACCGGCCGTGACCATCATGGTGCGCACCGCTTCCCCGCGACTGCGCCCGTCGGCCAGCTCCTCCCGAAAGCGACTGATCATTAGCAGTGTGTAGTCGATGGCCAGTGCCAAACCCATTGCCGTGGTGAGGTTCAGGGCGAAGATAGACACCTCGGTGAAGAAGGTGATGGCGCGCAAAACGGCCAGCGAGCCCAGGATCGCCATCACACCCACGGCGATCGGCAACGCTGCGGCGAAAAGTCCGCCGAACACCCAGATGAGAACGAGAAAGCTGAGCGGCACGACGATCGCCTCCAGCATCACCAGATCCCGCTTGGATTGCTCAGTGACTTGCAGGTTCACCATCGCCGCGCCGCCGGCGCGCACCGTGACGCCGTCGCGTTCCCCGACAACTGCGTCGGTGAGTTCCTTGGTGTAGGCCTGTTGTCGGTTCTCGGGGCCGACGATGCCCGTCACAATCAGACCCGACTTCTGGTCGGCGCTGACCAGAGCCGACGCCGCCGGTGGCGGCGAGGTCCAGGCCGAGTTGATGTCGGCCACGTGTCCGGAACTGGCGAGTCGGTCGATGACGCCGTCGGCCACCGCGCGAGCCCGCGGGCTGTCGTAGCGATCCGGTGCGGTGACCGCAATGACCAGTGAGACTCCGCCCCTCCCGAACTTTTCGGTGAGCAGGCCCGCAACCCTCGAAGACTCTGCCGTGGGGTCCTGGAACCCGCTCGGCGAGAGCTTCTGCGCAACCGGCACTCCGAAGACACCGACGGCCAGCATCAGCAGCACCGCCGCAATGACGATCCGTCGTGGCGCGGCGACGGCGAGGCGGGCGATGCCATTCAGCATCGGGCCAGTTTGACACGTCAGGGGCGGGTTGCAGTCAGGCCCAGGCGTGCTCGGCTGCGCGTTGTGCGCTCACCCGGCAACCATCCCCACGCTGGTTGCCAGTGGCGCCGCGGTCAAGTGAGTCCCGGACGCGGCATCGCCCGAGAGCACCTGTGGACGAGTGACTTGCGGCGGTCGCGGCGGCTGCTTATTTTCCCGGCACCTGATCGCTGCTACCGCCCGGAGGTCCGCTGCGTGCCCGAGTCGATGGACGTCTGCCCGGAATTGTTGATCGCCGCCGCAGTGCAGGCCGCGCAGTCTTGCGACGATCTGTTTGCGAGCCACGCAGGTGCCGACGCGACGGTCGAATCAGCCTTGTCCGGCTGGGTGGGTTCGTCCGCGGCGGCACTGTCGGCCAGAGCAGCCTTGTGGGCCACCGCGACGACGACGCTGTCAACCGCCGTCCAGGAACACGCCGAGGCCCTGCGCCAGAGTGCCCTGAACTTCGTGGAGATGGATCGCCGGAACGCCTCGGCGGTGGCCGAGGATTGGCCCCGGTGAACTCTCGCGATGACGCTGACGCCTGCTGACATCGACCGTTGGGATCCAGCGGACCTTCAGGCGGTCTCCCACGCCGCGACCGCCCGAGCCGAGGCGGCGCACGTGACGTCGATGGCGATGACGCAATTACCCGCAGTGGCGGCGTGGGACGGGGCGGCCGGCGACGCCGCACGGGCGGCCATCCGTGGGACCAGGCTGGCTCTGGACGCCCACGCCGAGGAGGCTCGTGCGGTGGCCCGCGCGGCCGACGAAGCCGCCGACGACGTCGCGCATCTGCAAGCGCAACTACGCCGACTCGACGACGACGCCCAATCCGCCGGCCTGATGATTGATCGCGATAGCGGCACGGTTCTGCCCGGCGGCAGACTCCGCGGCACCGCCGGACAGTTCGCCGCCGAAGCGGGCCCGTTGATGGTGCGTCTCGAGCGGATAGTCGCTCAGGCCAACATCGTCGACACCACCTTGGAACAGGTCATTTTAATGGCCGATGCGGCGTTGCCGATGCCCTCGATCCCGGTCGAGACAGTCGATCCCGTCGACACCGCGATATGGTGGCAGTCCCTGAGCATGATGGCCAAAAATCAACTGCTGGAGCATAATCCGGAAGAATTGGGCAACCGTGTCGGCATTCCGGCACAGGATCGCAACACTGCGAACGTGGGTGTCATAGCCGGCGACATCGGTCGGATTGCCAACGCCGCGTCCGCCCACCGGGTGCCGATCGGGAACATCATCGCAGCGCCCCACCGGTATGGGCTGAGCCACGACGACATCACCCGCTACGACAACGCGCAGAGAGTCAAGCAGGGCCTGGAGTACAACGGCTCGCAGACTGGTAGCGAGGTCCTGCTGCTCACCTACCGGCCCGAGGTTTTCAACGGTCAGGGAAGAGCCGCGATCGCGATCGGCGATCCGGACACCGCGGCCCACACCGCGGTGCTGGTCCCGGGCACCGGTAGCAGCGTGGCCAGCGGATGGCTTGGCCACAATGACGACGCCGCGCAGCTCTACAGCGAGACGGTGGCTGCCACCGGGCAACGGGGGGTGGCGGCGGACGCCGCGGTGTCGGTGGTGGCCTGGATGGGTTACGACGCCCCCGATGCGATTGTCGACCCCCGGGTGGCCCGGACCGCCCTGGCTCGCGACGGCGGTGCCTTGCTCGCCGCCGACGTGAATGCGCTAGAGGTGACCCACCGCGGCCCCTCGCACGTGACGGTGATCGGACATTCCTACGGCGCCACCGCAGTGGCCGACGCCGCGGCCGGTTACGGAATGCGCACCGACGACGTCATCCTTGTCGGATCGCCGGGAACCGATTTGGCGCGCACCGCCGACGATTTTCACCTGCCCGATGGCGGTCACGTCTATGTCGGATCAGCGGCGACCGATCCGGTCACCAACCTGGCCGGTATTCCGGGGCGCTTACTCGGCACCGAGATCCCGATCGAGGGGGTCGGACTGGGTGCCGACCCGGCGGCCGACGGATTCGGCTCGACCAGGTTCAAAGCCGAGTTCGGGGGCTGGGACCCGCAGCCCTGGACCGACCACGAACGCTATTTCGAAAGCGGTTCGGAGTCCCTCTTCAGCATCGCCGGCATCGCCGCGGGCCACGGCGCCGCACTTGAGGAGCAGGGCATGACCGCACCGCACCGTGACAGCGTCCTTGGCTCAGTCGCCGCCGGACTGGGCCTGCCGAACTGGAGCGTCCCGTTGATGGATCCGGAGTTGTTGCGACCCGCGACGACGGGGCACCACCATGACGTCGCGCGAGGCCCAGGGTCATGAGGATTCCGACCAGTACCGCGATCGTTGCGGCGGTGTTATCCGGATGCGCCGCTCTTTCAGGATGGTCAGTGATCATGACGGGGGTTCCCAATCCGATGAGACCCGCTCCGATGACACCTGAGGAATCCAAAAGTCAGGTCCTCAAGGCGGCCCGAGAGGTGGTGGCGATCCTGGGCCTCGATGTCGTCGAGGCCTCGTTTTGGCACTCGGCCTGCAACAGCCGCGGCGACCCGCCGTTTCGGGGGCGGATGCGCATCGGCTATCCACCGGCCCAAAGCCCTCGGGCCGCCGACGATCAGATCGCGGCGATGCTCGACCTGTTACGGGCCGCAGGGTTCTCGGCTGACTCCGCTTTTCTCAGTCACGCCCCCGCGTTGAGGAAAAACGACGTGATCATCGTGCTGCGCCCGCAGGACCCCAACGCCACCACCCGGGGGGTCGATGTCATCGGTGAGTGTCGCGACGTCACCACCACCATCGAGGACCGGGGCCCGGTCCAGTCCGTCGTGTTGGACTGACGTCGCGATCTGTTCACCGCCCGGTTGCCTGAACTCGGAGCGGAAATCCCCCGCCGGTGTGATACTCGCGCCACGGCGACACACAATCCGGGGAGCGCGGAACCATGAGCGAGGTCATTCACACGTCGTCGGCCGGGGCACCACCCGTCCCCGTCCGGCCGGTCACGAACGGACATGAAGACAACCGGACCGCGATGAGCCCGAACGGCCTGCGTCGCGGGATCGAGGACCACCTGCGCTACTCCCTCGGTCGGCCCGACGCCCTCCTCGAGCAGCAGCACTACTATCAGGCCCTGGCCCTGGCGGTGCGCGATCGCATGCAGGAACGTTGGGTCAAGACCACTGAGACCTACCTGCGGCAGTCCTCGAAGGTGGCCTGCTACCTGTCCGCGGAGTTTCTGCTCGGACCGCATCTGGGCAACAACCTGCTCAACCTGGATATCGAGGACGAGGCGCGGGCCGCGCTGGCCGCGCTGGGCCAGGACTTCGACGAGGTGCTGGCCTGCGAACAGGAACCGGGCCTGGGCAACGGCGGCCTGGGCCGACTGGCGGCGTGCTACCTGGAATCGCTGGCCACCCTGCAGCGACCGGCGATCGGCTACGGCATTCGCTACGAGTTCGGCATCTTCGACCAGGAGATCCATGACGGCTGGCAAGTCGAGACCACCGACAATTGGCTGGCCGAGGGCAACCCGTGGGAGATCGCCAAGCCCGAACTGAACTATCAGGTCAAGTGGGGCGGCCACACCGAGCGCCACCTCGACGAGCAGGGCGTTGAGCGGGTCGAGTGGATTCCGCAGCGCTCGGTCAAGGGCGTCTACTACGGCTCCCCGATCCAGGGCTACGGCGTGAACACCTGCAACACCCTGACCCTATGGAGCGCCCGGGCGATGAAAGAACTCGCTCTCGATGCGTTCAACGCCGGCGACTACTACCGCGCGGTCGAGGACGAGGTGGTCTCCGAGACCGTCACTAAGATCCTTTATCCCAACGACGAGCCGGCGGCGGGCAAGCAACTGCGGTTGCTGCAGCAGTACTTCTTCGTCTCGTGCTCATTGCAGGACATCCTGCATCTGATCGAGGACCTCGCGGGCAGCCACGTGCGCTCGCTACCCGATCGGGTGGCCGTCCAACTCAATGACACCCACCCGTCGATCGCCGTTGCCGAACTGATGCGACTGCTGATGGACGAGCGCCACCTGGGCTGGGACGAGTCGTGGCGGATCACCGTGGCAACAATGGGTTACACCAACCACACCCTGCTGCCGGAGGCTCTGGAGACCTGGCCGCTGTCGATGTTCGAGCAGTTCCTGCCCCGCCATCTTGAGATCATCTTCGAGATCAACCGGCGCTTCCTCGACGAAGTCCGGGCCAGTTTCCCCGGTGATGAGGCCCGGGTTCGACGGATGTCGATCATCGGCGAGGACGGTTCCAAGAGCGTCCGGATGGCACACCTGGCCACCGTCGGCAGCCACGCCGTCAACGGGGTCGCCGCGATGCACTCCGAACTGGTCAAGACCACGATCCTCAAGGACTTCTACGAGCTGTGGCCGGATCGGTTCAGCAACAAGACCAACGGCGTCACACCGCGGCGATTCGTGGGCCTGAGCAACCCCGGACTGCGCGGGTTGCTCGACGAGACCATCGGCGAGGGTTGGATGGTCGATCTCTCGAAGTTGCGGGCCCTGGCACCTCTGGCGGACGACCCCGCATTCGGCCAGCGTTGGCGTGCCGTCAAGCGGGAGAACAAGGCGCGGCTGTCGGACTACATCGCGGCGCACACCGGAATCGTCTTGAATCCGGACTGGCTCTTCGACGTCCAGGTCAAACGAATTCATGAGTACAAGCGGCAGCACCTCAACGTCCTGCACATCATCACCGCCTACAACCGGATCAAGCAGAACCCGGATCTCAAGATCGCCCCCCGGGCATATATTTTCGGCGGCAAAGCCGCCCCCGGCTACCACATCGCCAAACTCATCATCAAGTTGATCAACTCCGTTGCGGAGACGGTCAACTCCGACCCGGATGTCAACGATCGCATGAAGGTGGCGTTCATCCCGAACTTCAATGTTCAGAACGGCCAGTTGATTTATCCGGCCGCGGACCTCTCGGAGCAGATTTCCACCGCCGGAAAGGAAGCCTCCGGAACCGGCAACATGAAGTTCATGATGAATGGAGCCCTGACCATCGGCACCCTCGACGGCGCCAACGTCGAGATGCGGACCGAGGCCGGTCCGGAGAACTTCTTCCTGTTCGGACTCACGGTCGAGGAGGTGACGCAACTCCATCGGGAGGGCTACCGGCCCCGCGACTACGTCTCCGGTGAACTGGCGACCGCCCTGGACTGCATCGCCGAGGGTCGTTTCTCCGGCGGTGACACCGAGGTATTTGCACCGCTGCTGGGCAACCTTCGCAACCACGACCACTTCCTGGTGCTGGCGGATTACGCCGACTACATCCGAAGCCAGAACGAGGTCGGCAATACCTGGCTGGACGCCCCGACCTGGACTCGGAAGTCGATCCTCAACTCTGCGCGCAGCGGGAAGTTCTCCTCGGACCGACCGATCACCGAGTACTGCGATGAAATCTGGAACGTCGGCCCGGTCTCTGTCCCGGACTAGGGATCCCGAACTGGGGATCCCGGACTGGGGATCCCGGACTGGGGATCCCGAACTGGGGATCCCGGACTGGCCCGATCGACGGGCCCGGCACCACGATGGATTGGATGACGCCATGACCGCGACACCTCCCACCGCCTGGCAGGCCTCCCAGCACGGCGCGCTGGCCGACGAGATGATCGCCCGGATCGACGGGTGGTGGCGCGCCACCAACTACCTCTCCGTCGGCCAGATCTACCTCCTCGACAACCCGTTGCTGCGGACCCCACTGTCACGCGAGGACGTCAAACCACGACTGCTCGGACACTGGGGCACCACGCCGGGGCTCAATTTCCTTTACGCCCACCTCAACCGGATGATCTGCGAACGCGCCCAGTCCACGGTCTACATCACCGGTCCCGGCCACGGCGGTCCCGGCCTGGTGGCCAGCGCCTACCTCGACGGCACCTACACCGAGACCTATCCCGACATCACCACCGACACCGAGGGCCTGCGACGGTTGTTCCGGCAGTTCTCCTTCCCGGGCGGAATTCCCTCCCACGTCGCCCCGGAAACTCCCGGTTCCATCCATGAGGGCGGCGAACTCGGCTACGCCCTCTCGCACGCCTACGGTGCGGCGTTCGACAATCCCGATCTTCTCGTCGCCGCGGTCATCGGCGATGGCGAGGCCGAGACCGGAGCCTTGGCGACCAGTTGGCATTCCAACAAGTTCATGCACCCCCTCAAAGACGGTGTCGTCCTACCAATCCTGCACCTCAACGGCTACAAGATCGCCAATCCGACTGTGCTGGATCGTATCCCGCCCGATGAGCTGCGAAGCCTGATGATCGGTTACGGCCATAATCCGTATTTCTTCGAGGTTGCCGACGACAACTCCCCGGACCACACCGATGCCCACCGCCGCTTCGCCGCGTTACTCGACGAGGTCCTCGATGAGGTCGCCACCATCAAGGCCAATGCCGCCGCCGGGGATGAGACCCGGCCGCGGTGGCCGATGATCGTCTTCCGCACCCCGAAGGGCTGGACTGGCCCCGCCTACATCGATGGCAAGAAGACCACCGGGTCGTGGCGAGCGCATCAGGTCCCGCTGGCCAGTGCGCGAGACACACCGGAGCACCTGCAGGTGCTCGCCGACTGGTTGGCCTCCTACCGACCGGAGGAATTATTTGATCCGACAGGCAAACTCAACCCGGACATCGCCGCATTGGCTCCACGGGGCACGCTGCGGATGAGCGACAACCCACATGCCAATGGCGGGTTACTCCTGAAGGATCTCCGACTCCCCGACTTCCGCGACTATGCCGTCGAGGTGCCCGCGCCGGGGGCCACCCTCGCCGAAGCGACCAAGGTGCTCGGCCAGTGGTTGACCGACGTCGTTCGGCTCAACTCGGACAACTTCCGGATCTTCGGACCTGACGAAACCGCCTCCAATCGGCTACAACCCGTGTTCGAGGCGACCGATAAACAGTGGAATGCGGAGTTCTTCGGTCCCGAGGTCGATGACCACCTCGCCCGGGCCGGCCGGGTGGTCGAGATGCTGTCTGAACACCAGTGCCAGGGCTGGCTCGAGGGTTATCTGCTGACCGGCCGGCACGGCTTGTTCAACTGCTACGAGGCGTTCATCCACATCATCGACTCGATGTTCAACCAGCACGCGAAGTGGCTCAAGGTCACCAACCACATCCCGTGGCGCCGTCCCATCGCGAGCCTGAACTACCTGCTGTCCAGTCATGTGTGGCGCCAAGACCACAACGGCTTCTCTCACCAGGACCCGGGTTTCATCGATCACGTCGTGAACAAGAGCGCCGAGGTGGTGCGGGTGTATCTGCCGCCGGACGCCAACACACTGCTCTCCACCTACGACCATTGCCTGCGGTCGCGGCAGTACGTCAACGTCGTCGTTTCCGGAAAGCAACCGCACCCGAACTTCCTAACCATGGACGAGGCGATCGCGCACTGCACCCGCGGGGTGGGAATCTGGGAATGGGCCGGCACCGAGGAGTACGGCTGCGAACCGGACGTCGTGCTGGCCTCAGCCGGTGACGTGCCGACGCTGGAGGCGCTGGCCGCGGCGGACCTACTGCGCCAGCACATTCCGGAACTCGGGGTGCGCTTCGTCAACGTGGTGGATCTGATGCGCCTGCAGGATTCCAGCGAGCACCCGCACGGGCTGTCCAACCGTGAGTTCGACATGGTCTTCACCGAGGCCAAGCCGGTCATCTTCGCCTATCACGGCTACCCGTGGCTAATCCACCGCCTGGTGTACCGCCGCAGCAACGATGCGCGAATCCACGTCCGGGGATACAAGGAGGAGGGCACCACCACCACTCCTTTCGACATGGTGATGCTCAACGATCTGGACCGCTTCCATCTCGTGATCGACGTCATCGACCGAGTGCCGAAACTCGGTTCCCGGTATGCCGCGTTGCGCCAGCAGATGGTGGACAACCGAATCCACGCCCGGGAATACACCCGCGAACACGGCGACGATCTCCCCGAGGTGCGCAACTGGGTGTGGCCGGCCGCCCGCGGATTAATTGCCGACTCGTCGGTCGCCGCGACACTGGCCACCGGTGGCGACAACGAGTAGGCGGCCGAGGAACTCCTCGAGTGGAAGCTTCCGGGATGCGCCGTTAGGATCGAACTTCCATCGTCCCGGATCGCCGAGGTGGTCATGGCACGGACTAAGCGCCGCCTGAAGTCGGTCCCCGATCCGACACCGCAACTGAGATTCGCGACGATCCACGGCTATCGCCGGGCGTTCCGGATCGCCGGTCATGGCCCGACGCTGATCCTGATCCACGGTGTCGGGGACAACTCGACCACCTGGCAAACAGTGCACAGCAGCCTGGCACGGCGGTTCACCGTGATCGCTCCGGATCTGTTGGGGCACGGTCAGTCGGATAAACCCCGGGCGGACTATTCGGTTGCCGCCTACGCGAACGGGATGCGCGATCTGCTGAGCGTCCTCGGTATCGAACGGGCCACCGTCGTCGGGCACTCCCTGGGCGGTGGGGTGGCGATGCAATTCGCCTATCAGTTTCCACACCTGGTGGAACGCCTGATCCTGGTGGGTTCCGGTGGTGTCACCAGGGACGTCAATATCGCACTGCGGATTGCATCGTTGCCGGTCGGCGCGGAGGCCCTGGCATTACTTCGACTGCCCCTGGTGTTGCCGACCCTGCAGGCGTTCGGGCGTTTGTTGGGCACGGTCGTCGGTTCCACCGGACTGGGCCGGGACATCCCTACGATGCTGCGAATCTTGGCCGATCTGCCCGAACCCACCGCCTCGTCGGCATTCACCCGGACGCTGCGCGCTGTTGTGGACTGGCGCGGACAGGTAGTGACCATGCTGGACCGCTGTTATTTGACGGAATCCGTTCCGGTGCAACTGATCTGGGGGGCAGACGATGCCGTCATACCGGTTGGTCACGCCCAGATGGCTCACGCCGCCATGCCCGGTTCCCGGTTGGAGATCTTCAGGAACTCGGGCCATTTCCCCTTCCACGACGATCCGGCGAGGTTCGTCGAGTCGGTGACGGCGTTCATCGACACCACCACGCCTGCCGAGCACAATCCGGCCGCGCTCAGTGACCTGCTCCGCAGGGGCGGCGGCGGACCCTCCGTTACCGGAACGCCCGACACTCGCGCAGCAGTGCTGAATGCCCTGGAGGCCGACGAACGAAGCGCGACCTGAAATCCGCACCACCGGCGTGGCCGCGGTGGGATGCTGAGACATGCTCGAGGTATCCGAGGTCGGTAACAAAATTGGCAAGACCGAATTCGAGGAGGCGATCGGAGACCTGCGGGTCGGTCTGATCAACGCCCAGTACGACCTGCGCGACGCCGACTTCCCGGTGGTCATCTGGATCGCCGGAGATGATCGGCTGGCGGCCAACGCGCTGGTCAATCAACTCAACGAGTGGATGGACTCCCGCTACGCCGACACCCGGGTGTTCGCCGATCCCACCGAGGAGGAATCACAGCGCCCCCAACTGTGGCGACTATGGCGGTCATTGCCTCCCCGTGGCCGGGCCTCCTTCTTCGTCGGCGGCCTGATGCGGGCAGCTAGCCTGCGCGCCGAGGGTGATATCGACGAACCCGAATTCTCCATCTGGCTTCGTCATATCGCCACCATGCAACACGCACTGGTCACCGATGGTGCCCTGATCCTGAAATTCTTCCTGCACACCCCGGCGAAAATTCAGAAGAAGAAACTCAAGGCGGCAGAGAAGCATCCCGAAACGGGCTGGCAGGTGGACCAACGCGACTGGGCGGCTCTGGATGCACTCGGTCCGGTGCTTCCCATCGCCGAGCGGATACTGCGGGAGACCAGCGGGCCCGGTGCACCCTGGACGATTGTCGAGTCCACCGACGCCCGGTACCGCGACCTGACCGTCGCTCGAACGATCCTGGCGGCGCTGTCGACCCGGCTGGCCGAGAAATCCCGATCCCCGGGACTCTCGGTGGCCGAATCGGTGTTCGGAGATATCGACGCCGCCTCCGATGTGCTCTCCGGTGTCGATCTCTCCGGGACGCTGAGTAGGGAGGAATACCGGGTAAAGCTTGCCAAACAGCAGTCCCGGCTGCACCGACTGGCGATTGAGGCGCGAAAACGCGGGGTGGGAACAGTTTTGGCCTTCGAGGGGTGGGATGCCGCCGGAAAAGGCGGGCTCATCCGGCGGATCACCGGCGCCATGGAGGCCGGTGACTATCGGGTGATCCCGGTGGCCGCCCCCACCGAGGAGGAGCGCAAGTTCCACTACCTGTGGCGCTTCTGGCGCGATCTGCCGCCGGCGGGCAAGGTCGTGATCTTCGACCGAACCTGGTACGGCCGGGTTCTCGTGGAACGGGTCGAAGGCTTCGCCGCTCCCGCGGAATGGCAGCGGGCCTACGACGAGATCAATGACTTCGAAAGTCAACTTGTCGAACGCGGCTACTATGTCGCGAAGTTCTGGCTGCACGTGTCCCCGGAGGAACAACTCGCTCGCTTTACAGCGCGCGAGCAGACCGCTTACAAGTCCCACAAGATCACCGAAGAGGACTACCGCAACCGCGAGCGATGGGACGACTACGTCAAGGCGGTCGATCAGACGATTTTGCGTACCACCTCTGATGCCGCACCATGGCACGTCATCCCCGCCAACGACAAGCGACTAGCGCGGGTGACGGCACTCAAGGCGGTCAATAAGGGTCTGGCGCGGGTACTGCGCCAAACCTGAGGCGGTACGCCGCCCGCGAAATCAGCCGGCCGGGTACTCTTCCCCGCCGTTCGGAAACCCACCGCCGACGGTGGTGATGTGCACGTGGTCGTAGTGGCCGTAGCCGGACCCGCTGGCACCGCCACCCGGTGTGTAGTACGTTCCTCGCCAAATCACGTCCTGCACCCCGAATCGGCCCGCGTTGTCCATCACGAACGCGAGGATCGAGTCGCCGAGTGCGATGCCCTCGGCACTGCCAGGGTTCGGGATCATCAGATCAATCGCCCGCCCGCTCGGGTGCCACGGCTTGGCGTCCGGCCGGACCCCGATCGCGTTGCGGATCTGCGGGAAAGCAGCGCTGACACTGCGCGCTGCGAGGATGGTCTTGACCTGCAGACCCTGTTCCGGAGCAACCCCCGGTGGCAGGGAACGGGCGCCCTGGGCCACGTGGGCGGCCGGCACCACCACCGCCGCGGGCGCGGCGGCCATTGGAAATTCGGGGGCCGGGGCCCCAGCCACTGGCAATTCGGGGGCCGGGGCCACCTCCGGGCAGCACACGCGCGCATGGTCACCGGCCGGAGCGGCGACCTCCCCGCCGGGATTCGCACCGGCCACGGCGGCGAAGACAACGGCGGCCGGCAGGACGATCGTCGGAGCCCACGACCTGGCACCGATCAGCGCCGACCACTTTTTTCGCTCATCAATCCGTACAAACATCACGAAACGATAACGTACGAGCGGCCCGCCGGGTGGCCGCGGCACGCCGACTACGGCGCCGGGCTGAGAAAAGGCAGGAACAAATGGTGGAGCTAAGGGGAATCGAACCCCTGACCTTCTCGATGCGAACGAGACGCGCTACCAACTGCGCTATAGCCCCTTGGTCGTATGCAGGCTACCAGCCCGAACGCCCGAAAGTCCTACTGGCCAGCCGCCCTCGGCAGGTCATAGCGCCGACTGTAGGCGACCTCGTCGAGATGCTCGAAGACGGGATCCTCGTCGTCGATATCGAGCACCGCCGCGCCGGGCCGCCGGAGTCGGGCCGGGAACTCCTCGGCCTCGGGTTGATAGTCGACGCTCCATTCGGGGGCGCGTTCCATCGGTCGGGTGCGCGCCATGCGCTGCTGCCGGCGGCGGCGAACCTGGGCCTCGATCCGCGTCTGTCGGCGCAGGTAGGCCAGGTAGAGCACGGTGACCGTCGCGGTGGCACCACCGACCCACCAAAAGGCCGCGTTGAGGGTTAATGACGCCACGGCGGACGCCACCATGATGGCCGACATGGCGATCAACACCCGGGTGCGGAACCGGTACTTGCGCGCGCTCACCGCGGCCGCGGTGGTCGTGGTCTCCAGGCGCCGCTGACGGTTGCCGGGCCGCGATGCGGACGTCGGCGGTTCGCCGATGACGCCTCCGAGGCCGTCCACCCGCTCATCCGCGGGCGCCCATGCGCCTTCGGCGATCGCCTCGGTCTCCAGGCCGGACGTGTCGTCGATGTACTCGTACTCATCGTCGAGACCGTCCCGCGGATCGTCCCGGTCCACCGGCTCCGCGATCGGATCGAACGCTGTCTCCTCAGAAATGGCGGATTCCGCCGATGGCTCAGCACCGACGAACTCTCGCGCGCCGGACTCGTCCGGCGCCGGCGGATCCGTCGCAAACAGGCTCTCCTGGCCGTCGGAGCCAACCGGCAGTGCCCCGGAGGTCTCGTCGACGACATCGACATCGAGGTAGACGGGTTCGGTTAGATCCTCCTCAAGCAGCGCGGACCGACCCGACATGGCAACGACCATCACCGACGTCGCTCGCGGGCGGCCACCAGCACGTGCGGCGCGCACAGCCTCGTCGTACTCCTCGACTTCGTCGTGCTCATCGGTGGGGTCGGCGTCGCGCTGCCAGTCCGGATCATGGCGGTGGCCCGTCGCCGGGCCACGGCGCCTGACCAGGCGAGCCTTGGCATCACTGCCCAGCACCCGGGTGGCAAGGGCGACATCGCTCGTCCGGCGGACCGTCTCACGCTTGTTGATGAGCATCGGCACCAAAACGAAGAGCCATAGCACCACTAGTGAGATCCACAGCAGTGACTGGGGGATGCTTGGCATGTGGCCTGCTCCTTTCCCGACCAGGCTAGGTCTGTGACGGCCGCCTCGTGCGACGGCGCGCCGAGGCAATTACACACGTGTAATTCCAGGATGACAAGCACCAACAGTCACAATTGTCACATTGGTAACAAAAAAGGGTCGGCGGGTGCAACGAACGGGTTCCTCTCAGTAGCGGCGGGCGAGTCCCTGGCGGACAAGTTGGGCGGCTGCCGAACCCTCGATCTCCTCGGCGGTGATTGCAACCAGGAGGTGGTCACGCCAGGCCCGGTCGACGTCGAGATAACGCTTGAGTAGGCCCTCCTCACGAAAACCCACCTTGGTCAACACCCGGCGACTTGCCGTGTTCTCGGGACGGACCGTGGCCTCTACGCGATGGAGCATCACCGGTCCGAAGCAGTGGTCCACGCCCAGTGCCAACGCCCCGGTGGCTACGCCGCCACCGGTGAATTCACTCGCCACCCAGTACCCGATCCAGGCGGACCGCAGCGCGCCATGGGTAACGTTGCCGATCGTCAGCTGGCCGCAGAAACTGCCGTCGACCTCAATCACATACGGCAACATTCGCCCCTTGCGGGCCTCCGAACGCAAACCCGAATACATCGCGGGCCAAGCCGAAACAGTATGTCGGGCAACCCAATCCAGCTCCGCTGTGGGCTCCCAGGGCTCGAGGTTGTCACGTTCGGCCGTTCGGGTTCGGCTCCACTGCGCACCATCGCGTATCCGCACCGGCCGCAACCGGACGGCTCCGGCGGGCACCCGCAGCGGGCCTACCCGAGCCGGCCACCCCGGATGAGCGGCCCCGCCCGCCCAACGATTCATCAGGGACTGTCAGCCGCGTTGGGCCAGGAAGGCGACGTCCACGAACTCTCCGGCATCGATTTCGGCGACGTCGCTGGGCACCATCACCAGACAGTTCGCCTCGGCCAGAGACGCCAGCAGGTGCGACGACCCATTCGGGTTGTCACCGATTGCTTCCACCAGGTATTCGCCACTGTCCTGGTCCCTGAGTAGTTGACCGCGAAGGAATCCCTTACGGCCGGGCACGGACGCAATCGGGGCGAGCGAGCGAGCGCGAATCATCCTGCGAATCGCCTGCCGCTTACCCAACGACAGCCGGATCAACGGGCGCACCATCACCTCGAACACCACCAGCGCACTGACCGGGTTGGTCGGCAACAAGAAGGTGGGGACACCTTCGGCGCCGAGTTGACCGAAACCCTGCACCGAGCCGGGATGCATCGCGACCCGGGTGACCTCCATGTCGCCGAGCTCGGAGAGCACCGCGCGCAGACTCTCGGCCGCGGCCCCACCGACCGCGCCGGCGATCACCACCACCTCGGCGCGGTTGAGTTGGCTCTCGACGACGTCGCGCAGTTCCTTGCCGTCGGCGCTGACGATACCGATCCGGCTCACCTCCGCACCGGCGTCACGGGCGGCCGCGGCCAACGCGTAGGAATTCACGTCATATACCTGGCCATGCCCCGGGGTTCGGGCGATGTCGACGAGTTCCCCGCCCACGCTCATCACCGTCACCCGAGGCCGCGGGTGGACGAGTACCCGCTCGCGGCCGACCGCGGCCAACAGTCCGACCTGTGCGGCGCCGATGATCGAACCAGCCCGTACCGCAACGTCTCCGGGCTGCACGTCGTCGCCCGCGCGACGCACGTAGGCCCCCGGACGCACCCCGCGCAACACCCGCACCCGCGACTGTCCGCCGTCGGTCCACCGCAACGGCAAGACCGCGTCGGCAAGGGTGGGCATCGGCGCACCGGTTTGGACCCGCGCCGCCTGCTTGGGCTGCAACCGGCTCGGAGTACGGGTGCCGGCCTCGATGACCGCCATCACCGGCAGCACGATCTCGCCGTCGACGCCATCGTTGACGTCGACGCTGCGCACCGCGTACCCGTCGATCGCGGCCTGATCGAAGCCGGGGAGGGGCTGCTCGGTGAGCACTTCCTCCGCACACATCAGGCCCTGAGACTCCGCGATCGGAACTCGCACCGGCCTCGGCGCCACTGCGGCAGCCATGACCCTGGCCTGTTGCTCCTCCACCGAACGCACAGCGCGCCTTTCCGCCTCGAGACACTTACGCGGGACCGCCGCCAGTCCTACGTT